>Ga0326511_10000578_pt1 | contig 32148 bp, 32 predicted proteins | sample 0_2496_0518_D_FD_203701 | JGI IMG/M metagenome (GOLD analysis project Ga0326511, IMG submission 203701) | Bovine rumen microbial communities from UC Davis, California, United States - 0_2496_0518 | ecosystem: Host-associated > Mammals > Digestive system > Stomach > Rumen | place: USA...
CTTCATGCACCGAATGATGAAATAAGAAGCAAAACAATGCCAATAAACCGAAAATACGGTATTGAAGAACTTCTTAAAGCCTGCAAATATTACAGTGATTCAACAAACAGAAGAATATCCTTTGAATATGCAATGATAGACGGTGTGAATGATGGTGACGATCATGCAAAAGAACTTGGAAAAAGACTGAAAGGTATCATAGCCCATGTGAATCTTATACCTGTGAATACTGTAAGCGGTACAGGGTATCGAAAAAGTAAAAAAGACAGAATGAATTCGTTTATAAAAATACTTGAGGGTTTCGGTATAACAGCAACAATACGCAGAACTCTCGGCAGTGATATAAACGCTTCATGCGGGCAGCTCAGAAAACAAAGCCTGCAAAAAACTTCTGTATAAAGGAGGAAAGCAGTACATGAGAGTTTTTACGATAAGTGACATAGGTCTGACGAGGAGTTCCAATCAGGATTACTGTTCATCCGGTGAATTTGCTGACGGCACGGTGTGGGCTATCGTCTGTGACGGGATGGGCGGTGCGAACGGTGGAAGTACGGCAAGCCGTGTTGCTGTGGAAAATATTGCGGAATCATTTTCGAGCGGATACAGTGAAGATCTTACTCCGGGAGAAATAAGGAATCTTATGATGCTTTCCGTAGAATATGCCAACAGGGCAGTACATGAAATGTCTGTTCATGTGCCTGACCTTTCGGGTATGGGAACAACTGTTGTGTTTGTCGTTGTAAAAAAACGCCGGGCACATATTGTTCATGCCGGTGACAGCCGTGCGTATATCTGCGGTGATGAGGGAATACGTCAGGTAACGACTGATCATTCAATTGTACAGCAGATGGTCGATATGGGAGAAATTACAAAAGAACAGGCGAGATTTCATCCGAATCGCAATATCATAACAAGGGCATTGGGTACAGAACCGACACTGAGAACTGATTATAATACAATAGAATTTGAAGACGGTGCAACATTGGTGCTTTGTACCGATGGAATGTCAAATTATTTTTCTGATGATACACTTCTGGAATATGTACATCGGTATGACGGTGATGAATTGACCCGAAAACTGGTGGAACACGCAAAAGAGCTTGGTGGCAGTGATAATATAACAGTAGCTGTCATTTCAGAGTGAAAGGAGTTTTGTTGGTGGATAAATACACTGGAAAAAGGCTGGATGGAAGATATGAAATACAGGAGCTTATAGGCATGGGCGGTATGGCGATGGTATATAAAGCATACGATTCCGTTGATGATACTACCGTTGCTATTAAGATCCTCAAGGAAGAATTTCTTAATAATTCGGATTTTATACGTCGTTTTAAGAACGAAAGCAAGGCTATTGCCGTACTTTCACACCCGAATATCGTAAAGGTAAATGATGTAAGCTTTGGTGACAAGATACAGTATATCGTTATGGAATATATCGATGGTATTACTTTGAAAGAGTATATAAGTCATCAGAAGGTTATTCCGTGGAAAGAAGCAGTACATTTTACAGTACAGATACTTCAGGCTCTTCAGCACGCACATGAAAAGGGAATAGTTCATCGTGATATGAAGCCTCAGAACATAATGCTTCTTCAGGACGGTACGATCAAAGTAACAGATTTTGGTATTGCACGTTTTGCAGATAATGAGACCCGTACTATAACGGATAAGGCTATAGGTTCAGTGCATTATATCGCTCCCGAACAGGCAAGAGGTGAGGCTACCGATGGTAAAGCAGATATTTACAGCGTTGGTATCATGCTTTATGAAATGCTTACAGGCAAGCTTCCGTTTGATGCCGACAGTCCTGTTTCAGTGGCAATAATGCAGATGCAGGATGATCCAAAACCTCTTCGTGAGATAAATCCGAAAGTTCCGGAAGGAATTGAGGAGATAACACTCAAAGCTATGAGAAAAAATCCTTCCCAGCGTTATGCCGGAGCTAAGGAGATGCTTGAGGCAATAGAAATATTCCGTCATAATCCTTCAGTTAAATTCAGGTATAATTATTATGTTGATGAAACGCCTACAAAGTACGTTGATTCAATAAATAAAGTTCCGTCAGCTACACCCGAACCGGCTTATGATGATTCATACAACAATTATGATGACGAGCTTTCGGGAAATGTTTCAAGAACCATAGTAAAATGGATAACTGTATTGGTATCACTTATGGTAGTGGCTGCCATAGGATTCCTTATCTACATGATGGTAAATAATAACATGAAGGCAACGGAAACCAGGGATGTTGAAGTACCTCAGTTTGTCGGAATGATGTATGATGAAGTACAGAAAGATAAGTCATACAAATTCAAATATGATATTTCTGCAGAATACCGCAATGACAAGCCCCTTAATGTTATTCTTTCACAGGATCCTGAGGCAGGCTCAAAGCAGGTAAAGGAAAATGCAACTATAAAACTTGTTATAAACAGTGAAAGTACAACTACACAAGTACCAAAGCTGAAGAATTATTCTGAGCAGGAAGCTATCAGTAAGCTGCAAGGTAAATTCCTTAATTATAACGTGGTGCGTGTGAACAGTACAGAACTTAAAAAAGGATATGTTATAGACTGTGCTCCGCAGGAGGGTACAGAACAGGAAATCGGTACAAATATCACTCTTATAGTAAGTGACGGCCCTGCAACAGAGAAGGTAGAAGTTCCGGATGTTTCTGAATTTACATTCGACAGAGCAAAGGCAGAGCTTGAATCAAGAGGATTTACCGTACAGAAAGTAACTGTTGCAAGTGCAAAGGATGAGGGTCAGGTAGTTGCTACAGATCCTCTTGCCGGAAATAAGCTTTCAAAAGGTACTCTGATAAATATTCAGGTAAGTGACGGCAGCAAACAGCAGAAAAATCTGAAGTATGAAGTAGAACTTCCGGAAGAAGAAGATGCAGAAATTACTGTTACAGTATTTGTTGACGGTAAAGAAGATTCAACATACAGCGGACGTCCCGCAAAGGGCTTTAAGGTAACGCTTGATATCAGTCCTAAGGATGCACAGGATAATAAAAAGACTGTTCGTGTAGATGTTGATAACGGTGACGTAAAGGGCAGATATGCAGAATATTTATTCGACTTCAAACTTGCCAAGGTCACAAGAACTTATATCAATACAAACTACAAAATAAAGCAGAAAGAATCTTCAGATCCTCTCCTTGATGAAGCTAAAGAAGATGCTAAGAGTCAGATAGAAAATTATGTCGATCTTTCAACACTCAGCAGAGCAGACAGTGAGGCTGTACAGAAGATCATTGATAACTGTATTGCAAGCATAGAAGATGCAAGAGAGGCTAAAGAGGTTTATGAACTTCTTAATTATTCAAAGGATCTTATCGATGAAAGATTGGATAATACATCTAAGCCGCAGCAATCAAGTGAACCAGAGCAGTCAAGCGAGCCGGAGCAGTCATCTGAAATTCCTGTTGATGAACTTGAGCAGGCAAGAGAAGATGCTATCACTGAAATGACAAACTATGCTAATAAGTATTATTATACCGATGAAGAATGGGCACTTGCGGAAGCTATCCTTAACGAATATATGGAGAAGATAAATGCTTCCGAAGACCTTGATGAAATCATTGCCCTTGATTTAGAGGCACAGCAGAAGCTTGAAGCTTCACCGCACAGCACAACAAACGGTGATACGCCCGAATCACCTGTTGATCTGTATGCAGCAGGAAGATTTGTTCCTGAAGCATTTATGATCTTCCGTTGAGAGGATTAATTATTAAAGCAGTCAGCGGCTTCTATTATGTTGAAGCCGCTGATCGTGTATATGAATGTAAAGCAAGGGGAATTTTCAGAAAAAAGGGCATAAGTCCTTCTGTGGGCGACAGAGTGGAAATTTCTCTGCTTGAGGAAGATAAGGCACAGGTGGAAGAAATACTTCCGAGAAAGAATTATCTTGTGCGTCCTCCTCTTTCAAATCTTGACAGATTGTTTATAGTATCATCAATTTCGCAGCCCTCACCCAATACACTTATAATAGATAAAATATGTGCTGTTGCGGTAAGTAAAGGGATAGAGCCTGTCGTGGTATTTACAAAATCTGATCTTGCAGATTGCAGTAAACTGATGAAAATATATAAGTCCGCCGGTATAGAATGTTTTTCGTATTCTATAACAGATGAAGAGGATAAACAAAAACTTGTTTCGATGCTGAAAGGAAAAATATCAGCATTTACAGGAAATACAGGTGTGGGTAAATCTTCACTTCTTAATTCGCTTTTCCCTGATCTTAATATTGCTACAGCGGAAATAAGCAAAAAACTCGGCAGAGGCAGACATACCACAAGACATAGTGAACTTTATCCTGTTGCTGGAGGTTATGTTGCAGATACTCCGGGGTTTTCCACAGTGGATATAGAAAGGTATGAACTCCTGAGAAAAAATGAGATAGCACCGTGTTTTCCGGAATTCAGGGAATTTATCGGTCAATGCCGTTTTACAGGCTGCTCACATATGTGTGAAAAGGGCTGTGCTGTGATAGAAGCTGTGGGTGATGGAAAAATACCTGTTTCACGCCATGAAAGCTATAAACAGATGTATAATGAAGTAAAGGATATTCCGGACTGGAAAAAAATGCCTTAAAACTAAAAACGGAGAAAGCAATATGAAAAAGAGATGTATTATAATAGGTGCATCTCCCGAAGCTGATTTGTCATTTTTACCCCGTTGTCTGCATGACGATGATTTTATTGTCTGTGCAGACGGCGGGTATCATTATGCAGAGGCTTTGGGGATAAAAACTCACCTTATAATAGGTGATTTTGATTCATCAAAAAAACCTGAGTTATCCGAAACAGAAATAATTTCTCTCCCGGTAAAAAAAGATGATACAGATACACATTATGCCGTAAAGGAATGTATTAAAAGAGGATTTGATGAATTTATTCTGTGTGCGGTAAGCGGAGGAAGGGCAGATCATAACTTTGCCTGTTACAGCACACTCAAATATTTATCAGATAATGGGAAACAGGGGTGTATATGTGACGGTGATAATGTTGTAAGGATACTGGGAAAGGGTAAATATCAATACAATATTAAAATCAGTAAAGGGATAGGGATATTTCCGTTCGGATGTGAGAGCTGTACAGTTACACTAAAAGGATTTGAATATGAAGCCGAAAAGCTTGAACTGTTAAGCAGTATTCCTATGGGCTGCAGTAATTGTGTAACAAATGAAGAACAGTATATTGAAATTCTTTCGGGAACGGCAATATTATTTGAATACTAATTGTAACAAAATTATATTACCTGTATATTATGTTAATGTAAGCACCTGACAGAACAAAAAACAAGGAAACAGGTTGATTTATATGAACAGATGTATTTTGAACGGAGATATAGCTGCATTCGGTCTGGGATTGTTTGCAGGTCTTGTTCTGCCGGATTGTTGGGTAGCAGTAGTTGCAGCAGTGCTTCTGGCTGTAACAGCATTTGTTGCACGAAGGCGATGTCGTTTTGGCTGAGTGTATTTTGTTCGGGAGGTAATTTGCTATGAAGATCGTTGTTGTGGATAATCCTAAAGTATGGAGCTTTTTCCTTAGAAAAATGTTTGGTATCAAAAAACTTCCCAAGCAGCAGAACTGAAAGCTGTAAAACGTAATTACCGGCTGTTGTACCTTTTTTGGTACAGCAGCCGCAATTATTTTTGGTGAAAATATAATACTATAAAAAATCGCGTCGAAAATTGACATTTGTACAAGAAAAGAGTAAACTATTAGGGTAAGGAATCTTGAGGAGGAGGATGTCGGATTGGAAGAACAACTTCTGGAACTGAGGGGCTGTGTTGAAGAAGTCGTATTTCGTAATACTGAAAACGGCTACAGTGTGCTGAATATGCTTTGTGACGGTATATTTGCGACAGCCGTGGGGAATATGACGGATGTCAGTGTCGGAGATCAGCTTAAACTTATCGGTGTATGGAAAAATAATCCGTATTACGGTGATCAGTTTGCTTTTCAGTATTATGAACAGGTTATGCCCGAAACATCCGGTGAGATCCTCCGCTACCTTTCTATGCGATCCGTAAAGGGAGTAGGTGTTGTAATGGCAAAAAGGCTTGTTGAAGCTTTTGGTGACAATACTCTTGAGGTAATGCAGAATCAGCCTGAACGTATGGAACAGATAAAAGGTATGTCTCATAGCAAAGCAATGGCTGTTTCAAAAGAACTTCGTAAAATATTCGGTATGCGTGAAATCATGACCTCACTCGGAAAATATAATATATCTGCCATAGAATCCATGAAAATATGGAAAGCCTTCGGCAGCAGTGCAGTTACAATGATAGAATCCGATCCGTATATATTATGCAGTGAAGCAGTAGCTCTGGATTTTAACAAGGCGGACAGCATAGCAGAAAAGCTCGGAATGGCAGCAGATGATAATTCACGAATAAGAGCCGGAATTATTTACATAATAAATTATAACAGCGGAAATGGTCATACCTGTCTTCCGAAAACAAAGCTTATTACCGCTGTATCTAATTTCCTTAAACTGACTGAGGAAACTATATCTCCGGTTCTTGAGGAAATGATCTCAGACAGTTCTGTTATATGTGAAATTATTGATGAAGAAGATTTTATTTTCCTTCCGTCTTTTTACAGCAGCGAATATTTTTGTGCGGAAAGACTTAACACACTTCTCAGTGTTCCACCTGCACGAATAGCTGCGGCGGAAGCAGTAATAGGAAATTTTGAAAGAAAAAACGGTATTAAGTATGCCGAACTTCAGAAAAAAGCTATTCGTGAGGCTTTGTCGGGAGGACTGCTTATACTCACAGGCGGGCCCGGTACAGGTAAGACTACCACACTTAATGCTATAATAACACTTTACGAACAAAACGGTCTTAATGTTGCACTTGCTGCACCTACCGGACGTGCTGCAAAAAGAATGTCCGAACTTACAGGAAAGCAAGCCAAAACTATTCATCGTCTTTTAGAGGTTGAATGGGGCAGGAATGATGTTTCACGCTTTTCGAGAAATGAACGTAATCTTCTTGATTGCGATGCACTGATAATAGATGAAATGTCAATGGTGGATGTCTCTCTTATGGAGGCTGTTTTAAGGGCATTGCCTTTAGGATGCAGACTTGTTATGGTAGGTGATAAGGATCAGCTTCCGTCAGTTGGTGCCGGAAATGTTTTAGGAGATATGATAGATTCGGGGCTTATACCGGTTGTGCAGCTCACAGAGATTTTCCGTCAGTCTATGGAAAGTCTTATCATAACAAATGCACACAAGATAATAAACGGTGATATGCCCGATATAATGCAAAAAGATAAGGATTTTTTCTTTATATCCGAAAATAATAAAGCTGATATATGCGAAAAAATTATTGATCTGTATATAAGAAGACTTCCTAATGCATATAACTACAGTCCTCTTACGGATATTCAGATATTATGCCCCGGCAGAAAAGGGGAACTGGGGGTTATAGAAATAAATAAACGTATCCAGAATACGATAAATCCCCCTGATGATTTTAAAAGTGAAGTCAGGATGCCTTTATATGATCTCAGGGTCGGGGACAAGGTAATGCAGACAAAAAATAATTATGATCTTGCATGGGAAAAAGATGACGGGACTGATGGTGTCGGCATTTATAACGGCGATATAGGAGTTATACGTTCTATAAACAAAAATTCGGGAAATGCAGTGATACGTTTCGATGATAAAACGGTCACATATCAGAGAGAACAGCTTATGGATGTTGAGCTGGCTTATGCTGCTACGGTACATAAAAGTCAGGGAAGTGAATTCGGTGCTGTTATTATGCCAATGTATATGGGAAATTCATTGCTGTATTACCGTAATTTGCTTTATACTGCTGTCACCCGTGCGAAAGATCTGTTGATTTTGGTAGGTAATGTATCAACGCTTAAATATATGGTAGATAATAATAAAAAGACTAAACGATACTCGGGCTTGAGGTTTTTTTTGGAGAGGAGTTCGGAATGAACAGACTGCTTGGATTGATTTATCCCCCGAAATGCCCCTATTGCTCCGCTGCTTTGAAATTTGATATGACAGAGTGTCTTGTATGCAGGGCGAAATTCCCTGAAACACCACGCATAGAACCTCTTGTAACCGGAGAAATATGTGTTGCACCTTTTACTTATAACACGGTGATAAAAAAGGCTATAGCACAATATAAATTTCGCGGAAAAAAATTCAATACCCACAGTTTTGCTTCGGCTTTGGCAGGAAGTATAAAAAATGTGTATTCAAAGGACATGAGTTTTGAATTAATAACTTGTGTTCCTATGAGTCCCGACAGGAAGAAAAAAAGAGGATATAATCAGGCAGAGCTGGTAGCGAAAATGACGGCTGATATTCTGGGAAAGAAATTTGTTCAGGTGCTTTACCGTGACAGCGGTGCAAAGGAACAGCATCTGAAAAGCTATGAAAATCGAATAAAAGATGAAGATAATACATTTCATATAATAGCCCCCGAACTTGTCAGGGGGAAAAATATACTGCTGATAGATGATGTTATGACTACAGGTACTACCCTTTCAAGATGCAGCAGTATTTTAAAGGAAAACGGAGCCGAAAGAGTATTCTGCGGTGCAATAGCCATAGTAAAGGGTTATTCTTTCGGAAATTCAAAACGATATATCGATGCTGCCGAAAAACAAAGCAGCGGAAAGGGAAATGAAAATGGGACTTGATGTAGCTATTGACCTTGGAACTTCAAGAACAAGGATATATTTACAGAATAAGGGCAAGGTGGTGGATGAACCGTCCGTTATAACGGTAAATGTTGAGGATGACAGTATTTTAGCAGTGGGAGAGGAAGCATATCATATGCTTGGGCGTACCTCAGACCGATTCAATGCTATGTATCCGATAAACGGAGGAGTTATTTCAGATCTGGGGCTTGTTGAAGCAATGATCTCAATATTCTTAAAAAAGGTAGTATCCTCAAAAATAGGTATGCCCAGAGCCGTAGCCTGTGTACCGAGTGAGATAACCGATGTTGAGAAAAGAGCTGTAGTAAATGCAATAAGCTGTGCAGGCATAAGGAGAGTTTGTCTTATCGAAGAACCTGTTGCGGCTGCACTTGGTTCAGGACTTGATATAGCAGGCCCTCACGGAAATTTTGTGGTTGATGTGGGCGGAGGAACTACCGATTTGGCAGTAATATCCCTCAGCGGTATAGCTGTTTCACGTTCAATAAAACAATCCGGCAATGTTATGGATGAAGAAATTATCAAATATGTAAAAAGAAAATATAATATGCTCATCGGCAAACGTACAGCGGAAGAAGCTAAAATGAATATAGGCTGTGTTGTACCGGGAATGGCAAGCGGTACACATCGCATAAAGGGAAGAAATATGATAACCGGAATGCCTATGTGGGTAGATCTGAGGTCTGAGGAAATGGTTGAGCCTCTCAGGGATATTGCCGATGTTATAGTACGTCAGGTGCAGGATGTGCTTGAGGAAACTCCTCCCGAGCTTATAGGTGATATTTATTCCGATGGTATAATCCTTACAGGCGGAGCTTCTCAGATAACAGGACTTGATACACTTATCAAAATAGCAACAGACCTGCGTGTAACAGTTGCAAACGATCCGGCGGACTGTGTTGTAAATGGCTGCGGTAAAGCTATAAAATATATAGATAAGCTGCGTCATCCTGATGGAACAGTAACACCTATTACTGACAGATATTAATATTTCTTATAGGAATTATAACTTCTAAAAATTATGAATACTTTGTAAGAGATTACTAAAAAAATGTAATTTTTAATACTTGGTATTGACAAAACGCTCAGGATGTGTTATTATTTGTCATGCTGCGTTACTTGCCCGTTCGTCAGGTACCGCTTATTTTATTCAGTTGAACGAAAGGAAGTTATTATTTTATGAAACATTGGGGATATGAAGCGGTATTTTATCAGATATACCCTTTAGGACTTTGCGGAGCACCTTTTGAAAATGACGGTGTGCAGGAACATCGCATACTTAAAGTTCTTGATTGGGTCGATCATATAGCAGAACTTGGATGTAATGCAGTTTATTTTTCACCTGTTTTTGAATCGGATACACATGGTTATAATACAAGGGATTACTGCAAGATCGACTGCCGTCTCGGTACAAATGAGGATTTCAGGCAGGTATGCGATAAACTCCACGAGAACGGAATAAAGGTAGTTCTTGATGGTGTATTCAATCATGTTGGCAGAGGTTTCCCCCAGTTCAGGGATGTATGCGAGAAAAAGTGGGATTCACCGTATAAGGATTGGTTCAATATAAATTTTGACGGAAACAGCAGTTATAATGACGGTCTTTGGTATGAAGGCTGGGAAGGACATTATGACCTTGTAAAGCTCAATCTTCGTAATCCGGCTGTTGTTGACCATATACTCAATGCGGTTAAGTTCTGGATAGATTATTTCGGTATCGACGGTATAAGACTTGATGTTGCATATTGTCTTGATTTTGATTTTCTCAAAAGACTCAGAAGTTTTACCTGCGGTCTGAAAGAGGATTTCTTCCTTATAGGAGAGCTTCTTCACGGAGATTATTCACGCTGGGTAAATCCCGAAATGCTTCATTCTGCTACTAACTATGAATGTTATAAGGGACTTTTCTCAAGCTTTAATTCAATGAATATGTTTGAGATATGTCATTCACTTAAAAACCGTTTCGGGCCTGAACCATGGTGTCAGTATAAGGGTATGCACCTTCTTTGCTTTGCGGATAACCATGATGTTACACGTATTGCAAGCATACTTTCAAATCCCGCACACCTGCCGCTGGTATATACAATGCTTTTCGGTATGCCGGGTATCCCTTGTATATATTACGGAAGCGAATGGGGAGCAAAGGCAGAAAAGAAAGACGGTGATCCGGCACTCAGACCGGCATTCGATGCACCCGAAACAAACTGGCTTACAGATCATATCAAAAATCTTGCAAAAGCTCATAAAGAATGTAAGGCTTTGTGCTACGGTGATATAAAGATACCTGTGCTTACAAATAAACAGTGTGTTATTCAGAGGGATTTTGAGGGAGAAAGAGTATTTGTTGCGATAAATGCGGACGATCAGCCCTTTACAGCTCATTTTGATGCTGGTTACGGACTTGCTGATGATCTGGTTACAGGCAAAACACATGATTTTGGAGGGGGCAGTCTTATCGAGCCGCTTTCAAGCCATATCTGGAAATGCAAATGATATGTTGAAACGGTAGAACCATTATGGAACAGTTTATGACATTGCTAATGGAAAATACAACAGCACAGTGTATTGCAATATTATCTGTATATATCATTATAATAAGTATAATAGCTGTTTGGATAACCGTTTCAGATAAAAAGGCTGCAAAAAGACATAAATGGAGAGTGCCCGAAAGTACACTTATTTTTATTTCGGCAGTTGGCGGAAGTGTGGCAATGTATATTACAATGAAAGCTATACATCATAAGACTAAACATCCGAAATTTATGGTCGGTATACCTGTTATAATTGTTTTGCAGATATTGACTGCTGCAGCACTTAAATATTTTGCGGTAATATAGAAAAATACGGCTTCCGGAAATTGTAAAATTTACGGAAGCTGTTTTTATTGATTTTTCACGATTGACATTACGATACTTTTCTTGTAATATGTTATTACACTAAAGACAGTGAATATTGCAATGGAAGGACTGATAATATGACGGTAAAGGAATTTGCTGAGCATTTGAAAGAGTATGATGAATTTTGTATAGTGTATCATGTAAGACCAGATGGGGACTGTATCGGTTCTTCTTTTGCACTTGCACTTGCACTTCAGGCAATAGGAAAGAAATGTACTGTTGAGGGAGAATATCCTGTTCCGCGTTCACACAGGATACTGACAGATCATGTTACACTTGACAAAGTTGAAAATCCGGTGTATATTGCCCTTGATTCATGTGATCTAAGCAGGACAGGTACATATTCTGACCGCAAATATACATTCTGCATAGATCATCACAGAGGAAATTCCATTCCTGCAAAGTATAAATATGTTGAAGAGGATTGCGGAGCGTGCAGTGAAATAATACTTAAAATAATAAATGAATTCGTTATAGATGTCACCAAACCAATGGCAGATCTGCTTTATATGGCACTTGTCACAGATACGCTCTGTTTCCGCACAGGTGATACTGATAAACAAAGTTTTGAAACAGCTGCAAGGCTGGCAGAATGCGGAGCGGATATTTTAGGTATAGGCAGAAGATATATGTTTGTAAAATCCTCTCAAAGAATGAAAATTGAGTCTATATTGAGAGATTCACTGCATTTATGCTGTGATGGTCAGCTTATAACAGGTATAATAACTCTTGCTGATTTGAAGGAAGCGGATATTCTCGATGAAGAGCTTGAGGGAATAAATTCCTTTGTTGAACAGATAGACAGTATGCGTATCGGAATAACTATAAGGGAATTGCCTGACGGTACAACAAGATGTTCAATGCGTACAAAAGGAGAACTTTCTGCAAATGAAATTTGCAGACTTTTCGGAGGAGGCGGACATTTTCATGCAGCAGCCTGTTTTTTGGATACAGATGTCTATAGAGCGAGAGAAATAATGGAAAAAGCTTGCATTGAAATACTTGAAAAAATTTCGGAATAGTAAATTAATATTAAAAAGTGAAAATATTTCTAATTGTAAGCGTTTTATTGTACAGTAAAAGCCGAAAGTGAATGATTGCTTACTAAAAAATAGTCAAAATCTATTGTAATTGTTTTTGAGATGTGTTAAAATATAATAAATGCGGAGGTGATATTGATGCGTAATGAAATGACAGATAAGACAATCGAATTCAAAATTCCACAAAACAGAGATCAGTCTGTTAAGGAAACATTGACGGCGGTATATAATGCTTTGAAAGAAAAGGGATATAATCCTATAAATCAGCTGGTCGGATATATAATCTCAGAGGATCCGACGTATATCACCACTCATGGTAACGCAAGAAACATGATAAGAAAGATAGACAGAGATGATCTTCTTGAAATACTGTTAAAGGATTTCCTTGGTGTCTGATGCGTTATTCTTTAAAAGGAGGAGGATCAGTTTATGTCAGAAAAAAGAAAACCGTTCCCAATGTACAAGGGCAAACCTCTTGTAAGATGCGGTGACTTACTGTATTACGGGGATATGAGAGATAATTATGTTGTTCGTATGCAGGTGCGTTCAAAGAAGAAAAAACAGCCCGCAAGCGGTGAGGGAGAGGCATTGATGATGGCTGATAAGGTTTTTATACAGCTTATGAATACCGACCCCACAGTAAGTCCGCAGAAAGCTATCGCCAAAACAAATGAACAGCCGAGTCTTTTTGCGGCTGTCGATACGGCATATGTGTGGCTTCAGCAGGCTTTGAAAGAAAAGAAATAATTATCTTTGTGTAGAGAGCGGACTTTTTGTCCGTTCTTTTTTGTTTTACTATTATTATAAATAATATTGCAAAAGATGAAAAATTTTGTTATAATATAATATATTTGAAAATTGTGCTGTTTTTACAGTACAAAGCTTTTATAAAAAGGTGATATTTGTGAGTGATAAGAAAAAAGAAGAATCAAAAGATAAAAAAACTAAGGTGAAAACTGTTTCAAAAGCACAGCTTAAGCCTTCAAAACTTTGTTCACCTCCCGATTTTCCGTATCACAACAGGGAACTGAGCTGGATGGATTTCAACAGCCGTGTTCTTGAGGAAGCCCTTGAGAAGGAAAATCCTATATTTGAAAGACTGAATTTTCTGGCTATAACAGCATCAAATTTAGATGAATTTTTTATGGTGCGTGTTGCGGGAGTAATGGACAGAATGCATTCCCGTAAAAGTAATATTCCGGATGAATCGGGAATGACGGCAAATCAGCAGTTTGCCATGCTGACAGATAAGATACATGAATTTGCAAAAAAACAGTATTCATGTCTGAACAGATCTCTTATACCTGCACTAAAAAAGTGTAAGCTGAGATTTCTTACGATGTCTGAGCTTAATAAATTACAGCGTAAGCAGGTAGATGAATATTTTAGCAATAATATTTTTCCGGTTCTGACTCCTTTAGCAGTTGACACTTCAAGACCGTTTCCTCTGCTTGCAAATAAAAGTCTTAATATAGCAGCACGTCTTTCAAATGACAGCACAGATGTATTTGCGGTAGTTCAGGTTCCGTCTATACTTGATAGATATGTTGAAGTAAATACCGATAACGGCAGAGCTTTTGTAATGCTTGAGGATATAATCATAAGTAATCTTTCAGAGCTTTTTGAACATCATAAAATCAAAGCATACTGTCCTTTCAGAATAACTCGTGACAGTGATCTTGATATTGATGAAGAGGCGGATGATCTGCTTGTCGAAATAGAACATTCGCTGAAAAAACGTCAGCGTGGTGATCCTGTTCGTCTTGAGATAATTTCAAAATGCGATGAAGCTCTTAAAAATTTCCTTGTGGATATGCTTGATGTAAGCAGAAATGAAATATATGAAGTAACAGGCCCTCTCGATCTGACATTTCTTTCAAAATTCTGCCGTATGGAAGGCTTTGAGAATTATCACTTTAAGCCTATAACTCCCGTTACTCCTCCTGCCGAATTTTTCGGATATGACGATATGTTCCTTGCAATAAGGGAAAAGGACAGAATGGTACATCATCCGTATGAAAGCTTTGACGCTGTAACAAAATTCATAGATCAGGCAGCCAAAGATCCGGATGTACTTGCAATAAAACAGACACTTTACCGTGTGAGCGGTCATTCACCTATTATTGCCGCACTTATAAAGGCAGCTGAAAACGGTAAGCAGGTAACTGTACTTGTGGAGCTTAAAGCAAGATTTGACGAAGAAAATAATATAGAATGGGCTAAAAAACTTGAAAAAGCCGGCTGTCATGTAATATATGGTCTTCAGGGACTGAAAACGCATTGCAAGATAGTTCTTGTTGTCAGGAGAGAAGCGGACGGACTCAGACGTTATCTCCATATGGGTACAGGAAATTATAATGACAGTACAGCAAGGTTTTATACTGATATAGGGCTTTTTACCTGCAATGAACAATTCGGGGAAGATGCATCTTCACTGTTCAATGTTATAACAGGTTACAGCAAACCTCCCGTATATAATAAAATGAAAGTTGCTCCGATGGGACTGAGGGATTTCTTTGAAGATATGATAAAGCGTGAAACGGAAAATGCGTTGTCAGGACGTTCTTCGGGCATTTTTGCAAAGATCAATTCTCTTGTTGACCCCGAAATTATCAGACTGCTGTACGAGGCATCTCAGGCAGGGGTAAAGATTACTCTTATAGTAAGAGGAATATGCTGTCTTGTTCCGGGAATAAATGGAATAAGCGAAAATATAACCGTTCGCAGTATAGTGGGGCAGCTGCTTGAACACAGCCGTATATTCATTTTTGAAAATGGGGGAAACAAACAGATATACATGGGTTCTGCCGACTGGATGCAGAGAAATCTTGATAAGCGTGTAGAGCTTGTATTCCCGATAGAAGATCCCGATATAATAAAGAGGTCTTTTGAGATAATGGATACAATGCTTTCTGATGTACTTAATACAAGGATACAGCTTCCCGATACGACTTATGAACTTCTTGACAGAAGGGGTAAAAAGGTGCGTAACTGTCAGAGGGAATTTTCTGAAATGGCAAAGAAAGCTCTTTCTGAAAAACGTACTGTAGAAATCGAAGAAAATCGTTTCAAGCCTCTTACAAAAAGTAATCATGTTTCAGAATAATTGGCAAAAATTATAAATTTTTATTGTAATTTAATAATAATTAGTGTAAAATAATAGTATGACAGCAGTGCTTCAGGGTATGCCCCGAAAGTATATGCATTATGATTTTATTGAAAAGGATGTGTCCGCATATGAAAAGAGTAGGTATATTGACAAGTGGTGGAGACTGTCAGGGACTTAATTCCGCTATCAGAGGTCTTGCCAAAGGGCTGTATGAATATTACGGCAAAAAAGTGGAAATTTACGGTATTATCGACGGCTACAGAGGTCTTATCAACGCTGAATATCGTCTTATGCAGCCTGAGGATTTTTCAGGCATACTTACAAGAGGCGGAACTATTCTTGGAACTTCCCGTCAGCCGTTCAAGCAGATGCGTGTTATTGACGAGGAAACAAATATCGACAAAGTAGCCGCTATGAAAAAGACATACAAGGATCTTAAACTCGACTGTCTCGTTGTACTCGGCGGAAACGGCACACATAAAAGTGCAAATATGCTTTCCGAAGAAGGACTTAATGTTGTATCAATGCCTAAGACCATCGATAATGATATATGGGGAACAGATGTAACATTCGGTTTCCAGAGTGCAGTGGATATTGCTACTCAGGTAATAGACTGTATCCATACCACAGCTACATCCCATGGCAGAGTATTCATTGTTGAATGTATGGGACATAAGGCAGGCTGGCTTACACTTCATGCGGGTATTGCCGGAGGTGCGGATGTTATCCTTATTCCTGAGATACCCTATGACATCAATAAAGTAATAGATACAGTAAAGAACAGAACAAAGGAAGGAAAAACTTTCTCCATACTTGCAGTAGCAGAGGGTGCTATTTCAAAGGATATTGCAGAACTTCCGAAAAAGAAAAAGAAGGAGGCTATTGCAAATCTTATGTACCCATCAATTTCATATAAAATAGCTCACGAAATAGAAGAGGCAACAGGTCAGGAGACCAGAGTTACTGTTCCCGGTCATTTTCAGAGAGGCGGAAGCCCCGATGCATATGACAGATTTATCACCACACGTTTCGGTGCTGCCTGTGCAAAGCTTATTATTGATGAAAAATACGGCTTTATGACCGGTATGGTAAATGGTGAGATAGTGCCTGTTCCGCTTAGTGAGGTTGCAGGAAAACTCAAGGGTGTTCCGGTTGATAGTCCTGTGATCAAGGATGCAAAGGCTATAGGTATTTGTTTCGGTGACTGATTTTATAGAATCAAAAAATAAATCATGCCGCAGCTCAGGAAAGCAATGATCAGGGCTGCGGCTTTGATGTAGGAGGAAAAATTATGTCTGATTTAAGAAAAGATGCTGAATTCGATCTTGAAGAAAAAATCGTTGAAGAGATCGAAGATAAAAAGAGACTTAAGGGAGAGATCCTCAGAGAAAGAAAACGCTGGGCATTTTTTGGTATTCCGTGGACATTTACAAAGTATATACTTACAAATAAAAAGATAGTTATTCAAAAGGGTCTTTTTACAAGCGAGGAAAACGAAATACTTCTTTACAGAGTTACGGATATGACAATGCGAAGGAGTTTCGGACAGAAATTATTCGGTCTTGGCACACTTGTTGTCTATGCACATGATAAAACTAATCCTACACTTGAGATAAAAAATATAAAGCGTGTACGTGAATTCAAAGATACTCTTTCGGAAGCAGTTGAGAAAGATCGTATAAGAATGAAGATGCGTCAGAGTGAAATAGTGGATGGTGCTTTTGATCCTACGGATCATGATTCCGATCAGGATTGGTAACTGTCTTTTGCTGAAAGCGGGGGGATGACTATGTTCAGAACTGTTCTCAGAGAAATACGAAAAATTATTTGTGTAATAATTGCAGGAGCAATATACGGATTTTCTATTAAAAATTTCTTACATGGAGCAGGACTTTTAGCCGGAGGTTTTACAGGTGTATCACTTCTTGCTGAGCAAACGCTGCTCAAGTTTTCTGATATATCTGTTCCGCTCAGTCTTATATACATACCTCTTAATGCTGTACCTGCACTTATAAGCTTTAAATTTATAGGAAAGAGATTTACAATATATTCTCTTATAATGATCGTACTTTCTTCCACTTTTGCTGATATTATGCCATACCTGCATCTTACGGATGACATTCTTCTTTGTGCTGTATTCGGCGGACTTCTTAACGGTACTGCAATAGCAATATGTCTGCTGAATAATGCAACAAGCGGAGGAACAGACTTTATATCTATCTTTATTTCTGAGCATTATGGAAAAGATGCATGGAATTACATATTTGCAGGGAATGTATGTGTGCTTGCCCTTTCAGGAGTGCTTTTTAACTGGACAAGTGCTATGTATTCGATAATACTCCAGTTTTGCTCCACTATGATAATACAGCTTCTGTATAAACGCTATCAGAAACAAACTATGTTCATTATTACCGAAAAACCGGATGAAGTATATGCCGTTATAAAAGATATAACGAACCACGACGGCACTCTTTTCAAGGGTACGGGACTTTATAAGGGCAAGGAAAGGAATATGATATATTCTGTTGTTTCCTCAGACGAAATACGAAGAGTAGTTTCAGAAATAAAAAAAGAGGACAGCGGAGCTTTTATAAATATTATGAAATCCGAAGAGGTGAGCGGCAATTTCTACCGCCGACCTAATTCGTGAACAAAATTATTGCGGCTTCTTAAACGAAGCCGCATTTTTGAATTTATTTTGTTTTTGGTTTTTTAAAAAGGGAAAGTGTGTATGAAAAGAATATTGCCGCTGCTATACCTGCAGAACAGGCTGAAAGACCGCCTGTGAGTATGCCGATAAATCCTCTCTGTGCAACTTCTTCCTCTATTCCGTTTGCAAGTGAATATCCGAAACCTGTCAGTGGAACTGTTGCACCAGCTCCGGCAAATTCTGCAAACGGCTTATATACTCCCACAGCAGTAAGCAAAACTCCGGCTGTAACATAAATTACCAGTATTCTTGCAGGAGTCAGCTTGGTTTTGTCTATAAGTATCTGTGCAATAACACATAAAAGCCCTCCTGTGATGAAAGAAATGATATACTGCATAAGATCACCTCGATATTTATTATCTGATGAAAAGTATATATTTATTCAGCATATTTTTGGCATATTTTCGATTAAATTATTGACGAAGTAACAAATTTATTATATAATATACATAATAACTATACTTATAGGTGCGTGTATCCGTACTTAGCTGTAAATAATGTAGGTAAGGAGATATATATATGGCATTACTTATAAGTTGTCCGGGCTGCGGAATGCAGATCGTCAACAATGGAGAAAATTGTCCTTTCTGCGGATATAATGTCAAGGAAGGCAAATCAAAGCATGAAATGGATCTGGAAGCTGAAAAAGAGCTTCTTCGTGCCGAAGCGGAGGAACGTGCAAAAGCAGAGGAAGAAGCCCGCAAAGAAGCAGAAGAACGTGCAAGGGCGGAAGAGGAAGCTCGCAGAGAAGAAGAGCGTGCAAGAGCTGAAGAAGAGGCAAGAATGCAGGCGGAAGCTCAAAGACGTGAAGAAGAAAGACTTAGAGCAGAGGCAGAAGCAAAAGCGAGGGCAGAGGAAGAAGCAAGAGCGAGAGCCGAAGCAGAAGCGAGAGCAATTGCAGAGGCACAGGCAAGAGCCGAGGCACAGGCAAGAGCAAGAGCTGAAGCACAGGCAAAAGCAGAGGCAGAGGCAAGAAGAGCAGCAGAAGAAACAGGAAATAATATTTTTGCCCAGTTTAAACAAAAATCAAATACTCCGGTACAGGAAACGAAAACAGCCGGAGGAAATATAGTTGAAAGACCGGATCTTCCTGATTTGCCTATGGGAGGAGACAGAACTCCATTACCTCCTATGCGAAAAGAAAGACCTGTATCAATTGCTGAAATAGCGAATACTCCTGCGGTGGAGCTTACTCCTATAGAATCGGAAAAAATAACGGGAGTTCTTCCGCCGATACAGCCGGAAAAAGAAGTTACTATTGAACAGATACGTCAGACTCCGGCAGTAAGGCTTACTCCTATTGAGCAGGAGCAAGTTGAAAATAAACTTCCTGATATAAACGGTCCTGAGGCAGCACCTCCCGGAAGTGTGAACGGCAGACCGGATATAAGCGTTGAAAGACCGACCACACCAAGAAATACGAGGGATATTCAGGTTGAAAGACCACAGATAGAAGTTGAAAAACCACAGCCGCAAAGAACTCAGATAGAAGTTGAAAAACCTCAGCCGCAGAGAACTCAGATAGAGGTTGAAAGACCACAGATACAGATAGAAAAACCTGTACAGCCTCAGTCACCGGTACAAAGACAGCCTGACCCACAGCCACAACAGAGAAATCAATGGTCAGCAAATCCTCAGGATTTTGCACCGCAGCAGTCTGCACCGAGACAGCCTGAGCCGCCTCAGCAGCCGCAGCAAAGAAAACAGTGGTCGGCAGACCCGCAGCAGTCTGCACCGAGACAGCCCGAACCACCTCAGCAGCCGCAGCAAAGAAAACAGTGGTCAACAGACCCACAACAGTCTGCACCGAGACAGCCCGAGCCGCCTCAGCAGTCAGGACAAAGAAGACAGTGGTCGACAAATCCGCAACAGAATACGCCAAGACAGCCTGCTCCAGGACAGCAGCAGGGCAGAAAACAGTGGTCAACAGAACCACAAAATAATGCAGGATCAAGCAGTGGTTTTAATACAGATGAATATGCAGATAAACTGAAACGTCAGATGGAAGAGGGCAAGAGAAGACCATCTGAAAGGGTTTCGGATATAAATGATTTTTCGTCTAACGATGTAAAGACTGCTCCGATGAAGTATGACGGAAAGGAAATAAGGGGCATTTCTCAGCAACAGGTTATACAGCCTCCTAAAAAGAGTCCTATTGTACCTATTGCAATAGTTGCGGTTATTGTTGTTGCGATTATAATTGTAGTTGTTGTAATGAACGGAAACAAAGGATCGGATGATAATACGGGAGATGCTTCGACCCAGACAAGTACGACAACATCTACTACAACTTCTGCTCCGGCTGAATCAAAAGCTGCCGATGATAAAGCCGAAGGAATCGTCATAAAACTTCAGAAGCCCGAAAAGTGGGACGATGATGTGTATGCCTATATTTTCAGTGATGGTGGTACATCGAAGAATGATGACTGGCCCGGAGAACCTATGAAAAATGAAGGAAACGGAATTTTTTCATATGTAGTTCCTGATGATATAGAGAATCCTCATGTTGTGTTCAACTGCAAGGGCGGAAACAGGCAGTATCCTAAAACAGGCGGTCTTAAAGTGGAAAACGGAAAAACATACACAATAGAAAGCTAAAAAATAATTACAGTCACAGCTCAAAATCAGCTGTGACTGTGTTTTTTTATTTAACTAAGCGAGTACAGGCTGTATTTGTTTTTGAGAAAGTGCTGCTTCAAGGGCAGCAGGAATAAGCTCAAAATGTGCTACAAGTGAATTTGGTTTTGTATCGGGGGCATCCTGAGAAAACGGAACAAAATAATAATGTCTTCTGTTCATAAGTTTTCCGATATTCTGAGCGGATGCACCGAGAGCATCATTTGTGGCTATTGCAAGAAGCACGGGTTTTGACTGACGCAGATGTGATTTTACTGCCATCGTTACAGCTGTATCTGTGATCGCAGATGCAAGTTTTGCGGCTGTATTACCTGTGCATGGTGCAACGAGCATAATGTCTGTCATTTTTTTAGGGCCTATCGGCTCAGCTTCTTCGACAGTGTGGATGATCTTCCGACCACAAATATCCTCGGTCTTTTTTATAATATCTTCGGCATTGCCAAAACGTGTGTCAGTATTATAAACTCTTTCGGACATTATGGGAATTATTCTGTATCCCAGAGAAATAAGTCTTTCCATTTCTTTAAGAGATCTTGATATTGTACAAAACGATCCGCAAAGTGCAAATCCGACTGTTATATCACCCATCATTCATCATCCTCCAGCATATGATATACAGCATTTTTTATTATTATCCCTGCTGTTTTGGGTGCGGCTTTTCCGGGTAGTGAAAGTGCGTGTATGACTTTGATATTAAGCCGCTTTGCCGCTTCATCGTCAACTCCACCCGGAAGTGATGCAAGATCTATCATAATTGCATCGGTTGCTATTTTAGCAAGTATCTGTGCGGAAAAAACCGGTGCAGGTACTGTATTGAATATAAGTTCATATTCGTTATCTTCAGAAAGATCGGATACAGTTTTCATTCCTACAGCATTTGCAGCAGCCCTGTCCGAGCTTTTTCTTGCGTATACCGTAACATCGGCATACATTCCCTTTAACATTGCGGCAAGTACTTTGCCGCATCTGCCATATCCTGCAACAAGACATTTTGAACCGTTTATTGTACCGCTGTATTCCTTCATAGCAATTTCTATTGCACCTTCCGCAGTAGGTACAGCATTGGCAACAGCAAAATCTTCGCAGTCACTGTAACGCCTGAGATAAAGTCCGGCAGTTTTTTCAGGTGCAAGGGAGCCGTTTATTCCGCAGAATACAGGCTTTTTATTTCCAATAAGTGCGGTTACTTCACCAAATTGAATATTATCTGACGAATATGGTGCATAAAGATTTTTTCCGTCTTTTGACAGAGGCATTGGGAGAATGACTGCATCTGCATCAGCAGCAGATCTCAGATCGCAATTCGGAACCATAGCCATTTCTTTACCCGGTTCAAATTCATCAAAACCGTAAAGTAATACTCCATAACCGTCCTGAGCTATCGATCTTGCACAATAAAGCTGGCGTTTGTCACCCCCGATAATTCCAAAGGTATTTATTTTCATTATAATTATCCTCCGATAACAGCTTATAGCTGTGGCATTAATATTTTGGTATTACCATAATATGACGAAACGCAAAAAAACGCCACGCTTAAAATAAGCGTGGCGTGAAAAATCAGTATAAATAATTATCAATACCAGTTTGTGAGGTTGTAGTAAAGCTCCTCATATCTTCTTGCCGAACGATTCCATGAGTAATCCATTCTCATGCCTCTCTGTGCTATTTCATACCAGCGGTCACGCTGAGTAAAGAATACAGTTTTTGCATAGTTTATGGAATCCATCATTTCATCAGCGTTATAGTTTGCAAAGGAGAAACCTGTACCTGTGTTATCGTACCAGTTATATGGCTGAACGGTATCTCTGAGACCTCCTGTTTCACGAACAATCGGAACAGTACCGTATCTGAGCGAGATAAGCTGTGTAAGACCGCAAGGCTCGAAGCGTGACGGCATGAGCATTGCATCGGCAGCGGCATAAAGCTTATGTGCTCTGTTATCAGAATAGTAAATGTTAGCAGATACTCTTTCCGGATATTTGTGCTGATAATACTTGAATGTATTTTCGTACTGTGGATCACCTGTACCGATAATAACAAACTGTGTATGCTCGTCTGTGATTCTTTCGATAGAATAATTAACGAGGTCAAGACCTTTCTGGTCTGTAAGACGTGAGATTATGCCTATCATGAATTTATTATCATCGACAGGAAGTCCGAGCTCCTGCTGGAGACCGCGTTTGTTGAGCACTTTTTTATCGGGAAGTGATTCTGCTGTATAGTGTTCATATATCTGAATATCATGTTCGGGGTTGTATACGTTGTAATCAATACCGTTTACAATACCGCACAATGAATGGTTCTTGCTTCGCATAAGTCCGTCAAGCCCCTCACCGTAATACGGCATCTGAATTTCACCAGCGTAGGTATCACTTACGGTTGTAACATAATCAGAGAATACAATACCGACTTTAAGCATATTACCGTCTTTGTAATATTCCATATTCTGAGGTGAAAATACATACTCAGGAAAAGCTGTAAGGTATCTGAAAAGCTTAAGATCCCATATACCTTGGAACTTAAGGTTATGGATAGTCATTATCGTTTTGATGCCCCAGAAGAAGCCGTTATCCTTAAACAATGTTCTGAGGAAAACAGGAACAAGAGCTGCCTGCCAGTCGTGGCAGTGGATAATATCGGGTTTGAAGTCGATAACAGGGAGGATAGCAAGAGCAGCTTTTGAGAAATAGGTGAATTTTTCAATATCCCACTTAATATCTCCGTAGGGGCTGTCACCGCCAAAATAGCCTTCATTATCTATGAAGTAATATTTTATTCCTTCATGTTCGTACATCATTATGCCGACATACTTATGTTCCTGAATATGACCGAGATCCATATAGAAACTTGTCACATACTGAAAATGCTGTCTGTACTCCCACGGAATACACATATATTTCGGAATTACAACTCTTACATCAAATTCGTCTTTGTTGATCATTTTCGGGAGAGCTCCCACAACATCGGCAAGACCACCTGTTTTGACAAAGGGGTAACATTCCGAAGCCACAAATAATACTCTTCTCATACAAACCTCCTATGAAATAAATAATTTTAAGCAGTCAATAGTGTACATATACCCATGTTTCCATTATAACCCAAATCAAAAAAATATTCAATACATATTTTCTGATTTTTGATTCTTTTTTGTGTTTTATGTATATAAAATTATCTGTGATGACCGCCGCCGTGGTGACTTGAACTTCTTGAGCTTGAATGATGACTGCCGCTTGAATGATAGTGACCGCCGGAATGACTTGATGATTCGATTTTTGTTTTTGTGGTATACTCTTTGATAAAAGTATCGTTAGAAAGTGTAACACGGGTATTTTTCCCTGAAACATATTCTGCGGCATCTGCTGATTCACGGAACTTATATTGCCGCTGTACTGCAGAACCGAACTTCATTGCGAAGAAAATACCGACTATTATTGATGCCAGCAGGAAAGGGACAAAATATTTGTATACTATCGGAGAGGTTATGACATTTCCGAAAATAGTTATCCTGTACATATTTGTTGCGGCATTTTTATAGTAGAGGTCATTTTCCATTCCGGCGTTTTTGAACAATACCAGATCATTGAGAAATACATCTATAGCGTCACATATGTCGCCTGCTTTAGGTTCCTGACCGCTTGCAGGAAGATATTTGTCCATATCTTCAAATATAATATCAATACGGTTATTTTCTCCCTTGTCGGAGTAATAGAAATATGCATCGTTGAATGTGTCTATAAAATCATAGCTCGGACTGATACCTTCAAAATCAAGATAAAGGAAAACGGTATTTGTGTCGGCATCTTTGCCGAAGATCTTTTCACCTGCCAAAGCGGTAAAATCTTCTGTTTCACGGTCAGAACGATAACCGCCCCCTATGAAAACAGCTATATTCATATCAATTTTTTCGGCAGTATTTTTGATCTTATCAAATGTTATTGTTTTGAATCCTTTTATAACGCCTGCTTCATCTTTCAGATAAGCATGATCTGTGCGGAGGGGATTACCCTGTTCGACAGCCTCTTTAAGACCTTCTTCAGAATATACATCCGGAGCGTGTCTGAAACCACTCTCACCTACAATTACGTAATGGTATCCGTTGTCATCGGAATATTCAAAATAATCATCATCGGAATTGCTTTGAGAATATCCGTCTTCATAAGGATATTTGGCAGAAACGATCATTCCCGAAAAAGACAGGATCGACACAGTTACTAAAAGTAAAGAAATAATTTTTTTCATAATGCGTTCCAGCTCCCCCCTAAAAAGTATCCTATCACAAGTACGACAGCAGCGGCAGCAAGACCGTACAGAAACTGATGAAGACGAAGTTTTTTATAATTTACGGGAAGTTCGCCTGCTATTTTTCCTGTCTGACCGTTTATTGCATATTCCCATGTTTTTCCCTGATAATTGAATGTCATAAACCATACGGGCAGAAGCATATAATTCCATTTTATATTTTTTGTTTCGGTATTTATGTGTTCACCGCTTATGTACGTATAGCCGTTTACTATTTCTTTTATTCTTGCATTATTGTTAGCACGCATACGGTCAAAAATACGGGGATACATAGCCTCTTTTTCAACATCGTATTTATCGGCAAAGAAACCGCTGAGATATGCCATATCAAAATCCTTGATCTGTGAATAGTCATAAGGCTCGATAGCTTCCATAAGAGAATCCTCAATTTTCTTTGAGCCGTCACCGGGTATGCCGTCATATTCGATATCCATTTCACGCTGTATGGAATATTCCTTTGTCTGTGTGTACCTGTAGCCGCCGCTTGACCATGAACGGATCTTTTTGCCTATAGCTGAATATTTTGTATTTGTTCTTGCATCCGCACCCCAGAAAGGAACATAAAGTCCTGTAAGTTTTTCTATCTGCTTTTCAGAGATCAGATCATGGGGAATATATTTTTTTTCTTTTGCCCATTTATTGAAATATTCCACTGCCTTATCCTTTCCGAAAGCAAAGGGCAGAACCTTTGACGGGCGGTACATTCCCTGCACACGTCCTTTCAGTATTACAGGGTTATGGCAGTAATAACAGAAAGATGCGGCAGTATTATTGTCTGCAACTATTTGTGCCCCACAGGTCGGGCATTGATAAAGACGTGTATTCTCTTCAAATTCCGTATTTGCCTTTTCTTCTTCTGAGGTCAAAGCTTCTTCTTCCGGCATCTGATTTCTTTTTTCGTATTCTTCACGCTCATTGTCGAGTTTTTGTTGTGCAAGTTCATTTATCCGGACTTCGTCGAATTCTCCGAGACAATATTCACAGCAGAATTTTTGTTTGTCAGGATCAAATTCAAGTTTTGCACCGCAGTTAGGACAGTCATATGACTTTACATCCATTCTATAATTCACTCCTTGTAAAAAATAAAAGAACATCTTCTTTCATTATATATAATTATTTTCACTATGTCAATTAAGGTTATAAGTTTATTATTGTATTTTACCGCAATTTGAGTTATAATTATTTATCATAGTGAGGAGGGAAATGTTTTTATGAAACTTTATGAAAAAACGCTTGAATCAAAAGAAATATTCAGCGGCAGAGTGCTGCATATGATACATGATAAAGTAGAGCTTGAGGACGGTTCTGTTTCCATGCGTGAAATAGTTGAGCATCCGGGAGGAGTATGTATTGCCGCACTTACGGATAATAATGAACTTTTGTTTGTAAGACAGTTCAGATACCCGTATAAAGAGGTCGTACTTGAACTGCCTGCCGGAAAACTTGAAAAAGGTCAGACACCTCTTGAAAACGGTAAAAGAGAACTTCTTGAAGAAACAGGTGCAAAAGGTAGTCATTATATGCCGCTGGGAAAGGTATATCCAAGTCCCGGTTATACAAATGAAATAATCCATCTTTATTTCTGCAATATAGAAAGTTTTGAAAAACAGCAGCTTGATGACGGCGAATTCGTAAATATAGAAAGAATACCAATAGACAGGGCAGAGGAAATGGTTCTGAATAATGAGATACCCGATGCAAAAACTCAGATAGCTGTACTGAAAGCAGCGGCACTTGTAAGAAAAATGAACAGACAGAGAGATGAATTATAATGAATCCGATAGTAATTATTGCTGCAACCGCACTGGTACTTTCCACATTTGTCATAGCAATCTTGAATAAGCCGAGAATACCTGTAGTTGCAAGTGCATTTATAATTGTTCTGATATTCTTTGTTATTTCTACATATCTTATCGACAGTGCAATTTCAAATTCTGCTATTTCCGAACAGCTTGACGGATTTGTGAGCTTTCTTGTAATGCGCCAGTCACCGTCAACGGAAGAATTGGAGCAGTCTTTCAATATTTTCAAATATACGGATATGGGTCTTTTTGTTTCGTGCATATTATCAATGCTTATCGAAGCTTTGGTCATTCTCAGGAAAAATGCGGAGTTATAAGTATGGATAATACAGGAATTTATATACATATACCTTTTTGCGAAAAAAAGTGTCCGTACTGCGATTTTTATTCCCATAAAGCAAATGAAACTGAGATTGATGATTATGTCAGTGCACTTTCGGAAAAAATATATGCTTTTTCCGAAAAATATAAATATACAGCGGACAGTCTTTATTTCGGGGGAGGTACTCCGGGACTTATAGGTGCAAAAAGGCTTGCAGGACTGGTCTCGGATGTAAAAAACAGTTTTGGCATATATAAAAATTCTGAAATTACCGTTGAAGTAAATCCAACGAATGAAGATATAGATTTTGAAATGCTGAAGTGTGCGGGAATAAACCGCATATCAATAGGACTGCAGTCCGCAAATGATAATGAATTAAAAGAGCTTGGCAGACTGCATAATACACAGCAGGCAAAAAAATGTATCAAAAAAGTAAAGGCGTCAGGTATAGATAATATTTCTCTTGACCTTATGATTGGTATACCGTATCAGACAAAAGAATCGCTTAAAAGAAGCATTGATTTTTGCATTGAGCAGGGAGCAAAGCATATTTCGGCATATCTTCTGAAAATTGAGGAAGGTACTATATTTCATAAAAAAAGAGAAAGTCTTGTTTTGCCGACTGATGATGAATCGGCAGACCTTTATGAAGAACTTTGCAGACTGATGAATGAATACGGATATGAACATTATGAAATATCAAATTTCTGCAAAAGAGGTTTTGAGGGAAAGCATAATCTGAAATACTGGCATGATGAAGAATACATCGGTATAGGTGCATCGGCACATTCCTTTATTGAGGGCAGAAGATTTTATTTTCCTAAAAATATGAAAAAGTTTTTCTCAGGCGAGATAACTTACGACAGTACGGGCGGAGATGAACAGGAATTTATAATGCTCGGACTGAGATTATCCGAAGGAATAACAAAAGAAAGGTTTTATTCACGTTTCGGAAAAGAAATACCTGATGAATATATAAAAAGAGCAGAGAAATTTGTAAAGAGTGGATATGTAAGAACATCTCAAAATGGTTTTGCACTAACAGAAAAGGGTTTTCTTATATCAAATTATCTTATATCGGAAATAATCGGTTAGAATAAAAAGGTCGTGAAAAAATGGAAGAAACTGTAAAAATTAAAAAACGTGAAAAACGCTATACTCTCGGGGAGGAAATATTCAATTCCGTAACTCACGGAGTAGGAGCTTTGTTATCTGTTGCAGGAACGGTTGTGCTTATTGTTCTTGCGGCGAAATATAATGATGCATGGGCGGTGGTCGGCAGTGCAATTTTCGGAGCATCGCTTATTATACTTTATACTATGTCAACGCTTTATCATGCCATAACAAATGACCGTGCAAAAGCATTTTTCAGGATAATGGATCATAATACTATATTTTTCCTTATAGCAGGTACATATACTCCGATAACACTTGTACCTATACGAGGTGTGCTTGGCTGGGTGCTGTTCGGAGTAGTATGGGGTGCGGCAATACTCGGCATAGTTCTTAATTCGATAGATCTGGAAAAATTCCGCAAACCGTCCGTAGTTTGTTATATAATAATGGGTTGGGTAATAGTTATTGCAGTTAAACCCATGCTTGAAAATGTTGATCAGTTATCGCTGTGGTTTCTGCTCATCGGAGGAATTTTCTATACTGTAGGAGTAATATTCTATGCGGTAAAAAAGGTACGCTATTTCCACAGCGTATGGCATTTGTTTACGATAGCCGGAAGTGTATTTCACTATTTTTCGGTATTGTTTATGATAATATAAAGGGGAATAATTATGTCATTCAAAAAAAGAGGATATGTTGTTGCACAGGTGACAAAAAAGGGAGAAATAAGTCTGCAAAAAGGACATCCGTGGATATATGATGCAGAAGTGGTTTCAATGGATGCACAGCCGACTGACGGAGATATAGTAGATGTTATAAGCAGCAAAGGTCGGTTTATCGGGTCAGGCTTTTATAACAGCAATTCAAAAATAAGGATAAGGCTTATATCCCGCAATGCAAATGATAAATTTGATGAAGCATTTTTTGAAAGACGTATACGTTATGCATGGGAATACCGTAAAACCGTAATGGGTGATGATTTAGACTGCTGCCGTATAATTTTCGGAGAGGCAGACACATTCCCCGGACTGACAGTCGACAAATTCCATGATATACTCGTTACACAAACGCTGTCACTCGGCATAGAAAAAAGAAAGGATATTATATTTCCCCTTCTTTATAAAGTGCTTACTGAAGACGGCTTTGAAATCAGAGGAATATACGAAAGAAATGATGTAAAGGTAAGACTTCTTGAAGGACTTGAGGAGGGTAAAGGATTTTATGCCTTGCCGGGTGTAAAAACTCCCGAAAGTACATCTGTTGATATTACCGAAAACGGCATAAAATATCATGTTGATTTTGAAAACGGACAGAAAACAGGCTTTTTTCTCGATCAGAAATATAACCGTCTTGCAGCGGAAAAAATAGCAAAGGGAAAAAGAGTGCTTGATTGTTTCACTCATACAGGTTCATTTGCACTTAATGCGGCAAAGGGCGGAGCGGAATATGTATGTGCTGTTGATATTTCTCAGGATGCGGTGGATATGGCAAAAAGGAATGCACAAATGAATTGTCTTGCAGATAAGATGGATTTTGTATGTGCAAATGTTTTTGATCTGCTTACATCTATGACAGGAAAAGAGGGCTATGATATGATAATTCTCGATCCCCCTGCTTTTACAAAATCAAGGGCAACAGTACAAAGTGCGATTCGAGGATATAAGGAAATAAACCTTCGTGCAATGAAACTCCTGCCTCACGGCGGTTATCTTGCTACCTGTTCATGTTCCCATTTTATGACTGATGAACTTTTTGATCAGATGCTGCATGAAGCTGCGGCAGATGCCCATGTGTCACTAAGAAGGATAGAATATCGCCAGCAAGCTCCCGATCATCCGGTTTTGTATAATGTGCCGGAAACAGAGTATCTGAAATTCTATTTATTTCAGGTAGTATGATTTTTGAAAAAAGACTTGCATTTTGAAAGATTATGTGTTATAATTCGTTTGTTACTTTGGCAGAACATGAAAGAGGTGAACTCAAGTGAAAGAGAATCTTCATCCGAATTATGCTCAGACTACAATTACCTGTGCTTGCGGTAATGTAATCGAAACTGGTTCAACAAAAAAGAATATCCGTGTTGAAATTTGCTCAAAATGCCATCCTTTCTTTACAGGCAGACAGAAACTCGTTGATACGGGCGGACGTGCTGAAAGATTTAATAAGCGTTACGGCATTAAGAAATAATTTGCTATTTATACGGTTTGGCGGTGCATTTGATATGTGCCGCCTTTTTCTACCCGAAGGAGATAACTATGGAACAGGCATACAAAACTGTAAAACATGAAGCAAATGATGAATTTATACAACAGAAATCAAGATTTATCGGTTATGTACGTCCTGTACAAACTGAGGAAGAAGCATTGGCATTCATCGAAGAAAAGAAAAAATATCATTGGGATGCCCGTCATAATGTCTATGCGTATGTTTTGAGGGATGGGAATGTAAGACGATTCAGCGATGACGGAGAACCTCATGGCTCAGCAGGAGTTCCTGTTTTAGATATGATAGTGAAATCAGGGGTTACTGATGTTGTGGTGGTAGTGACCAGATATTTCGGAGGTATACTGCTCGGTGTGGGAGGTCTTGTGAGAGCCTATACCCAAAGTGCAAAACTCGCCCTTGAAGCAGGTGAGATAGTATCTGTTCAGAAATGTGTACAGTGCAGACTTGTATGTGATTATAATATGTATGGCAAGATTTCATCGCTGATACCTGCCGATGGTGGAATAATAGATGATACTGATTTTTCTGATACAGTAGCAATGAATTTTCATATACCTCCCGAAAAATTTGATACTCTTTCAAAACATATTGCAGATCAGACCTGCGGAAAAATCGAGCCTGAAATAAAAGGAGAAAAATTTTTTCAGATTTAAAAAATTATTAAAGGTGAAACCGTTTTTGGTGCGTATATATTATTAGACGCTTTTTTCGGAGTTTTGAATGGGGGAAGGTCTATGACAATACGGCAGCGTACCGAAGAAACGGAAAAAAATATTTTATCACCTTATGCCTGCCTTTCATCACAAACAAAGGGCAGACAGAGAGATGAAGAGAAATGCCCTGTAAGAACGGAATTCCAGCGTGATCGTGACAGAGTGATACATTGCAAATCCTTCAGGAGACTGAAACATAAAACTCAGGTTTTTCTCTCCCCTGAAGGAGATCATTACCGTACAAGACTTACCCATACGCTTGAAGTTGCTCAGATAGCAAGGACTATTGCAAGAGCTTTGCAGCTTAATGAAGATCTGACGGAAGCAATATCTCTTGCACATGATCTGGGACATACACCTTTCGGTCATGCGGGTGAAAGGGCATTAAACAGCATTGTACCCGGAGGATTCCGTCATTATGAACAAAGTCTGAGAGTGGTGGATATTCTTGAAAAAAGCGGAAAGGGTCTTAATCTTACATACGAGACACGCAACGGCATTTTATGTCATACAAAAGGACATGATGCTGATACTCTTGAGGGTCAGATAGTACGTATAGCTGACCGTATAGCA
>Ga0326511_10000580_pt1 | contig 32117 bp, 36 predicted proteins | sample 0_2496_0518_D_FD_203701 | JGI IMG/M metagenome (GOLD analysis project Ga0326511, IMG submission 203701) | Bovine rumen microbial communities from UC Davis, California, United States - 0_2496_0518 | ecosystem: Host-associated > Mammals > Digestive system > Stomach > Rumen | place: USA...
GGAGAATGTATATGTGCCAATACTTGTAACACCATTGGGAATCGTGATTTGAGAAAGAGAATAGCAATAGGAGAATGTATATGTGCCAATACTTGTAACACCATTGGGAATCGTGATTTGAGAAAGAGAATAGCAATAGGAGAATGCATATGTGTCAATACTTGTAACACCATTGGGAATCGTGATTTGAGAAAGAGAATAGCAATAGGAGAATGCATGTGTGTCAATACTTGTAACACCATTGGGAATCGTGATTTGAGAAAGAGAACAGCAATAGGAGAATGCATGTGTGCCAATACTTGTAACACCATTGGGAATCGTGATTTGAGAAAGAGAATAGCAATAGCGGAATGCATGTGTGCCAATACTTGTAACACCGTCGCCAATTTCTACCTTACAAATCGTGCTCAAATATCCTATGTCAGGAGAACGATCCGATGCATTATCGTTCGTGAACAGTGTTGAAATATTGTTAGACGATGATTGCAACGAAAAAGAACCGCTTATAACCCCAATGGATACAACATAATCGCCTGCTGATGCATAAGTGTGTCGTTCGCTTTTATAATCTGCTGACGTGGATGTAAAAGTGCTGTGCGTATCATCTCCCCAGTCAATGTCAAGTTTAGTGTTGGCGTTCAAATACAATTTCAGAACTGGTGACAATCTGCCTTCCTGCATTCTGACATAAAGTCTTGTTCTACCATCGCTTGTGATATACATCTGTCCTACATTAAGTGTACCATAACTAGAAACGTATTCTTTAGCGTCTGAGAGCGTCCAGTTCCATCCCTGAGCGGTTAAGCCATCATGTGACGGATTGGCAGGCATTTCAGTGAGTTCATTAAATTCTTCTGGTGTGTAAGAAGTAACGATACTACCATCATAATCCATAAATTTAACTGGTTTACTCGTATCTCCACTTTCACCGCCCCCACTTGGAATAGTGGCAATGTCAGTAGGAAAATCTTCAAATCCGTCTCCTGATGACACTGTTCCGCCCTTTGCTGTAATTGCTTCACTAATAGCACTTTTAGCATTGACGAGTCTCTGCAAGTTTTGTGCAATCGTGTTAGGCATATCACAACACCTCCTCTAATACTGAATTGATGTCTCCAACAGTAGTCTCCAAAGCAGAAACTCTTGAAGTAAGAGCTGTGTCATCATAGTTGCTTAATCCGGCAAGCTTCGTTTTCTCTTCTGTCGTATAATCGTTCGTACTCAAGCTTTTTCCAGGGACTTTATCGACTTTATTGTCTAGAACCTCTTTTATAACTTTGTTTTGAACAGGATTAGTACTTGAAGAATCTAAAGTGGAATCAATAACGGTCTTATTAGCCCCTGCTTCAATTCCGTCGAGCTTATTCTTTTCAGTAGTCGTATAATCGTTTGTGCTTAATCCTTTGTCAGCGACTTTATCAACTTTTCCAGCTATTGCCGTTGTATTCTGTTGAATTGCTGAATTCATAGCTGCTGCGGAATCTTCGTGAGAATCAATCCAGTCAGACATTTCTTTGAGGGTGTCAAAGTCTTCTGGTGCATCGGCAACAATTTCAGCCACTTTTTCAGTGATTTTAGCATCTGTCTGCGGCTTGGTGTAATAATCATCAGGGTCAAATCCGCCGCCTTCTCCGCCCTGATTATAAAAATTTACGTTTGCCCATGTCCGCTGACTGGACAGCAGATACACAGATCCGCCATTTTCAAGGACGTCACAACGAGAGCCGGAAATCCAATGGGGTAAAGGTTCAGGCATATCAGCAGCAGTATCACAGACGATATGCACAAGCAGAAGAGCCGTCCTTTGTCCGCTGGAATTCGTGATATTTCTGATAAATTTTTCGTTTGTAATTTCGTACACGGCTATTCCTCCTCTAAATTCATAGCAGCAGCGAGACCAGCAGAAACAGCAGAAATGCCGATGCCAATCAGCACAGGTTTTAAAACAGATTTTTCCTGACTCCAGTCAATGCCAGGGACAGCAACGGCGAGATAACCGGCAGCGGTCTGGAGGGCAGTTCTTAATGCTCTTCTGAGCCAGTTCTTCATGTGTTTTCACCTCCGGAAGCAGGAAGATTTTTAAACTCTTCATGAATGGAATCCATCACACCGTTCGCACCTAACTTGTGATACTGTTCGTAAAGATTTTCAAAGTTCTCTTTGGCATAGATAGGCGCATAGCCACGGGATTTATATTTTTCGTACTGATAAATCAGGCGGTCTCTTAAAAGAGCCTGTACACCGGATTCAAGAGCAATCTGTTTCTGTTCCGAGACTTTCAGGCGGTTCAGCAGGAACTTTGTAAAAATGCCAATAATGCCGCTGGAAGTCAGCAGCGTAATGAAAATGTTTTGAATCATAGAATCATCTCCTGATTTTTTGGAAACTGGAAAGTAAGGTTTTCCGGAAGTGAAACAGCTGTACTTTGAGAAACTGCTTTAAAATCTGCACCAAGTCCAGAGAGCGAAAAGCCTGTAATTTTTGGATAGGCTGCCGGAGGAATGATAATTTCAAACAATCCCCAGATGTGGGGAAATCCATCATTGACAGAAGCATGAATTTTCCATGCTGACCTGACATTGCTAAAGTCTAGAGAAAGAATGTTTGTACAGGCTGGAAAGCCGTCCGCTGAAAAGTCCCATACAGACTTGACATTTTGACTGTCAAAAGCATCCGGAACGAAATCACATGCAAAGGGAAAGCCATCGTTGACAGTTTCGTCAATCATCCAGCCGTTTTCAGTAGGCTGCTGTAAAGTACCCATAAAGTCACCGCCTTAGGGGAAGAAGCCGATTTCAGTGAGATAATCTGCATCTTTGAGCTGTGCTTCCGTGAGGGACTTGCAGTTAGATAATTCCGCCACTAACAAATGCTCAATGCTGTTTGTACAGAACAGGGTTAAACCCTGCCCTGTGTTGTACATTTTCAGAGAAACATCAGCAGAAAGCGAACCGGTGCAGTTATCTTCAAACGCAAGATAATTGAAACCGGTGGAGTTTTGATTTCCGAAAAAGGCAATGCTTTGAGCGGAGCTGCCGGAAGTCAGAACGGCATTTTTCACAACAATGCCTACCTGTGTGCAAACTGCACCAGTACTGCAAAAAAAGTTTGTAGATACTGCAATTGCAGCACCATCTAAAATGAAATTGCATCGTACAAGCGAAATACCGCCGGAAGCACTCACCACTGTGCCGGAATTGGCACCTGCAAATTTCATGTTGAAAGAGCATCTGGAAACAGTCATTCCGGTATTGCTGTAAGCACTAAGCACGGACACTTTAGAACCGACACTCTGTGCAGAGACAGGACATCCCCACATGGTGATATAATTTCCGATTTTTATAAAAGCTGTAGTATTATCGCTGACCTGTTTGTGAGACCAGTTCAAAAAGCCGATATTCCGGATAGTTTTTGCATTTTCGCTTGTACCGCTGGGGACTTGTACCGCATTCACTGCCAAAACGGTCACACCGATAATTTTCTTCAGGCTGTCAGCGTAACATTCCTTGCAGTTAAAAACAACAGGTTCATCAAGACGACCTTCATAATCGGGGTCATTCATCGTATCAATATCAGCTTCTAATTTCACATAGACATCTGTTTGTACGATACAGTGCAGAAATCCGGTGAAATCTTCCGGAATATAGGGATTTTCCTGTGTGCCTTCACCTGAATATCTCATGCGGATTCTCCTTTCTGAGCGGTTCTCCTGACGTGCAGAGTACCGCAGATTTTGGCATATTCCAGCGTATTTTCATCTGTTAAGCGGAAATGCATTTTATACACTCCTGACAGGGGTTTTGTATCTTCACTTGTGAGCTGCACAGAAAAGTTTGTTTTTTCTTCTTCATCACTCGAAGCTTCACAATTTTTCTGCAAAATGCGTGTACCTGCATCATGCAAATTATCAGATTCGAGAATCAGAACCATAGAATAATTTCCCCTGTCTGCAAAGGGAATTTGAGTTTGTACAGAGAACACGGGCAGAGTATCTCCCTGCAAACATTCCATATCTTTAAAATCTTGAAAGAAAGAAGTCATAATTTCACCTCGTTAATATAGGGGAAAATCGGGAAGTTTCACAGAGCCGTAATCCCATTTGAAAGCACTTGTGGATTTGAGTGTAATTTCCTCAACTTCTCCGGTAATGCCGTTTGTTTTTGTCTGGGTGGTTTCAAGCCTGAGACTGTCAAGGCCAAGACGTTCATCAACGATTCTTCCGATATCGCCGACTTTGAAGCGCACACCGGAAAGCAGTTTAAAATCCGGATTCTGCCGTAAATCTTTCAATTTCAGCGTGTAAGTGAATTCAGGCTTCATGTAATAGCCAAAATAAGAAGCGACTTCGTGTTCGATAGTATTAAGATTAGCGTTTGAATAGTGCTTTTCACGGACGATGTTATTCATCAAACCTGACATACTGCTGTAAGAAAACGCATAAGTACCGCCGTCATCTGCATACCCCTTAAAATAAGAGCAGAAATTGGAAATATCCACTTTTCGCTTGATACCGAGCATATTTTCACCAAGGCGGATGTCAAATGCATCGAGTTTTCCGTCACCGCCGAGGGAATGTTCCATACGTTTATAGATACTGAAATAGAAATTATCCCTGTACAGCTCACCGCCGAATTTTTGAATTGCTTCCATCATAACCTGATAGCGAGTTTTGCCTTCGCCAATATCATGGACATACTGCAAATTCAAAAAATCCTCTAGCTGTACTGTTTTGTATTCATCTGGAAATGAAATATCTGTACTGTAAGTAAAATTTGGAAATCTCTTTTCTGCGCTCCATTCGGTAGACCCATTCGGACGGCTTGCATCTCTTGCAGAATCCAAAAATGACCCCATCCATTCACCATGTACGATACTGCCATGAAAAATCCAAGCATCATTCATCATGTAAGTAACATGTTCCGCATAGACAGAAACATTTCCGGAAGATGCGCCGTCATAGCTTGTTTCTACAGACTGAATTCTAAAAATTTGTCCCTGTGCCTTGATAAAATTCAAGGGATAAAGCGTTTTCCAAGCGTTGTCAGCATCAGTGGGATGTGTCAAAGTTAAGCTGTAACCGCCGTTAAGCGTTTCTGTGATTTGACATTTTGAAGGGTTCAGAACAGCAATGCCGTTTCCCTCGAATTCGATAGGATCAAAATTATTTCCGTTCATACCTGTTGTACGGCCAAAAACGGAAATATATTGATTTTGAGAAACTGGTTCAGTCATCAATACCACCTCTCAAACTTTTGCAAAGAAACGCTTGCAATATTTTCGTTCCAGTTGACAGAATTTTCACCAGAAGCGAGAAACGGGAATTTTCCGGAAGTTCTTTGTGTAATGATTTCTGTTTCTGTATAAACAGCTATTTTCTGACAGTCAATACAGCACGGTACTTTCAGGCCGTTAAAAATTGTGAATGTTTCGCCGTTGACTTTCAATTCACATCTGCCTTCATCTCCGATATGTTCAGCATCAGGAACAACAACCCAGAGGGGACGGCAGTAACGATTGCCGGAATTCAAAATAATTCCTGGCGAAATTTCCTGCATGATGTTAGAAATGCTGTATTTAAAGGGTTCGCACTCGAATTCAATCTGATATTTGATTCTGCTGCCGTTATGGCTGGATTCAGGATTCTGTACAAAGACTTTGAGAACTTTATAGTAAAAATCACTAAAACGGCTTGTCTGCAAAGTCTTTGCATCTTTCAGAAAATGATAAATTTTTCTGTTGTCGAAATCAGGTGTAAAAAACTGGTAGGCAGTAATTTTCACAATGATATTTTCAAAGCTGTCATCAGAAATCACAGAATCCGTGTCTGCACCTGTCTGATACTGTGTATAGCGTTGCTTTGCCATAGGCGGTACAGGCGGTGTGTCAATCCACAAGCCGACATCATGACTGGAATTTCCGTTAATTAAAATGTAATCCTGAGAAATTAAAGCACCCATCCGACACCTCCTAAGTCTCTGTTATCACGGACTGCCTGTACGTCAAGAATTTCAATCATAGGTTCTTTTAAAGCCTCTGCTAAACGTCTCATATCTGACGGAGATTCAATGTTAAAGCCAGGAATATTGATTGTCAGATTCTGGACAGTAACAGAATTTGCAGAAGACTGATTTTCGTAATTTCTGCTGGAAGCATAGCTGTTATTTTCGATATTGCTGTAATAATTTGTCGTGCTGTAAGTGTTTTTAATATCTTCAATCTGCCTGATATAATCGTTCCTGTAAGGCTGTACAGCGTCCATTTCAGGGCTTGCAAGGCTGACATCAGCAAACATGCTGTTTAATTTTTCAAGACCGTCAGAGAGCTGGACAGAAACGACAAGAGGATTTTCAAGCAGTTCTCTGATTTTGTCAAAAGTGTTGGTATCCGCATTCAGAGAGAGTTCCGGCATTTTTGTTTCCGAAAATTCAATTGTAAAGGGATTCCGGAACGTATCAGCTAAATTTTCAGATAAAGCATCAGCCTGATTCTGCACGAGATTCTGATTTTCTTTCATGCCCTGAGCGAAAAGTTTCATCATATCCGGTGCATAGGTATGAAAGTCTGAGAGTGCGCCCTTTTCCGGTTCAGAGAATCCGAGATAACTTTTGATTGAGCTTGCAACGTTTGCGACCGTCTGAACGACAGAATCATAAGCTTCTACAATGCCGTTATTAAAATTAACCAGCATATCCCAGCCCCAGTTAAACGCAGAATCCACAACACCTGAAATTCTGTTTTGAATTTTTTCAGTGAGAGAAATAATTTTATTCTCGACTAAGTAGGTATTATCTGCAATGCCGGCAGCGAACATCTGCATCATATTCGGCATCCAGGTATCATCATTCTGGAGATTTCCGGCTTTTGCAGGGGAGTGATGTGCCAGATTATCCGCAATGAACTGTGTCATGTCATTGACAGAAGTTTCCACCTGACCGGAATTATCGCTGATACCATCAGCGAACATTCTTGTCATATTTTCGCCGGAAGTTTTCATTTCAGTGTTCAAGCCCTCTGCATCAACATCAATGCCAGCGGCTTTTTTGACGGACTTGATAATATCCGCCATAGATTCCGCACCTTTAGCAGATTCTGCGATACCTTCTCCGAAATTGTCAGCTAAATTTTTACCAGCGGTTTTGATTTCGTCTGAGTTGGCAGTATCATTCATCAGCCATTTGATAGTATCAAGCTTTTCTTTGACAGAATCTTCAAAGGCATTAAAATTCATGCCGTTTCCGTTGCCGTAAGCTTCATAAATATCTTCCTTGCCTGTATTCAAAACAAGATTTCTGTACACGTCACTTTGAAATCCGTTGCCGGAAGCGGTTTCTTCCAGAGCGATATTATTGTAAATCTGGTTGTAAGACAAGCCTGTTTTATTGTTGAAAGTCCAGTCCCATACAGCTTTTAAGTGATAGCCGAAATCTTTAAAGCCGTCTATAAATTCAGCGTAGTAATTGTCCATATTTTCTGAGCCAATGATGCTTTCTCTGATAACTGTACCGAGTTTCCATCCGGCAATGGCAGAAACTACACCAGCACCGATAGCTGTACCAACACCGACACCGCCGGCAGTAGCAGTACCAAGAACAACTTCACTTCCTAATGCTGTTTTGACCGCTCCGGCAAGTGCAAAGCCGAGCTGTCCAGTCGCTAAAATAATCGCTGGTGTATTTTTGGCAATACTTGCAGCAATTGCGAGGAGAACTGCTTCACCCATTGCAAGCGTGCCAGCCATGGAAATTAAAGAATTTGCAGTCTGTGCATCAATCGCACTAGCAACACCGTCAAGCAGATTTCCTGAATTTTCGATAGTCTTTGTAAAAGCTGTAAAAAGCTTATGAGAGATACCACCGAAATCAATGCCGTTCACGACAGTACCAATACCATTTCCAGCCGATTCCCAGTCGATATTATCAAGCAAATCATTTGTCGTATCTAAAAAATTGTTAATCACTGTGTTGAGACTTCCGCCGAGCGATTCAAAGTCAACTGCTTCAATCACAGCGTTGATACCGTGAGCAATTTTTTCGCCGTCAAGCTCGATTTCAGAAAGATTTTCAATGCCGTTTGTAAAGAGAGTTGCAATAGATTGTGTAATCGTGGAAGAATCTGTATCTTGCGTGACGACTTCCAGAGCCTTATGAAAGATAGTTCTGAAAAGATTTTTCCCGGATTCGACTGCACCGGAAATATCAAGCCTTTCAAGCAGACCGCCGACTACAGAGCCGACACCGGAAAGGTCAAGCTTTGATAAATGATTTGTAATGAAATCAGGAATGTCAACGAAAACTGTATCAAATGACGGAACAATCACGTTATTGTAAAAGCCGTCAAAAGCAGTTTTGAATTTGTCTTTGTTCTGGCTGATACCAGAAAAAACAGATTCCAGCAGTTCCTTTCCGGAAGATTTGAATTGACCTGCATTTCTGGCAACAGCATCTGTGACATTTGAAATCAGTTCCGGAATATGATTGATAATATCCGGCATCGCCTTTGAAAAGCCGTCCATGAGTGCAATAGAAATTTGCATTCCGCCGTCAATCATATCAGGAACGATTGCAGGAGGAAGTTTCACAAGTTCTGTGAGAGCCTTAGAAAAATCATTGCTGAAATATTTTGTATTTTTCCGGATACCAGTTACAAAAGCCTTAGAAGTTTTTGCAATGCTGTTTACCACAGAAGGCAAGTCTGAAACGATTTTAGAAAACGTATTTTCAGCGGCTTCGGAAAGTGCTTCAAATCCTCCCGTAATGCCGTTTTCACGGATAGCATCATTCAGCACACCCATCTGGCTGGTAGCGAACTGAACGAAATCACGCAGAGAAGGTGTTAATTCATCACCGATACGAGTTTTTGCAACGAGCAGAGCAGAATCAAAACGAGTGACATCGCCCTGTAAATTGTCTTCCCGTTCTTCCGCCATGCGGACAGCTGCGCCTTCTGCATTTGCAAGCCGTTCTTCCAAGTCGGTAAATTTTTCTTCCGGAGTAGAGATTAAAGCACTCATGCCTGTGATGGAATAAGCAGTGAAAATTTTATTCATGATTTCAGAATAAAGCTTATCCTGTTCCATGTTTTCGCCGTTGGAAATATCAATCTTATCTTTGAAGTAATCTCTAAAATCAGCAACAATATCCGGAATAGGGCGCATTTTATCATTTTCATCATAAGCGGAAAAGCCCATCTGTTCAAAGGCTGCTGCTGCTGCATCAGAACGGGCATTCTGCAAATTCTTGATAATATTTCTGAGGGCATTACCGCCCATTGTGCCGGTTAAATTTTCACCAGCGTTTGAGAGCAGAGCGAGAATTTCAATTTCTTCCGCTGCACCGCCTTTCATATTTCGAGCCAAAGAACCGATTTTCATCATGCCTTGCCCTAGTGTTCCGAAGGTAGAGCCGGAATTGGAAGAAGCGACCGCCATCATGTCGGTCATTTCTCTTGCTTGTTCTGCATTCAGCTGTAAAGCGTTTTTATTTTTAATGATGTAATTTGAAGCAGTCGCAGGGTCGAGGTCTCCTGCGCTTGCAGCAGCAAGGAACAATTCAGAGAAGTCAGCAAGCTCCTGTTCTTTCATGCCGTTCTGCACAGCAACAGCGACAGTCTGAGCGACCTCATCAGGGGTATACTTTGTATGTTCGCCGAGCGTTAAAGCTAATTCTTTCAGATTTCCGCTGAAATCTCCAAAAGATAAATCAGCAGTGACATTCACATTTGCAAGGTCTGCTGTGGTTGTCTCCAGAATAGAAGAAACTTTTGACATGGAGTGTTCAAACTCCATCCCCGTAGAAACGGCTTCTTTTCCGAAACTGATTAAAGCATTCGTGGCAGTGCCGATAACATCTGTAATTTTCTCGAATGAACCGCTTGCAAAGTCTGACAGTCCGGAAAAGGCATTTTCACCGATTTCAAGGACTTTAGAAAATGCAGATTTTGCAGTTTCATAAACAAAAGAAAATCCGGATTTTGCAGCATTGCCGAGAACGGAAAAGACTTTGGAAGTAATTTCAATCTGTTTAGAAATGACAGAAGTAACAGTACTCCATGTACTTTTTGTATTCTGAATGATTTCAGCATTGTGTCTTTCTTCCATCTTAGCGACTTCAGCAATAACCCTAAGAGTGGCTTTATTGGCATCAGAAATAGCTTTTTCTTCTTCTTTCTTTTGCTTTTCGATGAGCTTTAATTTTTCAGCGAGGGCTTTTTCTTTGGCTTTAATTTCCTCTTGAATCGCTTTTTTCTCTTCTTCTAAGGCTTTAAGTCTAGCTTTTTCGGCTTCTTTCTGAGTTTTTTCTTCTGCTTTTGCTTTCGCTTCCTTCTCTTTTTCCAAGGCTTTCAGCTTAGCATTCATAGCCTTTTCAGCAGCTTTAATCTCATCATTCAGGGCTTTTTCAGCGGCTTTTTGTTTTGCCTGTTCTGCTTTTTCCTGTGCCTTGATTTCAGCCTGTGCAGCCTTTTCAGCGGCGTTTTTCTGCCGTTCTGCCTGCTGTTCATGAAAAATAGTAAGTTTTGCATCAGAAGCAATCTTAGCGGCTTCTATTTTTGCATTTGCATTCAGTTCAGCGGCTTCAAGTTTTTTAGCGGCACTTTCTCTTTGAGCGTTGGCTTTTTCCAGTGTAGCATGATAATTAAGTGCAGATTTTTCGACCTGTGCATTAGCATTAATTTGCGCTTTGGAAGCATTCTCAGCGGCTTTAATGATATGATTGTAATAGTCAGTTGTGACTTTGGTCATATTGACAAAACCGCTGGTATCAAAGCCCTTGCTGAAACTTTTTCCAGCATTCTGCATCGCAGAGCTGATAATGCTGTCGAATTTGGAAGCGAATTGTTTCGCCTGTGTTTCCGCATCAGAGAGGGCTTTTTCATATTCTTTCTTGTTGAGCGTCAGGCTTGACTGCAAAGCAAAAACATCCATTATGCAAGTCCCTCCTCTTTCCGGAACTGGTTCATCTTTTCTATCATGTCATGCTTGATTTCTTCTCCGGTTCTGTTGTCGGCTGGCTTTTGTGCAGCTTCCTTCAATTCTGACAAAGACAACTTCAAAGCAGAACCTCCAGCAAATTTTGCCGTATTTTCAGAAATCATCTTGATTCCCTCAGCAGTGTAATTTTCGCCGAGTGTCTCAAGATGGTATCTGTTTATTTTCGCACGGACGTAATTCAGAAAGAAAGTCAGGTTGTTTCTGTCTCCTCTGTATTCTCCGTAGCATTCCCAGAAGATAAATTCTTCTTCGCCTCTGATAAAAAATCCTTTTTCACACCTTTGTACAGCATGTAAGCAGTCAGGAAATCAGAATAAATATCTGCAATGTCAAGTTCGTATTCTTCCGGATTCTGATTTTTGGAATAAGCGATAACCTCAACAATTTCTCTGCTTTTCTCAATCAGCAGGCTGTCAAGCTGTGATTCCGCATCTTCAAAGAATGCTTTTTCCGCTTCCTGATTTTCAAAGATGTTTTTGAAAGAGACTCTCAGATGAGCATAGTTTTCAACGGCGGTCTGTGCAGAATATTTTTTGCTCATAATGCATCACACCTCCGGAACATATCTGTAAGTAATCTTTACTTGTGAGCCGGATTCCGGCGCAGTTGTAAATGTGACTGTACTGCTCAGTTCGCTGTATGACCAAGCATCTGCCGGAATTGGCGCACCGCCGACAATAACAGACACAACAGCAGTTGCAGTATGTCCGAGTGTGAATGTCGTTGTTTCGCCGTCACCGAAGAAAGTTTCTGTATTCAGCACCGTATCACTGTCAATGCTGTAGTACTTTAAAGGCATAGTAGACTGTGATTTAATAGAAACATGCCCTGTCAGCGTAATTTGTGATGTGCTTTTTTTATTTTTTCCGGTTTGCAGAGAGAAACCGTTTGTAGAAAGCGCATTCATCAGACAAACTGCTGCAAATCCGCCTCCTGCCTTATCACATGCCCACCAAATTTTAGGAACAAAGTCAGAGAGTTTCAGTTCTCTTCGCAGTGTCACAGAGCCTTCTTCATCGTTAATATCCGCTGCACCAACTCCCAGCTTAATTAACCCCCTGCTGATATCAAGAGCCGTAAATACGATAGAAACATCATAGCCCTCCAGCTTTTTTAACTCCTTCATGTTATTCGGGCAGTTGTCAACGTCTTCGCCGAGGTCTGAAAAAGTAGGGTTTATATTGATTTGAATACCGCCTGTTGTAGCGGTAAGAATATTATCATTCGTAAATTCAGGGTTAGCAGGGTCAAAATCATCCAGAAGAACACCGGATTCTGTCATCATACTTTTAAAGGCATCTTCTGGAATTTCATAAAATCTCATATGATTCACTCCTTGTTAGTGTGCTGTCAGAAATTCAGCACCGATATTAAAATAAATTCGTTTAATTCTCACATCAGAGGAGTCATTGAGCCTTTGCGCAAAGGGCGACCCTCTGAATAAAAATAAAAATCCGTGGTCAAGCGGTAAGATGATACCGCTTGTATTGAGCCTTGCTTCAATTTCATTTGCCTTGTTATCGATTTCAGTCCATGTGTCAGAACGATACCAGAGACTTGCACTCATGAAAAGCGGTTCATCCAGTGCGCCGATTGAAACAGAATACGTCAGACAGGGAAGTTTTGCATTTGTTGGTACGCTGTAAGTATCATACGCAGTCAAGCCGAAACTCCCCCAGAAATTTTGTAAAGCCTGATATTTATTCACAGTGTTTTCACTCCTCAGGCAAAATAATTTTCTCAGCAGAAACTTTCCGCATGTCCAGACTGGAAGAATCCGGCGGAACATTGGAAAAGTCGCTTGTAATGCGGAAACATGCCCCGTCAAAAACACTTTTCACAAGCATAGGAAAATTCAGAATCACAGATTTTTCAGTGACAATGGTATAACTGCTGTCAGTACTTTCCTGTTCAGCGGACTGTTTCTGTTTGGTTTTGTCATGCCGGATAGTCGCTTGAAATGATTCACTTTCAGAATAAGCAGTTTTCTGACCGCCTTCGCCGTCATCTGTGCAGATTGCAGTCAGAATCACGAAATCCGTCATATATTCGTCAAGCAAAGTTTTCATTTATAGTTTTCTCCATTTATTTAAGTCTTGTGAAAATACCGTCTGCCAAGTTATCATAGTATCAGCGGACTTGTTGCCGAATGCAGACTGCAAGCCGGAAGCCTTTTCGTAAGAATAGACATCCTGATAGTTTTCCTGCCGGAAGGGCTTTCTTGCAATATCTTCATAATTTTCAATCCAGTCATTGATGTTATCCAGCAAATCAAGCAAGCCATTCGGAACTCTCATGCACCAGACCGCACCGGAAAAAGTAATTTCATCTTTCAGTCCTGTGAAGTCTTCCGCATACTGGTAAACACCGTCATTCTGCATTCTGCTTCCGATAATGCGGAAATACTGACCGGACTGCAAATGACCGTCCTCCACCAGTGCAGACAAATCAATTGTTTGATTTTTTATTGTAAAATCGCCAATTATCTTATCTTCTTTTTGTGTGAACCAGTTATTCAGCTCTGCGCACAGTTCGGTCAGTGTAATCATGCTTTCACCTTAGCCCTTTGAAATAATTCTGGCGAACGGGATCGCTTTGCTGTCGAAATAAGAGCCGTCTTCATCACGCACGACAGTCCAGCGTGCAGCAGTCGCAAGCTGTGCATCTGTAGGGGAAATAATTGGAGCAGACGGCTGTACAAAGCTGAATCCACGAGGTGCAAAGAGTTTTCTTTGTCTGGTATACAGATAATCTTCACCGCCGTTTGCATCTGGTTTACGGGCTGTTTCGTAGGGATATTTTGCACCGCAGTCGCAAAAATCAAAGGCATTCTGTCCGAGAAGATAAGTTGTGTAAACAGTTTCATCGTCTGCAATTTCTGTCGGGACATTATCATCAATTAAAACAGTTCTTCCATTCCAGCTTGCAAGAGAAGTTTCTCTCTGTACACCGTTCTGGTCAGTTTGTTTCCAGTATTCCAGAACCTGTAAATTTTCAAGATTAGTAGCAACAGAACTGTGCATAATCGCAGCAGTGAAAATATTTTTATTATCGCCGGCGGCTTTCTGAATGGCTTCATTCAGCGTTGTGACACCGACATTAGGCGTATCTGCACTTGTAATATCAAGTGTATGTTTTGCAGAAAAGCCGTTTACGGTAACACCGAAGATACCTTCAAGGATTTTCAGCAGTGTTGTTTCGTCTACATCGTCCCAGTAATTGACTACCTGAGAAGCAATATCTGCCATGAAGTCATGCCCCGTCATGTCAAAAGCAAAGTCTTTTTCTCTCCAAGCCTTTGCACGTCCGACAACAATCATGGACTGCGCAAAAGTTGAAATACCTGTTGCAGTAATGTTTGTTGCACCGTCATAATTCAGCGGTTCACCGCCAATCAGACCTACCATAGGAACAGTAATAAAATTGCCGCCTGTCTGGTCAGCCAGCATAGATTTCAAGTCACTTCTGCTTCTGAAAATGCCAGCTTTCAGAAGCGCATTTTGTTTTGTTCTGGGAACAGTTTCAATATATTTTCCAAACACTTCGGAGTTAAAATTTTTCTGGTCAAAAACACCCATATTATTAAAACCTCATTTCATTTATTTATTTGCTTAACCAAGTTTTCACTTGTTCGTCGTTCGGATGTTCGTTTGCATAGGTCATTTTTTGAGCGAGCGGCATTGCAGAGAATGTGTCGCCAGTCGTATTACTCGGCGGAGTGGCGACATCCGCACCGGACCTTGATACAGCAGGGATAAAATCAGACCATTCAGATTTGATAGTATCCAGAATCTTTTGCTTGTCTTTGACAGAGCCGTCATTCTCGAATGCAAGACTGTCCGTATCAGAGACTTTCAGAATGGCAGGAATATGTTTTTCAGGAATGCCGGATTCTTTCAGCAGATTTCCGTAAGCAGAATCTTTTTTTGCCTTTGTTTCTCTTGCCAGCACATCCGCCTTGAAGTTATCAAATTCTGTTTTCAGGCTGTTGTACTTGTCCTCAAAATCGTTTGCAGGCTTATTTTCCGCAATCAGCTTGTATTTATCACGTTCCTTTGTGACTTCTGCAAGCTTTTCAGAATCTGCCTTATAGCGGTCACGTTCTTCTTTCACACTGTTCAGTGATTCTGCATAAGCCGTGATAATTTCTTCAACCTTTTCAGCTTCAATGCCCATAGCGGATAAAAATTTTCTTGTAAGAGCCATAACATATTTTCCTTTCTATTTTTTGAGTTCTTCTTTGAGAATCGTTTCATACTGCGGAGTATTTGTAGAAATTCCGATTTTCAGGAATTCTCTTGCACCTTTGTGAGCATGTTCATTCATTCCGAAATACACGTCAAAAGAATAGGGAACTTCTGTGCCAATATAGACAATCGGGTCAGTATTGTTGATTTTCGGAATATTTCCGTCAAACCATTGACTTTCATCATCAAAGTACACATAGCTGTAACCGCTGGAATCTCTTGTTGCATATTTAATACTGTTTTTCAGCCGTCCGGTTTTGACAGCCCTGAGCATTCCAAGCTTGCCTTCAATAGCCTGAACTGTCTGGTCAACAGCAAGTGCGCCGATTTTCTGCATTGCAAGTTCACATTTTCGGTCAAGTTCGTCAAGAACAGTTTGCTTGTTAGAAGTGAATTTAAAATTACTCATAAATCTAAATTTTCCCTCCATTGTTCGTAAGTCAGATGTTTCAGACGTTCATCAACTTTCAGCTGACTGTAGTGAAATTTTCCGACTGTGACGAGCATTTTACATCTGCAATTGCAAATTTCCTCCGGTTCTCCCCGAGGGTCGCAGGGAAAACGACAGCCGTTATCAAAGCGTTTCCCGAGTGCGATGCACTGCCCGTTAATTTCCTGATGAGATTCTCTTGTGAGAAAATCCCCTCTGCAAAGCCAGGTTTTCGTCAAAGGAATGCCGAACTTGTGAACGGCTTGATAACTGTCAATTCTTCCGGCATTTTCCGCACCTGTCACAAGCAGATAAGCATTATTTTCTGCATAAAGCTGTGAAATGCTGGTCACTCGTTTCATATTTCCGGTAATGGCTGAAATCGGTGTGCCGAAAATTTTAAGCATAATCACAACGCTGGAATGAATCAGCTGCTTGTTTCTTGTGAAATTTCTTTCAGGCTTATGCTTGTCACGTTTCGGCAAAGAATCCGGATTGCTTTTGACATTCTTTGTTTCGCCTGTTGCAATGCTGGTCTGATGTTCAATTTCATAAATGCCGTAATATCTGCCCTCTGTGTAAGCTTGTGACAAAGCCTGAAAGATAACATCATCAGCAAGGAAATCAGAAACTGTTAATTTCTTTGCAAGCGTTTCAAGCAGAGCCTGCCATTTTTCGCCCATAACAATTTTTAATCTCCAGTTTCGATAATCCGTTTTAGAAAGTTTTCCGGATTCGAGCAGTTTTCTTTTGCAGCTATCTTCTTTGGAGAACTGGTGTAAATATTCTGCAAGCTGATGTTTCAGGGAAGTTTCAGCTTTTTCATAAATTTCAGAAATTTCCCTCCTGAGCCGTTTCAGGAGTTTGTATGATGGGTTCTGATTCTTCATCTTCGTCACCTACTGACTGACTGAGCCGTTCGAGCCTGATTTGTTCCAGAACGGCTTTTGCTTTGTCGCCGTCTCCGAGAAGGTCTAAAATTTTTGTCGTCATATATTTCTGACTGAGCCAGTTTGCTGAAAGAATAACATTCTGAATTTCTTCCTGAGCATTAATCATGACAGACCGTGTGAAAGACGGGGATTCGCCTGTAATGCCGATAACTTTCAGAAGGCTGTCAAGAAATGTAAGCACCTGATATTCCAAATCATCTGTTTTGCAGTTAAGCGGTTCATAGCTTGCACGGATTTGAGTAGCCGTATTTGCGCCGTTTGCAATCAGTTCAGAATTCATTGCCATTGCAGACTGATACAAATCTCTTGACAGTCTGTCAAGAAGTGCTTCACGGTTGGAATAGGGGACATCTATCACATGGGATTCTGCTGTGACTGCATCATCTACTTTAGCAGCATGAACAGTTTTGATGTGCTGAATGAACTCTGACAAATCAATATCGTCCATAGCACCGGCATTGTTCAAAGTCCAGTAAAATAAGCTTGCATCATCAAGGTCATTTGCAAAACCGTTTTTGATGAAATCATAACAGTCAATCTGTTCACGGATACCGACAATTTCTGACTGTTTGTTAGAGTTTCCCCACAGCGGAACAATCGGAAAAGACGGATAATTTTCATAGTCAGAAATTTCGCTGCCGTCAATTTTGGAAGTGAGGATAGTCGGAACATAGCCACGTTTTTCGTGAAGTACGCTCCAGACACCGTCTTTACAGATATAGTCTGTATAGCCGTCAATCTCATACAAAGTCGCACGCAAGGGCTTTTTTTCTTCCAGCTGCCAGAAGCGCACACCAGCCATTAAAACTGAATTTTCTTCATCATAAAGGGGTGCAAATTCCAAAATACTGAATATATGCAGTTTGCTATAATTCCAGAAGCCAAAGCTGACACCGCCTACAAGAGCCTTTTTTGTCAGTTCCTGCAAATCGTAATCAAACTGCTGACCGAGCTGTTTTCTTGTTTCTTCTTTCTGCCATTTGACACCGTTTCCCAGCAGGTACTGCGCCCACTGTAAAACAAATCTGTGAAAGTAATTGGACTTTGTTTTCCAGTTTGCAGAATAGGAATCCGGCACGACTTCACCAGTGACTTTGTAAAGAACTTTCTTGTATTTTTCAATTGTCGGGTTCATCTGCCTGTCATACTGTGAAGCGATTAAAGCAGTCTGATACAAGTCACTTGTTTTGTGCTCCTGAATCAGTTCACTGATGAAAGTAATTTTTTCAGATTCAGTTTTGCATTTCTGAAAGTCCTGATAAGTTTTCATTTATTTTCGCCTTCCGGAAAGAGAAATTGATAAATATTCAACATGTTGCTGATAACAGTATTAAGATTATCAAGCTCATAATCAGCATTCACATCATAGTCCTCTTCTTCAAGCTTGAAAAATTTTCTGGATAAAGCCTGTCTCATTTCTTTTTTCAGTTGATTTTCCGAAAATTCTCCTCCGTATTGATTCATCGTCAAAAAAGTGCTATAGCCAACATGATTCTTTTCAGTTTGCGGCTCTTTCTGCTCTGGTGTGGATTTAAGTTTTTTTTGGATAAATTCATCTATTTCTGGCGATTTAGCCATTTTTCTAATTTCTTTTTCTGCAATGTTCAGGGCTTCTAAAACGTGACTAGCTGGTACACCATATATAGCTAATTTTTTCTCATTGTCATGCTCTTGCAAGATAACATTTGAAAGAACGTACAATGCATATAATAATTCTACCGTTGTAATTTCAGGCTCTTTCTGCGGTTCTTCGTAGATTTCCCAATCACCAGCTAAAACTGTCGCATAGCTAATATCTGGAACAATGTTTGATTCTTCATTTACTCTATCAAATATTTTAATGAATCCATCATCAATAAAGTAAAGCGTGTTTGGAAAGTCTTTCATTCTGACTTTATTTCCCTGTCTCATAGCTTCAAGTGCTTTTTCAAAGTTCATTATAAATCACCTCAATAAGTTCTGTATGGTCTCATTCTCAGGACATGCATTGTTTTCACGAAATACCGCATACTGTCCATGTAATGGTCATTTGTTTTGACTGGAGTATCTTCTTCCTTGTCACTCCATGAATAGCCCCTGATTTCTTGTGAAAGTTCCCTGATTTCAGGGTTCAGCTTAATCAGACCAGTATCTAATGCAACTGCCGTTTCTCTGATGCCGTTCAGTACGTCATTGTCAGCTTTACGGACTTTGCACCAGTGTTTTTTCTGCATGAGCGTAATAAAGCTTGCAGCAGAGGGGTCAATAATCAATGGCATTTTCCGACCGATTTGTAAGATTGACTGCAAATGCAGTTCCTGCACAGCGGTCTGAAAGAATCTGTCTAAATCTTCGCCGTATTCTGCATCTGTCTTTTGTCTTCCGGTCTCTCTGCCGGAATGATAGTAACCTCTTTCAGCATACCAGACATTTCCGATTCTCACCCAGAGAAGACAGGCAAAGGCATTCAGAGTGCCGTAATCGACCGTCATACAGCAGTCAAGAATTTTGCCGGAAACTTTTTGCAAAGCCTTGTCACACATGGGATAAATCAAGCCTTCTGCGAGTACCCAGTTCCCGAGAATATATCTCTCGTAAAAGACACCGGACAATTCTTTCTTCATTTCAGCTTTTACAAAAGGGTCAAGGTAAGTATTGTCATCAATGCAGTAATGCTGAGAATACACATCACCGCCGGAATCAATGAACTGTTTCAGCCAGTGGTCAGGGCTTCGGGGATTGGTTGTGCCTTCAAACATGGAATATTTTCTGTCAAGACGAGTTTTCAGCATCGTGAAAACGTCTGCGTCCCAGGTAGCAATCTCATCACCGTAGCAGTATTTCACGCTTGCACCACGGATTCTGTCAACATTGGTGACTTTTTCCGCTCCTAAACAGTAGACCTTTTCGCCGAAAATCCGACAAGTGTTATCTGCTTTAATATCGGAGATATTTTTCACGCCCCAGAGTTTTTGCATCGGTTCAATAACATTTCTCTGTAAAGTGCCTTTGGTATTTCCAAGAAGCAGGTTAATACCGTCCTCATGCGCCCTGTCTCTGATTCTGAACGGAATTAAATACACGTCCAGAAATGTCTTTCCTGAACGTGTAGCACCGTGTTTGATGTTCCATCTGTGATGGGATTCCCGAATATATTCTTTCTGTTTTTCAGTCAGCCTAATCTGCATCTTCCTCAACCTCAATTGCTTTTCCAACGGGGGCGGTATCTTCTGCATGAGCTTCCACATAATCTGCATCATAAACCATGCCGGTGTCTGCATCAATGACCGGATTTTTGGCAGCTTCCAGCAGTGCGTCTTTGATTTCGTCCAGATGAGCAATGATTTCAGCCTGTGAATTGTCGTCCGGATTGTCTTTCATGCCGAGGTAGTTTTTCGCTAAGAAAATACTCATCACAGCATTTCTTGCTGCATGATGCAGCATCAGCCGTCTGAGAGAAATATTTCCTCTCATGGATAATTTTGCATATATATCAGAGAAAGACTGGCCGTATGTCTCCCAGCACCATCTGTTTACTGTCCGCTTTGAGCAGTAGAACCAACCGCTAATTTCTTCACAAGTACAGAACATGGCACAGAGCTTTTCAAACTGTTCTTTGTTAATTGGAATTTTTTCACAGGCTTCTTCGTCCTGAATTTCTTCGTGCCATTCCGGCGGACTGCCGATAGAAATCATATCGTCAATATCTCGAATAATTTCAGCACGTTCTTTCTGTTTTTTCTCAGCACGTTTTGCTTCCCGTTCTGCTTTCTGCTTCTGCTTTTCGAGTTCGAGTGCTTCTTTTTCTGCTTTACGTTTTTTCATGTTTCGAGCTGTGTGTCGTGTCATATTTTGCTCACTTCTTTCTGATTAAAAATATTTATGTACAAGAAAAGCACCGGAGCAATCAAGCCCAGTGCTTTTCAAAACAGAAAGTGAATGATGTCGCAAGTTCGTTACCAGCAGACTTTCATACTACTATGATAGCACATTTCAGAGTATCATTCAATATCTTTCAGTATCATTGAGTATCATTTTTGAATTTTTTTTCAATAATATCAGTATTCAAAAAAAATTATCTTTTCAAGTGCCTTTTCGTACTTTCTGACAACAGTAATTCTGGCATAACCCATTGCTTCCGCTGTCTCGTCAAACGTCATGTAGCACAAATGACGGAGTGTAAGAATTGCCCTCATATCGGCATCTTCGAGCTTTTGAATTGCATTTGCGATTTCGTTCCGGATACGGAGAGCTTCTACAAGTTTTTTCTGTGTTAAGATAGAAGTTTCTGTGAATTGAAGCAAAACTTTTTCTGTAGAATTTTCATTTGCACTGGAGAGCGGCATATTGGAATTCACTCTGGTAAGCCTTCTTGCGAATTCCTTGTCACGTTCAAAGTTCTCCATGTACGCATTAGCGAGCTTTTCGGCATGAAAAGCACGGTTGAGCCATTCGACTTTTTTCGCCCGTTCGTCAGTCATAAAGCAAACTCCTTTCAAAAATTTAAAAATTTGATAATTAAGAAAGCCCTTTTTTAAGCCAAAAAATTTTTTCAAGGGGCTTTTTGTCAAAAAAATTACGTCAATGTAGTTCACCTCCAGAGCCTTTGCTTTAGGGGGGTGGGGGGGTGCGTTTTCTCTTTTGATTCCGTTTCAATTCCGTGAAATTCCTATAATAAAGGACTTAAAAAGCAATAAAAACGGCTTAAAATAGCCACCTTTAAAATGCTAGTGTGTAACTGGTGAGTAATAAGCTTGTGTGTAACGTCCTTGTATGTAACCGGAAGTGAAAGAATCAGAAGCCGGAAACAGTCAGAAACGTGATGCAGAATCAGCCTTTTCAAGTCCGTGAAGTTGTTCCGCTGGTCTTTGCTGTCGGATGTCAAGCCGACTTTTCGGAACGTCTCTCATTAAAGTATATCACATTCTGAAAGTGCTGTCAATATCTTTTATGTGCTTTTTCAGAAAACTGAAATTACTTTTTTCGGCTATTTTACGGCGATTATTTGAATTTTCTGCACCTGATTTCAAGCACTTTTCTGCACAAAAAAAGACCGTCCGGAAACTGTCCAGACGGTTTTCAAATTCATTTGTTCATGTTTCTGTCGATGTTGTCACGTTCGATAGCTTCAGCGATTGCACGCTTGATAAATGCGTTCAGGCTCTCGCCCATGATTTCAGCGTGTTCTTTCAGCTTGTCTCTTTGCCCTTTTGGTAACATCAGCCCGAAACGGTCATAAGCCTTTGCATTGTATTTATTATGTGATGCTGCACTTGTTTTTCCCATTTAAAACACTCCTTTCACTGTTTGCTACTATTATTATATCACACTTGACATGATTATGCAATCATGCAAAATGTACAAAATTAAATTATCATGATTGTGCAATCATACAAAATTCAAGAAAAACACTTGACATGATTACATAATCATGCTATACTACAATCACAGTCAAGCAAACAAGCAAGACTGCAAACAGAAAAGAATTTCAGAAGCAAGAAGTAACTGCTTCATCTCCTGGGCATGAGATGTAAAACTATCCGCCCGCCATACCAGCCGGAACGCTAGCTAAACGGCTGAACAAACACAAACCAGCCCCACGGGGCGCACACTAAGAAAGAAGGTCATTATTATGAAAAAACAGTATGAAGAATTCACAGGCGCATTATTTGCAGAGGAAACAAACGTACCGGCACAGCCTACCGCCTTTGAACAGAAGTTCTTTGACCGTGCAGATGCAAGAGAAGCAAGAGCTTCCAAGACCAGCGCAGAAGCAGAAGCAAAAACAGAAGCCGGCTGGAAGATGCTTGAAGTCATTCCAATGGGTCAGCCCGTTCACGGCTCTGCTGACCGCCGCTACAGAGATAAGGCAAGCGCAAAAATTGACGGCGGCTATGCAATGATGAAGAAAGCTGAATATCAGGAACGCAAGGCAGAAGCAAGCCGGGAATATGCCGAAAAAGTGCAGTCCGGTGCAATCGCAAGAAGTGACGACCCCGAAGCTATTCAGAAGCTTGAAAACCGCATTGCTGAACTGACTGAACAGCATGAACTTTCTAAGCAAGCAGTTAAAAAACATAATGCAGAATTTGACCGTGCTGTAAAAGCTGGTGAATTTGAAATCAGAGTGCTTGACCCGTGGGGGCAGCCTTTAAAAGATGATGCAAGCGATTACGCAAAAAAACACGCTTACAAAGCTTACTACAAAGACGGCAAGCGAGTATATAAGGCAACTGTTGAACAGTCCACTACAGCGGAAATCAGACGCTTGAAAAAGCGAATTGAAGAAATCCGCAAAACTTCCGAAATTTGCAAAGCTTCTGACGGCTGGACATTTGACGGCGGACATATTGAACTGAATACAGAAGCCGGAAGAATTCAAGCCTACTTTGATGAAATCCCAGATAATGACACACGCATGACTTTAAAGCGTGACGGCTGGCACTGGTCAAAAAATGCTGGCGCATGGCAAAAGATGCTGAATGAATGGAACATCCGCAGAGCAAAGGCACTTGATATTTTCAAGCCTGCTGAAGAAGCAGAACAGCCGGAAGCAACACCGGCAGAAGCTCCACAAATGCCCACAGAAGCCCTTGAAGAGGTTCAGACAGAAAACAATACACTAGAAATGAAAAAGCCCTCAGAAAAGCGCACAGCCCCCAAAACAAAGGAAGTCAAGAAACTCACTCCGGAAGAACTTGCTCAGAAGCTGGAAGAACTGAAACAGTCTGATGACTGGAGACTTTCCGCCGTTCTGATGATGAGAGGAAACAGAAATCATGACATTATCATGATTGCCGGAATCTCTGCCGGTGTTGTCACCTTTGAAGAATTCGACGAATATATGACAGCCGGAAGAATGCCACATTATCACACCTATGCAGAATGGAAGAAACTCGGCAGACAGGTCAAGCGGGGCGAAAAAGCACGCTTTACGGCTAGAATCTGGGAATACACTGAGAAAAAGGGCGAAATGACCGCAGAACAGGCAGAAGCACTTAATACCATGATGCGCAACGCTGACGGCAGAGAATACAAAGAAGGAGACGAAACACTTTCCAGCAGTTTCATTAAGAAAGAAGCATTCTTCTTTGGATTAGACCAGACCGAAAAGGCTGGAGAAATCAAGCATTTTGAAATTGGCAGACAGTACACAACATCTATTGGAGTTATCACAGTAACAGACCGCACAGAAACAACATTGACCTTCACCGCAAAGGGCAAGACCTTCACAAAGGACATTCAGGCAAACAAGAAAACTGAACTTGTCAAGCTCAATAAAGCCGGTCTTACTGCTCAGGCGATTCAGGAAGTACCAGAAGCACAGAAGCCCATTGAAAAGGAAGTCAAGCAGGAATCAGCAGAACCGGAAACCGTGAAATTTATCCCTAATATGGTGTACTGGGGCAGATACCAGATTATCAAACGGACAGACAAATCACTGAAAATTCGTGATATTCTGTCAAATTCGGAATACTGGAAAAAAATTCAAATCCGTGAAAAAAGAACAGCTATTTCAGCCGACAAGAATTTTGAGTATGTGGCAGAACCAGAACATGAATTTATAAATGTCGGTGAAAAATGGCTAAAATTACGGGCAACAGCAACCCCCGAACCAATTGAAATGGCTGTTGAAAATAAAATCAACAGCCTGAAAGAATACATCAATGCAGAACGTGAAAACCCATTTAGCCGGACGTGCATCAGCGATTATGAAACCGAACTTGCAATGTATCAGAGACTTGCGGACGAGCTGAAACAGCAGGCAGCATAAACCAGCAACGACAACAACGACCGACCGGAAACCAGCCGAGGGCATAAATGCGACTGGATGAAATAACAATCATCTGAAACAGATGTTTACATAGATTTAAAAAATCCCCTGATTCGTGAAATCAGGGGACATATATCAAGGCTTAATTTTGACAACGAGAACGGCGCACGGACTGACTGAAATATTCTCCATCTTAAATTCCGCCCTCTGGATAACCAGAGGAGCTTCTGTTCACGGTCGTTCAAGTTTACCACTCCTTTTTCTGAATGACGAGTTCATAGCCGAGTGTATCGAGTACTTTGCAGATTGTCTCCAAGCTGGCAGCGTGTTCGATATGCATGTTATGCACTGCCGTTTCATTGACTTTGCAGAGATTGGCTAATTCCCTGATAGTTCGGATTTTTCGCTGATTTGTCCATTCGTCAATCAGCTGGGCTATCTGCTGGCGGAGCATGTAGGCAGTCATGATTTTTCTTCTCCTTCCTGTTCCGGCGGTTCTGGAAGCGGCATCCAGTGTGTAACGTGTAATTCTTCTGTTTCTTCGTTGCACATATCATGATACAAATACCATTGGCCGCCTGTAAAAATACCGGTTACATACTGAATTTCTCTGTCATAGATGATTCTGCACAAGACCATATCGCTTTCAGTAAAGCTTGCTTCTCCACATACAAGGTCATAATAATTTATCGTGTGAATTTCTTCCGGCAGTCTGTCTTTAACGGAAATCCATTTGACTGAATCAATCAGCTTTTCAAGATAGCGTTTTTCAGTCGCTGTCAGGTCGGATTTCAGAATATGTTCGAGTAAAAGTTCTTTGTTCACCATTCTTCTTCTCCTTCCTCATAGAATCCGTAACATATCTGTTCTCTGATAGATTCGCAGTGTTCCGGACTGGGTGCATCATTTTGCAGAATGCAGTTTTCACAGCGTTCGTATTTTTCGCACTGCCTGCACTGCTCTCCGGTGTGATAGGACGGACAGTTTATCTCGACACACCAGAATTCTTTACAAGCGTTCATGATGTAATCACCTCAATTCTGATATAGATTCCAGGGATATCCGACCAGAACTTTTCACAGATTTCTGAGCAGACAAGTGCATCATCTTTCCAGAAACCTGTTTTTGTCATACAGTCTTTCAAGAGTTTCTGCAAGTTGTCTGTATCAGGCTTTGTAATTCTGTATTCGCCGTTTTGGTGTGTGCCTTTCGGGAAGAGCCATTTGACTGTCAGTCTGATTCCGGATTCAATGGGATGTTCCGGCTTGAACTTGATGAGATAGGCTTCTAGCTTTGCCCTTGCTTCTTTCAGCTCCTGCGGTTCGTAAAAAATCGGCTTCCCGTTTCTGACTGTGACTTTATGTTCCTGTGCTGTCACAGTGGGCGGTATCATGCTGAGAAAAAAATTCATCTTTCAAAACTCCTTTCTGGTTTGCGTTTGTCAATGAGTAGGGTTCAGGGAAAGGAAGCTACTTTTAAAGCTTCCTTTTCCTGTACCCATTGACAGGGAAATATATTTCTATATATATAATAGGGTGCTTTCCCTGTTTTTTTCCCTCTGTAGCAAATTGCTACTAACTAATTTTTAACAATTCTTTTGATTTTTCCATTTTCTGCTATCAATTCTTTGCTGTTTTTCAGCTGATTGCGGATTGTCTTTTCTGTCGTTCCCATCAGAGAAGCAAGAACGGAAATTTCTGCTTCTCCATTTTCAGCAATTGAATTGAATGTGTTCAGAATCGCTGTTCTTTTTTCAGCGTTCTTTGTCTTTTCGTTGACCTGACGTTGCTGTGCGCCTTTTTTTGAGCCGTATTCTCTGGGAGAAATTTCACTTTCTGATTTAATGTCTTTCAGAATGCCGGTGTTGTCGACTTCGTGAATCGGATAGCGAAACCAGAGATTGACCGGCGGAAACGGTGCGAACTCTCTGAGCGTGCCTTCCAGCCTTAAAGCGGTTTGTTTTCCGGCTGCCCGTTCTGCCGACTGAATCTGCTTTTTCACCTCCTGATTCTGTTTCTGATTTAAATTCTTCTGGCAAAAGTCTTCAAGGGCAATCCTGCTTAAAGTATCATCTATTGGAATTTCCATATAAAGCTGTTCGGAAATCGTTCTGATAAACTGACAATACGTTTTGCAGACGGCTTCATGCTCCTGCTGAATCAGAATTTCATTTGTCAAAGTCAGTTCTGTGAGGTCAAGAAAAGCGTCTGGGTCACGGGCGAATACACCTGAACCGGATGCCCTGTCCATACTTTTCTTTCCCCACTGAGAGCCTTTTGAATGATGATGACAGTAAATTACGGCACAGTTCAGCTGATTGCAGATTTTATCAAACTGATTGCAGAAATTTGCCATCTGTTCAGCAGAATTTTCATCGCCTGTAATGACTTTGTAAATCGGGTCAAGGATAATTGCGATATAGCCCTTTTTCTTCGCACGTCTGACCAGCTTCGGGACAAGCTTGTCCATGGGTTCACTGACTCCTCTCAGATTCCAGATATCAATATTTTTCTGCGAATCCGGAGAAGCGTTCATTTTCTGATACACGTCCTGAAATCTATGAGCGCAGGAAGCTTTATCAAGTTCGAGATTGACATAAAGCACTTTCCCCTGTGCACACTGCCAGCAAAGCCATTTTCTGCCCCCTGCGATGGCAATGCAAAGTTCAATCAGGAGAAAACTTTTCCCAGTTTTAGAAGCTCCGGCAATCAGCATTTTATGCCCTTGTCTCAGAACGTCCTGAATTAAAAACGGTGCAAGCTCCGGCATATTTTTAGAAATTTCGGAAAAATTTTCAAATTCTGGCAAGTCGTCTATGGACTCTTCAATGAAATCTTTCCATTCTTCAAAGCTTGAAAATCCGGTATTTGTTTCAATCAGGAACTGTTTTTTGTCACCTCTGGCCGCTCCCGGCATTCTGGAAAGTCTGGCTGGGTTGCGGTTCTGTCTGTCTGTCTGAAAACCGTTCTTGTCGCAGATGTTGTATAAAAAATTTACTCTTTTCCGGTATTCTTCATAGCTTCCTGCATTGATTTTCACGATTGCATGAACGGATTTTTTACCGGAATACACCATACAGGCAACTGGCAATTTTAAATCATGAATGATTCCGATTTGTGTTTCAACAGGAATTTTATCAGATTCTACAAGGGCATATCTGAAATCTGTGACATTTTCGTTTTTAATGCCTTTGCCGTCCAGAGGGTTGAATCTTATCCAAGCACCGCTTTCAGGATTGACCGTTCCAAAGACGTTTTCAAAATCCTGATATTTTTTCAGTTCTTCCAGAAGCTGTCCTGCTGTGCGTGACGAACTGCCTTTTGAAGGGCAATATTTCCCTTCTGAATTTATCCATGCTTCTGTTACATAATTGACATAGTCATCTGCGTCGAACAGCGTTTCTAAATATTTTGTGATTTCCTGCACCGGATTCCAGTTTTTCGGCTCAAAGACCGGAACAGCGTTTGTCTGTTCCGGTGAAGTGAATAAATAATCATCATTCGTGAAAATGACATCATCCCAGTCAAGAGCTTTGTTCTGGGATTTCTGAGGGGGTGTCCAGCCGTTTTCCTTTGCCATAAATACCAGAGTTCCGGCGGTGACGGGGGTTTGATTGCCATTGAAAGAAGCCCATTTCTTTTGGCATTCGCCCTGATGGTATCGTCCTGCATCCTGTGCTGACCAGTTATCCCATACGCTGACATCACAGCCGGATTCTTTCAAAGCCATGCCCACGTTTAGCCATTCCTGATAATCCAGTGTGACAGGGTTGATATAATTCAGTAATTCTTCAAGATTCTCATTTGGATGCTCCATCTTTTTCACGCTCCTTTAACCACTTAGCAAATTTTCGTTCTACTTCGCAGTTTGCACAATAGTCTGGATTGTAACAAGGTTGAGAAGTATACGGGCAGTCAACCCAGCCCCATGTTCTGTCGTCCCAGAAATTTTCTTCAAAATCACTCAGCATCGTTTCTCATCTCCTGACGGCTTGTATTCAGCTGGATTTACTCCATAGGGGACACGTTTCCAGCCCTGAGCGGAAATTCTTGCAATCATGCTGGAAGCATCCTTGAAAGTCCAGTCACCGACACGCTGGAAGCCGTAACGCTCCAGAAGCTTGATTTGCTTCGGAGTGGCAAGACCTGCCTGAATTCTGCGTGCAACCTGCTTTAAAATGGCTTCTGCCTTTCCGGCAGTTTCGACAAGTGCCGGATTGATGCCGAAATGTTCCAAATCTTTCGCCTGTTTTTCACTGACGGGATTAGATTCCCAGCCGAAAGAAGGTACATAATTTGCAAGCTCTTCTGAATGAATTGACAGTTCATATTGCAGAGGGTCAACAAGTTTTCCTTTTCGGTGCTTGCACTCTTCCAGATGTTTGGCAAGACTGTTTTCACGTTCCTGAACGCTTTCTTCACTGGCTTGCTTTTCAGCATCTTCAAGGCTGACTGGATTTTCTGCCTGATTGATAAGTTCTGTCATTTTATCGAAAATCTTCTTGTCTTTGGCAATCAGGCAGGCAGGACGGCAAAGCTCATGCCGTTCGGTATTCCAGAGAAAATCCAGCAGTAATAATTCCTTTTTGCCTTCACAAAGCCGTGTGCCTCGTCCTACCATCTGACAATACAAACTTCTGACTTTTGTCGGTCTGAGGACAACAACACAATCCACAGACGGACAGTCCCAGCCTTCTGTCAAAAGCATTGAATTACACAAAGCATTGTATTTTCCGTTTTCAAAATCCGCTAAAATTTCAGCACGGTTTTCAGAATTGCCGTTGACTTCCGCACAGCGAAAGCCTTGCTGGTTCAGCATCTCACAAAATTTCTGAGAAGTTTTGATTAACGGCAGAAAAATGACTGTTTTCCGGTTCATACAGCGTTTTTTCATTTCAACAGCAATCTGTTCTAAATAAGGTTCTAAAGCGGTATCAATATCAGAATTTTTGAAATCTCCAGCTTGTACACCAACTTTGGAAAAATCAATTTTCAAGGGAATCGTTTCTGCTTTTATGGGGCAGAGATAGCCTTCCCGAATTGCTTCCGGAAGCGTATATTCATAAGCAAGCGTTTCAAAAAATTCGCCTAAGTTCTTCATATCTCCTCTGTCGGGCGTAGCGGTCACGCCCAGCACATGTGCTTCCGGAAAGTGCTGTAATACTCTCTGATAGCTGTCTGAAATAGCGTGATGTGCTTCATCAATGATGATGCTGTCAAAATAATTCTGAGAGAATTTTTCAAGCCGTTTCGGATGCATTAAGCTTTGCACGCTTCCGACAACGATTCTATGAGGAAGTCCGAGGCAGGAACTTTCTGCTTTTTCGAGAGCGCAAGACAAATTGCAAGCCTGTTTAATTTTATCAGAAGCCTGTTCTAAGAGTTCGCCACGGTGTGCCAGAATCAGAACACGCTTGCTGTTTCTGACTTGCTGTTCAGCGATTTTTGCAAATACGATAGTTTTTCCGCATCCAGTCGGCAGAACAAGGAGCGTGCGCTGTACACGCTCCCATTCGTCCAAGACCGCTTGAAATGCTTCCTGCTGGTACGGCCTTAACTGCATAAATTATCATCTCCCATTCTGAAACGGATTTGGAATTTGTGGTAAATTTTTGCTGTAAACCGGATAAAAATTCTTGATAGAATTTGTCTTGTGTTTCTGACCGTCAGTTCCGGTGTACTCACGGACGGTGATTTTGCAAATGCCGGTTCTGTTTGGTACTGCGCCCCAGTTCATTTTGACTTTTTCGCCCTGTTCTGCAATCAGTCCGACAGAAGCGTAAAAATTGGCAATTTTCCATTTCAGATTCTCATGCAGAATGAAATTTTCTTTCAGTTCGACTGTATCCGCACCGGAAATAATTTCAAATGTCACCATTGCTTTCGGAGCAGCACACATTTTTTCGCTTCCGTCAAACCAGCCTTTTTCCACAAGCTTGACTTTAAACCAGTAGTCACCTTCCGGCAGAAGTGTGAACGCTTCACCGCTTCCGCCTTCAATTTCATCGTCCCAGCCGAGTGCGCCGGCAGGCTGATTCTGTGCCGGCTGATAACCGCCCTGATAGTTGCTCTGATAATTGTTCATGATAAAAACTCCTTTTTAAAAATTTATTTTAGAATGGTACATAGTCTTTGCATTCTGCCTGAATGGCCTGAAAGACATTTGTCCAATCATTGACAAGATAGTCAAAATAATCCGCCGGATAGTTCTGCATTTTCATATCTTTCGGGAAATACTTAAAAATTTCAGAAGAAACAAATTCTATATGAGAAGGCAGAACGTCATTTTGTTTCATCAGACTGACAAGATTCTGAGGAATGCCGGAAAAATCTTCTGTACCAAGTTCCTGATATTCTTCAAGTGAAATATTCTGTTCTTTTGCCTTTTCAATTATCTGCTCTTTTGCAGGCTGAAAAATTCTTGCAATCGCTTCATATTTCAAAGGCAGCATGTCCGGAAGCTGAAAGCGGTTTTTGGCATCCCACCAAGCTGTTTTTGTCGTATACATGACTCTTTCCACAGCAGTGGCCTTATTTTTTTTACCATCTTTTGAGACAGCAACAATATTCGTTCTGAATGCCAGAAATAAGGTCATATCCGACCATTCTTTGAGCAGAGGAGCAATCTTGTTTGTGGTCTTGTTGCCGAGCTTTAATTCCCAGTGGTCATATTCAGCGACATCTTCCGGAAGAGTTGCTTTTTTCGTAATCGCATGACACAGCAAAATAACATTGATTCCGGCAGAAATCAGCTTGTCCAGCTTATCCAGATAAAGGCTGATTTTTTCGGCTTCATACTGCCAGCCCTTGCCGTATCCGAAGCCCTCAATACCATTGACTTTATGTTCCTGACAGAGTTCCTCAATGGCTAAACGCTCCGCCCAGTCGAATGTATCAATTACAACAGACTGATATTTTTTGCACTCCAGAATGAAGTCTGTTTCATCACAGAGCATTTGCCAGCTGTCAGGCTTTGGAAGCCTTCTGACATTCATCTGAGTGGTACTGCCTTCACAGTCAATAAAGACCGGATTCGGAAACTGACTTGCCAGCGTGGATTTTCCGACACCTTCCTGACCATAAAGCAGAATTTTCTTTCCGGCAATGTCCTGAATGCCGTTGATTTCTTCAAATTTCATGATTTTCTCCTTTCCGGCAGTCAGAACAAAGTTCCGGACTGCCGTCAAATTTGTATTCTTCTTCATAGAGTTCGACTTTGCATTTATCGCATACATGAGTAACATACACATCATGCGCACGGCACTGCTGACAGCGGAAACCGCACTGAGCAGGGTGTTTTCCAGCCTTGCAAAGCAAAAGATTTTTTTCCATCAGTTCTCACCTTCTTTCATGATGTCGAAATATTTCTGAGAAGTTCTCTGCACAGCACCGATTTTCAAGCTCATATCGACATGCTGTTTTTGCTTACCGACAATGAAGGCTGTCAGACTGCTGAATGATGATTCAAGAACTTTCAGACGGGCTTTAAATTCAGCTTCTGCAACTCTCCATCTGTCTTCCTCTTCGGGGAGACGTTCCTGCACCATAAGCTTTTCAGCGAGTTTCTGTTCTGCATCTGAGAGCTTGCTTTTCAGCTCCTGAATTTGATTTTCAAGTTCTTCAATCCGGCTGGTATCTTCGACAGTAACCGTTTCCGGCGGTTTCTTTTTGAGTTCCTCAATCTGATGTACAAGCTTGACATATCCTTCTGCAAGAATTTTGCGAGCCTGTTCTTTTTCGTCACGTTC
>Ga0326511_10000581_pt1 | contig 32072 bp, 63 predicted proteins | sample 0_2496_0518_D_FD_203701 | JGI IMG/M metagenome (GOLD analysis project Ga0326511, IMG submission 203701) | Bovine rumen microbial communities from UC Davis, California, United States - 0_2496_0518 | ecosystem: Host-associated > Mammals > Digestive system > Stomach > Rumen | place: USA...
GCCGGGCGGGGCTTGACCGCCTCCCCGGTTTCCAATGTTCAACAATTAAAATTTTGAGTTATGAAAACCGAATCCTTAAAAGAGCTGCGCGAAGCCGTGCGAATCCTGACCTACACCGCGACCGACCTTTCTAACGCGAAGGACGACATCAAAAACGCCATCGACAGAATCAAGGCCGCCCTCTACATGGAGACACCGGCCCCGTCCGGGCGCTTTAATCAGGCGGACTTCCTCGCGGACGATCCAATCCGGCCCGTCATGTGCGGGTATTTCCACGATGGAGGCTACCGGGTTGCATGTGACTCTCATATACTTGCGGCCTGCGCCGAGTCCTACGAGGCGGAGAACGAGGGGAAGATTATCGGAAAGGACGGGCGCGAGGTTGTTGGGAAATACCCCAACTGGCGAGCCGTCATCCCCGCCAACGAGGAATCCGAGAGGCACGAAATCGACACCGGGGCGGTCTATGATCTGCTTAAAAGGGAGAAGGCCGAAAACAAATTGCGCGATAAGTACGACGTCCGGCAAATCGGTATCGTCCGTGTCGGCGATGCTTGTTTCCAGGTCTCCTTCTTTGCTAAAATCTGCAAGTTCATGGACCACTACGGAATCAAATCCATCCGCACCTACGGACCTCGCCGGGCCGCGAAGGTGACCGCCGAGGACGGGTCCGTCGCCATCATCATGCCGTGCGCTGGCGTTACTCTTCCTTTCGTGGCGGGGGACGGGCGCACCATCAGCCGGGAAATCCATCCGCTTGATGTGTGGGACGATGAAAAGTACGCCTTCCTCCGGCTCTCGTTCTGACTCTTTCGGGTTCGGTCCCCTGACCGGGACCGGGCTCGCCAAACCATTAAAACATTTTGAGTTATGATTACGACAAAAGACCTCTTCACGAAAGCCTACGAAGGCTCCTACTACACCATCATCGGCTGCGGTGGTACGCTCCGCGACTGGACGGAAGGCTACGAAAAGCTCATGGAAAAGGATGGGATCGGCAAGCCGTCGGGGTGGTATCAGTTCACCGGGAAGGACATGAATGAGCACTACGGACTCACCGGGAACAACAGATACCCGGACGCCCTGCAATTCCTTTGCTTCCCGCTGGACGGGCTCAACGTCGGAAAGCTCGCCATCTTCAAGTTAAGGATGGGGGATAAGTGGTTCGACGACATTGTGGACAACAACCGCCGCCGGGAGGGAAAAGAGTAAAAGGGGGACGGGGCCCGACCGCCCTATCCCTCTCCAAATGTTTAACAATCTAAATCTAAATGAGTTATGTATAATCTTACTTTCACGAAAAACGACCTTGACCTTATCGGCGAGTGCGTACTCCAGACCATCCGCGACCTGCGGGCGGCGAGTGAAAAGATTTGCGTCCAGGACGCGACGAACAGCCTCGAGACGACCATCCTCCGGTGCGGGAATATCCTCCGCGAACTTGCTAAAGTGCAGGAGGGCGAAGAATGAGAAACGGAAAAGTAAAAGAGGGGGACACCATCCGGATAGACCGGCTCGACGACCCCTACGACTCCACCTATCCCGGACGAATCGGGACGGTGATATGGATTGACGATGCGGGGCAGCTCCACGGGACGTGGGGAGGCCTCGCCGTTATCCCGGAAGTGGACGAATACACAATCTTAAAACACGCTTGAATATGGCAAAAGAAGTGAACAAAGAGAACCTTTGCAAGTACGCGAAGGATCACCTCAACGACACCGCGAACGCGGTCAAGGCGGGCTTTCTGGATGCAAAGACCGCGAAGGGACACGTGCAGGAACTTTTCTATCTTTCGGGGACTTTCGACCTTGGAATCCAGGAGGAGGCCCGGCGGATAATCAAGGACATCAAGGAGTCCCTCAAGTAAGACAAGGGCCGGGGCGGGTGATGCCTCCCCGGTCCTCCATGAACCATTAAATCTTTGAGTTATGAATAAGCAAGAATTGCTTGAGCGTCTTTCTGCTCTCGAAACCGCCATCTGCGACGCCCGCGCCGAAATGGAGGAGCTCGCCTCCGATTGCCATTGGAACTACGAGGAGGACTCCCCGGAAGGGGACGACTTCTGGTACTCGTGCGAAGATGCCATCCAAGGGCAGGCCGACACCCTCGCCACCGTGGAGGATTGGCTCTTCCAAATCAAGGAGGGGAACACCACCATCGAGGAGGCCGTGCTTGGGTAGGAAACGAAAAAGGGGGTGCACCCATGGCCGGGCGCATCTTCTCCAAATCTCTAATCTGTTTGAGTTATGAAACAAGTAATCCTTTCAACCGTCCATGACGACGACGGGACGGGCTACGCGCTTATGTGCGACCTTTTCACGAACCTTTGTTTCTCCGGGAATCTTCACGGAGAGGTGGAGGCCGGGAGTGAACGGTGCTTTGTCGATTGCGACGAGGCGACCGCCTATGGCGAGGCCGTTGAACTTGTGTCCCGCGACGCGGAACACTACGACCTGAACAAACTTCTTATCCGGGAGGTGGAGCTATGAAAGCCATGAAGGAGGACGCGGCCTTCCGTTGCTGCTGGACGTGCGTACATTGTACGCTTGACATCTGTCGCGGGTACGAGTGCGATGCCGTCCCGCCGAGCCTCGGCGCCATCCACCTGGCCGACCGGGACGAAAGACACCTGCTATACACGGACCGGAGCAAGTGCCGGGCATACAAGCGCGGGTGAAAACAAGAAAGGGGGAGGGCGGGTGATACCGCCTTTCCTCTCCAACCTTAAAATTAACGAGTTATGAAGCACATCAGACTGACACAGGAAACCCTCGACCACTGGGCCGAAATGACGAACCGCAATGATCACATTGAAGTCCGAATCGAAATCGCGGAGTTCTTTAAAATCCGCCACGACGATGAAAAATGGCTTGACTATGCTTCCGCATGGAAGCAATACAAGGAGGTTTGCGAGGCGTCGAGCCGCGAGGCGCTGACTGCATCCTGCATCCTTTGCCGAGCCATGATTTCGGAAATCGCAAGGAAATACGGCGAGGACGTGGCGGAGAAAGTGAGCGAGTGCCTGTAAAAACAAGGGGCAGGGCGGGTGATACCGCCTTTCCTCTCCAACCAAAAATCCAAGAGTTATGAGAACACTACAAGAAGCCATCGACAGGATGGAATCAAAGGGAGGGGCCGCACAGTCCCTCCGCAAGCACCTGGGGGCCGTCGGCATCCGCGAGTGGGACGACGTGAACCGGGCGAACCTCTATGACCTCGCGGACCACCTCCGGGAGTCCGTGGCCCCGCAGACGGGAAAGACCATCGCGGGGCACTTTAAGGCCCTCATCCACCGCTACGAGGATGAGCTTGACCTCCCGCACGGCTGGGAGAAGTGCCTCGCGTTGAAGGGCACAAAGCCGATGAAAACCTATCTGACCGAGGACGAGTTGGAGAAGTTCGAGAAGGCCGAGGTCCACACGGACAAGCAAAGGCTCGTCAAGAACCTTTTCCTTATCTGCGCCTACACGGGGCTCCGCGTCTCGGACGCGCTGACGCTCACCCCGGAGAACATCGGGGAGGGGTGCATCCGTTTCACGGCGAAGAAAACGAAGAAGGTGGGGACCATCCCCTTGAAGCCGGGGCTTGATGCCCGCATCCGGTGGAACCACGCGCACCGCAACCTCTCTATCACCATGCCGGGGTACAACCAGGCCGTCCGGAAGATTGCGCAGCTCGCTGGTATCGACTCGGAGGTGGTGGTCCAGCGGGGCGGGGTGGAACGCAAGGGTCCGAAGTGGAAGTTCATCACCTCGCATACGGCGAGGATTTCCACAGCGACGAACCTTTCCCGGATCGGGGCGACGGTGACGGAGATTCAACAAATATTGCAGCACACCGCACAAAGCCAAACGGAGTCCTATATCGTGAAGGACCGGGTGGAGTTGTCGCAGGCGGCGATGCGGTATTTCGTGTAGAAAGAAAAGAAGGGGGGGGCGGGGGTGCTTTGTGCGCCTTCGCCCTTTTCTCATGTATAACTTAATTATTCAACATCATTATGAAAAGGATTCTTACCATCCTTGCCGTGTGCGTCACGGCTTTTGTCGCTTGTCAAAAGGGCGACACCGCACCAAAGGAGGACACCCGGCTCGTCGGCTCCTCGTATCGGACGGACGGCTATCGCGCCATCATGTCCATCTTCGGCTATTATTATCACGTCCTGGAGTTCGACACGGCCACAACGGGCGTTGCCTATTGGACGGATTCGTCCGGGAGGCAGAACGGGAGCGACGGGGGATTCTCCTACCGTCTGGAGTACCCGGACTTGTATGTGACGGAGGACGAGGACGGGGACACGCTGCATTACCGCTTCGAGGACTCCCGTTCCTTCTTCCTCGTTGCGAAAGACGGGACGATAAACAAGTCAATGGACTACTACAAGATGGATTGACATACTACGGGGAGGGTGATACTTCCCCGTAGTACCGCGTTATTTTCGATTTGGGGCACTTTCGGCAAGAAGATGAAGCAAGAAGATGAAGAAAGACACACAAAGAAAAAGACATGGGCCTATTTGACAAAATAGGCATTATGTTTTTCTTTTATGAAATAAAGCCTTTATGTTAATTCTATTATGATGTGTGTGAAATTTAGACAATGATGTGTGAAATTTAGACGGCGCTAATGTGTGGATTTTAGACACATGATGTGTGAAATTTAGACAGTATGATGTGTGAAAACCGGACTCATGATGTGTGAAATTGTCACTCCGTTTTTTGTGGTTTACAATAAAGTTTCTATCTTTGCAAAAGAGAGGATAGGCGCGGAGTAGCTACCCGCCGACAAAGAGTAATCCTGTCCCTCCTTCCTCTCTTTCTTTATTGAACATTCGGACAGGGCGGCAATAAATAGGACAGGAGATGAAAGTTATCTTTTATCCATGCACCCTCAAGGAGAGTAGCATGACAATCGCAGACAAAATCGTTTACAGTCAAATCCTCTATCGTTCCCTATGGGATTACGGCGAAATGACTTTCACGAAGCAAGGGGAGTTTTCGATTGAAGGGTACGAGGATGAACTTGATGGGGTGGTTCCGATTGGTTGGACGGTCACACCGTCTGCGATAGCAAGTGGGCTAAATATTTCCCGTGCTAAATTTTACCAATCTCAAAAAAGCCTCGGCGACAACGGCTACTTGATAGATGGCGGCATCCGACTTATAGAAGGAGTGACCGCCACCTTTTTTGAACTCAAGACTACATCGGGACTCCGTGGACTCCCGCTTATCGTCTTTTCATACCTCTCCCACAAGTGCGCGAAGTATAGACAAGTGGATAAGTACCACGGAGCGATGGCCGAGGAACTCGGCATGGACCGGACGAACCTGGAACACATTCTAACCGACCTCCGCAACCGGCATTACATCACCGTCCAATACAAAGGGCGGCAACCGTTGATAAAGACGGTAATTTAGAATAATTCTAAACTACATAAAGAACGGATTGTCCTTGAGCATCGCCGCGTTTTCCTCCTTCGACAAGCGCAGGTAGTGCCGGATGCTATCCTCGTCCTTGTGGCCGGAAATTAGCATCACCTGCTGGAGCGGAATCCCGGTCATATACAAGAGGGTGATTCCCGTGCGCCTCGCCGTGTGTGACGAAACCAGCTCGTATTTGCGCTTCGCCACGGTCGTCCGGCGAAGTCCGTTCGTGGTCGTTACCTCCACCTTCCCGTCAATCCCCACGGCCCGGCACACACGCTTGATCCATTCGTTCAAGTGCTGCTGCGCAAGGGCGGGGGCGTGTCCTCCGTTCCGGGCGAGAATCTCCAGAAGGCGAGGGGAGGCGGGGACCATCACCGAGGCGGCGGTCTTGACCTGGGTAAAGTGAATCACCCCGTCCTGAATCATGTCCTCCGAGAGCCGGGAGTAGTCGGAGAACCGGGCGCATGAATACACGCCGAGAAGGAAAAGGTCGCGGGCTTTGCGGTCAAGTTCCCCTTTCGGTTCGTAGTTCCAAAGACGCTCCACCTCGTCCGCCGTGAGGTACACCGTGTCCGGGTCCTCGCGCCGTGTCTTGAAATCTTGATATTCCAGGTTGTGGTGGTACTTGAGTTTCCGTCCCTCGTTCATCACGGTCTTTAACTGCGAGACCGTTTTCCATTGGTAGTTGATTCCAAACCCGGCCTCCTGCATCTTCTGGACAAGCCGGAAGTGGAATGCGGAGTCTATGTCGTTCCAATCGAAATCCCGGCCCATAAGCCGTTCTATGTTATGGTAGCAGAGTTTCTTCTGCCGCACCTGCGTACTCTCGCGGGTAGCCCATTCCCAAAAGTATTCCCAAAAAGAAAGGGGGCGGGGGCCATACGCCCTTTTCTCCGGCATTGTTCCTGTGATGGCGTACTCCATCACCCGCAAAACGTCCTCCTCCGTCCGGGCCTCGTCCTGCTTTTCCTCGGCGCGGATGTCAATGGCCCGTAGGTCCTTCCAGATGCGGCGGTCCTTGCATTTCGCTTGCAAAGACTTCGCCTTCTTGTCCCAAAGGTTTTCCTTCGTCGTGAGCCCGGTCGCTTTCTTGTACTGTTTCCCGTTGTGGGTGGCAACGAGCCGGATGCTTCCCTTGTCGATGTTGAACGAGTGTCTCATGTGTTTGTGTTTTGTGCCGAAATTTTAGACGAATTGGCATCAAAAAAGCCCTCCAGAGTGGTCTGAAAGGGCTTTTAGTGGTGCTGGGAAGAAGCACACTATCGCCCTTGTATTTCGTTGGTTTATAAATAGTTAGTGTTTATTCTTTTGCTCTTTCGTCTAATGGTGGTGATTATTTTTAGCGGTATTTTGAGCATTTTTACCAAGTTTTAGACGAATAATTAGACGAGGATTTAGTTCGATTCCACCCGTAGTTTCCCCGTCACTTGCGCTGTCCTTTGAGCAGTTCGACAAGCTCGCCCCAATTCCCGATATTGACGGTCTGGATGGAGCCGATCGTGACCGCCGGGGAAGGAGGCGGGGTGGGGGTGTCGGTCATTTCCCCAACACCGAGAATCAGCCATCTTGGGGAAATTCCCAAATCCGAGGCGAGGATGTCGTAGATTAGATTGAAGCCGGGTTGCGACTGCTTCCCGCCAATGATGTCCTTGATGGCCTCCACGGGCCGCCCGATGCGTCGGCAGAACTCCGACTTGTTTCCTGCGCAAAGGTCGTCCACGGCCTTCTGGATTCGCGCTCCGATATTCCTATCCATAACTCAAAAATTAAGTCTTTTGAAGGCCCGGAGCTTTATAAAAAAATTTATTTGCGAAATTTCCCTAAAAAGTTTTGGAGGTTTGGGAAATATCCCTAACTTTGCATTCGGGTTTAGTAAGTAAATAACCTACCGAGCCGAAAAAGCGGGGGTCAAATCCCAATCCTTTGCCGGGCCGAAAAACATTTAGCACTTGTTTTCAACGGCAAAAATAGGAAAAAACTCCCGCTTTTCAAAGGAATCGGAAAGGATAAATAACTAAACTCCGAAACCTTTGAAGTGCTGATGGTATGCCGCGACCTACGTACAAGAGGCGGCTGCGGTCCTGGGGTTAAGCTGAATCATCCCCTCGACTTAATACGATGCGTCCCTTGCGGATTTGAGGAATGTGTGGCCTCGTGCCTGGAGTACGGGAAAGAAGCCGTTCCGCGATAATGATGCTTGGGAGAAAAATAGAAGCAAGACAGGCGAAAGACAACGACCTCAAAGAACTACTACGAGATACAAGGTATTAGATAGGTATAAATATCGAACCGTCCGTAAAGTGATTATCATGCGTCTCCGAGGGAGGCGACAAATGGATGCGGCGGAAGATAGAAAAACGGGGTTCCGGGGCGGTTCCGGGATGCCCGTTCCAATTCATTCAGAAATTTATGGATATTAAAAGAATCAATGAACTCATCGCAGGGAAACAATGGACGGCCATGTTGGAGGAACTCCCCGAAGGCGAGCATACCATCTGCTTCGACGGCGCGAAGGACCTGAACTCTTGCAAGGCGGTTGCCTATTCGTTTCTTATGAAGGAGAAGGGGCGGGATTACTCTTTCAATGTGTTGGAGAAAAACCCGTTGTCCGTTAAGATCACCGTGAAAAATGCAGTTGCAAGTTGAACTTTCCGCGCAGGACCGCGCCCGGCTGGATGCGATTCTCGAACGGTTGAACGAGAATGATGATGAAGTCCTCCTCTCCTGCTCCGAGGCTGCGCGGCATCTCGGAGTGACCCAGACCACCGTTTCCCGGTACGTCCGCGAGGGGATTCTGCACAAGACCACCATCGGAAGAAGCACGGGAATCCGGTTGTCCGAAGTGAAGAAGATGAAAACGCCGCGAGGCGCAAGGAGCCGAGGGGCTTGTTTGGTTTTCCATGGGTTTTCAGTCGCAAGCCCCAAGCGGATAATCAGTCATAATCCTTATACCTACGGCCCGTCCTGCGGCTCCGCGGGCCTTCTTTTGAAACCTTTTGTTTAACTCCATAATGCGCCCGCAAGGAGGGCGCGGGGTGCAAATCCCCTTGTATGTTTCTATGGTTCGTGAAAATCCGGATTGGCCCGACCGCCTCTCCGGGTTCCGAACTTTATCACTCCTATATGCTCCGACAAGGACGGAGACCGGGTGCAACTCCCGGATATAGGATGGATGGTTCTTTTACGCTAACCAACCCCGGATAGCAGGGATGTTCTCCGGGGTTCCATTTTTCGTGCAGGGGTTCGGAGCAGAAAGCGCGGGCAGGACTCGGTGTCCGGTCTTGGGTATGCCGAGCAATAAGGCGGGCGGGGGTTCCCCGGCATTGGCCCCCTTGGGCAAGTGGTGAATTGTTTTCGCCTCCGTCCGTTGGAAATGTGAGTTCCGGTAAATGATTAGCACAATTGCTCGGCACGGGTGACAGGCGTGGAGAGACACGCAACCTTTGCTTTGAAAGTCCGCCGCGAGGTGCACCCATAGGTCATTCAGTTTAGTGTTAGCAAAAGCCCTGGGCGGTGAAAGGGTCCGCCCACCATTGGGGTATGGTGTAATGGCAGCACCTGATAATTTGGCTATCAAGGTCGGGGTTCAAATCCTCGTACCCCAACCGAACTTCCGGCAGAACCGGATGCTCTAAAACACAAATCGTTTACCATTGTGCATTGTTCGCATACGCACGACCCCCTCCCGGGTGCGATGCTCCGGAGGGTTTTTCTTGAAACCAAATTTTCGAGTTATATGAAAAAGATTCTACAATCGCTGGCGGCTATCGTCTGCCTCGGAGCAATCGGCTTTATGATTTGCTCGGAATGGCCGGAAAACACGCCTATTTCGCACGTTCTCCTTTTCGACGGGGGAGCAATCGCGACAATCGCCTTGACGGGCTTATACCTAAAGAAAACAAGCAAAGATGAAAGATAATAACGATTTCGCACGGAAAGCCTTCGCGGACGCAACAGCGGCGGAAAGCGACCGGGAGTTCGATGCGTTTTGCAAGGCTATGGAGCGCAATACAGTGGAACGCGCATCAGTTGCAGCGACAATGTACCTCGGCATCGGAAAAGTCGAACAGATGTGTAAGGCACTCGCCGAGGCAAACCTGCTGGATTTCTTCGCGGACTACACCACGAAGTTTTACGCCGTTGCCTTCCACGACGGCTACACAGCGCACAAGGAGGAGGTCTGATGCCGATAGGGAAACCGCTAACCGAGGAGCAAATCGCCTTCATCCGCCGGAACTTCGCCACGATGCGGAACCAAGACATCGCCAACGCGCTCGGCATTTCCCGTTCCGGAGTTACAAACGTCCAGAAGATATACCACCTCCGCAAGTCCCCGGAGTTCGCGTCCTACCTCGCGGTCAAGGCCGGGAAAGCATCCAACATCGCAAGGGGAGGGAAGGCCCTCAACATCACCCCGGAGGTCATTGAGAAACGGGTGGCGACCTACCGCCGGACGCTCCGCGAGGAAAGGGCAAGGGTCACTTTCGGCCTTCCGCAGAAAACCAAAGCGAAGGTCAAGCGGCAACCACGGAGGAAATGCTCGCAGAGGGCTTACCTCAAGAAACTCGGTTACATCCTCGACGAGCCGAACTGCGTTGCCTATTACACGGATAACACCACCCGCGCCGTCCGTATGGAGCGGAACTGGGACGGGAAAAGGAATTACTACAAATTCAAACCATATCAAGATGGAGTTCAATAAGGACAATTATGACGTCCGTCGCATACCGTTTTCGGAGGCAAAAGAATGGGTGTTATACAAGCACTACGCACACCGCGTCCCGATGATATGCTACGCCTTCGGACTCTATGAAATCCATACGGGGGGGGTATAAGTGCTTCATTGCAAGGAGTTTGTACCTTCGGAGTCCCGGCCTCGCAAGACCTAATAATAGGAGCGATTGGGATTGAGTACAAAGACAACTTTCTTGAACTCAATCGTCTCGTTGTGAACGACGGACTACCACGAAACGCACTCTCTTTCTTTGTCTCCAGATGCTTGAAGATGCTTCCGCGCCCGATGGTCGTTATCTCCTACGCAGATAGCGGGAAGGGCCATCACGGGTATATCTACCAAGCAACGAATTGGATATACACCGGACTCTCGAAGCCACATACGGACTATCTTCCGGAGGGGAAGGAAGGGATGCACGTTCGCTCACTCTATAATAACTTCTCCATCAAGACAACCGATTTGAAGATGGTGAAGGTGGAGAGGTCGCAGAAATATCGGTACTTCCAATTCCTCGGCGACAAAAGGCAAGTGAGAAAGATGAAGAAGGACTTGAAGTTTCAAATCATAAATGACTATCCAAAGGGCGACAATACCCGCTACGATGCGAGTTACGAAACTTCGCCCAACGGGGTTCTTTTCTAAACCAAGACACACATGGAGAAATTCGAGGGATTGAACGTAAGTAGCAAGTTTGCTATTTGTGGTCTCCCGGTCCGCGTGGATTCATACAAAACTTGCTCTTTCGGGTGTAAGTATTGCTTCGCCAATGGTCGAAAGATAATGGAATTTCGCAAGAATCTGCAAGTTGCCGACACGGATTCCATCGAGCGCAGATTGGCTCGAATCCAAAATAGGGGGGGGCAAGAATGGAACTTCCTCGACACGCTCCTTTCGGCCCGGATAACGTGGCATTTCGGGGGCATGAGCGATCCCTTTCAACCAGTCAATGACGAGCTTCGCATAACGAACAAAATCATTGATATAGCCAACAAGTACGGCTATTCAATCTTGTTCTCCACAAAGTCCGATACGACGCACGGGGCGAATATAAGACCAGACCTCCACGCCTTTCAACTATCCGTCACCAATACCGCTAAAAGTCCCGATTTTGAGCCTTTCGTGCCTTCGATAGATTCTCGCCTATCTTTCTTCCGGGAATTGAAAAGAGAAGGGTTTAAGGTAGGAATACGGATTCAGCCGTTCATCCCCGGAGTCTCCGGCTTGGATATAGTCAAGATGTTTGAGGGGGCGGACCATTTCATCGTGGAAGGCTTGAAGGTCGTTCCTCAAAACGACGAGCAGAAGGACTATGTTTTCCACTCGCTCGGAATCCCGGAGGAAATGTTTACACAGAAGGGGCTTCTAAATCTCTTGCCAGAGTATCGCTACAAACTCTACCAACCGCTTATCGAATACTTTGAATCGCATGGTATCAGTTACTCCATATCCGACAATGATATGCGCTATCTTACCAACAATGATTGTTGTTGCGGGGATGCGCTTGTGCGTCGCTCCACAACGTTCAACACTACGGCGATGATACGCAAGTATGGGCGTGGTTACGGAGTTCCGGAAATCCAAAAAGAAGTGGCTTTAAGCGGGTGCGCGAAGTGCAAGTGTAGCGACCTTTTTACGTCCAACAGGATAGACGGGGCTACGACCGTGGAGGAGTTCTTCAAAAGGCGATTCAAAAAGGCTTCTAATCCGGCTTCTCCGAACTATCAATACGTTCATAACCTCGAAATATTCTAATCATCATTATGCCAAACATCAACGAAAACAAGACCTCCGGGAGCCAGACCGACCGCATCCTGGAGTGGATGCTCGAAGGGCACACTATCACGCCGTTGGAGGCGCTGGAAAAGTTCCAATGCTTCCGGCTCGGTGCAAGGATCGCGGATATAAAAGCCAAAGGATATTTGGTCTATTCCGAGTTCGTCACCACGCCGAGCGAGAAGAAAGTTAAACGCTATCATTTATAATCATGGCAAACACAATCTACAAGAAACTTTTGGAACTCCAGAAGGCGGTTGTTGGCTTGACAAAAGACAAGTCCGGCAACTCCTATCAGTATGTTTCCGGAGACAAGATACTCGGCATAGTCCGTCCTGCGATGGATAAGTTGGGGCTCTTGCTTATTCCGGAAGTAGAGGACGCAACCTTCACTCGGCAGGACTACAACCTTTATGAAAAGAACGGCAACGTAAAGCCAAAGTCCGAAATCTTCTGCAACCTCAAAATCAAGTTTACTTGGGTCGATTCGGAAAGCGGGGAAACCCTCGTCTGCCATTGGGCCTCATCCGGGCAGAACAACTGGGACAAAGGACTTGGCTCGGCATTGACGTATGGCGAGCGTTATTTCCTCCTCAAGTTCTTCCATATCGCCACCGACAAGGACGACGTGGACGCACCGAAATCCGCCGAGGAGGAAATGAACCTCCAACAGATTATCGCCCAAATCAACACCTTCACCACGCAAGAGCAAATGAACTGGGCGTGGAACACCTACACCTACTATCACAAGGATCGCGAGTTCAAAGCGGCCTTTGCAAAGCGCCAAAAAGAGATTTCGGATGGAACGGCGCGATGAAGAGTGGCGGAATATCCTTGGATATGAGGGCTTGTACCAAGTGAGTAATATAGGCCGCATTCGCTCGTTGGATCGGCTTGTTATGAAGTGGAACGGAATGAGAATTGTCCATTCCCAAATTATCTCACAGATAAGGTCGGGGAACGGTTATATGTCCGTTACGCTTTCGCGGGATGGGAAAAAGCACCAAGTCACGGTTCATCGACTTGTTGCCATATCGTTTCTGGACAACCCAAACAATCTTCCTACCATAAACCACAAAAACGGGATTAGGGACGACAATCGCGTTGATAACCTTGAATGGTGTTCATACTCCGAGAATAACAAACACGCCTTTCGTGTTCTCGGAAGGAATAACAGCCACGCAGTTCCAATGCGGTGTATTGAAACGGGTGATGTTTTTAGTAGTATGACGGATGCGGCACAGGCGTTTGGTATTACTACGACCAGCGTTTCTGGTGTTGCAAACGGGAAGTACAAGCAAACTCACGGGCTTCATTTCTCTTTCGCAAAAAAAGAAACCCTATGAAACTAATTAACAACCAAAATGTCTTTTTTGAAAAGACCTCACATTCGTATTGGGTCGGAGACAAGGAACTTCAAGGGGCTACGACCCTCCTCCGAAAGCACGGGCTGATGCCAGACTATTCCGGCATTCCGGACAAGGTTTTGGAGGAGGCCGCCCGAAAGGGTACGGCTCTGCACGAAGCGATAGAGTCCTACGACAACGGAGAATCCGTGATGCTTACGCCGTTCCTCCAGGAATACCGCCAAATCTGCCAAGAAAACGGCCTAAAGTTCCTTGTGAATGAGTTACTCATTTCCGATGAGGAAACGGTCGCTTCAATGATTGACGGAGTTTATGAGGGTTCTACGACAGATTCCGTGATTCTTGTCGATTACAAATCGACCAACAAGGTTCATTGGCGCAGTCTTTCGTGGCAACTCTCCTTATACAAAGTCCTCTTTGAACGGCAATTCCCCGGCGTCAAGGTGGAGGCGTTGAAAGTCCTCCACTTGGACAAGAAGGAGGAAAAGGTTCTCGGTCTCTACCCAGTTGAGGAAATCCCGGAAAGCGAGGTGGATGCGCTCCTCCAAGCCGAACGCGAAGGCCGTATCTACATCGACCTCCACGAAGAACCGTCCGCCGAACTCGTCCTCACCGACCAGGAGCTTGCGGCCTATGTGGTCCAGCAGGAGGAAATCACCCGGCTCAAGGAGCAAATCAAGAAGATTGAGGACACCTTGAAGGGGCTTGACAACCGCGTGAAGGACTATATGCTCGAACACGGGTTGGAGAAACTCGAAGGGGGCGGGGGAGTGTTCACCCTCAAGAAAGCCTACACCCGGACAGGGATAGATACCGAGAGGCTCAAGCGGACAAACCCGGGACTATACGAAATGTATAAGAAGGAAACTACCGTTTCCGCAAGCATATCATTCAAACAAAACAAATAATATGAGCTACCAAAGCATTACAATCCTCGGCAATTTGACACGGGATGTCGAGGTCCGCACCGTCGGGCAGTCCCAGGTCGCAAAGACCGGGGTGGCCGTGTCCGAGAAGTTCCGCAAACAAGACGGAACCACGGGCGAAAGCACAGAATTTTTCGACATCGAAATCTGGGACAAGGCTTCCGTCTATCCGTTCTTGAAGAAGGGACAGCAAATTCTTCTTGTCGGCCAAATCCGCACGGATAAGTGGCAGGACCAGAACGGACAGCCACGCGAGTCGAAGAAGGTTCGCGCGAGCATCATCCAACTCTGCGGCTCCCGTCCGGCGCAACCCCAAGCCCAGGCCCCCGGCTACACTCCGCAACCGCAGTACCAGCAGCCCGCACCGCCTCCGCAGTACGCGCCACAACCGCAGTACCAAGCCCCGGCCCCGCCGCCGCAACCGACCTACCAACCCGCACCCGTTCCTCCGGCTCCGCAGTATCAGCAGCCCGCGCCGCCGCCCGTGAACGATCCGGCCTACACGCAGCAAGTTCCGAGTGATCTCCCTTTTTAGCGCACAATGAAACTCACCTGCATTAACACCGCACATGGGCTTGTCCCGATGTATGACGAGGACTTTGACGAGAAGAAAAAACTCGCCATCGGGCAAGCCTATGAGTGCGATGTAAAAGTCCTGCGGAATGTCCGCTTCCACCGAAAAGCCTTTGCCCTTTTGAACGCCGCATGGTCGCTGATGAACGAGTACCAGCAAGCCTCGTGGCGGTCGAAGGATGGTTTCCGTGCTTACTTGACCGTCGCCGCCGGGTATTATGACGTTTACTTCAATCCGCGTCTGCAACAGTTCGTCGAAGTTCCTCGTTCGTGGAGTTTCGACTCTATGGGCGAGGATGAGTTCACGGGGCTTTATGAACGGATGAAGGACGTGATTTACGGGGTGTTGGGTGAGAAGGTGACGGAGGAAGTGTTTGAGAAAGTTTTAGCGAATTTCTAATGCAATACGGCCTACCCTATAAGGGTTCCAAATCCAAGATAGCGAATGAGATTATAGATTTCCTTCCCCCGGCTAAAGTCCTTTACGACCTCTTTGCCGGGGGATGTGCTATCACCCATGCGGCTATCCTTTCCGGGAAATGGGGCAAGGTCGTCGCAAACGACATAGGCCCCTGGCCCGGTCTTTTCCGGGACGCGGCGAAAGGAAAGTACCGCAACTCCTACCAATGGGTTTCACGCGAGGATTTCTTCAAAAGCAAGGACCCGTTTGAGCGGCTCGTGTTCTCTTTCGGGAACGATTGCCGGACGTACATCTACGCGGAGGGCGACAAGAACGAGAACTTCAAGCGGGCGCTCCACTACGCCATCTGTTTTCACGACTACGGCCCAATGAAGGACATCGGCGGCCCAGACCTTTCCGTTATCGACTCTTGCAAGACGATGAAGGAGCGGAGGCTCATGGCCTACGCTATCCTCGGTGGAAAGGAATGGTATGAAAAAGACATCCATTTGGAGAACCTCGAACGGCTGGAAAGGCTTCAGAACCTCGAACGGCTGGAAAGGCTTCAGAACCTCGAACGGATGGAAGTCAAACAAGGTGACTATTTCGATGTTCCGATTGAAGAGGACTCCGTTATCTACCTTGATCCGCCCTACGCCAACACAAACGGCTATGGGGCAAAGAAACTATCCGACTTTGACTCCGAACGGCTCTACGATTGGATTCTTGAACAGAAAGCACCCGTCTATATCTCCGAGTACCAAATGCCGGAAGATAGGTTCGAGTGTATCTGGGAAAGAAAGGCCAAGTCACTTATCAACCAAAGCGGGCCAACGGAAGCAACCGAACGGCTCTTTGTCCCGAAAGGGAGAGATTATATCAAAACGACATTGTTCTAATGGACGAAACACTTGAAGAAAAGCGGGCGAGGCTCCGTCCTTATCCCGACTATATAGACAAAGAATGCGGAATCCAACTCTGCAACGATTCATTCCAAAACTGGAAGTCACACGGAATCAACGAGAAAGCGCAACTTATCCTCTCCGATATTCCCTACGCTATCGGGACGGACGCATACGGCTCCAACCCTATGTGGTACGAAGGGGGCGACAACGCCAATGGCGAATCCAAACTCGCGGGAAAGGCTTTCTTCGACACAGACTATACCTTCCGCGTAAAAGAATTTCTCCACTTCTCAACGCAGATGCTCAAGCCGGAGCCGAAAAGCAACGCGGAAGGCAAGGCGATAGGAAAGAACGGAAAGAAGTCCGGTGGAGCTCCGTGCATGATTATCTTCTGCTCCTTTGAGCAACAGGTCCAACTGATTGAAACCGCAAAGGAGTTCGGGTTCAACAACTACATCAACCTCGTGTTCCGCAAGAACTATTCGGCGCAGGTGCTCAAGGCTAATATGCGTGTTGTCGGGAATTGCGAGTACGCGGTCCTCCTGTATCGCAACCGGCTCCCGAAGTTCAATAACAACGGCGCGATGGTGTTCAACTGCTTCGATTGGGTGCGGGATATGGACACGCACAAGGTCCACCCGACACAGAAATCCGTCCCGGTCCTGGAGCGGCTCATCGAGCTTTTCACGGACGAGGGCGACGTGGTGATTGATCCTTGCGCCGGAAGCGGGACGACGCTCCTTGCGGCGGCGAACCTCAAACGCAAGGCATACGGGTTTGAAATCAAGAAGGACATCTTCAAGGATGCGACTACGAAAGTCCTTCCTTTCGTGCAAAGGACTCTATTCTAACTAAATGGACGGCTACATCACAATCCCGCGAACCATCTTCCAACGGGGCATCTTCGGAAAGGACGAACCCGCCACGCGGCGGGAAGCCTTCATCGACCTCGTGCAGATGGCCGCATACAAGGACACCGAGATAATCATTGACGGGAAAAGGTACGAGGCGAAACGCGGGATGGTGATTGCATCCAAAGCCTACCTCGCAAAGCGATGGGGATGGAGTACGGACAAGGTGCGGCGGTTCATCCTGCGCTTGCAAGACAACGGATGGGTGGAAACATTGCCCGGCCCGCTTCCCCGGCTAACCATCATAGACTACGCGACCCAGGAGAAACCGAAGCCCGCGAAACCATCCGCACCCGCAAAGCCGTCCGTCAAGGAGGCGGTTGAACGCATCTACGCGCTCTACCCGGCATCCACCACGAGGCCGGACGGGAACAAGGTCGCGCTTCGCTCTGCACAGAAAGATAAACCGAAGATAGAGAGGATGCTCACGACGGGCGGGTGGACCGAGGAGGGACTCACGGACGCTATCAAGCGGTACGTCGAAGGGGCGAACCCGACATATCTGAAAATGTTCCAGACCTTCCTCAATCAAGTCCCGGACTACAAGGGCGTGGAATCTTCACAACCATCGTCGGTTGAAACATACGGCTTTAGGATATTATGATTGACGAAAGAACAATAAGGCGATGGTGGGACATCTTCAAGGCCCCGAACCGTCTTACCGAGGTGCGCATCATCGGTAAAGTCACCTACTCCGGCTACTTCTCCGACGTGGAAACGATGCTCTCCGAGATAAAGCGGTTCGATGGGATGGGCGGCATCTACGCCACCATCAACGAGCTCGACGGTTCGCTTTCCGGGAGGGAGCAAGCCGGGTGTATCATCAAGTCGCCAAAGACATCCACCTCCGACAAGGAGGTCACGGAAAGGCGGTTCATCCTATTGGACTTCGACCCAGAACGGACCGCCGGGATCAACGCCACGGACGAAGAGGTCAAGCTCGCGGAAGGGACCATGCGGGACGTGTACCGATACCTCCGCGACCAGGGGTTTTCCGCGCCCGTCGTCGCTTTCTCCGGGAACGGCTATCACTTGTACTACAAGATAACCCTCCCAAACACGGACGAAAGTACAAACCTTATCAAAAGGTTCATCAACGTCCTGGATATGATGTTCGGAGACGTCAAGACCGTCAAGGTGGACACGTCCGTCTTTAACGCATCCCGTATCGCAAAGATTATAGGCACGCAATCCTACAAGGGGCGCAGCACCAAAGACCGACCGCAACGGCTCTCCTATTTCGTCCACGTCCCGGACAGGATTGAAGAAACCGGGGTGGAGTACATCAGGAAGGTCGCAAGCGAATATCCGGAAGTCGAGGCTCCATCACGGGCGAACAACTATTCTACGGAAAGGTTCGACATCGAAGGGTTCATCCAAGAGCACCATATCGAGATTGCAAGGCGGGTGAAATTCGTCGGCGGAGAGAAACTTATCCTTGCGGAGTGCCCGTTCAATCCAAACCACAAAGCCCCGGACTCGGCCATCTTTGTTATGGACTCCGGAGCCATCGGGTTCAAGTGCCTCCATGCGTCTTGCGCAAACATGAAATGGCGGGACGTGCGACTCCACTTCGACCCGTCGGCCTACGACCGAAAGGAAAGGGAGGAGTTCCAAAGGCGAAGGGCCTACTATGGAAAGCAAGCCCCGCAACCCGTTCAAGTGGTGAAGGAGGACAGCCGGGGAAAGAAATGGCTCCAGATGTCGGAAATCAAGTGGATTGACCCGGCGAGCTATGTTTCCATCCCGTCCGGAATTGAAAAACTCGACAAGCGCATCATGGGCTTCACCCTCGGCGATGTGACTATCCTCTCCGGCTTGTCCGGCTCCGGAAAGACAACGCTCCTTAATCATTTCATCCTTGCCGCCGTACAACGCGGATACAAGGTCGCGGCATGGTCCGGGGAACTACAAGACTTCCGCTTTCAGGCATGGCTCGACCAGATGGCCGCCGGAAAATCCTTCGTCGTACAAAAGTATGGGTACGAGAATCTATACTATGCGCCAAAGGCCACCGCCGAGGTTATTCATAAGTGGCTGGATGGGAAGTTCTGGCTCTACAACAACGACTACGGCTCCGGGTTCACGCAACTTTTCTCCGACATCAAGGAGTGTGTCGCATTGAATGGGGTACAACTTATCCTCCTTGACAATCTGATGGCTCTCGACCTTGACGATGTTGACGGGAGTGAAAATGAGAAACAGACGCGATTCATCAAGGACATAAAGCAATACGCAAAGCAAGCGAACGTCCACATCATCGTGGTCTGCCACCCGCGAAAGGAGCAATCCTTCCAGCTACTCCGCAAGGAATCCATCGCGGGTACGGCCAACCTTACGAACCTTTGCGACAACCTCCTTATCTCGCACCGGGTCGGGAATGACTTTCAACGACGGGCAAAGGACTTCTTCGGAGAGGCCCCGGTTATGGAGCTTATGCGTTTTTCCCTCGTCTTGGAGATTGCAAAGAATCGCTCGCTTGGCGTGGTGGATGCTCTTATCGGCCTCTACTACGAGAACGAGTCCCGGAGAATCAAGAACGACGAGACGGAAAACATCGTGTACGGCTGGCGGGAAGAACCCGTCCAGGCTACGCTTGACCCATACGAGGATATGCCGGACTTTGAAAGCGAAAAGCCGAAAGAGCCTTATTACAACAACTTTTAGCCAACGGATAGGCAAGACTACCAAAAACAATAGAACGTGGCTTAAAACCATAATAAAGCACCAAAGATGAAAAGATACACAGCCTACACGGACGGGAGTTTCGATATGGATTCGCAAATCGGGGCTTCCGCCGTGGTTATCCTTGATTCCACCGGGGATAAGATTTACGAAAGGGCGAAAGCCCGGCGGGTGGAATACGATCCGGACAAGAAACAACGTTCCCCGGAGCAGGAGCTTGGCGCGGCTATCATGGCCGTCATGAGCGTCCCGGACGGGTGTGAACTGTTCATCCACTCTGATTCGCAGTACGTTGTGAAGGTCCTTTCCGGCGCGTGGCGGGCAAACACGAACCTCGGACTTATCGACAGGTATCAGGAGGAGGTCCGCAAGCGCCACCTCCGCGTCCAATTCTTTTGGGTGCGCGGACACGCCGGGGACCCGTGGAACGAGTACGCCGACCGGCTCTGCGTGAACATGACCGCTGCCTTCCGCTCGACCGGGGTGCGGGTAAAGGAAACCAAATACAAGGATTATGATTAGCTTCTATCATCACAAGGATTGGCGGAAGATAGCCGTTCTCCCCGCCCTTGACATCTTCCGTGGAGGCAAGACGGTTGCCGTCTATCTCTCCTGGTTTTGCTTCTGTGTCGGATTGCTTTGGATGGAGGACTTATGAAACGCGAGCCGAGTGCCTATTCCATCGTCCGTAATATGGACGTGAACGAGCAAAGGACACTTCCGGTAGAGAAGTGGAACGCCGCAAGAAGTGCGGCCTCGTATCTTAACGCGCAATACGGAACGCGGTACACCGTGAATCTTTCCTCCGATAGACTTTCTGTTACCGTCACCCGCATCGCATGAGAAACGAAATCATCATCAGGGGCATCCGGCACATCTTCAAGGACAAGATTGGCTTCTACCCTTGCAAGAGATGCTCGTTGAAATATCTATGTTCCACCTCCGCCGTTTGCCGGGACATCTTCGGCAAGGACGGGTATTTTGAAATTTGGGAGAGGAAAAATAAATGACATACGATCAGAAAGTTGAATTATTCAGAATGATTCGCTGGGCTATAAATAGATTGTTTGACGAACATGGCGATATGGTTATGAACGGGAATGAATTGCACAAAGCGGCGCAGGATGCTTGGGACTCTCTTTTTGAGGACGGAACACTTCAATTTACAAAGCAAGAATGACCTACGAACAATGAAGATTGACCTTACATTATGAAGATAACGATATTATACGAAGGGCAATTAGGAGAAAACATACTTGAAGTGGTTCCCGGACTCGTCGCTAATGCAAGGATGAATCATTTGGGGTTCTACCTTCTCTTTAACGATGTTCTTATTTTTATCGACGAAAAATCTACCGTTGATAGTGTTTTGGAAACGTATTACAAGAAATTGAAATGACCTACACCGTCACCATCACCCGTCCCGGATATGGGAGGTATTCCGGCGGGAGTTATATCACGAGCCAGACCTTCATCGACGAGAAGAAGGCTCGCGACTACTATACGGATATGCTCTTGAAATATCCGAATTACAATGTTGAATTTTTGAAAGGAGAATAAGATGAATTCTACAACAACATCTATTCTTTACGGCGTAAAGTCCGATTTGGATGCCATCAGACGAAAGATGGACGCTTATATGTACGGAGGCGAGAAACCTCTTGAAACCGAGGATTTGGCCTATTGCCGAAAGGTTTACGATTCAATCTGCAAAACGCTGGATTTGTTATGAGTTGGAAAGACAAAAACCTCGGCAAGAGTCCGTTCGACCCGGACTATGATGACACCTACGACCGTATGCAGGACTACGAGGATTTCTGCACGGCTTGCGAGGAAAGAGAAAGGAGAATTTGAGCACCTTTACTATGAAATTACGGGAAACAAAATGTATGGAGGGTACAATGACTAAATACATTGACGCAGAAAAACTGAAAGAACTCGTTGACAAGAAATGGAAAGAACTTGCCGATAAGAACGTAAAGGTTGGCGGAGGTAAATGGGATGCCGAAATCAGTACGTATCTGTCAGTGTTGAGGCTCGTCGAGTCCCTCCAGCAGGAGCAGCCGAAGATGGATTTGGAGAAGGAATATAAAGAATATGTTGAAGATGACCCAGTATTCAGCAAACTCACAAACCGAAATGTAGGGTTGGCAATTGCCAAACACTTCTTTAATCTTAGATTTAACGCAAGAAAGGAGGAAAACAAATGATTACAGAACTTGCGACAAGTGTGGCAAGACGATTGAAACCAATGCGGCTAATGAGGTTATTGCAAATAAGGAAGCCGAAAGAAAGGGATGGAAGTGCGTTGTCACCTATTCTTATAGCGGAGCATACCATCCGCCTGTTTACACGAATTATTGTCCAAAATGTAAGGAGGAACAGAAATGAAAAGAAATAGAAGATTCGAAGAATTTGTAAAGAATATTCCAGAAGAGACTAAACGCAGGGTCGAAAAGGCTATGACTTGCAAATGGCTCCGTAATGGCGATGAGTGTGGGAAAGGACTTCCCGGAACTCCATGCGAAGTTAACGGGTGTGTTGCTTGGGAACACTATAAGGAGGAATAGAAATGACACTCGCAGACTTGTTAAGCGACCTGATTGTCCTTGAAGGAGGAATATCAGGAACTCATATCCCCATCCTCAAGGACGGAAAGGAGGTCAATCTGGACTTTCATATTGTCTCCGAGGGTGGAATTGTTAAACACATTGAAATGACTGAGAAATAGCAATAATGATTAACAATAATTCCAAATGAAAATCAAGATTGGAATATCGTCAAGAGACGGGGAAGTATTGGAGGACTTTGATAAGGCAAAGTCTTGTCAGTTCTGTACTCATTTCAATGGGTACGGACTTCACGCGTTTTCGGGAAGATGTCTTATCAAAGAAATGGATATAGACTATTTCGGGAAATATCGTGAAACGGCAAAAGAATGTGACTCGTTTGATTGTATCCCAGAACTTCTTGTAGAATAACTTTTTAGACATAACTGATTGAAAAATGACAAAGGAAGAAGCAAAAGAAATTCTCCAGATGGAAGTTGATTGGGATTGGGAGAAGTTTCGCAGAGAGGCGGTGAAGGATATACTTCAATCCATTATTGTAACTGCAAGTCAAGTGTACGAAATGGAATCGCTCAATAAAAGTATCTGGTGTGAACAAGCCATCGAATGGGCAGATACCTTAATCGCTAAACTCAAAGAGAAATGATTGAAGAACTTGAACCTATTTTTGAGAAGTGTTCTGACGGCGTTGCAAGGCAATTCCCACCACACCCATACGACCTAATGGATAAAATCAACGAGATTATACGCTATTTGAACGAGAAGGATAGCCATGAAAAAGTACATCATTGAAATGAACGAGAGGCAGCGAACCACTAATCAAAGTAACGAGCAAAGATGAGTAAGAAGCACGAATGTAGCGGATGCCAACATTGGAAGTGGCATCCAAATGATAGACTTTACGGTAATCCCGGTTATCACCTTTGTAGTGAGCCGGATTTCTGCGAGAGGTTCGGGAAGCGGAAAATCAAGCGGGATTGGAACGGGTATATCACGGATGCCTGTCTTGCGGAAATGCGCGATGCATTACCAATCGAAGTGTTTGCAAACTTCGATAACAAACCACATCGTAGAATAAGCACCCCGGAAGAATTGGAGCGTTACCTATTCGGCGCAATCCCTTACGCCTTAACAACCTATTACCGAAGAAAAGATGAGTAACATGGACAGAAAGACCGCGCTGGAAGTATTAAAGGACTACCAGTATTGGCGCAGATACAATGGACCTATTGAGGACTCACCGGATATGCCGAATCCAACCATCATCGGGCAAGCACTCGACGTGGCGATCCACGAACTTGAACGGCTCTGCAAGGAGCCGCCGGAAAGAGAATTTTATGGGCAATAAGGAAGAAGAAAAACGCCAGGCAGTATTGGCGAATACGCTCTATATGATGAGCCTCGCGATGGACCTTATTCTCCGGGAATCCGATAGGAGATACCGCCTGAACGGATTTCGTTTCCGGGGCGAGAAGAAGCAACTATTCAACCGCTACACAAAGGCCGTTCAGACCGCGCTCGTTCTCCAAGAGGACATGACGCAGGACATCTACAAGGAAGATGAAAGGCACAACTTCCGAAACGTCCAGATATGGCAGGAGGAGGCCAACGAACTTGCCCGGCTTATCCTCTTGTATGCAGACCGCTCCGCCAATCAAGACGTGGTGGACGCCATCTTCAAGTTCATCCGCGAACAACCTGGCGAAGGAATCGTGGACGAGGAATTATTAAAGAACTTCTATCTCAAAAAACTATGACATTCGCATTTATTCTTATCGCCATCATCGCCATCTTTGAGATTATCTGGTGGTGTATGTTATTCGGAAGGGAAGGGTATCTCAACGATCGGGAACTGGCCCTTGACAAGCAGGAGGTCTCCATGGATGAAAGGGAGAAACAAAACAAGGAGGACTTCTTGACGCTTTCCTCTATGGAGGACGCGGAGGTTGTGCATTCGTCCTACACGGTCACGGAATCGGACATGATGAAGTACACGACCGATGCGAAGGTGCTTTCCATTGCGAAGAACCGCATCGCCCACAACATCGCCTACGACATCATGCACAAGGTCGCGCCTACCGTGGACGAGGTGGACGGGAAGATGAGGGTGAGTTACAAGTTCAAGATTAAGGAGGCGGAGTGATGCACATAGATTGGCTTGTGCTTGTCGAGCGTTGCCCGGCTCACTTTGAACTTTACTACTCAAAGCACATGGATTGGTGCTTGAAGATTTGGAAGAAGGGGTGCGCCAACGATGGCTCTGACATCGAAATCTGCAACGTCCAAGACCCGGACGTAAACTATGTACTCGCCAAGGGCGAGGTCTTGCTCAAGGAATGGCTAACCGAAAACGAAGGAGGGTATTAAGATGGAAACAAACGAAAACGACTCTTTAACATTCGCGGAAGATGCTCCGCGTCCGACCATTCCGACATTTCCGGAATACCCAACCGGGGGACTCCAATATAAGGATGGAAACGGAGAGTGGAAGGATTGCTCTCACGAGTTTTCGGTAATCGATGGTGCTACCGCCCACGAGTATCGGCATCTCAAGCCGACGAACGAGCAATTACGAGAGTACGGCCACAAGATAGTGGGTTACTTCGCGGATATTGCGGAAATCGGCCCGGTATGCGGATTTATCGAAAAACACGCGCTTGTGATAACTTGCGATAAAAATGGTGATATAACATTCGCGGTTGGCGAAAAGGGTGTATGAATTATCCCCGGCATCCTTCTTCGGGTGTCGGGGATTTTTGTTTCCCGCCTTCGTCCGCGAAAAGTATTTCCGGCATACGATTGGGACTTCCGGCGGGATTTATTACCTTTGTCCCGGAGGGGCTAAATACCCTCAACGGGAAAATTAGGGATTGGTGGTTACGGCAATCGTAGCCACCATTTTTTTGTCACCCAGATAAGCAAGGCGAGAAAGCCCAACAAAAGCCACGGAAACGCCCCGATTTTGGCCTTCTGAGACCAAGACAAGGGTTTCTCCACCTTGACCTCCACGGCGGTCGTGTCGTGGACTTCTCGCAGTTGTATGCTGTCCCTCCACCGGTCGCGGTAGACATATCTGTCTCGGTATTCGTAGTGGTGAACGGTATCGCCCTTTATATACTCGCGGATATAGACGGAATCGTGCTGAACGGTGGTGTCGCGGTGATGGACATCGCGGTACACATACTCCGTCCTGACCTTCTCGACGATACGCGGGGAGCATCCGGGGAGGAATCCCATGAATAAGAATACGAAAACAAATAAGGTAACGGTCCTCCCCGGTGTCCCTATGTGTGCGAGATTTCCCATCCTTCCATTCCAAAGTTAATGATGGCGGCTTCATAAGCCTTCGCGTAATCGTCGAAAGGCCCGATGCGGTAGCCGCCCGTGGTTGTGACGAAGTACATCATGCGCTGAACTCGATTACCTTCTGCCCCGGCCTCGTGTCGTCCGGGCGCACGTCGATATGGAGCCAGGAAACACCCTTCTCCAGCCGGACGGGGCATGGAAGGAGGTGGGCGTTTTCCTTGATTTTCTGTCTCGCCTGCTCCGCCGTCATCCCGATAACGTCGAAGTCCCCGGCCTTTCCCAGACAATGCGCGGAGAGATAGACGGAGGACTTTCCTCTTACCATTTCACAGCGGTTACACCGAAGGCCACGCTGGTGCTTCGTCTTTGAATTGCACCACATCGGTTTTTTCAAGATGTCCCGGCGGATAACCAACAGGGCGTGCAGGTAAAACGTGTCGAGGAAGTTCCACGACTGGACCGCCCCGAACTTCGCGTAGGTATGGTCGCAGACGAGCTCGTCCACGTCGAAGAACGGACGGAGGGCGTTGATGATTTCGGTTCGCGTCATTCCCCCTCCTTCTTCACGAACTGGCCGTTCCCTTTCCTGGGCTGCTTCCTGGCATTGGACTCCCGCCGTGTTGGAACGAGGTCCGGGCGGATCTCGCGGAGGGCATCACGCAGTTCCTCGTTCTCCGCCTTGAGACGGGCGTTCTCTTCCCTGACCTCCGCAATCTCTTTTTTTAGCGAATCGTTCTCCGCCTCCACGGAATTGACCTTCTCGCCCATCTTCTCCAGGCGGTTCTCCAAGTCGTCGAGGACGGGCTTGTAAAGGTCGATGAACACCTTCTTCACGTTCTCGATCTGTTCGGCCTTCGCCTCCGCGTCAGCCCTTGCGGAGTTGGATTTCTCCTGCTTAACCCGCTCCCGGATGGTGAGGATTCGGGTAAGGAAGCTCGCGCTGACAACGGCTATGAGCAGTTCCACGACCCTCCAGATAATGTCTAATTTCTCCATAGCGCATAGAGTTATTAAGTTATTTGATAAACACCCACGCAACCGCCCCTGCGAACCAATAGAAGGCTTTGGCGTACCAGGGTAGGGCGAAGTTCAAATCCGCGTCTTTCGTGCGTTCTCGGGCAATTCCGAGGTCGTAGGCGAGGTTGTGTGAACGCCACTCGCTCTTGATGGATGCGTCCGACCTCTGCCACAATCCGCAGGACGGGTGTAAATTCCGAATGCTGGTCAGCTCCCGCCCCATCTTACGTTTGCAGACGAGGTGGGAGTCAATCAGCTTGATTCGGTCGGGGTAGATCTTGTACCTCATTTGAGCTTGTCGTACTTGATGTGGTAAAAGAGCGGCCCGAAGATTACCCCGGCGAAGAGTTCGTACCCGCCGAGGAGGCCGAGGCACATGACTACCCGCTTGGCGATTTCCTCGAAGACGTTGGCCTCGACCACCTTGAAGGTGCAGAGGTTGACGATGAGCATGACGACCGCTGCGGCGATTCCCGTCCACAGCATGAATTTCTTTACATACGTTTTCTGGTCCATAATGTTATAACGTTATAATGTTACTAACTTGTTACTAACTTAATGTTAATTCCACTGCCTTAATGTTAATTCCACGGCCTAATAGACAGTGATATCTTCTCCATCAATCTTGACATTGTGGATGGTCTCGTCAAGCGTGGTGAGCAAAAGCCGCGAAAAGTCGGCAAGGAGTTTTTCCATAGTGGGTCTTCCGAATACGGGTCTTCCGTCTTTTGCGAAATCGTCCCGAACTTCAAATTCGATTTTCATAAGTGTCAATCCAAATAGTTTTCGTATCTTTGCATTACCAACTCAACGGGACGCCAATCTTAGAGTTTGTTTATGGGTGCTGGCTACGGCTGGCGCCTCTTTTTAATCCCACGGTTTCGGAACTGCGGTAATCAGCATCCACTGGCCTTCAATGTCGGTAGTGTAGGGGCCGAAGTAAGAGTACACGTCTCCCCTGCGCTGATGGTGTAGCCCTCCACGGAGCGGATGATGGTGATGGAGTAGGCGCGTTCCCTCTCTCCCCATTTGGGATAGGTGAGAGCCGTTTCCACCTCATTCCCGTCAAAGAGATAAGGGGACGTGTAGAACTCGCTCCACCTTTGCAGTTCACCGTCCTCATAAACCCCGTAGAAAAGGCTCACGTCGTACTTGTCGAACCAAAGGTAGCGGTTGTACTGCTCGCCCGTCTTGTGCTCCCAAATCGTCCCGTTCAGGGGCTCGTCGGAGCGGGTTTGCAAGAACTCAGCAAGGTCTCTCTCCGGAGAGAGGGCTGTGCAGGAGAGGGCGAGGAAAAGGATGTAGATAAGGCGTTTCATAGGGCTATGTAGTTTGAGGTACTTCGGTCCACCCATAGACACCAGGTTCCCATATATTCGCGTCCACATCGGAGGTCCAATGCTTATCGTTGTGGGACACTTGGTCGCCTTGGTTGTAGGCGTCTTGTGCTCCAGTGGGCTGTACCCATGCGGGCCACTCGTCAAGGCTGACCTCCTTCCACAAGGCTGGTGTCAGCGATGGATTCCAGTCACCCTGTGGAGTGTGGGACTGGATACACTCGTAGAGTTTCCCCCCGTCCTGCACGCGCTTCCCGGACTGGACCTGCGTGCCGATAAGGTCCTCCCAGTGCTGGAAGAGTTCGATGCTGTCAAGAGCGTTCTCGTCGCTCTGCGATTCAGCCGCACGCTCAATCTTGCGGCGATAGTTCAATGCTTCACCCCGTCTCATTTCCGATGATGATGTTAAGTGCTTCCGATTCGGGTACGGGCGGGTCGTCGTGCAGCGCCTTCGCCGCAGCCGCCTCGTCGCGGTATGCCGCCGGGACTTCATCCAGCGTAATCTCTCCGCCGACATAGCGGTCTATGGTCGCCTCCCGTGTCGCGGTCTCCCGGAGAGCGGCGTCGTATTCCGCATCTGTCATCGCCGTGTGTCCGGGCCATTCAGTCGCCATCGTGACGATGGCCCCGTTGATAAGATAATGGTACATGGCTATCCGAGTATGATTACATTCCATCCGTAGTTCGGATGGTCGTAAAGTGTCAGTGCAATAGTAATAGTATTGTTGTTGCCATCGTAAGTTACAGTAACATTCATTCCTCCGGGACTGACCACCCCGCCACTGATTGTGGACGACGCAATTTGAGCCGCCGACGTCATTCCGGTTACTTGCTCAAAGGCAACGAGCCACGCGCCCGCGCACCCGCTTCGTCCGGTGATGTCTCCCTCCATTACCCCCACGAGCACTTTCGGGGGAACCGTCAGCGGGTTCGGGATAGTGTATGACGGGGCTCCGGACTGATAGGTAGGCCGTATGTTGACTACCGCCCCCTGCGTATATCCGGTAAGCTGGATTCCTCCGCCGCCCTGCTGAATGCTGTCAATCGTATCGGCGAGGTTGGCGAGGTTCTGGGTACCGGGCATTGTAGCCCCCTTGTCATTGCACTTTGAATAGGCTGCTGCGACCTTTCCTTGCGCTGAAATTATAGCTGTTGCGATGCTCATACTACAAAGCGTTTATGAGGGTTTCGACATCACCGATAAGGTCATACACGCACTTCGCACTCGGATACTGTGTATCGGTTGACTGCGCGGAAAGGGAAGTCACCTTGTTCGAGGTGGATTCCTTGCCGGACACATCTGGGATAACTCCGCTTGCAAGGTCCGATGCAGGGATGCCCGTCTGCGGTTTCTGGTAAGCCGTAGCACCAAGTCCTGCACCCGTGCGGATGGTATCCAAATCACTGATGGCATCCTGCTTCCCGGCGAGCAAGGTCGTGAGGTTCGCCGTGGTGGTGTAATCCGCAAGGGCCGTGTTCAAGGCCGAGGTGGTGACATAGTTCGAGAGGTCAATGCTCGTGTCGCCAATCTTGACGAAGGCGTTGTTGGAATAGACATACTCCTCGTACTTGTCCGCTCCAGTCCCCGTAGGTCCGATGAGATAAAGGACGTTGCTGGCCGGGCTCACGATTGCGCTCGTGGATGCGTAAATCTCGTAGTGAAACTGCTGGATGGCACCGATGAGAGACTGGACCTCGGCCTTTGTGAAGGTTTCGCTCTTGAGGTAGTAGTTCGCAAGGTCGTTTACGGACCTGGTGACGAACTGTGACACGTCCGGGATGGAAGCGGTAGTGACCGTGACCGTGTTCCCGGTGTTCTGCCATGAGACCGTGATGACGGTCGTGGCGTTGTAGATATGCACCGTGTATGAGAGCGTCCCGAATACCGCATTCACGCCACCTGCCAGCGGGAGAATCATCGTAAAACCAGAGGATGTCCCGCTCATCCCCGCATAGGATGCGGTTTGGTAGGTCCCATTCGCTGCCTTGGCGAGTTCCTCAAGGGTGCAATATGACGCCTGGAAATTCTCCGCCGTGTACTCTCCGGCAAGAGGGAGCCCCGTGAGGCGGAGCCGCGCAAGGTCGCTGCCGGGGATTCCAGAGGACGGCTTCTGGTACGCGGTCGCACCCAATGCCGCCCCGGAACGGATCTCGTCGAGGTCTTGGATCGTATCCTGCTTCCCCTCGATGGTGCCGACAAGGGCCTTGTCCTCATCGGTGTAGTCGTTCTCGGAGAGCCCCTTCCCCGTCTCCTTGTCCACCTTGGAGGCGAGTTCATCCTTTGTGGCATAGCTTGCAGGGGTGATTCCGTCCAGCTTGGCCTTGTCCTCAGCCGACATGAGGCCGGGGGCCTCTTCCGTGGCCGGGGAGATGCTGATTATCTTGTTGAGAGCACCCTGGACCTCCGGCCCGGTCTGCTCAAGATTGTATCCTTGTTCTGCCATATTCTTACGAGTTTTGTACGATCAAATAATACCCGTCCGCGGTGATGAGCGGTATCCCGTCCACCGTGCAGAGGGCGTTTGCGGGAATGCCGTGAGGGCCGATATTCGTCGCACAGACGAGTGCGATGCGCACCGTCATGCCTCCCTTGGACTCCAGCCTCACCGTGAGGCATCCGCTGTTGTGCTCCATCATGCGCTCTTTATCCTCAAAAAGTTAAACATGTCCACCTCGTCCCGGATGCCGTCCTGGAAGTCGGTATCGGGCACATGGGCAATCACCTTGATGGTCGCCAGCCCCGGACCGAGGTCGGTGGTGTTGAAGGTGAAGTAGTAGTTGTTCTTCCTCACCTCCTGCCCGTCCACGGTTACGGTGTACGGCTCCACGATGAGGTCGGACTTCGGGATGCGGATGGTGTTCCCACCGCGCTTTATGATGACCTCAAAATCGTCCCGGTCCATGTCGAACCCGGAAGACTGGACCTCAATCAGGTATTTCTTCTCCGTTCCGAAGAACGCTTCATCTTGGATAACCATGATTCTTCGCTTTTTACTTGGGGGCCGAAGCCCCCGTCACAAAACAACAATTCTATACCGCGGCGCACCTCACGGCGGGCTATCCTTCAATGACCCCGCTCTCCTGAAGGAACGCGAGCTGCTCAAGCGTCAGGTCCTCGGAAACGCCCGAGAACGCATCGAAAGGCACCGGGGTAAGGGTGAGTTCCACTTCCTTCCCGAAAAGGTCCTGGATGGCCTTGTTCGCGTCCCTTTCGGCCTCCAGATAATCCAGGTGTCCGACAACGGGTTTGTTCTCCCGGCGGTACTTCTCCACGGCTGCGAGTTCGTCCTTCCAGTCCTCCTGGAACTTGCGGACGATTTCATCCTTGTCCTCCTGGGCTTCCTTGAGGACTTTCCGAATGGCGAGGTAGTCCTTCATCAGATTGGACTTCGCCGCCTTGTCCTCGATTCTGTTAATCTTGACCCCGGCGAGGATTCCGGCTATCTGGTCGATGATGTAGAGTTTGAGTTCCATTTCGTCAAAGGCAAATAGGTTTTGACAAGGGCGTAGATTCCGTAGCCGATAGCCGCAACCGGGAGGATGGCCGACCACCAATACCGGGCGGAAAGGAAGATAACTGTGGAGAGGACGGTAAGGCCGACCGCCACGAGGATTACGAAAAGGATGAGGTTCTTTTTGTTGTAGTCTTGCATATCTTTGAAGTTTAATCTGGCGTTATAGCATTGACGACAGCCTCCGCCCACTGAGTTGTGTAGTCGCGTCCGATTATCTGGTCAACATGAGCATCCACGGAATAGATGCTTTCGGCGACGCCGATAGAGTCGAATGAATAAGAACCGTCTGCGTTGACATTGGAATTTGCTGCCACGGTCCCAATGGTGTTCTGGACTGATGCCACGACCTCTCCCATCGCGGTCTTGAACCTGATGGAAAGTCGGACTCCTTGTAACCCCGTGTCTGTCTCGTTGTTGCGGAAATAGAAGGAGTAACTGACAATTCTGGAGTTGGAATCGCGCCGTGCATAGTTTGCGGCAAGGGTGTAGTCCACTCCCGCCTTTGTAATCACCTCTTCGGTAGGCTCAAGCAGGGCGACCGTAGTATATTCCGCAAGGCTTGCGTGGACATCCGTTAAAGTGGCAAACGAGCCGTTGCACAAGACCGGAAATACCTTCCATGTCGC
>Ga0326511_10000582_pt1 | contig 32063 bp, 42 predicted proteins | sample 0_2496_0518_D_FD_203701 | JGI IMG/M metagenome (GOLD analysis project Ga0326511, IMG submission 203701) | Bovine rumen microbial communities from UC Davis, California, United States - 0_2496_0518 | ecosystem: Host-associated > Mammals > Digestive system > Stomach > Rumen | place: USA...
GAATAATAGGCTTCCGTAGAGCCGAATACACGCTTGTGGACTGTCCTCCTGTGGATGACCGTGGCACAGCCACCTAAAAAGCAGTGACAGGATGAAGCAAGAAGTTAATAAAGCACAAAGTTCAACTTTGTGTAAGTTTTAACATACGGTACTTCACTAACAATATACTTTAAGAGGATGTTTTTGGAAAAATAATGAAAAAAAAATAAAAAACTTTGAGCGTTTCACAACGCCCAAAGTCCATATTACCTTTGCATCTTAAAAACCTTGTCTCTCCGTTCTCACAACGTAGGAGACAAGTAAAAAATCAAAACATTAAAACAAAAAAACTTACATGGTGTTTTTAAATATCTCACCAGTTATATTTCAATCTATGATTTCTGCATAACTAACTATATTTGTAATCAGTACGGCATCACCCAATGCTTCTGGTTGCTTTGCAGGTGTGCCATCCTTTTTGATTGGTCTGAGCCTTAGTACGAAATTATCATACTTAGGGTTGTATTCTATTGAATTGAAATAACCTTTCTTAACATTGTTTATGTTCACGTCATTTGTTTGATGTGTGACAGTATATTTCTTTTTTGTATCAAGACTCAAGGCATCTTGTATTGTTTTGCAACGCTTGGCATATACTGCGTCCCTGCTTCTGTATGCCATGTCAAGTCTCTTCTTGAGTATATTGATGACTTTTTCTTGCTTTGCTAGTTCTTGTAAATATTCTTCGTGATTCATAATTTTCACCTTTTTATGTTAAAGTTCTGTAAAAATTTATCAATTTCACATTTTTCCTCAATTTCTTCCTTATGTGATTCAAACCAGGCTGAAATTTTCTTCCACATGTCCTTGCATTCTTCAAGTTCCTTTTCGCTTATCATACCTGCCTTGATTTTTTCAACATGTGACAAGTAATTCACATAAGGTATTTTCAGCATTGCATAGAATACTGTATCATCTTTCTTTTCCTGTATGAAATCAAACATTTCAAAGTCACAAAATGCACTAAGGCAATAATAGTAGAATGGTCTTGCGTCTCCCAAGCCTATAAGGGAATTTGGTCTGTAAACGTGTATATATCCGCTATATGGGCAACTGCGTACTGTCTTGGCAAGGTAGCAAGCAAAGAAAAGGGTATTTACGTCTTCCCCTATCCTTTTTGGTGACATTGGTGTCTTTTTCATCAGTTCAGTTCTGAACATCTTACCTGTAAGCCATTTCTTTGGGTAGTTTATATGTAATGACGGACTTATTTTACCTTCCATCACATAATTAGGTACATCAAGAGTGGTTATGTGGTCTTTGTCATATACTATGGTAATGCTTGTATAAACCACATCTGCATTTTGTTGCTTTTGTAATTCTATGGACATTTCAAGACAGTCAGGAAGAAGGTAGTCATCAGAATCAAGGAATATGACGAACTCACCATCAGCATTATCCACACCAATTTTGCGTGATACACCTACTCCTACATTTTGTTCATTGTTTACTATCTTGATTTTATCCTTATAGTATTTCTTGAAGTTCTCTTGTATTACTTTGAGGGTATTATCTGTAGAACAGTCATTGACAATCACAACCTGCCAATCATGATAAGTTTGTGATGCAACGGATGTGATAGCCCTACCAATAGTATCTTCATTATTATATGTTGGTATGATGACTGAAATCATTTTTCTTAAAAAATATTAATATGTTTGCAATATCCAAATTTTATTCGTACTTTTGCAGTCGAAAATTTTAAGGTTTAATTATAAATACAGGTTTAATGGACAATCAAACTTCAAAACAATTAGAAATCAATTTTGGTTTCACTTCAGAAGATAGCAACACAGATTATTCTTGCTATGATTTCACACCCTCTCAGCAGAGAGCATTTGATATGTTCCTGCAAGGAAAGAATATGTTCATTACAGGTGAAGGCGGTGCAGGAAAGTCATATCTTACAAGGTCTATTATTGACTATTGCAAGAAAACAAAGAAGAAGACTATAATTTGTGCTCCTACGGGAGTGGCTGCTCAGAATATAGGTGGTGCCACATTACATAGTACGTTTCGCATGGACACAAAGATTCAGATGCCTGACAAGCGTTGCAAGGATAAGGATAAGTTGTTTGTACTTAAGTTAGCGGATGTTGTCATTATAGATGAGATTTCAATGTGCCGTTTGGATAGTTTTAACTTTGTATGTAACACTCTTCGTAGTTTCAAGAAAGTGCCACAAGTTATTGTCGTAGGTGATTTCTTCCAACTCCCTCCGATTCTTACTTCAAGAAACAATGAGTTTGAGGTTTGGCAAAGCATAGAGGAGTACAAGGATAAGCTATTCCCATTTGAGTCTCATCATTGGAAGGAAATGGATTTTCAGACATTTGAGCTTACTGAACAAGTGAGACAGTCTGAAGCTGATTACATCAAATGCCTTAATGACATTCGTATGGGTGTTCCTAATTTCTCTTGTTTCAAGCAGAATGACACTTTGGATGAGAATGCTATTACCCTTTGTACTATAAACAAGACAGCAAATGACATCAACTCTAATAAGTTGTATGACCTTATTGATGGTGGTGCAAAGCATAAAACTTATGAGAGTAGAGAAAAGGGTGAGGTAGGGGAAGGTAACAGACAGACTGAAAAAGAACTTACTCTTTGTGTTGGTGCCAGAGTTGTGTTCCTTGTTAATGATAATACTGACAAGATGTATAATAATGGAGAAATGGGTACAGTTATTGACCTTAAAAATGACTCTGTTATTGTTAGGTCAGATAGTGGTCATGAAATTACTCTTAGCCGTTATGAATGGGAAATAAAGAAACATGTTGCTGACTATGATGAGAATGGCAACGTGATTATTGGAACTAAGAAAATTGGTTCTTTTGAGCAATTTCCTGTAAGATTGGCTTGGGCGATTACAGTGCATAAGGCACAAGGACAGACTTATGACAATGTTAATATCATTCCTGACAACTTCTTTGCAGAGGGACAAATGTATGTGGCGTTGTCAAGATGTAGGACAAAGGAAGGTATGCATATTGTTGGTACATTAGTGCCTTGGAGATTAAAGTGCAATCAAAGGGTAAAGGACTTTATGCTTAATGCAAATAGATAGAAAAAAGAAAAGCAGACTGTAATTAGTCTGCTTTTTACTGTATTAGTACGGGCCATAATATTTGTCCCCTGTAACCTTTGACCTGCCATTTGAAATTGCATCACAAGCTCTTGTGCCACCTTTAATAAACAAACTTGACAAATCGCCATTTGTGTGACAAACATCAACGATTCTATTTACAAGAACCAAAACTTGTTCAGGAGACATGTCTTCCTTGTAAGAGTTACCTAATTTCATTAAAGGTTGAAGTGCATAATCCGATAAAACAGGTGCATCAATGCCATTGTCACACCAATCCACAAAGCCTATACTGTCAAGATATTCATAATAGTCATCAGTCTCTAATCCATTTTCTTCGCAATATTCTTCCCATGTTTCTTCATCACCATCAAAGAACACATCTATAAATTCATCTTCAGGCCATCCTGCATTATGTCCATAGATGGAAGTACAGGCGTTCAATAAGGCTATATTCTTCATACACAAACCAATCCATTGATAAACTCTCTGAGCAGGGAACCTTACTAACTTGCCATATTGAACAAATTCGTCTAAGGCTTTTGCATATTCGTTTGGATTAATTAAAGGTCCCCACATGTTATTTTGTTTAGGGTTTTCTCTGAATTGCCAAAAGACATAACTTGGTCCATAGTCTTCATAGAACTCCCACGCCAAAGGTTCATTGTCATGTGTCCAACTTCTTTCTCTCTCAAGTAATATATTATTTATTGCCTCATTGATTGATTCCGTTATTAAAATCAATAAGTGGTTCTCCGTTATTCTCATCTATTTCGTTCATGTTAAAATAATGTGAGAAGGCATATTTCCATATACCCTTGCTTGTCCATTTCTCATTCCAGTTCCATTGTGCATCATCAAGAATCCACTCAACGAATCCCGTGAATATCCAGACTTTATGTATATCAGGATTGTAGAATACATACTGTCCGTCAGAGTCAGGGGCATGTGGGTCTAAGAGATATGTTATTTGAAGATTTTTCATCCGAAAAATATTTATTATTATATAAATATTTGCAATGAAAAATAATAAGAATAGCATAAAGGAAGCAGCCGTATGGATGAATACCCCACAAGGGCCTCAAATAATACAGAGTCCTAATGGCTATATGAGGAACAGACCTAATAAAATTGACTATTTCAATCATGCAACTAAGCGTATTGTTCCTGGTACCACTCGTACAAGGTCTTATTATGGTTTGGATGCTGAACAGAATTTTAAGACAGAGTTCATTCCTCTATATCAAAAATTAACTGAAGCCCTCAGTAATCTTGAGCCTATGGGTTCTGTTAGTGTGAAAGATTTAGCGGCTAAGATGGTTGTAAATTTACCTAGTGGTGGTACTGCACAAAAAAGGGATATTACCAGAGAAATAAATGCTGCTATGACTCTTATACGTCATGCTGTACAGGATTTATTAGTAGCCAAGCAGAATTTCAAAAACGCATTGGTTGTGTTAGGTGTAGAGAAAAATCCTGCTAATCCACAAAATGACCATTTTGAATATTATCATATTAAGGAAAATGTTGATAATATGGTTCATAACAGTCTTATGAAACTTTTAAAAGAGCAAAAAGATAAAGGAGACAATTAATTGTCTCCTTTTTAAAATTACCTATAACTCTTCAGGAACATTATCTAATTGAATTGATTGTGTTTTTACTTAAAATATTGAAAAACTAACATTAATATGCCACAACTAATCATAATTAAGCCAAGGAAGAATAAGAATAACTGAAACTTACTCTTCCAAGCAATATACATTTTTCCACCTATGAATGGATTGGGAATATAGAATTTTATCATGTGAATTATTTTTAATGCAAAAGTACAATAATTTATTGAAATGGCAAAATAAAAGTCCGTCAAATTAATGGCAGGCAATATTTTTTAGAAAAAATTAACAATATCAAAACCAAGGGCCAAGAACCAATAGCCTATTGTATAGAATATGTTTTTTGATTCTATATCAAGGTCAACATCTTTGGTGTGGCTTCTTAATATTCCTAACTCATATAGGAAGTTATGTCCTTTCCATTCTCTTATAAGGCTTGAGTTTTTACGAGTCAGAAGAACACTGTTGTCAGGATATTTCTCTCTCAGGTAATTAAGTATATCCTTCATTTCCTGTGTAACAGATACTTTATAAGAATCCTTGATTTGTATATTCTTATCAGTAACTACAAAATCCATATATTATCAGAATTTAATCAGATTATATTGAAGTGAGACACCCACTCCCCATCCAAAGTTCTTATGACTAAAGTCATAGCCTGCACCAACATAAGGACCAATACTGAATTTCTTGTTTTCCTTTATTGTTTTCTCTATTGTTTCCGTAACTGTAACAGTCTTGAAATATATCCTTATGCTATCAAGGTTAGGATTATAACCACTGACCCAGGCTTTATACATGGAATCTCTAGCATAAACTTTTTGTTCATAAGGGACTTCAACAACTGCTGTTTTCTGAGTAGTGTCTTCATTATCAATAACCTCATGTAATACCAAAGTATCAAGTTTTGTCTTAATGTATGTCTTTGATATTAACTGTGGAACTGTGTCATGTATAGTGTCTATTTTCTCTACCTTAACCACAGTCCTCTTCTCTTTCACTTCAGGATTTGGCATAGTAAGGAAATAGGCGTTCAATGCGAATGATAGTACAGTAAGTATTAAAAACGCTTTCTTGAGGGTTTCTTCCATAGGTATTTAATTTAGTCATAAATATCTTAATTTTTGTTAATTAATTTGGTAGCCTCAAAAATATTTTATAACTTTGCACATAGAATTATAAAAAATATCTAATATGAAATTAATTAACGAACAAGGAAGATTTGAGTTTATCAAGAATGGGATGGTAAAAATTGACCATTCTCTTCCAAAATATGCTGCGTTGAAAGCAAAGAAGGAAGAAATTAAAATGGTAGAAGATTCTCAGTGTGTGAAACAGCAACTTATTGCTAATATGTGCAAGGCATTACAATCACAAGGTGTTGGGCATATAGTGATGGAGGATTTGGACAATGGATTTGGTAAATGCTATGTTAAAGATAAAGATAATGAGGATATTAATTACAATAGAAAAGTTAAATTCCTTGGCTTGAGTAGTCTTAAACAAGAAGTTGAACATATTGCAAGGAAATATGATATTGCAGTATCAACTGTTCAAGCAAGTTATACATCGAAGATGTGTCCTATATGTGGATGTATTGAAGATGAAAACAGACCGAATCAAGAGATATTTGAATGTATTGAATGTGGTCATAGTGATAACGCTGACATCAATGCAGCAATAAATATAAGGAACAGAGTGCTTGTAACCGTGTTACGAGAATCACTCTTAAAACAATTGGATAATGGTGCTTTTGAGCCTAGGAAACTTAAACGTGAGAAGGTGAAGGAGGTATTATTATCGTTTCGAAGAAGCCTACGAAATGTAGGAAGTGAATGTACAGAAAGTAGTGTGACTACTTTTGACTATGTTTAATTCTTCGGAAGACGAGTTGTGTGACCTGACTCTTGATAGGATTGCTGAGAGAGCTAATATTATACAGAAGTTGTAAAAAATATAAAGACCGCTTACATTAATTTGTAGGTGGTCTTTATTATTATCTTTTCTTGAATAAATCTTCTTTTTTTATGCCATTATCGGATTTTAATACTGTCCCCCATATTGCATTCATTTCATTGACATATTTTTCGATTAATATGCAGAGGTTGACAGGGCATTCAGCATAGGATGGGGAAGCTACAATATGAAAGCCTTTGTTATATTCCGTGCAGAATCTTGTTGTTTTGTTAAGCAGTCCTTGCTTGCATTTATTTTGGATTACAATTGTCTTTTCAATGAAATCCGTATAAGTAAAGCCTTGGTTCATGAACCATTTTTCAATGTTGCTTTTCTTGACAATCCAGAAATCAATTTTTGTCACATTGTCTTTTGTTATATCCCAATATTTCCATTTCCCTTTGTCATTCTTTTCAACATTGGCATAAGGATACATGAGAATGTAGTATTCCGTTTTTATATTAGGATGTAAAAACCACCCTATTCTATATTCTCCGTTTTTATCCCTTGTCCCAGTTTCCATCAGAAATGTTGGAAGAGGATTATTGACATAATGGCTACTGCACTTCTCATCACAAGGAGCATTGAATATACCTAAATCCTTGATGGTTAAATAACCATCAATGCCTGCTACTTGCTCATCCCTATTTTTGGTATGCTCTATCTGAATATAGTCTCCATAAAGATGGGTATTTAAGAATTCGGTTAATTCTGCATCTATCTGTGTATCTGTTGCATATAATCTTCCTTCTAATTTTGCCATAATAATGTTTTGATTTTTATGTAAAAATAGTATTTTTTATTGTAAAAAACAACTTTTTTTATTGTTTATTTCAAATATTTACAGTATATTTTATTTTTTTTTATTTTGGTTATGAAGAGACTATTAAGATTTTTACTATTTTCAAGCCTGTTGCTTTGTGCTACTAATCTTTGTGCAAAGTCATACAAGGTTTTACTATGTCTGAACTATGGGGAATACAATCAGAAGTATGACACCATTATAGTTGAAAACGGAAAGGTTATAAACTTCAATCAATGGGTTGCTCCTACACGCACAGGATATAAGTTCAAGGGTTATTATGATAGTAGAGATGCAGAAAACGCCTATTGGCATCCTACGCAGTATATAGACAAAGATGGCAAGGGGGTGAGGAAGATTAATGTCAACAGAGATTTTGAAAAGACATTATATGCTCATTGGAATGCAAAGAAATATGTACTTACGTTCTATACTTCTGTTGGTGAATTAGAAGAGGAAATAGGTATTCGTCCTGAGAGTCCAAATCATAATATTGTTACACAAGGTGAAAACCTAAAAATTAATATTGATGTGGAATATGGTTCCAAGATTGCTGACAGACTTTGGAGCCAAGATGTTATTACTATTCGTCCTGGTTATAAGTTCCTTAGTCTATATGATGCAGAAGGAAATGGTGAAGAGATTTACCGTGTGACAGATGGAGGTAATTCCCTTAGTGCAGTAAAAGGTGAATATTGGGATGGTTTTGGTACTGATGGTCATTGGATTAAGGATTTAGGGGAAGATGGAGATACATTGTTCATTTATCCTCATTATGACCCTAAGTTTGAAATTGTTGAAGACGGGGACAGGATTAATTTCTTCAATAATGACATTCAGGTAAGGGACATAAAGGCTGCAATTGATGAAGATAATAAAATATGGAAGGCTTCTCCTCTTGTACTTGACATTACACAATATACAGGCACTATACAAGCAGGGCCTGATATGTATGATGATTTAGGCATTAGATTATATGATGGAGTCTTGGCATTCAACTATCTTATTAATCACACACGCAATAATGGTCTGATAGAACCTAATTGTCTTACCTATCTTTCAGCAGGTTCAGATATGTGGATTGTCCCTGATAACGTTGTTAGGATGAAGTATAAGAAATGTGGTAATTTCGTTCTTACTGATAGATGTAGGGTTAAGATTCCTTATTCCTTTACTGCGGAAGATGCTATATATGAAAGGGATAAAGGCTACACCAATGCTGATGGTGCTGTAAATCAGGCACAGAATTCTCATTGGGGTACGTTATGTCTTCCTTTCCCTATAACAGTCAATCAGAGCATGGTGACATTATATGTAGAACATGCTGTTAATGATAATACAAAGGTAATACAGTTCTCAAAGGTTCGAAAAAAGACAGTTGAAGCAGGTTATCCTTGTGTATATAAAAGAGATTATGGCAAGAGTTCAAAGATAACCATAAAAGGTAGAAATGTAGTAGTTCCTGTTAATACAACCTATTCCACGTCATCTGAATCATTATCTCCAAGGTGGTATTTTATAGGTACTTACAGACCTCTTATGTTCTATGGATATAACTATAAGGGAAAGAAACTTGAAGGCACTGAAATCCCTTTGAATAAGAACAGAGATTTTGAGATATGTTATTACAAGCAAGATTCATTCATACAACTTGAAGATAACAACGGAATGTATCTATATCCTTATAGGGCATATTTCAAATATGACGGAAGGTTTGAAAGTAATGGCAAGAATTTCAGCATTGAAATCATAGATGATGATGAGACTGGAATAAAGGAAACACAAGTTGATAAATCAGATAAGATATACACATTGGACGGAAGGCAAGTCCATGAAATGAAGGAAGGTCAGATTTACATTGTAAATGGCAAAAAAGTACTATATTAATTCCAGTGAAATATTTATAAGTGAGTCATTTTCTTGGCTCACTTTTTCAGTTATAATATATGGCAAACAAGGACTTAGAAAATAAATTCATACATTGTGATATTGAAACTAATCTTCCTGATAGTAACAATCTTATAGGAACTTTTATAAAGCCACTTGAAGATGCAGGTAAGGATGGTTATATACTTGACATTCAGAAAGTGGATGATGTTGCTGAATGGAATATATCAGGTAGGACGAACACTTTGTTCGATGAAGTTAATCATGTTTACTTGGAAAGAGAGACTTCGGTCTATATACGTTCAGGTGAGTATGAGAGTCCTCGTATGACTATCAGACAACATAGGAAGCCTGATGATTATAATTTTGCACATTTTCAAGCCAGACTGGCTAATGACCCCATCACAGAGGAAAAAGTAGATTTAACTATAGGACAAAAAGGAGGAAGGGTTATATTGTCTGCTTATTCCATTATTAACAATAATGAAGACAGAAGGTCTGCAAGGGTAGATGATTTTAATCTTAAGATACACAATGTCTATGCAGGTGTGATAAGTCAGGTTGGTTCTGCGCATGAAGTGGATGATGTAAATGGCAAAAGGGTAGAATGGATTCTAAATATTTCTCGTAATGATAATTTTGATTCTAGGAATGCCATTTTATTCTGTGATTTCACCAATGAGAATACAGGTAAGAAAGAGTTCAAGAGCATTACCATAAGGCAAGAAGCAAGGGAGCATACATATACCAAACCTGTATTAAACGTTAGTGCAACTGATATTGATTGTGAGTCACATATCATTGAATGGGAAGCATACTACACAATAGATGGCGTAAAGCAAAAGATAGATACATTTACTGTTAACGGCCTGTCTCCTGATGATGAACAAGTATGCTATATAATGAGCATACAGAAATTCAGTGATGGTATGTCAGGTAGATTCCATATACAACCAAATTACGATGATGAAGATTTGGATGCTTTAAGTGAAGTCAGAAGTTTTGAAATTAGGGCTATTGTAACAGGTGAGACAGGAGAGGCTTTAGGCGAATATTTGGGTGTGGATGGTAATAAGTCTGAGACAATCACGATATGGCAGGACAACTATACACCAATACGATATGACTATAAGTTTGAAGTAACACCATACTATTTGCCGTCAACAGCCGTATCCGTTGATTCAAGAGGTATTAAGACATGGGAAAACCACGTACCTTATAATTCTGACACTTATTATATAAAGGTGTCTTCAACAAGGAAAAAGCAAGAAGAGGTGTCAAAGTGGGCAAGTCCTACTGAAAATTATATTAGTGGTGTTACTGTATCTGTTATTTCAGGTGGCGCATATATTCAGTCTAGTGGATGGTCAGGGAGTGATGAATATAAGATTGAATTAAAGGAGCACAACAGTAATGTCACTACCAATACATCAAGGACCGTAGTTCTTCAATTTAATTTGAAGGATGATAATAACACCATAATCAAGAAGGTACAATACAAAATCAATCAATTGGATAAGTATTGTCATCCTTTGTTCATGTATTCTTACAACGCCAAGACAGAACCATCTCATATATTACTTAGCATGGGTTCAGACCTCCTGACTGGTAAGGGCTTTGGTGTGTCTGCTAAAATAACCAATACAACCAAAGGTGTTGTTAGTGTTGGTAGTACATCTACTGAGATTGGTGACAGTGGTGATATGACTTTATATTGGGGTGGTACTAATAGTAATGATAATGGTAATCAGTATATTTCTTTTTCACCTAAGTCATATACTGAAAGCAGTCAAAAGAATATCACTTTGTCAGTATCAGGAAAAACGCTTCAGGAAGGCATTTCAAGAGGTGTGGTATCAATTAAGGCAGAGACGTTATCAACAAAGCCTACGGCTCAGAAAAGTGGCAAATACGGCGTAAATAATATACTGTTACCATCAGGCACACAATACAATAAGGTGTTGTGTCATGGAAGAATGAATGGTAGCAATAATACCAAGTTGTTTGAGGTCATAAGATATTGGCAAGATGGAAGTATCTTTATTAAGCAAATACCTAATGCCACTCCTAAGTATTCTTTAAGTCCTAACAGAAGTGGGATAAGTTTGTTAAGTGCAATTTCTACAAAGGTTAATTGTGAGCAAGGTGCTACCATATCTATGGTGGATAATGAAATTAAATCATCTGTAATCAGTGGTAGTACGGAGCTTTGTGGTCTCTTGTCTAAGAATGGCAATGTAATGTCAGCATCTACAAGCCTTGACACCTTTGATTCAGTAGAACTATATTATGATAGTACGGATTACAGACTATGTGGTATAGGAATTATATTGCAAGGTTCTTCAAATTATTCTGTTTACTATAATAGTACTAATCTGAGTTCATTTAACCCTAGAGAATACAATTTTACGCAAAGTACTTGTGCATTTGTTTTTGAACCATCTGATGACTTGAGTGAAAGTGTTGCGGAATATACGGAAAGAAATGTTTCATTGTATAATATAAGTGAAAGTAACCACTATCCTTATAATGGTTTCAATGGCATGATTTACGACCCTGTTACGAAACAAAGTACAACATATACCATAAGCTCTGCTGCATCAGGCTTACAGCCAAAGTTCAGGACTATAAGATGGAAAGATATTTCCAATAATTCTACTGACAGTTCAAGGAAATTGAAATTACTCAGTATTAGTACAACCGAAGGAAATAAGATTGTGGAAGATTCATTCTCTTGGACTTTAAAAGGCTTTAAGAACTCTGTGGATGAATTTTACGATAGTGATTCACATACTTATTCTCCAATAGAAACCTTCCAGTATGCTTTCAATTCATCTACTCCACGTTTGGAAATTGGTTTACAAGATAACATAGAGAATACCATCCATACGAATGTCCGTTTCTTTAACATGAACAGTATAAACGGTAAATTTATTGGTAATAGTGAATACAAACCGTTTACTGATGTCAGTGTGTCTTATGAATTCTTTAGATGGACACCATTTTTTGAGCCTGACGGTTTTGATAATAGTCATAAAGTTGATGTATGTGTAGAAAGTGGTGCATTAGTAAGGCTTTATGACCCTATCAATGGTTATAGGGATAAGAATTGGGTTCAGCAACAGAAATTTCAGATTCTTAATGCTACAAGCTATGACGGTACTAACATATCTGCTATTCCTAACTTTGATATTTACTTCCAAGAAAACACTGTTGCAATAGAAGACAGAAATATAATGGTTGTAAGATTTACCATTTCTGATATTACCAACTATGACACACCAGGAAAGGTCAGAGCAGTTATTGTAGGCTATTTTAGACTTGGTAAGATAAGGGCACAGGCTTATATGAAAATTGATTGCAGTACTCTTTTTGAAAAAGGTATTGTAACCCCTGATTCTGGCTCTGTCAATGACAAACAGTTGTTCTATTGTGAAAATATAGGAGAAAAGGCAATAATAACGGTTTCCTCTCCTTCTGAGTTATAAAAAAGAAACCTCTACTATTTGGTAGAGGTTTCTTGCCCTTTAGGAGTCCTTCTTTTTACGGTTTTTATCTTCCTTTTGAGGAAGGTCTTTACAAAGCTTGAAGTAATAACCATCAATTGATGGAATCTTACCGTCTAATACCTTGTTAATCCAATAATAGGTTAGATTAAGGTCCCTGCAAGCATCAATGATAAAGTCATAGTGCTTGAAGATTTTGTTATTCTTCACCTTATAGGCATTAATCCCCTTGTTTTCACGGTTGTAATACTTCTTATGTGTTATCTTCCTTGGAAAATAATGCTTGATGACTACTCCACGCTTTTGTAACCATCTGTACAAGTACGGATGAGCCTTCATAAAGTCATTTGCATTGTCATATGCAGGAGCAACTTCTTGCAACTCCTTGATGCTACCTTCATAAGTTCGTCTAGGTCTGCTATACTGTGACATATTTGTGTAAATTTTTTATATATATTATAAATATATTGAAATATGCCAAAAAGGCTTTGAGAAAATATTTATAATATATAAATTTGAATCAGATGTATTTTTATATAAATCATATCAATGACACATCAATAGCCAATAATACTAAGGTATTGCCCATATTAAGGATGATGTTGATTAATGACGGTAGACATGATTTCATGAAATTTCATGAAAAGATACAGAATGCTGACATTACCTTCTCAATGATTGACGTTGAAAGTGGTACATATCAAGTTGCTAATGGTAAGGCATTCATCAAGAGACTTGATGGTGAATGTTGTACGGAAGAGTATGAGATATGCTATCAGTTCACGAAGAGAGAGGTAAGTAAGCCTGGTACCTACAAGGGATATTTTATAATAAACTTTGGTGATGACCTCAAGAATGACAATTATACATACCCTGAAGGGACATTGAAGATGCCTATTAGGGATGAATTAAATATAATAGTTAGGTAAAGTACAAAGGTTGACTTATTATTAGGTCAGCCTTTTTTTGTTGTGATGATTGTAATTCTCTAACTATTTATAGATAAAAGTTTTAAAAATGTCAGATTTTTTTCTCAATAGTGACAATAGAGTACATATACAGCACTTGAAGAGCAAGAAACAGTATGATATAAACCACCCAGAATTAGGTGTTACTCCTTATTCGGGTAACAGTCAATACTATGATGAAGGTTTATATCCGAATCTTCCTACCGTAGAAGATTTGATGTACGGTGAGATTGCCCTTAATGTTGCCCCAGGAACAGAGACAATTGCCATTAAGAACTATAATGGTGACATTGTTTTCATTCCTTTCAACGTAGCACAAAAGATACAGAAGCTCAACAAGAAGGTTGATGATAATTATGTTTCCTTAAAGAACTACACTGATGAGAGAATCAGTGTTTTCAGTGGGGAGACATTAACTCGTTTTGATTCTCTTGAAGACCTTATCTTTGCCCTTACCAATGAAACTTTAGAACATTTTGATAGGGTTGAGACTGATATTAACGAACTTAGTGCATACACACATTCTAATATAGATGAACTCAAGGATAGGGTTGATGAGCATGATGGTATATTGGATGGCTTATCTGACCAGATTGAGGAAATCAGTCAGAACGTAGTTGCGGGTACGGATAGTAGGTTAAACGAACTTAGTGCTTATACAGTTTCAGAGGTTGAACGTATAGATGGTAATATTACAGAACTTGACAATAAAATTGACAGTTCTAATAGTGGTTTGACTAAGACCATAGACACAATGAATAAGTCTTTGGGTTTCAAGCCTGAAGGAATCTATGACCCAACGTCAGATAATCTCAAGTCAAAGAATGTAACTCAGTCACTTGATTATATTGACCAAAAACTTGATGAGGATATTCTCAGTGGTGAGACAAGGTATAAGGAACTTATCAAAATCATCCTTGAAGACGAAAAGGTGACAGCCAACTTTGCAGCCATAATAAATAACTCTTGTGGTTTCGACATAAACGCTATTTACAGACCTTATACTGAGTTCCTTAAGGGTTTGACCGTCACACAGGCAATTGACACGTTATACAGCGTTTTAGAGGGTGATATTGACACGAAAATAGACGTTGCTAAAGAGGATATTTATGCTAACGTAGATAACAAGCTCATTTCATTAAGTGGTGCTATTATCAATTATGTTGATTTTGCTGATAGTGGCTTAAGTAATCGTATTGATGAATTGGAAGCATGGTTTGGTAATGCAAACAAACAATACCTTGAAACTACTGTTACTTATGACATCCTTGTGGACATGATGGTTACAGGAAGGCTGAAATGGGGTATGCTTTATAGACTGACTGATTATCAAGCTACCATATGTCATGCTGACCCTAATGCAGGAAATGCTTCCTTGAGGGATGAAAATATCAATTATATTGACCCTAATGCAAACAATGGTTTTGAGATATTATTAAGGGCAACTTCCAATCATACACTCAATGAAAATGCCTTGGCTATGTATAGCCCTTATATAGACACTCCTAATCCTAACGAGAGACCAGAGTGTTGGGAGATTAAATATAGCCTTCTGAATGATGACAGAGCTTCTTGGGGATATGGTGGAGAGTTTGATAAAGGTAAGGGTTTTATCTATTACATGAAAGACCAATGGGGTAATGAGGCACCATTTGACTTCAAGAACATAAAGACAGATGGTCATTTCCTGTTTGAGGACTTAAACGGTAATGAGGCTTCAAGCAGTGGTGATTACAAGAATAACGTAATCAAACCTGCATATACTGAGGATGGAAGGCTAAAGTTGAATAACATTCATTTCATTGGGGCAAAGGCTGAAGGTAATGAGTTCAAGGTTGGATGTGAAGATATTACCATATATGGAACATTCAATGACAATGTGGTTTCTCCTACCAAGAATGGCTCTACACTTAGCAATAAGGAGAATACTTTCTTAGGATTTAATTTTGAATAACTATGGCAGAGACGGATGAAATATTAGACCCAGAGTGGGAGTCTACCCTAAATGGTGATGAAACTCCTTCTGAGTACTATGAGAATGGTACAATCAGGAGGATACATGAGGGTATGAACGGCTTGGAGGCTGCTACGCTCATATATGACAATGACATGACTCTCAGTACCAAGGTGAAGAACCTTGAGAACAGGTATGATGAATATAAGTCCTTCGCTGAGACGCTTCAAGGTGGGGGCAGGATAGAGATACCTATTGAGCATGAGGTAGGTAATGGTACTACCGTGGTTATGAGTCAGTCAGCAGTTACTCACGTTACAGATTACCTTCAAGAACAACTGAATGATGCTGTATATGGTATGACAAGGGTCCCTGAAGCACCTGTGACTCTTGACCCTATTGACCCAGAACATAGAGAGCATTGTGATGTGGCAGAAATGGCTGCAACAGACCTTAATGGACATAGCCTTACCAAGATGTATTATGACATTGAGGATTTAAAGTTGCTTCTTGCTTCATTATCATACAAGATAAATTCAATCACAGAATTCCTAGGTAAAATTGGCTATATCACACCTGATGAACCTACATCGGAAGATGAAGAAGGAGAAGATGAAGGAAATTCATAATAATTAACATTTTTTAAAGGAAAGTTGGCAGAAATGTCAACTTTTTTTTGTACCTTTGCATACAAAAAAATCTATAGTAAATGTTACATATTTCAGATGTTGAAAAACGTCTCAAGAATTGCCCTGAACCAATAGAGGTCAAGGAAATGAGACATAAGGTTATTGAAGAGTTTAGTGACCTTGAGTTTTTTGAGGGACCACACAAGTATATAAGGCATAAACCTGATGGTGACATTACGTTGCCATCAGTTACAGGTGTGGTACAAAGGTTTGAGAACTATGTTGATTGGGATGCCGTAAGGATAAGGAAGGCAGAAAGGGAAGGAATAGACCCTGATGTGTTGAAGAGGCAATGGAGGGAGAATAATCTTACCTCAACTTCCAATGGTTCAAAGACACACTTGTTTGGAGAGTCATGCCTTTACTTTATGAGGAACAGATGTGACCTTATTGAACATGAGATTGCACACTATCAGTTGGAAGATGGGTTCCTGATACCTTATGGAGGAAAAGAGAAAGCAGCATCAAAGTTATATGAGGACATTCTTATTAATTACAATGTATTCCCTGTAATGGCTGAAGCAAAAGTTTATACGGGAAAAAACGACACTTTGAAGTTACAAAGTGACTATTGTGGCACGTTTGATATTCTATGGGCTTATAGGGATAAACAAGGCATAATACAGCCACTTCTGATGGACTGGAAGACCAATGGTACCCTTTACAATGATTATAATCGTAAAAATGGTGTTATGATGCTTCCTCCGTTTGAGGATTTCGTTGATGAGGCATTGAGCCATTATACTATACAGTTATCAATGTATTCTATGGCTATGGAGCAGATTGGTATTGTACCTAAAAACAGAGTCATTATTTGGCTAAAAGATGATGGTACATACGAAAAGATACCTGTACCTTATGTTGGTGATAGATTAAGAAAGGTGTTGTAATATGAAAGTTGAAGAAATTAATGGTTTAAATTTGGTCACTTATGAAGAGAGTGACTTCCCTTCTGATTTCTTTTCTTGGAGTAAGGAACAACAAATTGAATTCAGACAAAAATTGATAAGGGACTATGAGGCAAGTAAGCAAGGTCATAAAGGAAAGAAGCCTCACAAAAAACACTAATGATTTATATCTCACCACTTGAAATAATAGAGGTGAGATATATTTATTTTATATAGTGTTTGTTTTTAAGATGAAGAAAATGACAGTTAATGAGGCTCTTGTACGTAAGATAGTACGTGAGAACCTTCAAAAGGAAATAGTTAATGAAGGTATAGACTTTAATAAGAAAAGATTTTATGATATTCTAAAGGGTATGGGTGCTTCTGCTGCAATTGCAGGTTCTTTATGGGCTTTGGCTAATGGTGGACCTGATGAGAATATTGACCCATCACAGAGTGACCCCGAAGGTTCAGCAGAAATGAAGAGAGGTTTTGATGTTGTTCATGGTGAAGACTATGATGACGTTTATCAGTTTGAATCGAAGGCACAACTCAAGAAACTTGTAGAATCTTGTATCAAATCAGCTCTTAAGAAGAGACTATCGTAAAAAAAAGAAAGGTCAGCAATTTAAATTGCTGACCTTTTTGTTTAATCATGACCGTAATAGCCAAATGCTTTGATTTTATCGCCATGTGGGGAGGTATATGAGTCGGTAAATGTCTCATATTCCTGTACATCCCAATCATTAAAGAATTGGTCGTAAGTCAGGAACATGTAATAATCATCATAGTCTCCGAACTTTTCCATGCATTCATCATATTCCTTTTTCCAAGCAATATAATCTTCATTGGTTAAAGGAACAAGTGTACAGTCATCACGATTGTAAATGAGTTCTCCCTTTTCCCACTTTTTAAAGTCACTATCATCACATATTGTAATGGAGTGAACAGAACTTGAATTGGTCTCAAAGAGACTTTTACGAATTTGAATTTTACTCATAATGTTATTGATTATTAATCATCTTCTGCGCCTCTTGCTATAACTACAGGTGGCAGATTGTCATCCTTATGGTCTGGATACCAATTATTATCCACGATGTCAACATCTGTATCTTCACTGAACAGAAAGTACATAAATGTTGTTTCATCTTGAAGAATAATATCTATGAATTCTGTCGGACTATTCGTACCACAATTGAAGTCAAAATCTTCTTTTTCAAGAGGATTCTCGAATGTATATTCGATGTTGTATTTGTCAAGATACTCCTTAATTTTCTTGATATTATCTGATGGATGGTAACTGAATGCTATAGCATGATAAAGATAGTTTGCCTTATACTGAATAGGGTCTTCAACGTTGCAATAGCAATATTCCCAATCAAGTTTAAAATCTACCCTCTTTGGCAGATTAGCAAATATGTCTTGCCCATGATGACCAATAACAAGCGTATGTACTGAACTTGAGTTTGTCTCAAAAAGACCTTGCCTAATTTGCTGTTTCATATGCTTCTTTATTTTGAAACAGAACAGTCTTTATTGTCTTTTATAATAAAGGCATATTCTTGATTACGAATTATAGTGAACATCTCATCAATTGTTTTATCCCCAATAGGGTATCTCTCCTGTGAAATGGAATTTTTGGCAAATTCACCCTTTACCATATCAATATAGAATGTATAACCACCATCATCACCCATATAGAATTGCTCCCATTCCTCTTGAGTCATAAGTTCCTTTACATTAAGCTGAGTGATAGCAAGATTATCAAAAGATATGAGCTTGAAGTACTTGTTTTCAATAATCTTTGACAGATTCTTCTGGAGATAGTTCTGATTTTTCACAATTGTCTCTTTATTCTCCTTGATGTAGTCCCACCCTCTGTTGAGTTTCTTATATCCAAGAACAAGAACCTTGAGATTGTGTCCCTTCAGGTTCTCAACATCTTCCTCAGTGAGAATTCCGTTGATTGTATGAAGAACAGTGTTTTGAATATCATTCATCTTATTGATGAAATCCTCAGAGTAGTGATGATAAGACACACCAATTCCATATATCAGTTTCTCATTTGCAAGCCTCCTGATAAGGTCATAGTTCTGCATGAACTGATTTTGATGTACGGTGATATTTGCAAACACCTTCTTGTCCTTAAGGAAATTTAAAAAATCCTCAAGTTGTGGATGGTTCATATCATTACCGTTGAGAGCCATTTCCGTGTAAGGATGAAGAGAGTTGATAAACTGATATTTGAAGAGTTGACCGTGCTTACCCTTTTTCGTGCAACCCTCATAGCACCACTGACAAGCCATGCCACAATTTTTTGTTATGCAACAATCTACATTCTCTGCAAAGGATGGAATGAATTCATCCTCATCTGTTCTTCTAATCTTTGTGCCATCATTCATGATGCACACGGTGTAGTTACCATTCTTATAGAAATGCATAGTCTTATTTGTTTTTATTTGTTTGACGTTTATTGTTTTGATGGTGCAAAGGTAAGAAATATTTTTATTAGATGCAAATTTATTAACACTTTTTAAGAGAATATTTATTTGTATGAATGATAAATTACAGAAGATAATAACAGAAACCATTGATAGATTTTTACTACAAGAATATCATCATACTACGGATAATGGTTTGGTGGATGATTGTAATTTGATATATGACCGTGTAAAATATTTGGTTAAGTACAACATAGATGAATATTCTGACGATTATTGGAGGATGAGAGTAGACCTTCCTTCAATAGGACAAACATTTCATATTCGTTTAACAGATAGATTTAAAGGTGCTGCTCTTGATGGTATACGTAAGGATATTTACATCAACAAAGCAGAAGCTGTTCAAAGTCTAAAAAATGATAGCATTTGCAAAGAACTCCTTTCTAATATTTATCACGAATTAGGTCATTGGATTCAGATTCAGAAATCAGATAGATTAGCAGTAACAAATCCTTCATTTCGAAGGCCTCTGTATTTATCTTTAAATGATACAGATTATCATGAAATACTAAGAAAACTTTATTGCTTTCATGACAGAGAACTTAAAGCAAGATTTTATGGTACATATATGTGGCTTAAGCAACATGACGGAGAAAATATCTCCATTCAAGAGGTGTATGATTCTTATGCTTGTAGGCTGACACCTATGAGGGAACTCCTTTTAATGCTTAATGATGTTGCCAAAGAAGGTGAACAAGGTCCAAGAGCATTTACAATCAAAAACTTATACAGTGTAACTTATTGCAAAAATCGTACTGGTAATAGAGCTAACAATGCCACTTTTGAGAAACAAGCACAGAGAGTGATATATTATTTTACAAAACGATACAACTATTTCAAAAAAGGAATTGATAAAATTTACTGTGATTGGAAAATAAAAAACTCCACCAATTGAGGTGGAGTTTTTTCTGTTAAAAGTCTTTAATAATCTTTGCATTTGGGGCATCCCAAGGCTTAGATGGGTCTGGAGGCACAGCAGGTCCTTTGTAATATATAGCTGTCAGGTTCTTATCATATTCATGAAATAAAGTTTGAGGGAAGTCTGTACATGTTGAAGGAATAGTGATGGATTCTAGATTGAGACAACCGCTAAAAGCTTCTCTTCCAAGTTTTCGCAATCCTTCAGGTAGCACCAAAGATTTTAACCCGCTACAACCATAAAAAGCTTCTTCTTGTATGTATGTCAAACTGACAGGGAATTCTATATGCGTGAGTTTTCCACAAAATTTAAATGCTTCACTTCTTATCTCTTGAACATTATTGCCTAATGTTATAGCAGTTAAATCAGATGAACCTTCATCTTCATATTCACCTCGGAATGCATGAGCAGGTACATATGTAAGGTTATTGTTCATAACTACATTAGGTATACGCTGCCAAGTACCACTCCATGAAGTTACATTGTCACCTAAAACTAATTTATTTGCATGAAGAACTTCAAGGCTATCGTTAAAATAATAAAGGTTCAAACTACTTTTATTCCAAATGAATTCTGAGGGAAGAAAAACGTCCACTTGCCAACTACTTTCCCAAGAACCAAACCATTGGGCAAAATAATAGTAATCAGAATATTCAATTGTACTATACTCTGTCGGCACATTCAAGTTTTCATGTACAGTAAATGTGTCTAAGCTAGTTCCCTCAAAAGCATTTTCACCGATTTCCGTTACACTAAGAGGAATGTCTATTATATCAAGCTTTTTACAGTCCGAAAAGGCTTTACTACCTATTTGTTGAACACTAGATGGAATCGTTACGGAACTTATTGAACGACATCCATCAAACATATCATCAGCTATTTCAGTTAATCCATCAGGTAAATCAACGGAAATAAGTGAGCTACAGTTTTGGAACGCACCTACTCCTATAACCGTGATACTCTCAGGTATATCTATTGTGGTAAGAGAAGTACACTTATAAAATAGTTTGTCTGGGATTTGTGTCATGGAATCAGGCAGTGTGACACTTTCGAGTGATGAACATTGGTAAAATGCTTGCTGACCTATAGTGGTTATTCCATCAGGTATGTCCACAGACACTAAGTTTGTACAATTGTAGAATACGTTTTCTCCGATAGACTTTGTATGTTTGTCAAATGTTACTGTAGTCAAGTTAGTACACCCACTACACATTCCGTCAGAAATATTCTCTATATATCTGAAATCAATACTACCTATTGTAGTGTTGTTGCCATACATGTTAAAGGATACACCAGAATATATTGGGTAACGTCCGTCTGCTTGCAAATCTATGGCTCTCCACCCTGTACCTTCATCAATGGTAGTCTCATAGCCAGACTTGCGGATGAAATAATCAACAGTATTTTCGTAATATGCACCGTCACTGTTTGTTTGCCAATTACTTATATCTATGTCACTATTTGCTGCATCCTTATAAGCATTTATGTTGTCAGGAGTGAAAAGAATTGGTGTTGTACTTAATTCTTCTACTTGGGCATAACCCATATACATACGGGTTGAAGGAGAGTCCGTTTCTGAGGATTTAACATAGTAAGTGTCCTTAACCATAGAGTCAAAAGGATATTTGGCTACATAACAATTATAAGTTTCACCACTTATAGTTAAATTGCAAGAAGAGTTATAAGCATACGCTTCTGTTGTTGTTTTTCCGTCATCTTCATTCGTCAAATACAATGTGTTGTTCTCTATATGAAAATTATCACTTATATAAGAAACAAAACCATTATCATCTAATTCCATCCAATCACTTTCATAATACGGACTATCCTCAGTTATTAATCCGAACACAGGATTCGGCAAAGTGATAGTTGGGAAATACCCATGATATACATTCAAATTCTGATGCTCCCCTATGGCATTGGTATCAAGAAAGTCAACTCTGCCATAAGGTTTAGGTTCAGCAAGCTCATGAGTACTATAACAGTAATAGGTTTTTCCACTGAACTGTGTGTTGTATTGTGGATAAAAATCAGCTTGTTTATAATCTCTTTGTGTATTGTTGTATAGCCCTTCCTCATAGTAGGTTGAGATTTTATCATGCCATGTCTCATATCTGTGTATTTTAGGAGCCAGCCATACAGGTGCACCTTCAGTAAGCTTCAACCTTACATATGGAGCCTTGTGGTACTTTATATCATCAATGTCATTATGTGTGCCAATGGCAAACACGTTGTCATCGGATATAACATAATCTATTGTGTCCGATGGGTTTACTGTTCTTAATTTCTTCTGGTTCATTTATTAACTTTTACTATAAATGTTCTACTATATGTTTGACAAACAATATTTTTATATAAAAAATGTTAAAAAGTCAAGCACATATTTTGTACTTTCAAATAAATATTTTATCTTTGCACCAAAAAAATATAAAACAACATTGCATATGAGTTTAAGAAAATTTCGAAAATATCTTAAAAACCGTTCTTTATATGGTTTTCGTACTGATGATTACATGGAAGTACTTCAAGATAAGTTTGGAGGTTCTATGAGGTTAATTAATGGTAGTGATAATCATTTAATTATACGTGTCAGGCATAGAGATAAATATGATTACAGACTTCAATATTTGATTGAGGATGATGAAAATATTAAAGGTTTCAAGCATCTTACATTATTAAGTGTCGTTAACGAAGAAATGTTACAGACACGAAAAAAAATATCTGATGCAGTGTCATTAATTAATGATTTTATCTTATATCCTACACAAACAACAAAAGAAGTTCTACTTGCTTGGCTTACAGAATATGTCCATACTTCTCATAGGATATTTCAGAAGAAGGTACCATTTCAACCATCCTTCCCTAAGAAAAAAGTTGTTGATGTTAAAAGCTATGCTGATGCAGAGTCATTTGGTTATTACCATAAAACCAATAGACTTTTGTTGACTTTTGATGACAATACGGAATATGAAATTTCTCTTTATAAATTCAAGAGGTTTGCAAAGAGAGAATGGTACACATTGTCAAGCAAGATTGAATATTATAATTTTCTTAAAACTGCACAGTCATGAAGAAATATAAGATTGAAAAATTCTTTGGAGGATGGTTTCTTTACAAGAGACTTTGGTGGCTGCCATTCATTTGGTTGAAAATAGATGTTTTCTTCTCTGAAAGAGAATGTCTTGAAAAAATAGGAAATTTAGAATCGTTTACAGAACATCGTTTGCAGACATATTAAAATGAGCAAGAAAAAGATTATTAAAACATTTTCATATGATGTACCTAATTGTGCAATAAGTTGTGACACAACTATAACATTAAATGTTCAAATCCATGTTATTGAATCTGAACATAATTTTCTGTGGTGGAAGTGGAAGAGTTATTCTCTTAAGTCTTACGTTCCGTATTTAAGAGACAATGAAACTATGTACGTCTACGAATATGAAACACAAACTAATAGAAAGCTTGATTATGTTCATATGCGCTTGAAGGCAGAAGCTGATAAATTCATTACAGAATTAAAAAATAGTGAAAATTATTGATTATGGATTGTTTCAAAGAAATTGCTAATAATTTGCTTGACATCTACGCTAATTACAAAACGAAAAGCGTAAATGATGTTGTTATGTTTTCTCAGTTATGGGAAAGCACTGCTCTTGGCTTTAGTGGTATAGGAGGAGATATGCTCACTACTGCAATGACAACAGTTGTCTTTGTGGTTGATGGCTCTGCTGATGTCTATTTTAGAAATCGTTTAGCATACACCATTAAAAAACCTAACAATCTTTTTAAGGAAGATTTGGCAAAAAGACACATGAAAGAATGTAGTCAATGTAATCTTTACGAGCAAAAATATAATTAAGATACTTGGTTATGACTATGTTTTTAGCTATATTATATTTTTGCTATATTGCATTAGGAGCTATATTTTCTGAATTAGCAACGAAGCATAAAATAAATTGGCTCACATTATGGTCAATTATGTCAATTATCTATATTTTTAAGGAATTTTTAAAAAAATAATTCACAACATGATTAAAGAAAAATTATCTTTCAGTGCTGCTCATAATGCAGTGCTGAGCGGTCACAAGATTGCAAGGGAAGGTTGGAACGGTAAAGATATGTTCCTTTATGATGTCCCTGTAGCAAGTTATCCTGCCATGACTCAAATAGCAAAGGAATGTTGGGGAGAAGATGGCATGGTTCCGTATGGCGCATATATTGCAATAAAAGGTGCTGATGGTATTGTCAACCCTTGGACACCTTCTCAGGCAGATATGCATGCAAATGATTGGTACATCTTAGATTAAACCTTTAATCCGTACAAAGTCACTACAAATATTGCTAAGTGTGGTAACTTTGTGCGTTTTTTGTTAATAAATGTTAAGGAATTTGGTACTTTCGATTTTTATACTTACCTTTGCAACATCAAAACAAAAATAATAACATTTAAACAGAAAAATTATGCTAAAGATTTTTAATTTCATAGGAAGCATCGTTTTTGCAGTTTTTGCAGTAGTTTACACAATGTATGCTTGGGGAATTAAATTTCCATTTTATTTGGGAAAGGTTATCTTTACAGGCAGTTGTTAATTTCAATGAACGTTAAGCATGTATTATTTGTTAATAATAGAGCATGAAAAAGATTATTTTATGGGGTTTCGCTGTAGTAGTTATTCTAGTTTTGGCATTCATATCAGCAACGCTAGATAAAGATGCTACCAACAAAATCGTGACTAATCCGATTATAGAAAAATTGGACTCTATTCAGGCACAGAATGACTCTATACTAAAGGAGCTTAAAATGTTAAATGAATATCTATATGATTGATTATATAATTGCTTTTTTGAAAGATATCTTTTGTAGACCGTCAAGGACTTCAAAACCACAAATTGATAAAAATGTTTGGTTGAAAATAAAACTATGTAGGATACAGTTTAATAAGTTAGAAAGAAATGCTATTTACAAAACTCATCTTAATGCTACTACTCTGAATAAGAAGATAGTGAGCAAAGCATCCAAATTTGCGAATGGTGAATTAAAGTAAATAATTAAAAACAATAAATTATGGATAGCATAAGAGTTAATATTCAGAACCAAGAGTTCATAGAAAAACTCATAGAGTCTAATCCTGAATTAGGAGTTAAAATTAATAATGCAATCATTGACTCCATTTCAAAACGTCTAGTCACGAAGGTTTTAACCAATGTAGATGGTGCAGTTAAGTTGGCTGTTGACGATGCAAGTAGAGAAATATCAAGACAATACCTCCAGTACAGCAGAAACAGTTGGAGAGGTGAACTTGAACTTACGGACCAACAGAAATCTGCCATTAGAAACGATATACATCTTATTTGGTCGGAGGAGTTCAATAAGACAATACAGGAAGCAAAGGCTGACTTGATTGCACAGTACAAAAGAAGTCTGGAATGGGCTGTTGAATCATACGTACAGAAGTTTAAGGAACAACTTCCAAGCCTCCCTGATATAATCAAAGAGGAAGTTGAGAAGTATTTCAAGTCTCGTCTAAAGTAAGATTATGATAAAGGAAGAGAAGTTAGCACTCTATTATAAGGCGAAAGAAGCCTATTATAATGGTGAGGAGATAATGTCAGACCTTGAGTTTGATGAACTTGAGAAGGAACTTGGTTTGGAGAATAATTCCAATGTTGGTTCTACTTCTCCTAATTATACCATTAAGCATCCAACAATGATGGGTAGTCTGTCAAAGATACAGGTAAAGTATGCTGATGGTTCAGATGAACTTATCAATTGGGAGCCTATCTATAAGGAATTTTTGGAGGGTTATATGAAGAAATCCAAGTTCCTTGCAAGCACCAAGAATGTCAATGCAAGTGGGAATTGGGATATGATGTCCATTATCTTTACTCCAAAGTATGATGGTTGTTCCTTTGAGTATTATAAGAATGAAAAGGATGAGATAACCATTTCAACAAGAGGTGATGGCATGTATGGAAAGGATATTCTTGACCATCTGTGGGAATATATTCCTTCCTTCAATGCTCTTGCTGATAAAATTCTTGAGCCTTGCATCATCCGTGGTGAGGTCTTGGTAGATAAGAACGTATTCCTAAAGAAGTATGCAAGTCAGTTCACCAACCCACGTTCGTTCGTATCAGGTGTCTTGAATCGTAAGTATTCTGATATTGAGGATAAGTCCATTCTTGATGACCTTACGGTGATGATTTATGACATCCGTACAAAGAATGTCAAGGGTAACTATTGGATGGAGATTGACTATTCTCAATTTTATAAGGAAACTTGTAAGGGCTTTGAGATAACCGTGCCAAGAATTGAGAAGGTTAATAGTATAGATGACCTCTCTTTCATGTACCATTATTATGAAAAGTACAGAGAAGAGTGCCCTTATGCTCTTGATGGTTTTGTAGCAAAGCCATATTATCCTTATCGTAACTATGATGACCCTACAAGGAGAAGGCCTGTTGATTGTGTTGCCATTAAGTTTACCCCTATGATTAGGGAGACTAAGGTTACGAATGTTGAGTGGAATCTTGGTAAGACTTGTGAGTTTACTCCTATTGTAGAGTTTGAGCCTGTTGACTTTGATGGTAAGAAAGTTACTAAGGCAAGTGGTCATAACTATGGTTATATATATGACAATAAGATACAACCAGGCACAAAGGTAAAAATCAGTCTTGCAGGTGACATCATACCATTTATCTATAAGGTTGATGATACATTACCAGACCATTTCTCCATAGACCAACCATCTTGTAGTTATATTGAGGGTTGTCATCTTATGAAGGAATTAAATGAGGTGGAGAAGTTTGAAATTAAATTCCTTGCTTCATGTAAGTCTCTTAATATTCCTAATCTTGGTGATAAGCAAGCAAAGGCTCTTTTTGACGGACTTGAATATAAGGTAAACCATATCTACCTTGTAGATGAGGATAGAGTGTATAAAATCCTTGCTCATGGAGAAGGTAAGAATGCAGAGAAAATCTGTAATGCCATTAAGGAGTCAAAGCAGACCAAAACTCTTGCAGATGTTATTGTAAGTATGTCATTTACTGATTGTGGTAAGGTTTGTGCAGAAGAGTGTGCAAAGTATCTTACAGGTAATGACTATGATTTCAGTGGCTTATCAAGCAAGGGCTATGAATGGCTCAAAGATTCCAAATTAGAACATGACTTGAGAGTTATTCTTCGATATAAGGATGATACGGATGAGGGAAATGTTTATCAGAAATACAAATCTATGTATAAAACTGAAGCCTCAGACAATACCAAATATGTCATCCTCACAGGTAGTCCTCAAAACTACAAGACAAAGAAAGACTTTTTGTCAGCTCATCCTCAATATAAGGAAACAACAAAGTGGAATGAATGTCAGATTCTGTTTACAGGAGATTTGAATAGCAATTCTTCAAAAATGCAGAAAGCTAAGAAACTTGGCATTGATATTCAGGAGTATTAAAACAGACCATTATTCGCATTACCGTACACAAGAACCAAACGGTCTGTATTTGCCTTTTTAACCTGATAGAGAGGCAAAACAGTAAGGAGTGAGACAGCGTATTGTCTCACTCCTTTTAACGTCTTAGAAAGCGTTTTAGCATATTATTAAACTTTACTTTTTTCATAGAAAAATATTGAAAAATGCTGAAACTTTTCACAGTTTCAAACTATGAGTTTCTTCTTCATTTTTTTGTTAAATGTTAATATAATATAAATATTAGTCAAATATTTTGTTTTCTGAAAAAGACGAACTAATTTTGCATCACCAAATAACAATAAAAACAAAAATAGAATTTTAGAATTATGGTAAAAATTGCTGACATTTTGTATGACACAATCATCAACACCGAAAACTATCTCAAAGATACTGGCATTTGGAATGATGAAGTGGAAGCCATCTTTAATAAATTCCGTTTCTTTCTTGATATAAGAAGAGAATATGAAAATCTTGGATGGAAAAGATTCTGTAAATATAGACTAATGAGTAAATTAATAGAAGAATTTTTCAAAGCTAATGATGCTTTGCAACTTGCAATAGTAAAATCAATTATTAGGCATGTAAAAGATTCAAAAGATATCAAAACTTATTATAGTATTCTTGATGGTGCTGCATTAGTTTCAATTAATTTTCGGAAATTCTATTCTTGCATCATTAATAACAATTACGAAGAATTAAATAACTTAACAGCTTTCAAAGTAGTTTTCAAAAGAGAAGAAACCTCCGAACCTCTTCCTCGTAGTGGACAGATGATAAAATTCATATAGGATATTTATTATTATGAGCAACCTAAAGAACATAATTAAGGAAACAATAAATAACTTCCTTGCTGAATCTGCATCTACTTTCCGTGGTTGCGAAGATTTGGCAAGGGAGGTTTTATATCATATTCAACATAATTGGACTGATGATTATCAAGGTGCCTTTTCTATCCATGTTCCTTGGGGGAAAGGCTATGTTGTATTTTACCCTATCCATGCAAGAATAAACGCTGGATATTGTGTTAACCACAAACAAGTAAACGGTGACTTTGCAATTGGAATTAACTATCTTTACTTCACGCATTCATCAAATGAAGACAGACAACTCTCAATCTTAATGCATGAACTTACTCATGCTTATGAAGATGCCAAGAGAATGTCATCACATAAAGAAACAATTAAAGGAAAATTTCTTCGGCAAGGTTATCTCAATTTGCTACATCCTCCTATGGAATTGGGATGGGGAGCTTCAACTCTTTCAACCGCCTTATATTTCCTCATTAGCTTTGAGGTAAATGCCTTTATGGCAGGAATGCATGGTTATCTTGTCTCATCACCTATGCCATTAAGAACCCCACAAGATTGTTTGAAGAGAATTTACCATTCAGTAGAATATCATAGATTCTCTAAAGTAGTAGATGATTTAGATGACTTGATTTTTTACATTGAAAATAAGGGGGAAAAATATGATGAGGCTCCTGACTATATAGAACCTAATAATTTCGAACGTGACTTACGGGATATGCTTGCCATAGCCAATAAATTTAGTGGAAGAACATTTTCAAATGCTAATCAATTAGCTAAATATCTTAAATGGCTACAGAATAACATAATAGATAAAGTTGATAATAAAGTCATTCGTAAATTAGTGGGTTATGTATTAGAAAAAAGCAGAAGGTAATTTAGCCTCCTGCTTTTTATTTATGGTTTTCTTAAATTTACAGTTTTAAAATAATAATGTAATGTCTTATCTCCTTCACTTGTGCAAATATGATTTTCTAAATCAATCATGAAACAATAATCATCATTGTTCAGATATTCATCAGATGTGTCAAGTAAATGTTTAAAAAACTTATGCTTTTTCTGTCTGATTTCTTCGAATAGTTTCCTAGTTGTTGATTCTTTGTCACCTGTGCCAAATGACTCAATGTTTTCAATCTTGCCTTTCGCATCATTCACAACAACTTTTAATATGTAATATATATTCATATTGATTATTATTTTCTTTTCTTATCATAATTGATTAACTCATATATTTTTTTGATGACCTTGGCATCATAGAGGCAGTTATGCTTGTCTCCCTTAATCTCAAAGTCCTTGACCAACTTTTCCCTTGAATAATCAAAGGCCTCCTTCTCTGAAATGTTCAGATATTCAGCAATATCCTGATTAATATCATGACATGCAGGGCATACATTATCAGGAAGACTCATAGCATCACCGAAAAGGTCAACAAAAAGCACCATATCGTAATGACAACAGTCAGAAACAAGTTCTACCTTGTCATAGTCCGCCAAGAACTTTTTAAGGGCTTGTAGGGCTTCTTTTGAGGTCATCCTATTCTTTCCTGTAAGGTGAGCAAGAACGTTCTTCTTAATCCAACGGTCACATTGTGACATGTCATAGTCAGTCAGTTCAATGTAGAGGGAACGGTTATTCTCATCAACAAGACCGATTGAAATTAATGTGGTGCCCTTATGGAGTCCTGTAAACTCCGTATCAAAAAATATCTTCATAAAATTTTTAATTAACTTTTGGTTTCCTTGAAAAAAAATATTATATTTGCCTTATAAATAATATTATCCAATGATAAATATCCAATCAGAAAACTTTTCACATTTCAATAGAGAGAAATTGAACTTGATTGATTCTCTAATATCAAGTAGCAAAAAGAATGACCATAACATTCCTGTCATATATCCAATGTTTATGTCAGAGGCTGTTGATGATTATTATTTTGAATTAAACAAGAAATATACAGACACATTTAAACATAATTATCAGACATTACTTTCGTTACTATGACGCAAGAGCAAGAAAAGAAAAGAAAATAGAATCTATGATGTATGAAATTACAGATTTGTTAAAAGATGAATTCAGTAGTTTCTTTTTTGATACCCTTGCATATGGTTATGCAGAAATAAATCTTGATGAACTCATAAGGAAGGTAAATCAAAATCAAATAATAGAAAATATATGGAGCAAGAAATAGATTTTCCACCATATCCAACGGAAGAATATATCAAAAAACTTGAGGAACAGATAACGAAGCAGATAAATGATTTCTTAATGGAAAAATATTTGAACCAACACGATGTAACTGACAATCATTATCTGTCTTGTGAACTACCTTTGACGGAACTTCCAACAATAGGTAACTATAATCTTACAAGTATTCAAGATTATGACAAGACATTAAATGGTTTATATGGTTATTATGGAGTTCCTTTACTACATAAAAGTCCATCACAATTCCTTGTGACAACATTTCAAACAAATTCACTTGAAGATGTAAAGAAAGAAAAAGAGACGGAAGATTGATAGTTCCTCCGTCTCTTTCTAATTGATATTATATTTCTTCTTGACAAATGGGTTCTCATTGTAGGCAATCTCATTCTCATTATCCACAATACCCAATAGTTTATGCTTTATAATTTCCATATATATATATTTTACATAAATATTTGGTTATTGACGATTACCTTACACATTGTCATAACAAACAATAACAAAATATTTATATTTATGTTGAATAAAAATGTAAATATCATAATTCTTGAGAGACAATTTAATCATTGCCTCAAGGCCCTCATGACAGAAGCATTAACTTCAAAAGGTCTTCTCACTGAGGGAGATAGCCGTATAAATAAGATTAGGAAAGTTATAATGCCAAAGTTCTTTAATGGGCTTCTTAACCTTGATGACTACGTAGATGCTCCTGTATATCAGGTCAATGGCAATCCTAACACAACTTGGGGTGATTACCTTTTA
>Ga0326511_10000583_pt1 | contig 32037 bp, 47 predicted proteins | sample 0_2496_0518_D_FD_203701 | JGI IMG/M metagenome (GOLD analysis project Ga0326511, IMG submission 203701) | Bovine rumen microbial communities from UC Davis, California, United States - 0_2496_0518 | ecosystem: Host-associated > Mammals > Digestive system > Stomach > Rumen | place: USA...
GCGCGGTTTGCGGTTGGCTCTTTGGGGCCGACGACAGGACCCGACCCAGGGGGGTGGGGCCAATGCGGTTGATGTTGACGCTGGCGCAGCCTGTTGGCTCGCCTCTTGAAATTCGCCTTATAGAATAACGCGCGCGTGCGCGCGGCAATAGGTAGCGCGTGTGCACGCGTCTGCGCGCACGCGTTTTAAAGTTTTCTACACTATTTTTTCCTACTTTTATGTTTTTCAGACCTACAAGGGATATATAGGAAAGATTTGCACAGAAGTGCATTTCACCCAATAAAATCAAGGGTTTTTGTTGTGCAGATTGTGTCGCGCCGTGCAAGTCGGAAATCTGCACAGATTTTTTGATTTTGGTTTGTGCAAGTCCTGTGCAGATTTTGAAATGACATAATCTGCACAAGTTGCGGAAGGGCGAAACGCGCCCGGCTCCGCCGATTTCGGGTGCTGTCGGGGCCTTGAAGGTCATAGCCTTATCTCCTCCTGGCATATCACGGTCGGCAGTCCGCTGGTGATCTGGATGAGCTGCGCGGGGACCTTGCCCTGCCTCGGAATGTCGAAGGACGGGAAGAAGCAGAACGCCGTGGCCTGTCCCGAGAGGCGGCGCATCTCGCCCTCGTTGATGCGCTTGTAGTTCGCGTCGAAGCTCGCGCTGTTGCCCTCGGTGACGAGGCGCCGCACGCGCTTGGAGGTCCACTTGCGGATTGCGCCCTCCGACGAGCGGAGGATGGCGTCCATGTCGGCGGTGCGGATTATCCACGCGAAGCCGGGCTCGGGTCCCTTCTCCCCCGCCGGGCGCGTCTTGGGGTCCCAGCGCGTCATGTAGCGGGTTATCAGGTCCGCGAGCTCGGCGGCATATGCGATGTCCTCGTTGGCCTCCTTCGCGCGGTCGGTGAGCACCGCCGACACGTCGGAGAACTCCGCGTCGGTGGCGCACACGGCGGAGAGCACCGTCGCGTCGAACAGGGCGAAGCGGCTCTGGTCGCGCGTGCGGTCGGGCGCGTTCGCCATTAGGTCCAGCCCGTCCGCGAGTATCTGGAGGCGGTGCGCGTCGATGAACGCGTTGCCCTCGACCTCCCACTTCGGGCTGTAAACCTTCGGCTTGCGGACCTTTATCTTGTAGGTGCGGGTCGCCATGTCGGTGTCCACTGTGCCGCCATTCATGGTTGCGATCCAGGTGAGGTCGTTCGCCCTGGACTCCTCGCCGCGTCCGTAGGAGGCGCGGCCCGTTATCGACGCGCAGGTGATGAGGTCCGCGAGGTTCGCGCCCTTGAAGCTCTCCGTCATGTTGTCGAGGAGGACGAGCCGCCGCGCGCGGCCCTCGGTGGATATGATGCGCTTCTTGACCTCGTTTATGTCGCCGTTCAGCGACTTGATGTCCATGCCGATGGGCGTTTCGTTGTAGAGGCGCGCGCACATCTTGGCGACGGAGGTCTTGCCGGAGCCCTGCGCGTCAACGGTGTCTATCACCCACGCGGGGCGGGCGCCGTTGCGGGAGTAGAACATCGGCGCGAGCATGAAGGCGGCGATTAGGAGGCGGTCGGCGTCCGTGGCGGGGAGGAAGCGGTCTATCAATTCCCAAAAGCGCGCGTGCGTCGGGTCGGCGGGAGGGAGTAGCGGATAGACGGGGAAGATGTCGTCGCGCTGCGGGTACCACGGCGCGTTGCCTATGCCGGAATACTGCGGAACGGTCTGCAGGAGGCGCTCGATGATCTCGGACCACCCCGCGAAGTTGCCGCCGCTCTGGAAGTCGCTCTGGTGTCCGCTCGTGCCGTTCACCCACGCCTTCAGCGCGTCCTTCGTCAAAATGGGCATAATGCGCCGCTTGTCGGGGTCGGAGTTGCGCGTGTAGTCGAAGAGCACGCCACCGAGACGGCGCGGGAAATTGAGGAAGCGCTCGCGTATCTCGCCGCACACCTCGTCCACCCCGCGCGGTATGCGTGGCGTGACTGTGCGGGTCTGCCCCGTCGGGGTCGTGCGCGTCGTCGGCTCGCCCCATTCCCAGTTGCGCAGCGCGTCGGCGTTGAGCTCCTTCGCGCGCAGCACGTCCGCGTCGTCGGTCGCGTCGGCTATCGGCGCGGCGGCGACGGCTTCGAGTAGCGACGCGACTGTGCCGCCCTCGCGCTCGATGTAGTCGGTCACGTCGCCCTTCGGGAGCTTGCTGATGTTGACTACCTTGACGGACTTCGCCAGCGGCTTTATCTGCGCGAGGAGCGACGCGGCGTGCGCGTGGCCCACCTCGTCGTTGTCGGGGATGATGACGACCTCCTTGTTCTCGAACACCGCGTTGAAGTCGCTCTCCCAATACTTGCCGCCGCCGCTGTTGGTGGTTGCGACGAGATTGAGCCGCCGCATGGTTTCCACGTCCTTCTCGCCCTCGACGATGAACACGCGGTCCGCCTTGACGACGGCGGGAAGATTGTAGAGGACGCGCTTCACGCCGTTTAGGTTCTCGGCGGTCTGCGAGCGCTGCACGAACGTCTTGTCGCGCTTGCCGGCCGCGTCGGTTTTCTCGTAGCGGTCCACGAAGTAGAGCGGCGCGCCGTCGGCGTCGGTGTATGTGTAGGTGACGGCGAGCTTGTAGCCGTCCTGAAGCAGCATCTCGCCGCGCGTCGGCTTCCTGGGCTTGGAGGCTACCTTGAACGGCTCGACGCCGTAGCGGTTGCCGAGCGCGGCGACGGCGTTCAGCGGCGTGCCGCCCTCGATCTTGCAGAAGGCGTCGATGACGGAGCCGCCCTCGCCCGTCACGTGGTCGTTCCAGAGCTGCTTGTCGAGGTCTATGGAGACGGAAGGGTGCGTGCCGCCGCGCCACGTTGCGACTGCGCGGCGGTTGCCCGACGAGAGCGGGACGCCCTGGTCCGCGAAGTATCGGACGAGCGGGACGGCCTTCTTGATGTCCTCGGATCGGTAGATGTTCATGCGTGTTTGACTCCATTCATTCTGCGTTGCGTATCATGTACAATGCCCATAGACAAACTGCTATGTTTGAAACGATGCCGATTGCGGCTACGATTATAATTTTAATGTAATCTTTCATTGTGAAATCACCTCCCCGCTTGCGCGAGCGCGGCGAGACGCCGTGCCGCCGATGAAATTGAGATGTTGCCTGTGCGCTTCGGCTCCGCGTGGAACGGCGCGAGGGTGTTGAGCGGCCGCGTGCCGTATATCTGGAAGCGGACGTTGTTGACTGCCTGCGCGGACGTTTTCGCCGTAGTCTCGTATGAGCGGCGCAGGTGCGTGACAATCCACGCGCGGGGAGCGAACGCGCACTCGCGCTCCGCCTTCGCCGCCGCGATCTCGTCCTGGACGGCGCGCGCCTCGGCCTCCGCCCTGCGCCGCTCGGCGTTCTCGATGACGCGCTCGACGGCGCGGGCGTGCGTCGGCGTCATGGGGCAGTTGCACCCCTCGCCGCCGCCGCTCTTGCGCGCCCAGAAGTCGCGGAACGTCCACTTGCACGCCGCGACGCAGGCGCAGGTCGCGCAGCGCGCCTTCAATTCTTCGCTTGTCTCGCTCATGACATCACCTCGCTTGCGGGTGGATGGTGAAGCGACGCGCGGACGCCGACGTTCGCAAACGGCGCGAGGTCGGCGGCGTCCGGCGCGAATATCGCGCGCCACATCCCCGCCGAGCCGTTGGTGGCGCGGTGGATGAACATGGCGCACGCCTTGACGATATACCACGCGATGAGCGCGCGCGAGGGCGAGCAGAACACGTGGACGTTCGTCGGCGGCAGCATCAGCGCGAAGAGCGAGTTCACGATGCTCTCGGGGTTCGCCCCCGGCGCGAACGGGTAGGGCCGCGACAGGTCCGCCCACGACGCCTCCACGACGAGCACCTTCAAGGTGGCGAACGCCGCGCGGTCGTAGATCTCCCGCGTGAAGCGCGCGCGCCCGTGGGTGAGGGTCGAAACGCAGTCCTGGAGGGACTTGCGCTCGATGACCACCTGGCGCTTGAAGCCATGGACTGAATAGTCGCCCGTGCGGAGCTTCGCGTGCTCCACGCGCACGCCGTATTGCGTGAACGCGGAGAAGTCGAGGGGCCGCTGTTCGCGGCTGTCCTCGATGATCGTGAAGCCCGTCGGCTCTTTCTCGCCCTTGCGCATGGTGTGCCGCCTCCGCGTCGCTTAGAACGGCATATCGTCGGGGTCGCCCTCCTCCGGCGCGGGGACGCCGCCCGGCGCGGTGGCGGGAGCGGACGCCTGCACCTTCGGCGCGGGCTTGCCGGAGATGAACGCGGCGAGGCGGTCGGCGGCGGCGGCCCCCTGGAGCCGGGCGAACGGCGAGATGAAGCGCGCGCGCGGCGGCCAGTACGTGCCGTCGCCCTTCGCGTCCTCCGTGACGGATATAGTCACCTCGCGCCCGAGGTTGCCCTCCGCCATCGCCGCGCCGAGGTCGGCCTCCGTCGCGCCCTGCGCAAGCAGCCCCTGCTTCACGAGGTCCTTCAGCGTCACGTCGATCTGCGTCGGCGTGCGCCCGTCCTCGCGCTTGTTCCACTCCAGCGCCTTGCCCGTCAGCTCGCGGTGCGAGACTTCGAGCTTCACGTCGAAGCGGCGCGGGTCGCTCTCGGCGGTCTGCACGTCGAACACGAGCATGAGCGCCGTCTCGCGGTCGCCCTCCGGCAGCTTCTCCAGCATCTTCTCGGTCAGCTCCTCCGCGCCGATGTTCATGATCGTGGCCTTGCCACGGTATATGGTGTTCTTCTCACTCATTGTCTTGGTCTTTCGTTTGGTTTGTTGGGTTGTTGGGTTGTCGGTTGTTGACTATTTGATAACTTGTTGATTAGCCCTCCTCCTCGCGTTCTTGGAGCACGGCGACGATTGCCGCGCGGTGCGCCTCCGTGATTGCCGGGAACTTCGGCGCGTTGGCGAGTATGATCTCCAGCGTCTCGTTCGGCAGCTCCTCGAAGCGGCGGCCCTTGTTCTTTCCGCAAGGGCAGACTTCGGGATCGGCGGCGGGCGCCGGAGCGGGCGCGGCGGGCTTCGCGGTCGGCGGGACCGCAGTCGGCTCCACCACCTCCGCATCGACGGGCTCGGCCTTCGGCGTGGACGCCTTGCGCTTCCTGGGCGTCGGAGCGGGCGCGGGCGGCGGCGCAACTGGCGAGGGCGAGACGGCGGACGGCGTAATCGCGCGCGGCGCGGCGGGCGCGCGGTCGAAGTCCTGCGCCTCCTCCTGCGTGTACTGCCCCTCCAGCGCCTCCGGGCAGATTGCGCGGATGTAGGTGGCGAGGCAGCGCGCCTTCAGCATCTCGCGCGGGAACTTGCGCCAGTTGTCCTTGAGCTGTCCGCTCTTGCCTATTGCGACGCCGTTCTGCTTGAACTCGTCGAGGGTCACGCGTCCGCGCGTCTCCTCGCCCTCGTAGGTGAAGGTCACGTCGCACACCTCCGCCGTCCATTCGTTGAAGTGCCAGCGCCCTCCGAGGCGGCGGAAGTTGCGCTGCGCGTAGTCGGACTTGATCGTGGTCGAGCCGTCCTGCATGATGTGGTACTTCGCCTTGAATTCGACGGGCGAGAGCCCCTCGATGAAGCAGTTGATGAGCGCGGCGGTCGCGGTGGATTTCGTCACCGCGCCGAAGAAGCCGGACGCGGCGAACGTCTCGCCCAGCTTGTCGAGCGCGGCGGAGTGTTCCACGATCTGGAGCGCGGTCATGCCGTTCGCGGGTACGAGCGCGGTGGTCGGCGGCTCGGTCGTTATCTGCCTTGCGACGCGGCTGGCGGCGAGCGCCGCCTGTGCGGTTGCCATTGGGTCGTTCATGGTTTGTGCCTTTCTGTGTTTGTGTTGTTTGGTATGTTTGGGTTGTTCGGTCGCTTGTGTTGTCGGACTACATATTCGCCTTGAACCACGCGGCGATCTCGTCGCACGCGGCGTCGCTCTGCGCGGTCGCCCAGCACACGTCGACGGCTCCCTCCTTCTCGGCGGCCTTGACGATCTTTGCGAGCGCCTTGTCCGTCGCGGTGAGCTTGACGCAGTAGGTGTGCATCGGCGCGGGCGGCGTGTGGTCCGCCTTGATCTTCGCAACGCGGTCCTTCAGCGCCTTGAACGCGGCGGAAATCTTCGCGTAGGCGCACGCGGGGTCCGCCTTCGTCGAGTAGCTCCAGAGCCGCGCGTCGATTGCGGTGATTACGCGCTGCGCCTCGGTAGCGGCGCACACCTCCGCGACGAGCTTCTTGCCCTTGTCGCGCAGGTCCTCCACGATGTCCGCGAGCCGCGAGAGCTCGTCGCGCGTCTCCTTCGCGTCGTAGTTGGTTTCGTCTATCGCGTTCTCGGCGGCCTCTATCTGCGCGAGCACTTCGTCGCGGCGCGCGTTGATGTAGGCGACGAGCTGCATGGACTTCTCCAGGCTGCCCTGCGGGTTGACGAGGACGAGCTCGCCGCCGCTTGCGTTGGTCTTGGTTTCTTCGGTCATGGTTGTGTTCCTTTGGTTGTTTGGGTGTTTGGGTGTTTTGGTTGTTTGGTTTGTCAGCTTGCGAAGAGCTCCATCTGTTGTGGAACTCCGCAAGAAGGGGGTTTGGGTGCCTCCTCCGCGTCGCTCGCGGCGAATGTGCCGCGCCGCATGGGGAAGCGGTGCAGGAAATAGCCGGGCGTGTAGCGGTCGCGCGAGAGGCGCTTCATGGCGAGCGCGTCGGCGTGCTGGACTATCGCGGGGTAGCCGAGGAGCGATAGCTGGACATACGAGGCGTCGCACGCGCGGAGGTCGATGTCGCCCGCGATGACGAGGAGGTCGCCCTGCCGCACGCCCTGCGAAATCAGCCGCTCCGCGCCCTCGATAAGCAATACGGACGTGCCGCACGCGGGGTCGTTCAACTTCACGATCTGCCCCGGCGCGTAGTTGTCGAGGGTCGGATACAGGCACGCCGCCATCATGCGCGAGACGCACACGGGCGTGAGGAACTGCCCGTTGCGGGTGTTGCTCGCGCCGAGCGCCTCCAGCGCGTGCCCGAGGAAGTCCTCGCGCGCCGCCTCCAGCGCGGCGACTGTCAGCGCGAGCGCCTTCGGGAACTCCGCGAACTCGTCGGCGGCATACCGCTCGCGGATTTCGGCGTACTCGCGCTCGATGTCCGCGCGGGCGTCGGCTTGTATGAGGGTCGTGCCCTCGATTGCGAGCGACATGGCGCGCACCATGTCCGCGAATACCTCCGACTGGCGGCGGTGGCGTGCGGCGCGTTCCACGCAGTTGCAGAAGTCCTTTTTCAGTTTGTCGGTTGCGTTGCTCATGTGTTTGTCGGTTGTTTGGTTGATGTTGAAGTTTTGCCCGCCGCGTTTAGCCTCGGACGGGCGCGAGGGTGACTATGAATACATCCAATACCTTCTTCTCAGTCGCTCGCGTTGTGCATCCCGGCGCGTCTCAAAACGAGAGGGAGGGGTAGGATCTACTGGCCTGCCAGATTGAGTGGCAGGTCAGCATCCTTTCGCGTTGTGACTTTTTCGGTCATAGTTATGTCCTTTTGTCGGGTTTACGATGCGGCCGGGCACGCGCCCAGCTCCGTGAAGTAATGGCGCTCTCCCCAATGGGCCGCCGGAGCGCGCGGCGGTTGGCGGTTTTCTGTTGAGCGCGGCGCATTTGCCGCGTCCTGTTCGTTCCCCCTTTTTGCGCCACGGGCGGAAGGGTCGCCCGTGAGCCAGGTCCCATGCTGGACGCCGCTCGTCCGGCGCGCAGTGCGCCTTAGCGGTGGAAGGTGGCGTCCCCGCGCCGCGTGTCCTAAGCTCACGCGGCGCGTTCTCACGGTCATGGGTCTGCGCGGTTCGGCTCACCGTGTTCCCTCCAAATTTGCCGGGGAGGGTCCCGTCTCTTGCCTTCGGGATTTCCGCGCTTCCGGCGCGCCTCCCGATGGGGCTGTGTAAAATAGATTTGCCATGCGGACGATCTCGCGGACGTTGCCGATTGCCGCGACGCATACAAGGCGCCCCTCGGCGTCGTAGACCGCGCCGCTCTTCGGATTGCGCTTCATGCAATCCACGCGCCACGGCAACGGCCCCGGCGTGAGCAGGAATTTGTTTCCGCTTGCCATCAGTCCGCCCCTCCCTTCACGACTGGCAGAAGGTCGCGCAGATAGCCGCCCATTGTAAGCGGCGGGTTCATCGTCACGACGTCGGCGGCGATCTCCTTCTCGACTACGGCGAGCGCCTCCGGCGGCGTGCGGTATATTCCGCCCAGTCCGAGCGCCGCGCGCGTCGTGCATGGCGGGCGGACTACGCCCACGTGGACCTTGCGCGGGTCTATTCCGACTCGGGCCGCCTTGCGCTGTATGGCGCACGCGACGCAGTAGCGGACGTTCGCCTTCACTGGCGCGCCGCACGCCTTGCAGCTCCTCGATGGGTTGCGGGGTTTCCTGTTCATTTGCCCGCCCTCCATGTCTTGACGATTTCGCGCTTCACCATGCCGCGCGAGTGTCCGTTCTCGAACGCAACGTCGCGCCGCTCGATTTCCGCGCGGTCATACCCGCCGTGCGCCTTGATTGACGCCAGCACCTCCAGCGCCTCCTCGATCGTGTCGGTGGACCCGACTTCGTGTAGCGCGGTTTCCTGCGGGTAGAATTTCTGCGGATTGAACCGCGCGCGGATAGAGAAGCGCGAGACTATCACAAATTTGTCGCTCATCTGCCTGTTCTCCTTCATGTGTGTGGAATGTTCGTGGCGCAGCCGCCCGCGCAGTTTCCGCGAGACTCGATGCGGAGCCCTGTCCGCGACTGGCTCACGCGCACCGGCACGCCGCCCGCCGCCTTCGCCTCCAGGTCGCGGCGCGCGAGGAACTGCGCGCGGGAGGTGATTTGCGCGAGCTTGCGGTCGGTGCGTCCGCCCTCGCCGTGTTCGTGCTGCCAGGTGTTGTAGCACTTGCGCGAGCAGAAGCGGCCGGGAGTGTTTTCCAGTGGCTGGAAGCGGCGTCCGCACTGCTCGCACGTCGCCTTCGGCCGGCGCTTCGCGGCATAGTAGCGGTCGTGGCACTTCTGGGAGCAGAAGCGCTTCCGCGACGACAGCGGCCCGAACGGCGCGCCGCATACCTCGCACCGCTTCCTCGCGTGAGCCCTCACTTGTCGCCTCCTTCCTTTGCCATCGCCGCGCGCTCCTCCTCGATGCGCTCCGTGACGAACTTCGCTATGTGGTATAGTATGTCCTCACTGTCCTCGGGAAGTGAGAGCCATGTCTTGATGACGCACAGTGACGATAACAATCTGTCGCGCCTCTTGTCGCGCCGCTTGAACGCTGCGAGTTCTTTGCGTGTCATTCCGCACCGCCTTCCTTGTCGCTCTTGAATTTCGCGTTGATGTATTCCTTCGCTATCGTCCGAGCCTCGTTGCAGAGGCGGATGAAAGAAGCGCATTTTAAGGCTTCCGCATCCGCGGTGCCGCTGCTTGTAGCTGGGGCGAAGTCAGTCTCCGCCCGGACCTTGAACCCGCAAACCTCAATCTCAACCCTCACTTCGCGCCTCCTTCCTTCTCGAGGCGGTCTATATGGTAGACAACCTCAGAGAGGGTGTCGCCCTCTGCCAAGGTCTTGAAGTCACCCTTATCCAAACGCGCATACCACCGAGTACAACCAATAATACGGTCGTATCCGCCACAGTAGATGTAATAGCGGTTTTTGTAGAGGTACTCGCCATACTCCAGTTTTTTCAAGTTGGGGATTCTTTTCACTTCGCGCCTCCTTCCTTTAGGTCGATTATCAGCGAGATATTGTCGCCTGTTATCTCGCATCCAATGATGATGTCGTCTGGGCGGATTTCCGTCTCTCCGTACAGGAACGAAATAGGCACCTCGTCGCTTGTCAGCCGCGAGGTCACCTCCTTGACCCTGCGCTTGAACTCCAGCCACGTCACTTCGTGCCTCCTTCCTTCTTGCCTGTAATCTTCGTTCCGTTCTTCGCGCATACGCGCACCTCCTCGCGGCACGCGTGCGGCGCGACTGGCGGCAGCACCACTGCCGACTTGTCGCCCGCGTTGTTGAAGCGCCTCGACGCGGAGTAGAAGCCCTGCGCCGCCTTCGTCGTTCCCGATCTCATTCGTTTGTCCTCCATGCTTAGGTTGTTAGAAAATGGACCCCAGCCTACCCGTCAGCCGTTCGCGGGGGGAAAATCAGCAAAAACCCCCGCAGCATGGTATCTGCCCTAAATCGCAACGCGCACGCGCCCGCCGGACTCGTATGCCTCCACCGAGGCGAGCGTGACGCCGAGATCGCGCCCGCCCGCGCCGCTCGCGCCGTCCAGCACGCCCGCCTTGACGAGCGCGTGGACCGTCTGCCGCGTGACGCCGAGCCGGGCGGCCGCCGCCTTCTTCGTAAGTACGGAAGGGCCGCCGCACATGGAGCCCAGGAACCGCGCGAACGCGTCGCGGTCGACGCGCGTGCCTTCGAGGTCGCCCGCCGCCAGCGCGAGCATGGCGCGTCTCGTCGGAGCGGAAAACATCACCGCGCCCCCTTCCCGCTCATCCGCGACTGCTTGCGGCGGATGTGGTCGGTGAGGACCTTCGCCGCGTGCGGCCCCGTCTTGCGCGCGTTGATGCGCGCCTCGGCGGTCAGCGCGTCGAACACGTCCGCGTCGATGTTGAGGTTGAGGCGTCTCTGCCCATTCGGTATCGTTGACTTGCCCATGCGTGTGCTCCTTGCGTTGTTTTCTGAAATCACATACACGCGAGGCACACCACCCACGCGACGAGCGCGGCGAGCGCGAACGGCGCGGCGATTATGCCCCCGGCGATTGCGAGCGCGCGGTCGCGGCGTATCTGCCGCGCGGCGGCGATTTCGTTGTCTCTCATGTCATAGATTGAAGGTGTCATTTTGTGTGCCTCCTGTTGCGTTGTTTAAGATTTTCCGCCCCGGCTACCTGTTTGCCGTTCCTGCCGCGCCCCGCCGCATCTTGCCGCGCCGTACCACTCCCAACCTCGCCATGCCTGCCTTGCCGAGCCGAGCTCTGCCCAACTAAGCCCCACCTATCCACACCTGCCGCGCCTCGCCCGGCCGCGCCTCGCCCGGCCGCGCCGTGCCCCACATGGCCATGCCATACCTGCCGCACCACGCCGGACCTGCCGCGCCGCGCTTCGCCTCGCCATACCGCGCCTCACCGCGCCTATCCTTGCCTTGCCATACCTGCCGCGCCCCACCTTGCCAATCCGTGCCAGGCCACACCAATCCGTGCCAGGCATCGCCTTGCCTGCCTCGCTGTGCCGGTCCTTGCCTATCATAACCCTGCCAGTCCGTGCCATGCCTCGCCTGCCACACCATGCCCGACCCGTCCGTGCCAGGCCAAGCCACGCCAAGCCTCGCCTGCCAAGCCACACCGCGCCAGGCCCAGCCCGTCCCTGTCATGCCTGCCCTGTATCATTTCGCGTGCGCCTCTATTGCCGACCAGATGTCTCCGAGCCGCTTCAGATGTTGGTAGCGCGTTTTCAGCGCGTTCAGCTGGTCCAGCGCGTCCGCCTCCGCGACTGCGAGAAGGTCCTCGCGCTTCGCCACGTCCTCCGCGAGCCGATACGGGTTTTCGCTGCTTGCGCCGTTTCGGTCCACGGACAGATTGACGAACATGGGCGCGTTGTACTTGCGCTTGCCGTCCACGCACTCGATCTCGAATGTGCGGATGAGCCTCTGCGCTTGTATCAGCCTATATTTGTGCGCCGCTTCGGTATCATCCCAACAGAACGCGCCGTGGAGCGGGGAGCTCTCGTCTCGCGCCGCTTCCACTACTGCGCCAGGGCGGAGAAGTCCCCCGTCCCGGCGAGCGATTGCCTTCAATGCCTCGACTTGCGTCATTTACTTGTCCTCCTTGACGATTGCCATGACGGACGCCTCGTCCGAGACTTCGAACGTGCCCCAACCGCATCCGTTGGAGTTCGTGGAGCTCGGACGCCCCTCGCACACGCCGACCTGCATACCCGCGCGGGCTATCAGGTTCACGATGTCCGAAGCGGTGAACTGATCCGCGTCATAGCGGAAGCGGAGACGGCACCCCCATTCCAGCCACTGCGGACGCACCGAAATGTCGCAGACGCCGGTAGCGAGACGTACCATGCTTTCAAGTTGCCGGGGCTCCGCGCCGTAAATCTTGACGAGCGGCGTCCCCTCGGTATTGTCGAAGCCGTCCGCCTCGACGAATAGCGACATTTTCGCCTGGGTCATCTTGAAGCCTACAAGCGTGCACGCCCTGATGCAGGCGTTGCGGAACGCCGGAGCGGGTATGCCGTCCCAGCCGTCGAGACTGACGTGCCGCGCGGCGTTGAACACGGCCGTGAAGTCTTTGGCCTCGCGGACCTTCTTCGACTTCGCGGTGGACCCCGCCTCCTGTTTCGCGCGTATCATGTCGATGGCCTTCTTGGAGAACTTGTGCACCACCAGCGGCGCGGTTCCCCTTATCCACACTTCGCCCGCCTTGATGTTCGGTGGCGTGATGTGAACGGCCTCGGTTGTCTTGTTTGTTGTGCTCATTGTCTGTGTCCTTTCGTTTCGTGTGTTTGTGTGTTGGTTTGTAAGTCGTGCGTTTAGGTGCCGCTGTATGGCGCGCGGCGCTCCCCCGGCTCTGGTGACACACATAACCAGCGCCGGGACGCTGGCCAGCGTTAGGGGTCTCACGCCGCGCGGCTCGCGTCGATGATGGGGCACATCGAGAACGATCCCCAGGGCTTGATTGACTCTTCCCCGAAGTGCTCGGCCTTCTTCTGGTCGATTCGGAACGTGCGCACTTTGTTGCCGTCGAGGTCGCCGCGCACCATCTCGACCGTCACCGTCGAAGCCGTGCGGCGCAATACCTTGACCGCGATGATGCAGTTGCTGTCGCAGATTGATGAGGTGGCGTAAGTCTTGCCAACCTCGAAGCGCTTGATGTTGTCCATTGTGTGTGTCCTTTCTTGAGTGTTTTTCGCTTGCCCCTTTTCCGGGCTTGCGGTGACATTATAGCATAAAGTGCGTTCCCACCGCAAGGGGGAATTTTCATTTTTTTTCAATGCGTCAAAAACACGCCTATTCCGCCAGCGCCGCGAACGCCGCCGCCATGCCCTCCGCCATTTCGTGACTTGCCGAGGCAAAGGCACACCCCGCGCCGAGGCAACCGACAGCCGCCGACGCGGGGCTTCCGCACGCGCGCACGCCACCCGGCGCGAACGCGGGCGAAATCAAAGCCCCTTTTCGGCCCCGAACGCGCGGGGGATGACGTAGTTTCGGAGCGGGACCTCAGAACCCGCCGGGCCGCAGCAGATGTTACTCTGCGGTCGCGCTCTTGATGAGCTCGACTGCGCTTTCCGCGACTCCGCCTGCGCTGTCTGCGGCGGCCTTCGCGGGGTCGTTGTAGTTGAGGTCGGTCTGCGGCTTCACGTCCACCGTCGGCGTCGAGGTCGGCGTGCTTGTGGGCGTCGAGGTCTGCGTCTCGGTGCCGCTCGTCTCGTTCGCCTGCATCTGCGAAACGAAGTCCGATCCGAACGTGGCGCGGGCGTTGTCGTAGACGTAGACGTAGGTCGTCGCGGTCTGCGCGCGCTGGGTCGCCTTCTGGTCGGTCGGCTGTTCTCCGAGCTTGCACCCGCACAGCGTCGCGGCGATGACGAGCGCGAGGGCGACTGCGCAGGGCTTGCACTTTCCGCCAAAGCAGGGGGAGCACGATCCGTCGGAGCAGTCGTCGTCGCACGGGGAGCATTTGCCGCCCTTGCACTTCTGGGTCTTGGAGGCGAGCTTGGCGGCGACCTTAGCCTTAGCCTTTGCCTTTGCCGCTGTAACCTTCGCCTTGACCGCGGATTTGATTGCGTTCTTGAGCTTCATGGTTTTTGCCTTTCGTTTGGTTTTGGACAATCAGATTTTTTTGCTTACGCCGTCAGCGCAGTGCCGATTTCCTTCGCGTCGGTGATGAGCGCGTCGGCTTCGTCCTCCGTGAGCTTGCCGTCCGCGAGCTTCTTGTCGAGGCGGTCCAAGAAGTCGAGTAGCAGGCGGAGCTTGTTCGCGTAGGTTGCCACGATTGCGCGGGCGCGGTCCACGTTGACGTTGTAGCGGTCGAGCGCGTCGTTGACGATGTTGACGGCGTACTTCTTCACGCCCCAGTTGATTAGCCACTTCATTTGGTAGTTCCCTTTCTATGGTTGTTATTTGCGTACTTGTCGAAATCGTTGTGCGCCGGAAGCGCGTCGGTCTGCGTCGGCACGGTCGGCAGGGTGTCGCGGACGGTCTTGAGCCCGCGTTCGCCTATCGCGCCGTATGCGATGACGCCCATAGCGAACAGGAGCAGGAACACCAGCGCGGTGATGATGCGTCCTGTTGTCGTGTCGCGCCGCTTCAAGAGGTCGATGAGGTTGACGTTCGACTCGACGACTCCGCGCAGGTAGCCGTTGGTTTCGTCAACCTTCGATTCGACGGAGTTGATGCGGTCGTAGACCTTCGACAGCTCCTGTTGCGCTATGGCGTTGTTCTGCGGCATTGTGTGTAAGTCCTTTCGTTATGGTAGCCCGAACCGCGCCTTGGTGATCTCGTCGGGCGTCTTGGCGTCCTGGAACTCGCGTTCGATCTGCTTCTGCTGTTCGAGTGTCATGGGGTATGTCCTTTCTAATTCTTGTCCGGCCCGAGCACGAAGTCGCCCGAGCCCGCGTTGCCGAAGAGCTTGCCCGACACGCGGTCGTACATATAGCCGACGGTGCCCTTGCGCACGGGGATGAAGTCGCGGAGCAGGATGCCGTTTTTCCTTATCTGGAAAAAGCTTATTCTGCCAATCCCGTGTGAAGTTGAAGTGGTAAAAATCGAATCCATGTCAAAAATAAAGACGTGTCTCGAACCATCGTATGTCCCAATATCTCCGCTTGTCCACCTTACAGTTGAGTTAAAACTAAACGAGGCCTGCCCATCAGTAAAATCAAAGTGGTATCTATTGAATGTTTTTACAGGCCGTTCGTTTCCAAGGGCGCGGCTCTCTTTGGACGCAAAATCTATATAAAACCAAGAGTTTCCCCAGTTAGCGTCATTCATGCCTGGAGAATACCAAGAACTCCCCTCCTTGAATCCGAAGAAGCGCCTTTGCGTGTTTAACACTTGTTCGTAGACATCAAAGTCGTATACTAAATTATTCTGCGAGACAATCCCCGTATCAATCCACTGCGTCCCCGTGGATTGGAGGAACTCCACCTCGGCGTCATACGGAAGCCGCTTGCCAGCCATTAGCGCGTTGCGTAGGTTTATCAGCATGGCGTCAGCCCTCCGTCGGTATCGCGTCGAGGAACGCGTCTATCTCTTCCCTCGTTTTGCTGAGCGCGTTTGCCGCACCGTCGAGAAGCGCGTTCCACTTCTCCGCGCCGCCGAAGCCCTCCTCGATATAGTCGCAGTCGGTCAGCGCCTCCCACGCCGTGTAGCCCGTGGCGATTTCGGTAGACGAGAGGAACTGGCGCGCCGCGTCGAGCATCTGCGCCTGTGCGAGAGCGGTCTTGATGGAGAGCCGCGTCCACCTGCGCGGAGGGGGCGGCGGGTTCGCAACAACCTCCCAAACGCGACGGATGCAATCCTCGTCCGCGATGTCGTATGCGTGATGCACCTCCCAGCCGCGCGGCTCATAGTGGTAGCCGTCGGGCGCTGGGTCTGTTGGCGCGGATGCGTCGATTGGCAGGTAGCCAGCGCGAGCGTAAGTCTCTGCGCGGGGGTTCCAGATTTCGCGCCCGTCGATGATGAGCGAGCGCGGCGCGTAGGTGAGTTCGCCGCCCGTGAGCTTGCCGAAGTTGCGGTTGATGTTTGCCATGATGTCTGCCCTCCTTGCGTTATGCCGTTATCGTCTGAAGCACCTCGCCCTTGACGAGAAACACGCCCGAAGCCGTCTCGGTGAAGTAGAGTATCGTCGCCGCTCCGTCCGCGCCGATTTCGGGAGCCTCGCCGTCCGCGTTCTCGCAAACGACGCCCTGCGGAAGCGCAAGCTCTGGCGCGGTAGTGATGCCCGACGCCACCGTGAGCCGAAGCCCGAAGTCGCGCACCTTGCCAGAGGTTGCCGTCGGGAAGTTGACGGTCAGCGACGCGAGAGACGACGAAACCGCCACCGCATTGATTGCGCGGTCGTCGAGGGTGACTGCGCCGTTCGTGATGGTCTTGGTGACGAGGATGTAGGGAATTTCGCCCTTGACCGCGACGTTCGCGGCGGGTATCAGCGCGTCCGTCGGGTTGCCGCTCGCGTCCAGCGCGGCGAGGTTGCCTGCCGTCGGGTTGGCGGCGGTCAGCGCGAGGGTGCCGCTTGCCAAAGGGAACTCTATTATGTGGCTTGGTGAATGAGTCTCATCGTCCCCGTCGTTCCAAATGTACAATCCATTCGTCGAGAGCCAATAAATCAAATTCCCGTCTCGCCACTTGAGATAGTTGTCGCCCATGTGTAGCGACCCCGTCATCGTTCCGCCGCTCTTGTCGAGCTTGCCCGCGAGGTCTTGTAGTGCCGTGGTCGCATCTGTGGCGGCTTGCCCAGCGGTGGTGCCTATGTTTCGGAGCGCCTCGTCGATGCTGCTACCACCACTGGAGTTTGCGGGTATGTCCTCGCCAGTCGCGCTCGCCGCCATGCGCGAAGTGTCCGTCGGATGCACGTGGTCGCCGCGCGCGAACGCCGCAGACGTGCCAGCCGCGCCCGTGCCGTCCATCGCGGGGGTCGCGGCCGAGGGGGCGGGGATGTCGCCCGCGAACGGTTCCCACGCCGTGCCGTTGTAGAATTTGAGCACGCCGTCCACCTTCGCCACGTCGCCCTTGCGCAGCGTGCCCGGCACCGCGTCGAAGTAGAGCATCTGCCAGCTCGTCTCGCCCGGCTCCGGCGCGGGAGTCACGCCGAGCGACGCCACGGCGAAGTCTGCGACGCCGAGGATGTAGCCCGTGACCGCCGCGCCGTTCTCGTCGATGCCGTCCGCCATGACGCGCAGTCCGTTCGCGGTGCGTCCGCTCCTCGCGGTCGCTGGTAGTGTCGCCACCCAGACGCCGTTCGCGCTCTGCACCGCCGCGCGAGTGGTAGTCGAGCCGTCGGGGAAGGTCGCCGCGACGAATACCGCAGTGATCGCCCAGCGCCCGCAGTTGGGCGGGACGCCGCGAATGAGGACAGTCGACGGCGAGCCGGTGAACGTGACCGCCTCCGCGAGCGGCAGCTCCGGGTGCGCGGCGTTGAGCCTGATGTCTATGGGTCTAATCATTGATGCCTCCTTAGATGTTAGTAGTCAGCGACGAGCTTATGCGTCGCGGGGTCGTATGTCAGCGCTACGGGCGTAGACTTCGCGTATGTGTTCACAAGGAGATGCGTCGGGACGTGTACGGGTATCTGCTCGAAGTACGCCGTGACGGAGACAATCTCCTCTTTGATCGTCTGGTATACGGATCCGTCGTCGCCTATTACTTCGTACTCGAACGGGTTTTCCCAGTCGGTGGTCTTTTGCTGGATCGGCGCGGGGTCCGTGCGCAGCGTCACCTTCTCGGTGTAGGTGTGCCCGTCGCGGTTGAGCGTACCTTTTATGGTGTATTCGTACCGCAGGAAGCGCCATCCCGCCGCGAGGTTCGTCACGCTGCACTGGTAGTTGGTGTAGTTTATCCCGTCATAGCCGGATCCGCCCGGCTTCGTGCCGTCGTAGTAGCTCGCGCACGTCGCGCGGCATCCGGCGACGATTGCCTGTACGGGCTCTATTGTGACGGTCTTGCTTGCCATTGTTTAGGTCGGATTGATGATTGACGAAATGGACGTGGTGTTGATGGTCTGGTCGCCGTTCTCGGTCCAGCTTGTGATGATGCCGTTCACAACGTTGACTGTCGCGTGCTCTATCTCGAGGCGGTGGTTCGTCGTGCTCCACTGGATGTCCGTCACGATCTTCAGCCCCGTCTCGGTGATGCCGCCGAGCGAGCCTATTTGCTTGTAGGTCAGCCTTCCGTCGCTCTCGCGGAATACCACGTGCCCGGCGTTCGCGCCGCTCGCCTTGAGGTCCGCCGCAATGGTGGAGCTCGATACGGGCGTCCCCGCGTTCCAGTCCTTTATTTGCGCCTTGCCGTCGGCGGTGCGGGTGTTCAGCGACACACCGTCCGTCTCCGCCGAGCCGCCTCCGCCGCCCGCCGCCACCTTGTCCGCGCGGAAGCGGATGACGGGGTGGTCGGGGTCCGCGCGGTCTATCGTGATGTATCCGCTCTGCGGGTCCGTCTCGGCGTCGCCCTTCATGTTGTCCACGTATGCCGTGAGCCAGTTCCACGTCTCGACGAAAAAGCGGAACACCGAGCCGCACAGAAGCCGCCCGTGGCGCAGTTTCTCTATTCTCTGCGGACGCGCCATCAGCTGTTCCCTCCTTCGTCGAGGTCGTAGACGCGCGCGTTCTCGGTCGAGAAGATCATGGCGAAGGACTCCGTGGCGAGAAGGCTCTGGTAGGAGTCCTGTTCGTTCACCGACACGGTGACGGTCCACATCCCCGCCGCCTCGTGCTGGCATACGATGTCCGCCATCGGCACGTCGCCGCCTGGGTCGCGGTCGAACGAGCCCGTCGCGCCGTTCCAGGTGCTCACGCGCGTGGAGCGGTTGAACAGTGTGCGCAGGTCCGCCGCGCAGCTCTCCGCCGTCGCCGCGTCCATGCCGACGTAGCGGAAGGTCTTGGTCGCCGTGCGGGTATATTCCCAGATGTGGTTGTGGACCGTCGGGACCGTGCCCGTCGTCTCCACCCACGAGCCGAACACGACGCGCCGCGCGTAGTTGACCGCCAGCGCGGTGTCCACCACCCTGTTTGCCGAAGTGTATGTGTCGAGAAGTCCCATGTCCGCCGCCTCCTTACAGTGCCACCTTGTCCTCTATCGCCTTGCGGATTGCGTCGATGTCCTTCTGCATCTTCGCCTCCGCCTCCTTGCGCTGCTTTTCGAGCTCCTGCGCCCGCTTCAGTGCGGGGTTGTTGTTCGGGTCCTGGTCCGCGATGAACTCGCGCAGCCGGGCTATGCGCGCGAGATCGTGCGCATTGGTGAAGGCGCGTCCCCTGCGCGCGTTGCCTTCGAGACGCGAGAGTTCGCGCTGCGCGTTGCGGATTACGTTCTGCTGCCGGACGTTCTGCCGCCGCTCGTCGCGCGCGAGGTCGCGTTCGCCGCGCTCCCACTCTCCGAAGGTCTTGCCGCCGCGCGCGCGCTGCGCGTTCTGCTCCAGCACCTGCGCCTCGTCGTGCGCCTTGCGTATCTCCTCCTCGAGCGCGTCCATCTTCGCCTTGTGCTCCTGGCGGATTGCGTCGATGCGCTCGTTCGACGCCTTCTTCTCGGCGTCGCGGCGCTTCTTCTCCGCCTCCGCCTCGAGCTTCGCCTTCTCGTCCTCCAGCTTCTTCGCGGTGGCGGCGGCCTCCTCCGCCATCTTCTTCTCGGCGTCGCGGACGATCTTCTCGCCTTCCTTGACCGCCGTCTCGACCTGGAGCCGCGCGAGCTTCATGGCCTCCTCCGCGTTCATCTGCTCGGACTTGTTGCCGCGCACCTTCGCCGCGTCGATGTCGCGCTGCGCGAGGCGGACGCGGAGCTCGGCCTGTTCCTTCAGCTCCGCCGCCATAGCCTTCGCGCGGGTGAGCTCGTCGGCGTCTATGAGCTCCGCCTTGCGCCGCTCCTCGACGATCTTCTGCTGAAGGGTGTAGTATTCCTTCTCGATGCCGAGGTGCTCCAGTGCGCGACGCTTGGCGTCCTCCTGCGCCTTTGCCGCCGCCTTCACCGCATCCTCCTCCGCCTTGTCGGACTCCGCCTTGCGCTTGCGGTACTGCTCGACGCGCCTCTGGTAGCCGCGCGCAGCCGCCTCGAGCGTCATATATTCGCGCGACAGTCCACGAGCGGCGAGCCGCGCGTCCTTCATGAGCTCGTTGTGCTTCTTCATGAGCCCGATGACCGTAGTGAGCGCCATCGCGCCCACCTGCCACATACCGCCGCCGAGCACGAGCTTGAACACCGTTCCGAACGTGCCGCCGAGCATCCCCGCCGCGCGCCCGAGGTCCGCGACGCCTTTCTTGCTCATGCCGAGCCGCGAGTTGAGTATGCCCACGTCGTTCGCGGCGCTCGCCAGCCCGTTGCCGGTGCGCCGTTCCGCAATCGTGAGGTTTATCTGTCCGTTAGCCATTCTGCAATCCCTCCGGCTTCGCGGCGGACGCGCCGCGCACCTCTTCTATGAGCGCGTGCCACGCCACCGACGCGCGCGTGCCCTCGCCGTCCTTGAACTCCCAGCGGTTCAGCTCCCACGCGCGGCGAAGTGCGCGGTCGAGCTGCGGAGGCGTCAGGCGCTTCAGGTCGTCCAGCGCCGCGCCTGTGACGCCCACGGCTTCCGCGAGGTCCGCATACATCTTGTCGCGCCTCGTCATTCGCGGCGCATCTGCCGCGCGGCCCTTCGGCTCGGGCATCGGCAGGTCGTCGTATCCGTCGTCGTCGCCGCTCACGCAGTAGGCCAGCGCGTCCAGGAGCTCGCGCTCCGTCGCGGCGATCGTCCGCATGAACGCGCGCGCGCGCTTCTGGACCGACTTCGCGTTCCGCATCTCCTCGCCGTCGAAGAACCCCGGCTCGTCGGCGTGCGCCAGCGCGTATGCGCGGAGCATGAGCGCCGTGTCGCCGTTTGCGGACAGCGGCGCGGCGACTTCGAGGAGCCACAGCTCCGACTGGATCGTCGGCTCGTGGAAGAGGACGCCGCCGCAGAAGCGGACGCGCGGAGCGGAGAGGAACGGCGCACCGTCCGACGCCTTCGCCCGCGCAAGCAGACGTGCCGCCGTGTCGATGCGCACCGCGTCGAAGGGCGTGACGTTGACGCCCTCCGCCGCCAGCCGCTCGAACATCTCCGCCGCGAGTTCCTGCATGGCCCCTCCTTACGTCGCGGAAGGATGCACCGAGGTGAGGTTCTTGCGGAGCGTCGCGGTCCACGTGGGGAAGTCCGCGTCGGGATTGTCCACCGTGAGCGGCGAGACGATCTCCCACCCCGTGCCCGCCGAGATCGTCGGCGCGGTGGAGCCGGACTGCACGATCGACACCGCCACCTCGACGCGCCCGTTCTGGATGTCGTGCGCGACGATTTCGCCGTCCACCGTCGCGGTGGAGAGGTCCGCCGTCGCGGTGTAGTTGCATCCGTTGACGTAGCAGCCCGCCCCCGTAAGGGAGAACGCCGAGTCGAGTATCTGCGCGTCGTGCCACTTCTTCAGCGCGAACGCGGGGAGGGTGATGGTCGTCGAGGTCGTGGTGGTCGCACCAGCCTCGACCTGTGCGCCGCTGCACTGGAGCTCCGCAACCGCGCCGGGCGCGGTGTTCCAGCTCACCGAGGTGAGGGCGAACGGCTTGCTGTCCACCGTCGTGATCGCGCCGAGCTTGATGGCGGACATGGTGATGTCCGCTATGACCTCGTAGGTGACGGACGGCGCGGACTGTTCTCCGAACACCTCCATCGCCACGGTGTCACCGATCTCGTCGTGCGCCTCTGCGGTGGTTGCGCTCTTGTTGAGCGAAGAGTTCTTCAGCGACAGGCTCGCGTTGGAGCCGAGGCCGAAATAGTCGGGTTTGCTGGGGAATGACATGGTTTATGCCTCCGTTGTCGTTGTTTCTGTGAATATGCCTTTTACGGCGAAATTGCTTGTTGTGGAAATCACGGACACGTCACCGATCTCCGCGCTGTCCTGTCCCGCGTCCAGGCGGAAGCCGGCGGCGCGGAAGTTCTCGGTCGTGAGCGCGGCGGACATCTGCTCTATGTTCGCGTTGTCGTTCCACCGCAGGAACACGCGCTCCACGATTGCCGCCACCTCGTCGAAGCTGGCGATCGTCGGGTCGTCGCTCCATTCCAGCCGCACCGCCACGGACACCGAGAACTCGATGATGGGCGACGCGTAGCTCTCGGCGTTCGCGGGCGTGACCGTCACCATCACCTCGGGCCGTCCGTCGCCCGTCGAAACCTTGACGAAACCCTCCGCGACGCTTTCGCGGAAGCCGCGCACAAGCGCCGCGCCGTCCGTCGCGGTCTTGACTGCGGCGACCACCGCCGCCTCGAGCTGCTTTACAAGTGATGTCATCTTGCCCTCCTTCCCTTCACCTCCGGGAACGGCGTAGCCACGCGCTCCCCGAACTTCCGCTCCGCCACCTTGCACAGACGGCCGGCGATCTTGTTCGCCGCGCGCTTCAGCGCGAGATCGATGGACGCGGGGCCGCCCTGGAGCGCCTGGACCGCGTAGCCGAGCCCGTCGCGTATCTGCAGCATGAACGAGCCGCCCGTGTCGGTCTTGCGGACCATTACGTTCGCCGCCGCTATGCGCGCGAGGCGCATATCCGCGCGTTCGTCCTTCACCTGGCGCGTCGAGAGGCGGTTCATGGCGATGCCCAGGGCGCGGCGCGCGAGTCCGCTGTTCTTCACCTTGCCCCACGCGTCGAACGCGCGGCGGAGGTCTGCGGATGTTGCGCGGGGCTTGCCGCGCTTCGTCGTGCCATCCACCTTCATCCACTTGACGATGTTCACGCGGCGACCGTTGCGCCAGCGCGTCACCACGGTGCGCCTAAACGAGCCGCGCGCGTATGTGATATACTGCGGGTCGGACTTGCCCCACCGAACGTCGCGGCGCGGTATCGTGCGCGGAGCCACGCGGGTGAGCGTGCGCAGGGACACGAGCGCGTCTATGCCCGTGGCTATCACGGCGTCTGCGGCAGACTCGCCCAGGTACTTCTGCCGCTGCCTTATCAGGTCGGAGAGCACCGAGAGCGGCGCGCCGTCGTAGTCGGCGCTTATGTCTACCGCGACCACGGCGGAACCCTCCCAGGCTTCCAGTCCGCCACGAGCGCGATGTCGCCGCTCGGCAGATGGTTGACCGCCGACGCCTTCAGCCACATCTTCGCGCCGGTCCACTCCATGCACATCCACTCGCCTATCTGCGGATCCTCGACGAAGGTCCAGGCGACGCGCGGGAACGACACGTTGAACGTCCGCGCGACGCTTGGAGCGCTTGCCTCCGGAAGCGTCTCCATGTCCTCCGTCACCGAGCAGCGCAGCGTGAGCTTTATGCGGCGCTCGTCGGGACGGACGCCGTAGAACGCCACGGGCACGCTGTAGAACGGCGCGAAGGCTCTCGAATTGGTGAACTTGATGGGCATGGAGAACGGACCCTTTTACTTGATGATGATTTTGATGATGTCGCCGGGCGGCGGGCGGGTTGCCAGGGGAAAGGATCGCACCCTGCCCGCCTCGCCGCCAGGCGTAAGGCTTAGGCCGTCTTGAGCTGGTAGAAACCCGGCGCGCCGTTGGAGCTCTGGAGCGAGAGCGCCGTGCCGAAGAGCGTGTCGACGCTCCACGAGCAAGTGCCCTGATCCGCGTCCACGACGACGCGCTGTCCGAACGCAAAGCCCGTGGCCTCGTCGGTTATCGTTCCGAACTCGATGAGGTTGCCGCCCTCGCGGACGGGCGTCACGACGCGGTTCGCGGAGGCGATGGCGCCTTCGGGAACGATGAAGCCGAAGCCGTTGTTCGCGTTGGCGGCGGACGCCTTCGAGCAGTTGGGCGAGCAGACCACGGCCTTGAAGCCGAGGAAGCGGCCAATCATACCCGTGCGGACGGCCTCGTCGGATCCGATGACGTACTGCGGAAGCACCGCGAGGAGCTTGGAGTACGTGACCGGCTCGAGGATGAGGACGCACTGCGCGGGGTCGAGGTCCTTGCCGATGGCGGCGGCATGGAGCGCCGTGAAGTCAGCGAGGGAGGCGGTCGTCGCCTGGGTGATCTGCGCGGTCGCGGCGGAGTAGGTCAGGAGGCCCATGATGGTCTGAACGACGTACTTGCCGATGGCCTCACCAGCCTTCGGACCCATCTCGGCCCAGCAGGGCGCGAGCTCGTTGGTGAGCGCGTCAACGTCGCCAATCGTGAAGGTCGACTTGCGGTGCGCGGAGAGCGTGATCGTCGCCGGCTTGATGGTGTTCGTCGGGTGGGTGTAGCCCGCGCCCGCGCCGAAGTTCTCGGAGCTGGCCGCGAGGACGTTCACGGCGATGCCGGAATACTGCGTCGACCCGACCGCCTGGAAGTTGGTCGAGAAGAGCTTGGTGAACTCGAGGTAGGGACGGGCCGCGAGGATGACCTTGTCGGCTCCGGCGACGAGTCCCTGGGAAGTTACGGAAGTTGCCATTTTTGTGGTTCCTTTCTGATTGATTGTTTACTTGATTTTTCCCGCGCGCTTTGCGGCGCGAAGGGCCTCGCGCTCTTCGGGCGTCTTGGCCGCCTTCATTTTGGCTGCATAGCCGGCCTCGGAGGGAGGTGTGAGTACCCCGGCGGTCAGCGCGTCGCGGGTGGCTTCGAGGCGCTTGGCCTTGTCCTCGGACGCCTTCAGACTGTCGCGGACTGCCGCGAGGTCGTCGGTTGCCTTCTGGAGGGCCTTTGCGTTCTCTTCGAGCTTGGCGGAAAGCTCGCTGACCTTCGCGTTGGCGTCGGCCAGATCTTTCGCGCCCTGCTCGAGCTGAGTTTTAAGTGCTGCGTTTTCTGCGTCGCGCGCGGCGAGCGCGGCCTTGTGCTGCTCCTCTGCCGCCGCGAGCATCTCGACGCTCTTCTTCTGGAGGTCGTTGAACTTCTGGGAGAGGCCCTTGAAGCGAGCCTCCCAATTGGCGGAGCTTGCGTCCTTCGCTCCCTCCGCTTCGCTCCGCTCTCTCGGGCGCTCGACTATTTCAGGTTGCGCGGGTGGCGTCAGCTGCGAGCCGGACGCCTCGGGTTGCGCGGGGGTCTCGGGCGCTTCGGCCTTCGGCGGTTCTCCGGGCGTCTCGGGCGCTTCGACAGGCGCTTCGGCCTTCGGCGCTTCGGGCTTGCGGTCGTGAAACTCGACGAGCGCCTTTGCCGCTTCGGGTGCCTTTGCAAAGGCGCGGCGGGTGAGCGACGCGGCGGCCTTCATTTCGCCCGCGTAGTCGTCGACGAGGAAGCCGGCCTCGCGCGCTCCTTCGGCGCTGAGCCACGTTTCCGCGTCCATGAGCGCCTTCAAATCGTCGGCGGTCTTGCCGTATGCCTTCGACTGGTAGAAGCTCAGGATGCTGTCGCGCATTTTGTCGAGCGTGTCGGCGTCCTTGCGCAGCTCCTCGGCGTTGCCCATTGTGACGGTCCACGGGTTGTGGACCATGAGGAACGCGCCCTGTCCCATCTTGAGCTCGTCGCCCGCGCACGCAATCACGGACGCCATAGACGCCGCGACGCCGAGAACGTTGCAGGTCTTTTTGCCCTTGCCGTACGCCTTGATAGCGTTGGCGATGGCGAGGCCGCCAGCAACGTCGCCGCCGTTCGAGTTGATGTTGATCTCGATGTCGCCGTCCTGCTTGGCAAGCCAGCCGATTACCATGCCGGGCACGATGTCCGACTCGAACCAGCGCTCGCTGTCGTTTGCGACGATGTCGCCCAATAGGTTGAAGGTTGCGCTCATGCGTTCTCCTTTTGCATTTGATTTTGCGGGATAATCTCGCCGCTTACTGTTTGAAGCCCCGGATGCGGGACGCCGTGTTCCGTGAAGAACTTGATTTCTTCCTCGTTCTCCAAGACTTTCGACTTCCAATCCGGGCCGTAGATTTCGTGGTAGTTGACCGTGAAGTTCTTGAGGCCGATCCCGATTGCGTTTGCCTCGTCTATCGGGTTCAGCGCGCGCTCTTTCGGATGCGCCCACTTCACGCAAGTGCGCCGCCAGTCCTCCGGGAGCTCGGCGTCCTGCGGGATCTCGCCGCGAAGCTGCGCACGCCTGGACCAATTCGCAAGCACCCAATCGAGGAAGCCGCGCTCAAGGCGCGCGAACTCGACGCGGAACTGCGTGTTGGCGAGTATCATCTCGGCCATTGAAGCCGAATAGGAGCTATCGGCCTTGCCGACTGCGTAGATCGAAGTGAGGCCCGCCGCGTATGCCGCGCCGGAATGGAGCCAGCGCGAAAACTCGACGAGGTTGTTGTTCGGGTGCTTGGTGTCGAACAGCTCCATCTTCACGCCGGGCGGAAGCACGTCGTATATCACGCCCGCTGACGTGATGGAGTCGATGTCGAGCCTCTGCTGGGTGATCGCTTCGTCAACTGCTTCCTGCTGCTCGTTCACGTCCTCCGGGACGGCGAGCGGCGCGGTGGCGTCCGGGTCGAGCTCGGCGGAAAGCTCCCCCTCGCCCGTCTCGGCCTCGCCCTGCAATACCTGCGCGATGATCTGCGCGTTGCGCTTGGACGCCTGGACCTCGAAGCCCTGGATGTCCGCGCCGTCGCTGATGGTGCCGAGGCCGCTCCAGAGCGGTGAACTGCCGCGCATTTGATTGACGCGATGGAAGTTGCGCAGCATTGTGAAGAACGTGTCGCGCCATTTCTGGCCGGCCGGCTTGATGAGGGTCCACGCCGCGCGGCGTCCCTGCTCGTCGAATAGCCGGTATTCCGTCTGCCCGCGCTGACTCCATGAGACAATCACGCCGATGGTCTTGCCGTTCTCGTTCTTGATGATGCCCTGATGCTGGGTGTAGTTGGGGAACGCGGACTTGAAGTCGCCTTCCTCCAAATTGCCGATGCAGTCAGGCTCGAAGGCGATGATCTGTCCGGAGTCGCCGCGCGTCAGGCCGTCGTCGTAGACGAGCGCGAGGTCTCCGCCGATGTAGAGTGTGCGAAGAACCAGGCGCAGAAGCTCCTGGAGTCCATTGTCGTCGAAGTATTCCGCCTCCTGAGCCCATTCCGCGAACGCGCGGTGGATCCGCTTGCCCTGTTCCTCATAGCCCGCCGGGAACGTAAAGATTGCCTTGCCGCCTTCGACGCCGATGACGTTGTTGGCGAGCTGGTTCAATATGCCCTCCATGTGCTCCGAGTTGCGCTCGGTGTTGCGCGCGAGGGCGATGAGGCGGTTGCGCTCCGATGCCGTGACTTGGCTCAGCTCGTCGCCCGTCTCGGCGGAAGTCCAGCGGCGGTTGACCTGATCGGGACCCCACACGGTCTTGTAGCCGCCGCGTCCGAAGAAGCCGCCCATTCTGAGGCGGTTGATGAGCCGCCCGGCTGCTATGCGCTGCAAGCGCGGCGGAAGTGCCGCGAACGGGGTGGTAGAACTCACGCCGAGCTTCCGCGCCTTCTCTGCGCTCTCTGTCTCTCTGCGTCTCTGCGTGATATTCTTCGATGATTTCTTCATTTCCAAAACCCTCCGCAGCGGACCGTCTGGACGTGCCTGATGCCTGTGTTGTTCGGGAACGCGGCGAGCGCCATGTTGATCTCCTGGACGCGCGAGGCGTAAACGCCGCGCAGCTTGCGGAGCTTGTCGAGGTCGGCGTGCGTGTAGCTCTGCGAGCCGCCGCCGGCCGAAAGTGACGCGGACGCCGTGCCGCTGATTGCGATTTCATGGATGCAGCGGTCGATTTCCGCGATCCAGAAAAGATAGCGGTTTTTGTTCTTGAGTCTGTTCGATATGGCGCTCATCACGCCTATAATTTAGCATAAATCAAGGGCAATTTATTTGCGCGGCGTGATTTTGTTGCCCCATTGGGGCAACTTTCGTATTTTTGATGGCCAAAATTCGGCGTTTTATCCGTTCGCGCGACGGTAAACTACCACCTCGCGCGCGCCACAGCGGACGCACTTGACGTATATGCGGCGCTCGCCCTTGATGACGCGCGTCGAGTATTTCCGCCACGGCTGCCACTTCCCGCACTTCGGGCACGTCTCGATCTTGCGGACGATCACTTGATGAACCTCCCCCGCTTGAACTTCGGCTTTACCTTCCGCCGGACGGCGAGCCGGGCCGGGAGCGGCGCAAGCGGCGCGTCCTCCATGTCGCGCTCCATGTCCTCGAGCGGCGGCGCGACAATCTCCTGCGCCACCTTCACGCCGAGCGCCGCCGCGTCCACGGTGGACGAGAGCGCGTCGTAGGCGCGATACCACGACGCCATGACGAACGCGCCCGTGAGCGCGTCGCACCAGTGCTCCGGGCCTGTCGTGTTCCAGTCCCACGCCACGGTCGTGGACTTCGACGCGCCGCCGCCGTATATCTGATACTTTCGCACCAGCCGCTCGGCGCAAATCTCCTGCGCGAAGCGGCGGTGCTCCGCCGGGTCCGCCCCGAATATCGAAAGCGACCCCGGCGTAAGCGGCACGCCGAGGAGCCCGCTCTGCATGACCTCGCGCCAATACGGGGCCATGTAGCCGAGGAACTGACCGTATTTCGACGGCGCGGCCTTCATGTGGTCGCCCGTGCGGATGGTGGTCGACTTGCTCTCGTTGTATCCCTGCCACGAGTAGCCGCGCGCCGCCGCGAGCTCGAAGCCGAGGGGGAGCCGGTGCCGCAGGACGAACAGCGCGCGGTGGACGACGGCCGGGAGCCAGCCACGGTCGAAGCCGAACGCGCGCACCCGCACGGCGCGCCCGAACGAGTCGCGTATCTTGCGCGAGGCGACGTACTGCACGACCTCCCGCATGGCGGACGCGACGATGTTGTCGCGCTCCGTCTCGCTCGCGTTCTCCGGGACGAGCGCCGTCCCGTCCGCCGGGAGCCGCCCGTAATCGATGACCGCGCCGACGCGCCTGGGGCCGAAGGCGACGAGCACCCAGGAAAGTCCCGCCCCGGCCTTGATGTTCACGTCGCAGAAGCCGACGACGGTATCGGTGCCGGGCGGACATACGCCCCGCTCCGCGCCGTTGAGCGCGTTGCACACGCGCCCCACGTCCAGCTTCAGCTCCGTCGCCGCGTCCGCGACGTGCATCATGATCTCGGCGTCGAACGCCTGCTTGCCCATCTTCGCCCGGAGGTTCAGGAGATGGTGGTTGATGTCGATTTCGCGCGCCCTGTCGAACTGGAGCGGGTCGATCGTCTCCATGCCGGCGAACAGGTCGCGGTTGTCTCTATACCACGCGGTCGAGCGCGTCCTCCTGAAGTCGCGCGCGGCGGCGTCCAGCGCGTACTCCGCGCAGAAGAGCTCGACGAGCTGGTCCCACTTGTCCGGGAGCGTCTTGATGAACGGCTGGACCTTAACGCTCCACTCCGGGTACTGGTCGCGCGACGAAATCGCGGTCGCCACGTCACCGAACCGCTGCGGGGTGATCGTGAGGAACGCCGCAATCGTGGAGTCGTGCCCCGCGAGGCCGAGCGCGTCCGAGTGGATGAACTCGAGGATGCTCTCGACGAGCTTGGGCGACGCCGCCGCCTTCTTCGTCTGCGGGTCGTCAAAGAGCAGCATATCGGGACGCTGCCCGCCCTCGTTCGCGCCGCGTATCGCTCCGCCCACGCCGGTGGCCGCGAGGATGCCGCCGCACGCGGGGTCCAGTAGCTCGCCGTCGTCGCCGCGAAGGGTTGGCAGCGTGATCTGCTCCGCGCCCCACTCGATGTCCGTCGGGACGTGGTTGTACGTCTGCGCCGCCGCGCGCTGCGACACGCCCTTGAGCGCCTGGATGCCGACCGCGACCGCCGGGAAGTCGGCAAGGAACTGCGGCGACCGCGCGAGGATGCGCTTTATGGTCTTGAGCGACTTCTTCGCCGCCGCGATGGACGCGCCGATGATGACGACGAACCGCCTGTGGCCGTAGAGTATCGCCCATATTGCCGCGATGTAGACGATCCACGTCGTCTTGCCGCCGCCGCGCGCGTAGAGCTCCGCCGTCTGGCCGCCGTTAAGTATGCACTCCTGCGCGTCGCGGATGAGTCCGTCGCGGATGTCGGGCGAGGCGCGGTGGCGCAGGAGGTCGCGGCAGTAGTTCCAGCCGAACGCCTCGAGGTCCATCCGACACGACTCCCTGCGCTCCGGGTTCTTGACGGGCGGGATGCTCCCGAGCTCGTTGCGGCGGGCGATGAACTCGGCCTTGATGTCTGCGCCAGACTTCGGCGCCTTCTTGTTCGCCGCCTTGCGGAGCTGGCGGACGGTCGCGGCGGCGCGGTATGCCTTGAGCTCGTCGGCGTCGAACGGATGCCCGATGGTCGCCTCGGCGTTTCTGCGCGAGACGCCCTGCAGCGCCAGCGCGCGTATCTGTTCGAGTGTTGTCACGAGTAGTTAGGTGGTTTGGTGGTTAGGTTGTTGGGTGGTTAGCGCGGCGCATTTGCCGCGCCCAAGCGGTTTGAGCCATTGTTCCCAGATTGCGGACGCGATGTGCGCCATCTGCACCGGCGCGACGCTCATGCCCGTGAGGAAAGTCGCCTGTCTGTCGGTCGGGAAGTTGTAGTCCGTCGGAAATGTTGCAATCAGAACTCTCTCTTTGCGATTGATAAGTCGAGGCACATTGTAGACGAACTGCATTCCGGGGCCGTCAAGTGTAGACACGACGCAGTTGTCGCGTGCGAGACTATGCGTAAACCACCGCTCGTCCTTTGGGTTGATGCGCTTTAGGATGTCGCCATAAAAACCATCTGTTGGCTGTCTTTGCTTCCATATCTCGAAGCGCTCTGGCGTAATAGTCTGCGCGTTATCGTCTCTGTCTCGTATCTCCCCGAAAAGTATTGGCTCCTCCTTAGTGCCGATTGTGAGCTTCGGGAGCTCTGGCATATCGTCGCGCAGTCCGATGAAGAACGTGCGGACGCGCATTTGCGGCACGCCCATTGTCGCGGCATTTAACAGAAAGACCTGCGTTCTCCTGTAGCCACACGAATGAAGTCTGTCGATGATGCGCTTGCAGTAGCTTTTGGCGTTGCCGCGAACGAGCCCTGCTACATTTTCCAGCAGGCAAACGCGCGGCCCGAGCTTTGCGATGGTGTCGCAGTAGACGAAAACGAGATCGTCGAGCGTCTGTTCCGCCTGCCCCTCGCGGAATTTCTTTTTCTTGCCCCATGCTTTTTCACGGCTGCCCTGCATTGAGAATGTCGAGCATGGCGGCGAGCCGTCGAGAATGTCGAGGTCGTAGAGCTCGGGCGCGAGGTCGTCGCGCTGGTTGAACTTGCGCAAGTCCTCGACGAACATATAGGTCGGGTGATGGTTTTCGATGTAGGTTTTTGCGATAGCGGGATCTATCTCCACGCCGCCGAGATGGTCGTATCCCGCGAGCTTGTAGCCCATCGTCGAGCCGCCGCCGCAGATGAACGTGCCGAAAACCTTGCAGCCATGATGCTCGATGCCTTTGGCGGGATAGCCGTCCGCAAGTCGCCAGCGGTATGGGAAGCGGTGCTCACTCATGGCAGACCACCTCCACGAGTGCGGCGGCTATGTCGTCGCCGTGTTCCCTGAGCTTTGCGACTACGCGGGTGTAGTCGTCACTCGACAGCTTGACCTTGAACTCCATTTCGTCCTTGAACGAGTCAATGTCGATTTCGTTCGACTCCGCGAGCTTCTGCGTTGCGCCTATCAGCTCCTGGAGCGCGTCGGCGCTCATGAGCTCGGCAAGTTCGTCGCGGTCGTACTGCGCGAGGAGCTTTTCGGCGTCGAAGCTGCCGTCGCTGATGTTCGCGTTGATGCGGAACTCGTGCCGCTCCGCCTCGCTCATGGCCGTGATGTCCTGGAACCACTCGGCGGGAACCTCCCCATCCTCGCCGTATGCCGCCTTCAGGCAGCGCAGGCGCTTGTTGCCGCTTATCACCATCCGCCCGCCGCCGGGCGCGTCGGTGACATACGCGATGCGCATGGCCGTCAGGCCGAGCGGCACGCGCTTCAGCTTGCCCGCGAGCCGCCGTATCTCCTCGTCGGTCGCCACGCTCACGTTGTCCGGGTCTTCGCGGAACAGCGAGAGCTTCATCTTCTGCGCGCGCTTCACTTCGCACCTCCCTTCATGATCTCGGCGGCGAGCCGCCCTTCCTTCACCGCGCGGTCGAGAACCGTCTCGGGGCGCTCGGTTGTATGTATCGTGTCGGCTGCGGCGATGCGCGCCAGGATTGGCCCGAGATCGGCAAGCGCGGCGCGGATTTCCGCCCGTACGACCTGCTGAAAATCGGTGGTTTTGCTAACTGCTTTTTTGCTCATGTTTACCTCGCTTTCTTTGAGTTTTCATTACTCGGTAAATTTTCAACACCTTGCGCGGTTTGCGGTTGGCTCTTTGGGGCCGCCGTCAGAACCTGACCCCCGGGGGTGGGGGCCAATGCGGTTGATGTTGACGCTGGCGTGGCCCGTTGGCTCGCCTCTTGAAATTCGCCTTATAGAATAACGCGCGCGTGCGCGCTGCAATAGGTGGCGCGTGTGCACGCGTCTGCGCGCACGCGTTTTAAAGTTTTCTACACTATTTTTTCCTACTTTTATGTTTTTCAGACCTACAAGGGATATATAGGAAAG
>Ga0326511_10000584_pt1 | contig 32031 bp, 31 predicted proteins | sample 0_2496_0518_D_FD_203701 | JGI IMG/M metagenome (GOLD analysis project Ga0326511, IMG submission 203701) | Bovine rumen microbial communities from UC Davis, California, United States - 0_2496_0518 | ecosystem: Host-associated > Mammals > Digestive system > Stomach > Rumen | place: USA...
CGAAACCCTCCACTCCCCCATCGTTCTTCAACCCGAACGACTCTTCGGACTCCATCAGCAGTACACGCATACATTCATGGCAGCCACACCCTGTCAGATGCTCATCATCCAGAAGCAAGACATCATGAAGCTCGCCAGCACCTATCCCATCTTTCAGATCAACTTACTGAACATCCTCTCTACAAAGGTGCAGAAAATGGAAAACCGCCAGTGGATGACCACACCCGTCTCACTGCGTAAACGACTTGTCAACTTCTTCGTCAGTCGCTGTCTCTACCCTGCTGGCGAGAAAGATTTCAAGATGAGGATGACCGATCTGGCGCATGAACTCAACTGCAGCCGGCTCGATATCTCGAAATGCCTGAATGCCATGCAGGAGGAACAGCTCCTCATCCTCTCTCGCGGACGGATCACCATTCCTCATCTCGAACACCTGATACAATTGTAACACCCTACGACATGATGACAGCCCAAGAGATGATCACGCACACACCGCATCCCTTTGCCGACATCCCTCTTCCTGATTTCGTGGATATCATCCTTTGTGATGATGACAGGAGCGACGAGGCGATGTATTACTTGCTGCATCATCGACTGACACATCAGCTGCGTGAGCGATATGCCGTCTGCCATCAACAGTTGCTTGATGCTTTCGAGGATCTTGTAGAAGACTTCTTCCTCTATCTCCGTGAGGGAAATGATGGCAAGAATCGCCAGCCCTACCAGTCGTTACGAAACATCAAGAACAAAGAGTCGTTCGAGACCTGGTTACTGAACACTTTCCGTAACTACCTCACCAATCGGGCAGCGGCAGAAGTGAAAGTATCAACCTTCCGATACCACGACAAACCCACTGACGAATCGGGTATTTCTCTGCTGACAGACGAACAGAAACTCGTCGTTGCCTCACAACTGATAGCCTATGCCCATCAGGTGTTCTTTCCACGCGGTCGCTTCATCTTCCTCCGTTCGCTGCTTACCATGCTCAACAAACAGCAGGCACTCCCTGATAAAGAGATGGCTACAGCCCTGCAAATGACATACCTTTCCTATCGTGTGACGACACACCGCATGAAACAGAATCTGTCGAAGTTTCGCTGTCGGCTGGCTCAGGGAGAACAACTGCGCCTCGATGAGCCTCATCAACAGATGGCCCGTTCTATTTACGATGATTTTACGCATCTCTATCCGACGCTCTTCACATACTATACGCAGACCATCGACACGCTGAAGTGTGCCGATACCATCCGGCAGCTCCGACAGGCATATTACAAAGCGACAGGAATCATGGCTCACGAGCCAAATGATTCTTGTCGCATCATCACCACCCCTGCAAGTTTCTGGGAGAAACTGAATCGGATGTTGATCTATTAACTGATGCTGTCCTGTCAGCAGTTATCCAGGGTTACTGCAAAGACTCCTGATACCATCTGAACAGTTTGGCAACACCATCCTCAATCTCTACCTTGTGTGTCCAGCCTAAGGAGTGCAGCTTCGACACGTCAATGAGTTTCCGCATTGTACCGTCTGGCTTCGAGGCATCAAACTCCACGGTTCCCTCAAAACCTACTGCTTTCACCACCAGCTCAGACAGTTCACGAATGGTGAGTTCCTTACCTGTACCCACGTTGATGTGGCAGTTGCGGATTTCACCTAATGACGGGATGGCTCCGCCACGGCCGGCAGAATGGTTGCGGTCAACAGCTCCGTCTGTCGCTGCGCCATAGTGCACAGACGAGTATTTCTCGATACCGATGATATCACTGAAGTTTACGTTCAACAGCACATGCACCGATGCATCTGCCATATCCTCGCTCCAGAGGAATTCTCTCAATGGCGTACCTGTTCCCCACAATACCACCTTATTATCATAGATACCGTACTTGGCCAAAATGTTCAGTATGTCGTCATGCTTTGACAAGCCATTCACACCCTCGACGGGTCGTTTGTTGAGGTCTATCGCAATTTTGTCCCATGCACCGTCGTGAATCAACTTCGCCAGATACACCTTGCGCATCATCGCGGGCATCACATGACTGTTCTCCAAATGGAAATTGTCATTGGGGCCATACAGGTTGGTAGGCATCACCGCAATATAGTTGGTACCATACTGCAGGTTGTAGCTCTCACACATCTTCAGACCCGCAATCTTCGCAATGGCATACTCCTCGTTCGTATATTCCAGCGGCGAAGTCAGCAGACAGTCCTCCCGCATAGGCTGAGGAGCATTCTTGGGATAGATGCAGGTAGAACCGAGAAACAGCAGTTTCTCCACCCCATGTGCATAGGCCTCACTGATCACGTTGCACTGAATCTTCATGTTCATCATGATGAAGTCCGCCCGATACAATGAGTTCGCCATGATACCTCCCACAAAAGCTGCTGCCAGCACGACAGCATCTGGCTGCTCTTCATCGAAGAACTTCTTCACGGCATACTGGTCTGTCAGGTCCAGCTCCTTGTGGCTGCGTCCCACAAGGTTTGTGTATCCTCTTGCTTTCAGGTTATTCCAAATCGCAGAGCCAACGAGTCCGTTGTGGCCTGCTACGTAAATCTTTGAATTTAAATCCATCATTATCTATATTTCTGCTGCAAAGGTAGTGGTTTTTAGGCGAAAACCGCCAGCTTTATAAAAAAACGAACACACCAAGTCTTTTAAAATGTTAAAAAAGACACGTGTAGAAAAAATGTTATCGAAACTATTTGATTTATCCTGCAAACTCCTTTACCTTCGCATCGTGAACTGAAGAGTATGGTGACCTCCTATTTAAATTTAGAGAATATCCAACGCAGCAAGGACGGCATAGAGTACCATCCGCTCCGTCCCTTCCTACCTGAGAACGCCAAGGTGCTGTTCTTGGGCAGTTTTCCGCCACAGCGCAAACGGTGGTGCATGGACTTCTACTACCCCAACTTCATCAACGACCACTGGCGGATTGAGGGACAACTGTTCTTTGGCGACAAGAACCATTTCGTTGATCTGGAGGCCAAACGTTTCAAGATAGACGAGATTGTGGCATTCTGTCAGGAAAAGGGTCTGGCTTTCTATGACACATCGACAGCCGTCCGCCGCCTACGGGACAATGCTTCAGACAAGTTTTTAGAGGTGGTAGAACCTACAGATATCCATGCGCTGTTACGACAGATGCCTCACCTTCGCGCCATCGTCACCACAGGAGAGAAGGCTACGGAAACCATCTGCGCCTCACTCGGCATCCCCACAATACCCAAGGTCAACACCTCTGTAACGATTGGGGGTGAGGCTCCTCTTTTACTCCGTCTCCCCTCTTCATCACGTGCCTACCCATTGTCGTTCGACAAGAAGGTAGAAGCTTATCGACGCATCAAAGACTTGCTATAACAACTAGACTTTTTAACTTCTCAACAAAAACTAAATATTCGTATTTTTTCGCTTCCTGCATGTAACATTTGTGCTTTTCTCCTACTATAAGGGTAGAACAACAATGAGGAAATGAAGCAGAATATGTATAAATTCCCCCATGCAAAAAGCATTGTGGTGAGTGGCGACATCCACGGCGACTTTATGCCGCTCGTCAATAGGTGTTGCATACAATATGGTATGACAGACACGGTGATCATCGTGGCTGGCGACTGTGGATTCGGGTTTGAAAAGCCCTGTTACTACGACAATATATATAAGAGGTGTCGTGAGCGACTGTCAAAAGCCAACAACTGGACAGTCTTCGTGCGTGGCAATCATGACAATCCAGCCTATTTCAATCTTCAACCCATGCAGCACAAGCGCTGGATGACACTACCCGACTATTCCATTGTGAAAGCATGCGGACACACCATCCTCTGTGTTGGCGGAGCCACATCTATCGACAGAACTGAGCGCATGAACTCCCCCTGTTTCCATGTTCAAAATCCGGCTGAGCCTTTTGCCCCCAATATCTACTGGTCTGACGAAAGACCTTTCTACGACGAGGAAAAGCTCCAGGCTATCAGTGAGGTTGCCGCTATAGACACCGTCATCACCCACTCCTCGCCCTCGTTCTGCGAACTGAACACGCAACAGGGGCTATTTACCTGGGCGATGCGTGACAAAAAACTATACCATGATGTGAGACAGGAGCGTCAGGTGATGGATGACATCTGTGCCTGTCTCCTTGCAAGAAACCATCCCCTCCGGTATTGGTTCTACGGCCATTTCCACCAAAGCTGGCGCTACGAGATTGATGGTATTCAGTACAATATGCTCGACAACATGGAATTGCGAACAATCTATTAACCCCCACAAATCTCGTGTTCGAATACCCATGCCTGGTGCCAGTCCTTTAGGTCAAAGGTACGAATAAAGATCTCATCCAAGATTTCCGCTCCTCCTCGCTCATCTTCTCGATGGCATAGCGAAGCATCGTGCGAGGCATCTCGTGCGCATGCTGTCGCAGAAACTCCCGAAGCAGATCCATCGAACACCGCTTGCCCATCTCTCTGAGCATCCATCCCACAGCCTTATGCATCAGGTCGTGTGGATGGTGCAGATGTATCTCCGCATATCTCAAACACCACGAGGGGTCTCCCATCTGTGAAGTCTTCCACGTACAAACAATACTCATTCTCTGTTTCCACAGATTGTCGCTCTGCGCCAACTCATCCAACACCCGCCGTTTATATTCAGTCTGCAGCGGGTCATCCCCCTTTGCATGGGGACAGGAGGGGGTCTTTAACCAAGCTCCCAGTATCTTCGGTGCAGACAAGTCCACTAAGTCCCAGTTATTCGCCCGCTCAGCATACTGCAGATACATCGTCAGGATCTCATCCCTTTTCCGCATAGCCTCCGCATCATTTAGCTTCAATTTCATACTCCTCTCCCTTGAAGGGGAGGTTGGGAGGAGGCTCAGCTTTTCAAACTTCGCCACCAGAATCAGCAACCCACAGAGCCTCACCTCATGCCATTTCGACATCAGCAGCTCTGGCACCTCGCTTAAAGGAAAGTCCTTTGCCACAGCCTTTACAACCTCCCTCGTCTGTGGTACTTTCAGCCCCAGGAACTCATCACCCTCACCGTACTCACCAGGTCCCGTCTTAAAGAACCCCATGAGTACCCTCCGCTGCTCCTCATTCCGCAACGACTCCATATAGTCGATAATCTCCTTAGCACTCATCACCACCTTATTTCCCTTCTCCGTACGTCGCGACTCCATCGCGACCTTTTTCTTAATAGGGATTATCCGTAAAACTCCTTATACCACTCTGCGAACTTCCTCAACCCCTCTCTCAACGTAATCTTCGGTGTAAACCCAAAGTCGCGTTCAAGGGCTGAAGCATCAGCGTATGTGGTTGGCACATCACCGGGCTGCATAGGAACGAGTTGCTTATGCGCCTCGAAGTCGAAGTCTGCGGGAAGAACACCTGCCCTCACCAACTCCTCTTGCAGGATGTTCACGAAATCCAGTAGGTTCTCTGGCTGACCGCCTCCGATATTATATATTTTGTATGGAGCCTCCCCCGCCCCCTCCTGAAGGAGGGGAGTTCCGCTGCAGAAGGTTTTTATCTTCTTAAGAACGTTATCGAGGTCACAAAGGACTTCTTCATTGGAGAAACGTAGTTCGGTATAACCTAACTCGTTCAGACGTGCTGTACGCTCAGCGTCAGACTTAATTTGGTCTGATTCACGATGATAGCCTCCATCAACCTCAATAGTTACTTTGTACTCATTACAATAGAAGTCAACAATGAAGTCCTCGATGATGTGCTGCTGACGGAACTTAACACCCAAGCCATTGGCTCTGAGTGCTTCCCAAAGCACTTTTTCAGCCTCAGTGGGATTCTTGCGCATTTCTTCTGCACGTTCCTTCAGCGTTCCATACAACATTGGATCTGCCGTGTGCACACCCAAGTCCTCTCCTGTAGGAGAGGATTTAGGAGAGGCTTCACCCTTCCCTTCAGGGGAGGGCTGGGGAGAGGCTGGTGCTTTCTGCATCACTCTCCACACACCCTCAACGATGTCATCAACATACGTAAAGTCGCGACGACAGTTGCCGTAGTTGAATATCTGGATGGTCTCACCCTTCAGCAACTTATTGGTAAAACCAAAGTACGCCATATCAGGACGACCTGCAGGACCATACACCGTAAAGAAACGCAAGCCCGTAGTAGGAATATCATACAACTTACTGTAGCAGTGGGCAAACAACTCGTTACTCTTCTTCGTTGCCGCATACAGACTCACTGGATTATCCACCCTATCATCCGTCGAGAACGGCACCTTCTTGTTGCCACCATACACAGAACTGGAAGAGGCATATACCAAGTGTTGCACACCCTTATAGCCCCCCTTCCCTTCAGGGGAGGGGCCGGGGGTGAGGCTGTGTCTGCAGGCCTCCAGTATATTATAGAACCCTATCATGTTACTCTGAATATAGGCATCCGGGTTAGTAATGCTATATCGCACACCAGCCTGAGCAGCGAGGTTCACCACCACATCGAACTGATACTTCTCAAACAGATCATCAATCAGCGCCTTGTCAGCTAAGTCGCCCTTAATAAACTCATATTTAATTCCCGCAGGCTTAGCTTTTTCAATCTCACTGAGACGATAATCTTTCAGTGTCGGATCATAATAATCATTCAGATTATCCAATCCCACAATGGTTCCTTCCTGCATCTCCTTAAAAAGACGCAATACAAGGTTTGATCCTATAAACCCTGCTGATCCTGTAACTAATATTGTTTTCATATTCAGACCCTCTAAATCTCCCTGTTTAGGGAGACTTTAAAATCATTAATTGTTATATCTAAAATTTTGTTCATTTGTATATCCATCGCTTTCTCTCCCCTAAACAGGGGAGTTGGAGGGGTCTCCAAACTTCTCGACTGCCTCATAATACGTGTCGAGGCTACCAATATCAAATCGTCCTGCACTCATAGGCCAAGCATGCATGGTGGTATGCTCTACCATATAGTGCGCCAGGTTCCCTGGAGCATCCTTTCCACAGCCATTCTCTACCGAGTGCCGTACCATGTCAAGATCTTTCTTCAGATAGATATAGAACGGTGGCACAGCCCAGTGACTCTTCGGCACCTGCGGTTTCTCTTCCATACCCAACACCTTATTGTTTTCGTCCAGTTCCACCACACCCGTACGCTGCAGTTTCTCTATCGAAGGCTGCTCATGGCACATGATACAACTCGTACCCTTCTCTTTCGCAAAGTCCACAAACTCCTGGAACGAGAAAAACAGCAAATTATCCGCTGCCACAACCAACAAATCATCGTCGATGTGGAGTTTATCCATTGCAAAGAGCAAGTCGCATACAGCTCCCAAACGAGTCTCGTTAGTCTCTGTTCCATCATCAACGATGGTAATCGGCTTCTTATATTTTGACCACGAATTACTCGAATTGCACGAATATTCGTTCGATTTGTGAGATTCGTGGTCGTTTAACTTACCATCCATGTTAGTATCCTTATTCGTTTCATTCGTAGGATTCGTGGTCGTCTTAGCCCACTCTTCGAAGATCGGAGCAAACCGATGGTTTGAAATGATGATATGTTCATCTATCTCAGGAATTCTGTCTATATCATCCAACATTCTTCCCAAGATGGTATTCTCTCCAATCTTCAATAATGGCTTTGGGAAATTCTTAGTCAACTCCCCTAATCTTGTAGCGTAACCTGCCGCTATAACTATATTTTTCACTTCGTTATAATTTTAAATGTGAAAAGTGAAAGGTGAAAGTTATTTCTCCTTTTGCTTTTTCATCGTTGTTATTAAAAGAGCCAGTAACTCATCACAATCTTTGAGAATTGACTCATATTCTTCACTACTTATATAATTTGTTCTATGAAGGAGTTCTATCCAATATTTGGATTCTGTACATTCCTTCAAAGAAATAGAAATCTTTGCTATAAAATCAGCTTTACTTATAGCGTTAGTGGCTTCTGCATAGTTTGCTCCAACACTTGTTCCGCTTCTTAGAAGTTGTTTAGATAAAACGTTCTCTTTCTTATTCTGAGACAGATGCTTGTAAAGATTTACTATGCGAACAGCAAAATCCATACATTTATTCTCCATGAATGTCTTATAATCCTCCATAAACTCCCGAATTATACATTTCACATCTCACATCTCACATTTCACATTTCACCTTTAAACAAATCTCGCTCCATCATCACTCTTGCAGAAATACACCTTAAACGTCTTCTTATACTGTGGGAACTTGGCGAGGTATTTTTCTGTGATCTCCTTTTCTATCTGTTCCTTTTTCGTAGGATCAACGAGGGCGATGCAGGCACCCTTGAAGCCTGCACCAGAGAAACGACCGCCATAGATGCCGTCTGTCGTGAGCATGGCTTCATAGATAGCGATGAGTTCCGGACTGCCACACTCATAGTTGTGGATGCTGCTCTCGCAAGAAGCCTTGACAAGGCTACCGAACCATTCCAGGTTACCAGTCTCCCATGCGGTGATACCTTCACGCACACGTTTGTGCTCACCATAGAAATGCTCTGCCCTGCGAGCAAAGCGTGGTGGCATCTTGTCGCGGTTCCGTTTGTACATACTCTCTGGCACATCACGCAGGAATGTCTTGTCATGCGTCTTCAGTGGCACATTCTCGTATGCCTGTACCGTCCATGCAGCCGTCTTACACTCTGTCACACGGAGGTTATAGTCTGAAGATATCAAGCTGCGTGTCAGTCCGCTGAAGAAGATACCCAGTTCGAAGTCCGGCATCTCAGCAGGCTTAGGGATCACACGATATTCGTCACTCTCACAGTCCAGCAGCAGCAGATGGTTCTTCTTGCCCAGTGCTATACATGCCTGGTCCAGCAGACCGTTGTTCAGTCCGATGTACTCACGTTCCGCCTCACTGGCTATCTTCACGACCTCGAACGGAGCCAGCGTAATGTTATTCGCCTTGGCGAAAGCCATCACATAAGCAATCAGCACCGCAGCAGAAGACGAAAGACCTCCAACGGGCAAAGACCCCTTAATGGTTCCAGTAATACCCTTCGTGAGTTGGAATCGCTTCTGCAGCGCATACTTTGCGCCTCGCGCATAGTCACCCCAGTTTCCCTGTTTCACCAGCGTTGGCGTCGCAATATCAAAGTCCACCACCCCCTCAAAGGTCTTAGACTCTAAATGCACATGAGTCTCCGGCAACTTTTCACCTTTCACATTTAAAGTTTCACATTGTGAACTTCCGTTCACATTAAACCATAGATCCACTCCCTTATCGATCGCGAAACCCGTCACCAGTCCGTGCTGGTGATCCACGTGCGCCCCTAATGGGCAAACCCGATACGGGCTAAAAATATGATACTGATACTTTTCCATTGTTTGTTATATAGTTTTTATATCTTCCACCTTATTAATATATTGAGGCCCACCCCCAGGTGAGTGTTTTTACTGTTTTTCACTTTGTGCAAAACAGGAGGCACCTCGGCATTCATAAAGCGAGCTTTTTGACTGCTCTCGGTTTTTACTGTTTTTCTTTGATGTCGTTTAAGCCGTGAGGCTGTTGGCGATTTGTTTGGCAGCGAAGGCAAGCTTGCTTGCAAGCGCTGACGAACGGATTGGAAACGTATGGGCATCGCCCATGAACAACAGCAAAGTGTTTTTATGGTTTTCTTTTATTTGTCCGATTTGTGTGATTTGTGTTCGTAAAACTAATCGTTAGGGTTAAGGTTATCGTTAACGTTGACCTATTAAGATCTGCTCCGCGTGCTCTTTCGTCTTCACCTGTTTACCTGCGAAGATCTGTTCGATAACACCCTCTTCGTTGATGATGAAGGTCGTGCGAATAGTGCCCATCGTCTTCTTGCCATACATATTCTTCTCACCCCAGGCCCCCATCGTCTCCAACAACTCGTGGTTGATGTCAGCAATCAATGGGAACGGCAAGTCGTATTTCTCCTTGAACTTCACATGCGAGGCAGCAGAGTCCTTGCTCACGCCAACCACCTCGAAGCCCTTGCCCTGAAGCTCGGCATAATGGTCTCGCAGACTGCAAGCCTCAGCGGTACACCCGCTCGTATTGTCCTTCGGATAGAAGTACAGCACCAGCTTACGGCCTTTGTAATCACTCAGACGGATTTCCCGTCCCTGTTCGTCCTTGCCCAGAATCTCGGGCGCCTTGTCTCCAATATACATATCTTTCGGTTTTTAGTGATGCTGCTGCAAAGATAGTGAAAAATTTCTTTTTTCCTGCTTTCCGCATGTAACATTTTTGTTTTTATCATACTTATTCCACCTCCGGCTCCCACAGATGCAGCGCCATATCCACATGTCCGTTGCCCTTGAAGGTCACGCCCTCAGACTCCAACATCGGTCGGTGCTGACTCCATCCAGGAGCCGTACGTCCTACGATGTTCACCACCCGATGACAGGGCAACGATGCTGCCTCAGGCGAATACCGCAACGTCCGTCCTACCATTCTCGCATGACTCGGCCATCCCGCCCAGGCAGCAATATGCCCGTAGGTTGTTACCTTGCCGCGAGGAATCAGACCGACGATATTCAGCACATCCGCCTGAAACGTCCTCGCCTGCTCCACCGTCATCTTATTGGGATAGTCTCTCATATCCTTAAGTTTTTTGTAATTCCGTTGTAAAGATAGTCATTTTTCCTCAAATCTCATCAAAAACATGAAAATATCTTCCTTTTATTCAAACTCCCACTGCGTTTTCACAAACTGTTGTTGCAACTCCTGCATCTGCATATCCAAAGATGCAGCAGGTTTCAGATGGGCCACTTTTAGGGTGAAATCTGCGTTAATCCCCTCCATTGTAAAGCCATCCTTCGTAGTGAGCAGATGCTTGAGATACCGCTTTCGTTCCTTAATCATTTTTTGGACATCATCATCAGTCAAGCTCTTTAGTGGAGCATATTTGTCATAGAGACGTGCCCTCTTGTGCTTGGTAAGAAACGCATTTATGAAAAATGCAAACAACAGCACATCGGTCTCTACTGCCCACGGAGACAACTCGAGGCACAGAGTCTGCAGATGTGGGGTGTGAGTCACAAATATCCCAGTTGCCGACTCGTCGTACTTGAACAGCAAACACGCCTTCTCGCCTTTCTCCTCATCACATTCTGCCGAATAAAAATCATACTGCACATCATCTGGACTCGCATCCTCCGACAAGTCCTGAACATAATCCACTACGTCCCAAATTTCAAAAGACTTCGGAACACCAGCAATTGTCAATTTTGAATATTTCATAAGGCAAATGCTTTTATTCTTCTTTATTCTCTTTTATTCTTCTTTATTTTTGCCCCAAAGATACGGATATTATCCGAATAGGCCAAAGTTTCTTCTTAAAATGTAAAAAAGGCTGATGCGCAAGCACCAGCCGAAAAAACTCTAATGAATCACCCGCAGGGCGAAAGCTTTGTGAACCGACGCCAAACCGAGAGCTAACGAGTTCGCTCTATTGGCCGAGGTGCGAAGGAGGAAGGCAATAGCCAATCATACCAAAACCTTGACGACGAGGAGTTCCTCGTCGTCAATTACATCCTCTCCATATAGGATAACCGATGGAGCAGCGAGCACAATGCAAAGCTCGCTTTAGCATTGTCGAGTCGTGACAGAGGTCGACCATCGGTCAAAGGCTTGGTGAGGGTGGATGTTTCTTTGGTTCCTTTTCTTTGCGCCAAAGAAATGAACGAACCTTCCTTCTTACCGTAAGAAGGGACTAAGGGATGTTGAGAAAACCTTTTGGTTCTTTTCGAAAAGAACAGATCTGGCGGCCTCTTTAACCGTTAACCGTTACAAAATATCTGCCAGCACCTTCAGCCCCACTGGTTCTTCCGTTTATTCTCTTCCACTAACTCCTGCAAATCCTTAAACTTCTCCACCCTCTCCGGTTTCAACACCCCCGCATTCATTTTTTTCCGATTCGCCTTCAGCCAGTTCAGCATATCATGCTCCTCAATCCGGTGTTTCGACGGATTCCTTCGGTTCGTCTCAATGAAACGAACCACCTCATTGTATTTAGTAAGCCACCGTTCGTCCTGTGTCATATAACAACGTTAACCTTAACCCTAACCTTAACCTTAATTATTCCTCAAAGAGGATATCAGACCATTTATCTGACGTTCAATCTCTAGAAGATCTCCCCAAAACACCTCGTACGTAACAACACCGTTTGCGTTATCGTTAGCGTTGAAACTTGATATTAATGAGAATATGCAACGACTATGGGACCATAAAGAGACTCTCAAAATCGTCAATAACCCATTGACGATTTACGAACTGCCAAATGGACAGGTCAGCGCCATCACATTATAGTCCAATTTTCTAGGTGCACTTCACCCATGAATTATCAAACACGGAAAGACGTCAAACCCCATTCTTTATCTTTGCACCATAAACAAGAATTGGTAAACCCATTCCAAGGTTCAATCCTATTTAAATATGAATAATTCATATAAAAATAAGACAAATATGAAGAAAAAAAAACGAGAGAATCTCTCGACGATAGTCGGAGTTCTCAGATTATTAGCTACCTTGATTGGTTTGTTCATTTAAGATCTACCTATTTCAAGAGGTCTTTTTCTTTTAAAGACATTGGTTTGTAAAACACTCACCTGAAAGGGTCTCCTCATTAAACCTTGATTGCTGATGCAGTCAAGGTTTACTCTCCATATTCAGACTTCATTTATAATCCATCTTACATCAGCCCTCTTCCTTCTTCTCTCTTTCCTCTTTCTCATATTGGAATAGGAACCCGCCCCTACGTTCTGGAACATTCCATTTATTACCCTATCTTTTTATTGATCTCCTTCAGATAGTACGCGACCTGCCCCATAAAAGTCTCAGGAGGATTCGAATAGAAGCACGCTATCTGTCTGACCCTCAAAGTTGAGTGTTTATCATATTTCGACCCATTTTGATCTCGGTATCTCAAACTCAGTCCTATGGCCGGCTGTAATTCATTTATCTGATGACACCCGCCGAGGTAATACTGCAATTTGTATTTTGGCGGATAAATCGCTACCCCTTCACTGAAAATTGGCATCTCCGACAGTTTCTTTTCCTCCTTAGCAAAAGTATGATATTCCTCATCCAAATCCACTTGCAGGTCGTAGGCACACCCTTCACCAATATTCTCGATAACCAGCATCACCACATTGTGGTCTTCCGATGTCTTTATGTAAGCGATTATCTCTGGAGTCACCCTTTGCAGTCGAGTCTTTCTCGACTCCCACCACATCATAATGGTAACAATGGTATAGAGACTCGTTGCCACCAGCAAAGCCAGACTTATTGCTACTTGTTCATTCATTTATTTCATAATTACATCAATCAAAGAATTCTTCTTAGGTTTCTCTATAGCATACCTATTAATCAAGTACGTTAAAACCTCCTCATCTATCTTCAGCCATGACAGAGAGAACGACTTGTTTATAGGCGTATAAATCGATTCCTCAAAGTTTAGCACCTTTTCAGTCCTCCTGGCCTGTAACGCCTCTACCACATCTTCTTTATTAAAGGTTCCGTCCAGAAAAAGAACATACTTGTTAGCATTGATAACTTCCAGCGCATTAAGCATTTGAACATCACGTTCGGTTGCCATTACACAAATATCCTTCCCAAAAGTATAATAATCGTCATCAAAACAGATGATACCAACATTTGGTCCCAATGGCAAGTAAAGCATATAACCACTAAAGGGCTCTTGTACCATCATTCTGTCCCATATCTGCTTTTCAATAGCCAGTTCCGCCACTGGTGATATTAAACATGCTGGGTTATCAGAGAGTAGGAAACTCATAGGAGTATCATTACTTACAAACACAAAGCCTTTCCCACTCATATATTCTGCCACACTTGGTATGCCTAATGATGATTGCATCGGCAGGTTTTCATGATTTCTAAATCCTGATTCTATTTCCTCTTGAACGACCTTTATTCTTTTCTTATCACAGAATTCCAATATCGCCCCCATAGCTTTAGCAGCCTTGAGTGATCTCATCAGTTGCGATACAACAAAAAGGAACAGGCATTCTATCTCTTCATCATTTAATCCAAAATCCCTTTTTTGAATTCTTTTCAGTATTGGGCCTACACTGTCTTCTATAATGCCGTATACCTTCTCTATCGAAGTCTTGTCCTGCTCGTTGACTTTATAAAAGTTGGACATTTGTGCGGTTGTAGCTATTGGGGTGATTATACAACGATCCTCATCTATAAGGTATTCCCCGATAGTCTTTGAATCTGTTGAAAAGCACCGCTGTAACAGTTGCGGCACAAAATGCTGTCTTTTGTTCTCTGCCATCGCCTCAATCTTCAGTTCTCGTAAGTGCTCTTTCAACCATCCACCTTCCACCTTATTTATAATATGTTTTTCTCTGTTTTTCTTTGCTGTTGTTTAAGCCGTGAGGCTGTTTGCGATTTGTTGGGCAGCGAAGGCAAGCTTGCTTGCAAGCGCTGACGAACGGATTGGAAACGTATGGGCATTGCCCATAAACAACAGCAAAGGGTTTTTAAGGTTTTCTTTTATTTGTCCGATTTGTGCTATTACTTCCCTTCAGTCAGTGGGTCTTACGACAAATCTCGTGTTCGCAAAACCTAACCTTTTGCCTTCCAAAACCTATCCTTTTACCTTCCAAAAGCATACCTTTTGAAGACCAAAAGCATACCTTACACATTTCACATTTCACCTTTCACATTTCACCTTTCACATTAAAAAGTTCATCACTACACCAAAATCATCTACAACATCGATGAATAAAGGGATTCCCATTGGTGTAGTCTTTCCAGACACTACACCAAAAACTACACCAAAGACTACACCATCTACCTTTACCACCCAAAAAACAAATTACACCTATTTATATATAGGGGGCTGAAATGTCATTAAGATGCAATTAAGATGCAAATAAGCAGCAGATAAGAAATCGCAACCGCCTGATAACAAATCAGTTACAGAAAATTTTCATAATTAATGTAAGATTTACACTAAAAATGTTTGCAGGTTTAAAAATTTTTTGGTATCTTTGCAACGTTGGATGGATAACAATCCGACCTTTGTTAAATTTATTATTAACCTTCAAATTTGTAAAACTATGAGTAAAAAATCAAATGTCTCTGGGCAGACTTTAAACGCCCAAACTGAGAGTACGCTCGCAATTGAGCTGTTTTTGAACGAGAACTACGCTTTCCGTCGGAATGTGCTGAACGGGAAGGTCGAGTTTGCAGAAAAGCAACCGGCACCCGAAGAGTTGGAGACGACAGACGGCCAAGCCCCTGCTGACGACCAGATGGTAGAGAAGCTGGGTGAGTATCGTGTGCTGACGAAGGAGGCCCTCAACAGCATCGTCATTCGTGCCAAGAGAGAGGAAATCTGCGAAAAAGGCAGTCCCAAGCAATCCATTACGGATTATGTAGGCTCAGAGGAGGTTCCCACTTACAATCCTATTCAGGAATATCTGAACGGACTTCCCCAGTGGGACGGACACAACTACGTGGCCGACCTGTTGAGTCGCCTGCCTGGCCTCACCTCTGAGAAGGAAGCATTCCTGGCTATCTGGCTCCGTTCGATGAGTGCGCATTGGCAGCAGCTCGATTCAGTGCACGGCAACGAATGTGTGTTGACACTCATCGGTGCACAGGGTTGCGGCAAGACCACCTTCCTCCGTCTCCTGCTCCCACCCCATCTGCGTGAGTATTATCTCGATCACCTGAACCTCTCGAACAAGTTCGACAAGGAGATGGCGCTGACCAACAATCTGTTGGTGAACCTTGATGAGATGGATGCCATCACAGCCTCTCAGCATGCGATGCTCAAGCAGACGCTGTCAAAGAACAAGGTCAACGGTCGTCCTATCTTCGGACGTGCCCAGGAAGACCGTCCTCGCTACGCTTCTTTTTCGGCAACCACCAACAATCCGCATCCGTTGACCGACCCTACGGGAAGTCGCCGTTTCATCTGTGTACGAATCCCAGAAGGAAAGTTCATCGACAACACCGGCGACATCAACTACGAGCAGCTCTATGCCCAGTTGGTTTATGAGGTGAACGAGCAGAAGACCCCTTATTGGTTCAACAACGAGGAAGTCTCCCGTCTCCAGGAATTGAATCAGGAATACATGCAGCAGAAAGACATCGATGAGATTATCTCCATCTGCTTCCGCAAACCTGAGGAGGGTGAAAGGGTGAAACCGATGAACAGCAGTCGCTTGCTCAAACTCATCCGGAATGAGTATCCCTCAGTTCCAGACACCCAAAGTTCAATTGTAAAGGTAGCCTTAGCAATGAGGAGTCTAGGATTCAACTCCACCCCTCATGCCCATTCCTCTTACTATTATGCAGTTCCCAAAATCGAATCCTTGCAGAAATAGTTTTAGAGAGGGATAAGAATTGAATTGATGGTGTACCCTGTGGTGTAGTCTTTGGTGTAGTCTCGGCTGGAGACTACACCATTTTCAATCCCTTTATTTATCGGCCTTCCCCCCATTTTTGGTGTAGTCTTGTACTCTTTTTGCAAAACCACACCTTTCTTTCTCAATTACGTAATATCCACCCGTCTTCTTACTTCCACGACGCTCTATCATATTCAGATCAAGAAGCACATTTATATGCTTGACAATGGTTCTGAATGGCTTGCCAAGGCCATCCGCTATTTTGGTTGTATTATAACCCTCGTGAGCCTTTATAAACTCAAAGGTCTCTTTCTGGCTATCGTTTAATTGACCACTTAATTGACCTTTTAATTGACCACTTAATTGACCTTTTAATTGACCTTTTAATTCGCCATTTAATTCGCCATCATACTCCATTGAGTAAATAATCGTCATAAACTGACTTGGCGATGATTTAAACACGGGCCTCCTTTCCTCCTTATACGCCTCCAACGCCTTTGTTTCGTTGCAGATGCGCTTCAAGCCGCTACCACGTTTCTCCATATAGTCCAATTGCGCCATCACGTCTGCCAGCACAGGGTTTCGCCTCAACGACGAAATATCCTCCAGTGGAACATCCTGCACCTGCTGTCCGCTGTACATACCGCCTGGCGAGGTCACAGCAATCCTGTCATCATAGATGTCCAAATGCACTCACGCTCTTCAGCCAACTCTTAGGTTTCTTCTCCTCCAGAGCTTCCTTATAGTCGTATGCCGTACACTCGGCTATTAATTCTTTTATATTCATATCGTATTCTCTTTCAATAGGGTATCACAATCTGTGACATCCATTCTTGTCGTATCCGTCAGTCCGTAAGTATTCCTTACTACCTGCTTAATTCTCCATTAACGTCAAGGTTGAACCTTTAATCATTAGCCTTAAACCAACAACAGCCCTGAACCAGTTTTTTCCTTTGATGGGATTAAATTCCTGTAAGGAATAACGATATTTGATATAGGTTGTCTGAATGCTGTGATTAAGCGAGCGCAGAACAAAACTTGTTTTTTATATGCCGAGCGTTAGCAGTTTCGACGAAGTCAATGCTGTGATTAAGCGAGCGCAGAACAAAACTTGTTTTTTATATGCCGAGCGTTAGCAGTTTCGACGAAGTCAATGCTTGCATACAAGCAGGCTTTAGCGAAAAGCGTTTATACTCTGAAAGAGTAAATTCCATCAATGGGGTTTTCAATGTTTTTGTCTTAATATCCGTAATATCCGCTCAATCCGTGTTCGTTATTTTTATTCGTGTTATTTGTGCAATTTGTGTTCAGAACAAAATTTTCGAGCTTTTCGTTATTTTCGATGTTTTCGGAATCCAAATAATTTGTGCGATTTGTGTTCTGTTTTTGCCTTTGCCTTTAGACCTTAGTCCTTTGACGGATCTACATTTTCACTCTCGGCAATTGCCAACAATATTTAGTTGAAAGATACCTTACAATAATTACGGTTGCCATGCAACCAATATTTTGCACCAATGGACTAACGGAACAAAAAGCAAGCAAGAAATACGCTATTCCACCAAACACACAAGCCAAGGCATAGATCTCTTTCCTGAAGATCAGTGGGGTCTCGCTGATACAGATATCCCTAATGATGCCTCCTCCTGCACCTGTAACCATTCCTATGATGATGGCTATGACAGATGAACATCCGCAATCCAACGCTTTTGTCAGCCCAATAAGTGTAAATATACCAAGGCCAATCGTATCAAACAAGAATATTGTTCCAGCTATCTTATTGATCAGTTCATGATAGAAATAAAAGAAGACCAGAGACAACAGAACAACAAGGAGTGGTATGAAATCATAAAACCAGAAAGGTCTTACACCCAAAAGCAAATCCCTGATGGTCCCACCACCTACTGCAGTTGCAAAACCAATAGTATATAGACCAAACAGATCAAATTCTTTCAGAGCCGCTAATCTTATACCACTTATTGCGAAAGCAATCGTCCCAATAATCTCTATCCAATACATACTTATAATTACAGGGTGACGAGGTTCCTCGTCACTTCTCAATTATATCCATCTCATTAGCGTTAAGGTTAAGGTTATCGTTAACGTTGAATCTTGTTAGCGTTGAACTATCTGTGTTCGTTGCCTCTTCCTAAACAAGGGGATTTGAGGGAGCCTAGGAGTCACAGGTGTACCCTGTGGTGTAGTCTTTGGTGTAGTCTCGGCTGGAGACTACACCATTTTCAATCCCTTTATTTATCGGCCTTCCCCCCGTTTTTGGTGTAATCTTGTACTCTTTTACAACCGAACCGTAATTTTTGTTTTTCCATTATTGCTGAACGAAACAAAGAACCGACCCCTGATCTCGCGGAACTTCATCAAGGGAGGGATTCCGTTTTTTCATCTCAAAATAGCACTTTGAATCGATAGAGTTCTTTGTCGACTGCAACAAGGGCCTGCTCATCCAAATTATCAATGATGGCCGGGGAAGACTTGAGCTTGCCGTATTTTACCTTCTTCTTATTGCCGTTGGGTAATACTCTTTCAAAATACCGTTGCACCATTACACCAACTATCTTTGATGGCTCCGACAGGCTCTCTATGTCCTTCCCTACTATTTGGTTGTCCGATGCAATTGCAGTTTCCTTCTTCGTCCTCACAAAATTCTGGGCTTCACCCCATCTCTCTAAGCACTCCGGCTGTTTCAAAAACCAGGCTTCCATCTCTTGAATCATAAAGAAAACCTTGTCTTTTGCATCAGCTGGAATGACTATGGCTTTGACTGGATCGACATCATCCAACCTGTCAAACCACTTATTAGTATCAGCATCATCAGAGTCTACATAAAGATAGTGATCTTCTGAATTTTTGACGAACATCTTGGCAGAGTTCCGATAACTGGCACCCATATCAACCCTAACACTAATATCATCACGCTTAAGGAGACGAGAGAAGAACTTGTTCAACGATTCTCTAAGCGCTTCAACATTATTAAATGTTTCTTCGCCTACATTCGGGTCGAACGTGCCACCCTCCACAATGATATTTAGGTTTACCATCTCTTTCCTCCTATCAAGCCTCTCAACCACATCTGACCAGGTAGAAAATCACCCTCCCATTCCTCAAAATCATCCTCAGATACCTTCTTCACAATGGTCTTGTTCTCTTCATCCTTTTCAAAGACAACAACATCCTCCAATTCGAACTGATTGAGAAGATGCGGAGAGTGGGTGGCAATAATGATCTGGCAATCCTTGGATGCCAACTTTAGCATATCACCTACTGATTTAATCATGTCAGGATGCAACCCCCTTTCGGGTTCATCAATTGCTACCAGCCATCCCCTGTTAGGATTATAGAAGATACATTCCAGCAGCAAATATCGCAACGATCCATCACTGATATGCAGTGCACCGATAGTCTTTTTCAGATTCTTTTCCCGCAAAGAAAGATATGATTGGCCGTAGAGGTTACTTATTACTATCTCCCGATAAGAGGGACTAACATTACGGAAAGCCTCTTCCAGTTTTTCGAAGTCAAACGAGTGGTTCAATTTCAGTTCGTTTAACATCTGCGTCAGATTCTCACCATTCTTTTTCAGTCTGGTGCTTGTGGAAAAATCAGCAGGTCTTCTGAGGCGGCTGTTCTCACCCACCTCGAAGTTGTTATAAACCGCCATCGTTTCAATTGCTTTTCGCAACGTAAACGTTGGCAGGAATCTGTTGGGATCATTGATTTGCTTCAGCACAAGTTCCTGACCAGAAATCTCATTCGATTCATATTTCTGAAAGCTGATTGTTCCTTCCGTCTTTATGCTTATCTCCCCCTTTCCATTACTGAAATCAAGATAGATAAACTTAGAATTCTTTTTCTTTTGATGCTCAGTCCAAATTTTCTCGCTTAGCGTGTAGCTCGTTCCAGACGGTCTGATAGTAATACTATACAAAATAGTGGACTTAAAACCCGCAGCTGAATTAATTCTATTGACCTTTTCCGGGTCAAATTCGTACGTTACTTGACAGTATGGGGCCGTTCTGTCACCATTGACATTCACAATCTGGTCGAATCCTCCCCACTGCTCTTGCACCAATTTTTCCACACCATCTCCACAAACGCCTTCGTACAACAACCTGAAAGTATTAATCAGTGAAGTTTTTCCGCTTCCATTAATGCCTAAAAGCAGGTTAACACCAGGGTTTAGCTCTATGGTGTTAGTTCCACAAAAAGAGAAAAAATCTCTTATAGTAACTCGCTTTATCATTGTTCTTATTCTTTATTCTGTAATCAGACTGTTTATCTTTGCAAAAATATCGATTTATCTGTATTCTGATTGCATTTCTTTTCATTATTATCGATTATTAACCATCCGAAAAGTTATTTTAACGTCATCATATCATCCCCTGATTGTCAAACGTCTTATGGTTGGGTCTCAACAATTTCTCAAATTTCTCATCTTGTCTAAACGGTGCCAACACTGGCCATCTTGATATAGTGTATTTCTGCATAGGTTCTTTCTTAATAACCTTTTGCAGATATGTATATGCATTACCTTTATCCTTCAGTACACAATAGGCACCCAGTTTTTCAAAATCAGAATAATTGATGTATTTATTATCCAATATCTTTGTTTTAAGTTTACCGTCAACATCTTCTTTCATTTTTTTTCTGGCAAATAAATAATTAACTATTATAGCGCCCTCTGCTAAAGTTGGATTATCATAGTATGGTTTCAATAGTTTTATTACTGAAGCATAATCCTCACACTGCAATAAAACATACGCATAGCTTACGGCATCTGAGACTGTCAACCGTCCTTTCTCCTTTAGCAACATCTCATAGTACTGCTTTTCTTCATCATACCGATTTTTCAACGAAAGATAGTGAGGTTTAAGATCGTCCTTATATTCAGAAGCCTCATATAATATATCCGCATCATTATCTCTTCCCAAGATTGTAAGGATAGTCAGTTTTCTTCTGGTTGTTTCCTGACTTTCAGGGATTTCATTAAATAAAAGCAAAGCATCTTCAAAGTATTCGTTTTCCATCAAAACACGAGCCTTTAAATATTTGTAATTATCTGAGCCCACATAATCTGTTTCAAACTCAACAAATAATTCTAATACTTTGTCAAAGTTTCCAGTATCACATTCCCAATCTATATATCTACCATAACACCTCTCAACATTCCTATAATAATCAGCCTTCTTATAATAATCAATGGCATCCCTAAAGTATTGCTCACTCAAACTCTTTTCATCTATTCTTTGGATTAGGTCCAATGTGTTAGGATGATAAGGAGCTATTGCCTTTATTGTTTTAAGTAATTCTTTCCTTTTTGTTTCTAATTCTTGCCTATTATTATTGTACCTTATTGTCAGATAACGGCATTTAAAGATATATGCATCATTATTCGCACTTGGTAACAGTGATAAACTTTTCGCAAGAAGTTCTTCTGCTCTACTCAAATATTGATCCAAGTCCTCAACTGGGCATTCTTCTGCACAATAATCAAGAATCCTATCCACGAGTTTATTGATGATATAAGCATCATTGGGGAATCGTCCTGTTACCGACTCTAAATACCTTATTGCTTGACTATGACTTCGTGTTCTATTTGCAGCAATTTCGTAATATCTCTCATTGTCAGGATCCAATCTAATTAATTCGTCAAATAATATTTTTATGGCATTATCACTCATATTTTTAGTTAAATCTGCCTGTAACTCCATTAGTTCCAATTTATACTGTCCATCTTCAAGAGCTGGTATATCCATTATACTTAACTTTTGCAATACAGAATTGGCATGGTTAAGCACAAAGCCCTCCGTCATCAAGTCGTCAAGTTCTTTTTTCTCTTCTGGGGTAGCCACCTTGAGTTTATTCTTTCGTTTAACGGTTTTCGATTCTGTTTTCTTAGAGTGACTTTGTTTCTTCTTTTTAAGATAGTTCAGATAATCGTTAAGCATATTATCTTCGAAATTGAATTTTAACCTCTTGCAATCATCAGTCAGAATTTTGCAAGCACCCTTCGGATTCATAAGCGGGTTGTCCGTCAATTCCTTTATAATGCTCTCTTGATGTTTTCTACTAAGGAATGTGTCATCAACAGGCAACTGGCCCTTGTTGAGTTGATGATTTAACTCTGCAAATAATTCGTCAAAACCATCAATCTGGACATAGTAAACCCTGTCCCTCCACAATAGTTTTTTTAGTTCACTACTTATATTCTCATCCCCTTTTCTTATGCACCAGAAAATCCCATTCTTAAAATAATCTTCTTTTTGGAGAAGATAATTCAGAATGTCCATGATAGAACGATCTTGCCCAGAATAACCAATCACAATAAGTCCAAAATCTTTAGCAAACTCTTGGAACTTCATCTTCATATTTGTCTCAAGTGACTCTGTCTCACGCAGTGTTGCCTTGATATTTTCATAAAGATAATCTCCGTGCAGTTTTATGATTTTAGGCCTCGTAGATGTTACAGTTACACCAGAAATTGATGAATCATGAGCACAAACAATCGGTCTATTCTGCGAGAAACGATAAAAGGCTTCATTAAGCAAGTCGTCAAAGTTTGTGGTAAACACAGTGTTAAAAAAACCGTTTTCTATCAGCTTTACAAGATAAGCATACCCCATTGATGGCTTTGCTTTTGATACTTCACGTTCAACAAACATTCTACGATGACGTTGAAGGTCGAATCTATTCTCAAACAATGCAGAATATGAATTCGACTCCTCATACCATGATGGTGCATTCCCAGGCTGGAAAAACTCGTCTATAGTTATGCCCTCGTTATGATTTGTCTCCTCATAGACTTGTTTTTTCCAATCATTCACCAAAGTTTGCCCTGATCTGACACCAGATGTTACTGATGCGCCTGCTCCTAGCAGTATAGAATAGTTCGGAGTCTTGACAGCCTCTTTGTCATCTGCTTCAGCCGTATTGCCAATAAATCTAATCAAGTCCGCTACAGTTCTCCTTTTATGTATCAAATCGTCTAATGCCATAGTAATATTGTTTTATTAGTCGTTTATTTATGTTTCATACATATTTGTTGACTTCGCAAATTCCTGTCTTCCGGGAATCACATCATCACATGATATATACCAGTTTCAGATGATTGTCTATTTTGTCTTGGCATTGCCAACTATTGATTTTATACCTCAATCATTTATGGAATAGGAACCTGTTCCTAGGTTCCCAATTGACTTTCCCATAGACCGTCGACTTTCAGTTCTCTAATTCTTGATCTTTCATCCATTATTCGTTCTTCTATAATTTTAAAAACATCATATTTCATCAAGGAAATCTACGAAAACATCTCTTATCCTTTGATTTAAATCTCTCATATTAGTATATTTTTTCACATTGATTCTGCTGCACAGCATGGAATGAGAATAACTCGGGAGTTTTGTCTCATAGTTATCATTGTACTTACCAATGATATCACTCATTCTTCTTTTTACAAATTTCTCTTTATCATTATTCTTAAGAGCCTGAAAGATTCCAATATAATTAAATCTCGATCTTAGTTCAGGGCTTAAAAAACTATCAAAATTTTGAGGTGTCAGATTTGACGTAAAGATGATAACATATCCGTTGAGGTCAATATCCTCTCCTTGCGAATTAGTCATCTTTCCATTTTCTAGGACATCCAAGAAATAATTATAAATAATCGAATCACCTTTTTCAAACTCATCAATTAATATGACACCAGTATCAGACTCCTTAACCTTCATAAAGAGTTCACCGCTCTCACTACCGATATATCCACGTGGACTTCCTATTAAAGAATTCAAGGCATCCTTGCTGCTATAATTACCAAAATTGATTTTTGCAAGTTTGCGTTTTCCGCCCAGGCATTGATGTAGAGTTCTTGCCACTTCTGTCTTGCCAATACCGGATTCTCCCATAAGGAATAAGGAGAGAATGTTATGCTCTCCAATTTTATTAAAGACCCTATAAGTATTTACAAGATTATGAAATTCTCTTTTGAATTTCTCATGTCCATAAAGTTTGATGTCAAAAGATTTCATAAAAACATTCAGATCCTCCGGTGTTAGGTCTACTATCCTGTTAACATCCTTATTAGGATTGTCTGTTGTTTTTTTCTTACTGCCACCACCTATATCAATATAATGAATCGTATTGATGAGAAATCGAAGTTTTTCACGTACCTCATTCTCGTATTTTATGTCTGCAATAAGATTAACACCTATTGGGTATAATGGAATCAGTTGTTCAAATAAAGCTTGTGTTCCCAAGTCTATTCCCAAATACGCAGAAAGATCTATAATATCGAGGAGAGGAACCAATTCAGCAATATCATCGTTCTTCACATAGTTTGTTACAGATTGAACTCTATAGCCCAATGCCTCTTGCTGATTGACATATGTATGAAAATCCTCAATATTATATAACGATATATCTCTTTTAATCATTGTTCGCGAATTTGCACATTTTGAATAATGGCCAACAAATCCACATAGTGATATAAAGAAGCTTCGTCTTCATTATAGAACGAGTCCTGCTTGTCAAAAATATCATTCGCTGCAAAACTACTATAATGAAAGTCTTTATAATCAACATTTTGATTTTGCTTCATCTGACCGCCAATTTCTGACCAGTACTCCATGTTCGTTTTCAACGCTTTGGGATGAATCTGCCCTTTGTATATGCCAACAATTGTCACATTTCCTATTGTCATATCATCGACATTATATCCACTTTCAAATTCATTTTCGAATGTGAATGGAATTTTTACGATCAATTGTTCTCTACCCTCTCCGATGCTCCCCTTTAGTTTATAGGCATAGTCTTTAAACATCGAATTAAATACATTGTTCATATCAAGTCCATTCGCATTAGGCACAACAAACCCCTTTAGCGAGCCATTGGATATAAACTTCGCGATTCTTAGTTCAGCTTCATTTTGTAAGGTCAGTCTAACATCGTCTATTACTACCAATTCACCCTCATGAACTGATTTGAGGTTCTCAATCTTTTTGGCGCTATCCAATATCTCCTTTAGAACAACAGACTTTGTTGTCTTAACCTCAAAGGTTTCAATAACTTTCTGAGATCCGCTACTCTCCCCCTGTATTTTACCCTCTACGCCTCCACTTTTTGCGAGGAGATTGAACTTTAGGTTCCCATTTAATTGAGCATTTACAGCTGAATTTTCTCCATGCTCAACATTTTTTGATGTAGAGATTTCATTGCCAAGCATCATCTTTATTTCATATACCTTGGCAAAATTGATGTAATATATATTAAACAGACATTTCATCCTTTTTCTATTAAAGAGCTTGGAAATAATGGAAAAACGACATTTCGTCATAAGTCATTCATACTTCATTTTATATTCATTTGGGGTTCGTAATATCCCATTAGGTTATAGCTAACAAAGCATCTTCATAAAAAAATCGAATCAATCCGTGCCATCCGTGTTCGCTTATATAGTTTCCCCCGCATACTCCATCTTCTTCCCCAACACCGTACACAAAATCATCTGTATATCCTTGATGAAGGAGTAGTGACGGTAATAGTAGCAGTTCAAGCGCACTTTATCAGGTTAATGACATTATCATTGTACCATATAGCCAGTTCTTGATCCGTCGTTCCGTCAATCTGTTCCTGTGGTAAACATCTGCCCTCAGACACCAGCCTTCTGACATCTGCCAACATCTCGTCTTCGAGTCTGTACTTCAATGTAGCTGGCCCTGTGATACCAGGACGAAGCTTCAGCACATCTCTATCATCACCTGTCAACTTATCCGCATATCCAGGCACATCCGGTCGTGGTCCCACGAAGCTCATATTGCCAATCAGCACATCCCACAGCCCGGGCAACTCATCCAACTTCCAGTGCCTCAGTTTTGCCCCAAGCGGAGTAATCCTACGATCCCCCGCCACACTCACCGTAGAACCGTTATGCTTAACGGTCATGGTTCTGAATTTGTGACAACTGAACAGCTTGCCATTGAGCCCCACTCTCTTCTGCACAAAGAACGCAGGCCCTCCCGGCATCTTCACCTTCACCATGATGGCCACAATAACCAGCACCGGCCACAGCACAGCCAGTCCAATAAAAGCCACTATTCTATCGAATAAAAATTTTAGTATCATAATGAATTTATTACTTTTCCAACAAAGCCTTTCCTTGTTCCGTCAAATAATACTTCTGCGTCGGACTCTTCGGAGACTCCGGCTGTGTCATGACAACAATACCCATCTCCATCAATGGGTCGAGATATTTGTTTTTGAAACGAGTCCTGTTTGTCTGTTTTGCAACATGCATCAATTCTCCAGCAGAAGTCGGTTGACTCATAGCCATCAAAAGGGTTTCTACTTGCTCCCAAGTTAGACACAACTTAATCCCTACTTGGTCCCTACTTAGGACATTACTTAGGACGCTACTTGGGACGCTTAAGACATTGCTTGTACCCAGACTTACATCACCATTTACCTCTCCAATCCCTGCCGGCCTCTTGAACACAATGGTCACAAACCCGCCATTCACCCTATACTCCGGCTCTGGCACGCCCTGCGCCCTGCAGGCATCCACCATCCTGCCCACGCCCGATCCCCAACTCTCCAGGAACGACGACCTGTACAGCACCTCCGCTATCAGCGGATTGTAAGGAAACGAGGCGTGCGATGTCTTGATGTTTTCCGGTGTCACGCCCTGCGGCAACCGCCCCGGATTCTCTATCTCCACCCGGTCGTCATACACGGCAATCCCCGGCGACAGGTTATATTTCTCCAGTTGTCTGTGGCATAGCGCATTCGTCAAGGCCTCCCTCAGCGCCTCTGCCGGTATCTCCAACTGCTCCTCCTTGCGGAACCCCACAATCTTACCGCTCTGCGACAAGTGCTTAAACAGAAAAGACATCCCCGCATCCAGCAGGTCGAAGAAATTGCCCTCTGCCCGTCCACTGTCCACAAACTCATTCTTATCCGTCCCGCGAAATTTTGCCAGCCGCAGCCTCATCTGCGTATAACTAGCCGTCTGTGCGCCAAACAACGCCACAGCACCGTTCAACACCTTGCTATCGCGCATCAGTCCCCATTTGCCCAGCAACGACTCCACACTCTCCGTCTCTGCCGTAGCGGGCATCCTGCCTCGCTCCACGCCTAAGCGCACAGCCCCGCGAATCCGTCGCTCGTCCAAGTCAGCCAGCGAAACAGCGTCAGCCTCCTGTCGCTCCCAGGCAAACACCTCCGGCTTCGCAGCCCGCAGTCGCTCCTCATACATCTCCTGCGGCATCACCTTCATCGTGCTCTCCACCTTGTAATACGGACATCCGTGGTACGTATAAGGCATCTGCCCCCACTTCCATCCGTCAAAGTGCATCACGATAAGCTGATCCCCCGGCCTCCCCGGCACGTCGATATATTCCGGCTTCACCTCCACTGCAGGGTACAGCCCGGCCAACGCCTGCGCTATCTCCCGCTGCGTGTCATCCGACACCTGCTGCCCCAACATCTTCAGCGACTTCGGGGCCACACCGAATATCAGCCACCCTCCGTCCGTGTTCAGAAACGCGCAGGCAGAGTGCATACCATCCTGCAACTCCCCCGTCGTTTTCTTCAACTCCAGACAGCGGTGCTCATCCTTCGCGATAAGTTCTTTTATCTCTTCAAATGTCATATCGTATTCCCTTTCAATAAGGCATCCATCCACGTTTTATTTAACAACTTACTTCTTCCCCAGATAAAATCCATTTTCCTTCGTAAACTGAATATAATGAATGTTTGACAATTGCTCCCGCATTTCCTCATCGGGTGCCTTATTGTCTATCAGTATCAACTGATAGTCAAATACCGTATCATTACAATACTTAAAGAACTTTGCCTGGGTGGTTTCATCTGCCTCCATATCCTCACCGTCATAGTGGGCTGTGATGGGCGAGTCTATCACCAAGAAGTTACTAAAAGGTATATCCTTTTTATAGCAGTCCTCCACCAACGTCATCAATATCGCAGAACAGGTCACACCCCGTGACCCCTTACCGCAACTGAGCCTGTCCTTCGCACCTAAGATAAAGTCAAAACCGTTCTCATCAAAAACCACGGTATCGTTTTCTTTTAACAAATTCCAGGCTACCAACTTTCCTTTCAGATCCTTACAGAAATCCTCCTTGATATCCGTCTGCCTGATGTATGGCTCTGCTACAGGCTTCTGGGTCTGTTCCTTATTCAGTTTATCCAGTTTCTTGAGCAGTCTGCTCAACTCCGATGCCAGATAATTCGACTCTGCTTTCTTCTCAATATTCTTCTGATATTGCCTCAGGGTTTCCTTAATTCCTGCCATTTGCGTAGCAAACTTCTTTATCTTTTCATCCGTCGCTCTGATAGCAGCCTGTGTCTTCTGTATCTTTTGAATCATTGTGCCTGTCGTCTGGTTTTTCTTTGCCACCACTTCACGCACATCTGCTATCTTTGCCTTCAGCTTATCATATTCGCCTTGTATGGCGGCAAGATAACCTGTATCAATAGTCCTTTTTCCCGCTATACGTGAGTGACAGACAGGACACTCCCTGTCATTTGGAAGCATTTCAAACAGACTGGCTCCTTCAAACAGATACTCGTATCTCCCCAAGTCGGTCTCATAGTGTTTCTGTAGCATTTCCATGCGCTTCACAAATTCCGCATTGAAAAGTCGTCTAGACTCCAACTTTCGCAAGATCTCTTCCTGTTCTTTCCGCTCTACGTATAGTTTATTAAGTTTCTCTTCTTCTTCTTTCAGCCTCGTTTCAAGGGCTTTCACCGCACTATCGTCATTGAAGTCTGCATAACTCACATCGCCCAACTTTTCGATACGTCCTTTCACGAGCTCTATTTCTTCCTCCGTCAGCGAAATCATGCCCTTGTATCTCGACTTCCTTATCTCGTCTTTCTCTTGTTCTTCAAATCCACTATCATCATTACCCGTCGTCAAATAGTAAATCAGGCTCTTCTCCTTTTGGGTGTCTGTTCGCTGGCCTGTTGGATTGAATATCGGGTTTTCCGATATGATTCTGTTCTCGTCTGCCAATACCAGATGTCTTATCAATGAGTAGGTCAGTTTAGTCTTGTTTGTCTTGGTGCTTTTCACCTCAAGTCCATCGCCAAACCCATTGAGCTCCATCAGGTATGCCGACAGGGTTTTCTTCGTCTTGTTTCTAATCGGATACCACTGCCCCTGCTGGCCGCAGGTGTCAAACTGCTCATAAGCACAGTCTTTTACAAGAACATTATTATCTTTCTCCTTTCTCCTGAACGTATGCACGGCATTGTCCTCCAGGATCACGATCTCCATATAGTAGGTATCGTAGCCGTGCCCTTCAGTAACGGACTTGGGGGACTTGTTGTTCTTGTCAACAAACTTACCCAGCATGAATTCCATCACCGAGAAAACAGTTGACTTCCCTGAGTCCGACGGTCCAAACAGCAGGTTGCATCCTTCCTTGAAGTCCACACGTGCCGTTTTCATACCCTCACCTGTGGATATCACCGATTTAATATAGAAACCCTTATTCTTCATATCCGATTTCCTTTAATACCGACTCGTATTCAAACTCACTGCCCCACTTTGCTAGATTGCTATAGATGTAGTTATTCAGATAGCGGTCGCTCTTCCCTTTCATCAGCCGGTGCGCTTCTTCTATGCTTGCCACCAACTTCTTTTTATATTCTCCGTCTATCTGCCCATACAATGCTGCTCCCAGCTCTGTCGATTTGAATTTCAGCGAAGCCTTTGTCACGTCACTCTCCACAAGCCCCCGTGTCAGTAGCATCTCTAATGCCTGCATTACGACATCATTGCCGTTGATAAACGATGAGTTTCTATAAGGTATCTCTGGATGCATGCTGTTTTCGTCCGACTTATAGTCTGACAGATACAGCGTGAAATAAGAATAGACCGACAACCGTTCTACGGTCATAGCCGTTTTGCAGGTTGTCAGTATGGCCAGAAGTCTCAATGCTACTTCAAAGTTCCCATTCAGGATTTTCCTTCTTTCTTCCATATCAGCCTATCTTCATTCGATAGTTGAAAACATACGCCTTTCAGTTCTCGTGACCCCAATTCTCCGCTGATTATCCGGTCTTTCTTGGGCATAGACGCAGAAGCTTTTGTCACTGCCTTCACACGTTCAAATGCGTCATTATATTCCTCCTCGTATGTGTCAGCCACATGGCCTTCCACATCGTCTTTCAACTCTTCAAACTCATCTTCATCACCGGGACAGTTCTCTTCTCCCATTTTCTTGACCGACTCTGCAAGCCAGAATTCATCCCTCGAACGGCCAAAGTGTGAACCAAACGTTGTGTCCGACACATTCACCGCATCTACTTTTTCCACTCCCTTCACATCATTATACGCATCCAATAGATGCTGTATGTAGGTCTTTTCATAGTCGTCAACGGTAGCAGGGGTGTCCTTTTTTATTCGTTTCAGATGCTCTTTTCTGAATCCGAAATACTGAAAATACACAAACCTTTGTTCTGCATTTACCAACGTTTCAAGAAACTTGTCCGAAGAATAGGTCTTGAATCTCGTATAATCAAATGCTTCTACAAATGCCTTCAGGTCTCCCTCAAGCAGGTGGTTCTTACCCTTTTCTATATGCCCGGCTATATCCTTGTCCCAACTGTCTATAATATTCTGTTTCAATTTTTCAGGCTTCTCGTACAGATGCAAAAACTGACTACTCAAATCCTGAGGAGCCATCAGATAATACGATTCCGGCACGGGCAGGTCGCCTACAGACATAAAGTACAGGAATTTCCCCAGTTCTGCTATGATGTCCGACCTGCTCACAGGGTGATTATAGTGTTTACACTGGTATATGTCACACTTGTTTGCCGCCTGGTCATAATAAGCTATCACATCCACTCCCTTGTCACCGCTGCCTCCTATACGCATCACGTCTTCATACCGCCGTCCGTCATTCTCCTTCAGACACCAATATGCCCACGAGGCCACCACCTCTTCGTATGTGCCCTCGTCCATCGTCTTCAGAATGTCCTTACTTCTTCGCTGCTCATTGAAGACTTCCGCACCTTTCAATGCGTGCCTCGCTTCAGGTTTTTGTAGGCTTTTAATCGTGATATTCATTTTTTATATTCCTTTCCTTCCGAATACCCCTCCCTCACCTTCTCCGCTATCGTCATCAGCAGCAAGTCGAAGTCCTTCTTTACCGCCTTCACATAGTCCTGCGGCACGACGCTCTTCACCTCGCCGCCTATATGTACTTCTGTTTTCGAATCACAGGTATAGGGCACCAGGCCCGCATTCTTGCAACCTATCTCCGTCACCACGCTTATCCGCCCTTTTATTTCCTCAAAGGTCTTGGGATATTCTTTCCTGAACACCTTTTCCTTGTCGTAATCGTGCATATCCACCACGCACAGTGCATACCGTTCCTTCTCTCTCGACGAGGTCTCCATCTGCAACTTGCTCATCTCCACTGACTCTTTGGTCGACCAGCGCGATTTCACCTCAATATAGTAAAGTGGTATCTTCTTGTCATCACGCTCCAGATAGACGATGATGTCCTCCAGCCGTCCTTTATCCCTCGCGTTCTCTCTCATAAATCAATATTTTATCACGATTGGCTGTTTCTGCGGCATATGGACGAAGCGTACCTTCCACCACCAAATCAACTTCACGGCCAAGCAACTCCTGCAAATCCATCAGCATGCCTCCA
>Ga0326511_10000586_pt1 | contig 31934 bp, 25 predicted proteins | sample 0_2496_0518_D_FD_203701 | JGI IMG/M metagenome (GOLD analysis project Ga0326511, IMG submission 203701) | Bovine rumen microbial communities from UC Davis, California, United States - 0_2496_0518 | ecosystem: Host-associated > Mammals > Digestive system > Stomach > Rumen | place: USA...
TTACGCACCCTTGACAGTCCCTTCAAGAGAGCTGGTGGTTAGCTAAGGGATGCAAGGCATCCCTTGGCACCGCAGGTACCTAAGAGCAATTTACACACAAATTTGGACTTGACTGTAACATTTTGTGACCTCAAGTTGTTTACTTCCACTTCCGTCAGTTGAAACATAAAATCATCATCAAATTTCTCTATATTACGTTTAACCTGCTGATTGAAGGACTTGGTTTCGTATCCGTAAATCTTAGCCAGATCCACATCTAACATCACTTTCTGCCCTCTTATCACATAGATAAGATTTTCCATTTGCTCTGCTGTAATAACAGCGATTTCTTCACTCATATTTTCCCTCCGCTCTTTTGGTCATTATATGCAGTATGAGGATATGGATTTTCTCATTGAATCCCCCAAACACTGTTTATTTATTCATAAAAAATGCTTCTATTACGCGATTTATCTCATCTGTACCGAGCGGAATAGTTGCTGTCTCCTCGGTAATGATCAGGGTATCACCGAGAAAAATTCCCGCCTCCTGGTAATCTTTGATTCGCTTGACCGAATGTCGGGCGTAGTCGCGATCATCCATCATTCCCCTGTGCTCCCAATAATAGATCTTTCGTGTATGTGGATTCAGTACCGTAAAATCCGGATAGATCACGACATATTTATCCAATATCAGCGGGCACTCGTATTTGTATGGAATTCTGTTTTTGTACAGCGCATTTGCAATGTTCAATTCGGATTTGGAACGCACCCGGTCACCATTATCCGATGTATAAACCGGTCCGTCTTCCGGCAAAGGTTTACCTTTATATGGCTGATCAAGCCATTTTTTGATAAACTTCTCATCCGTTAAATCGATTGGACTAATATAGGATTGGGATTTTAAAGGAAATGATTCGTAAATTTGTTTCAGGAATTGTTGCCTGTCACGGTAGACATTCAGAAATTTTTCAAGAATAGAAAGTTCCTCTTCAATGCTTTTCAAAGTTTTTTCATTATAGGACTTCTGCAAAAAAATATGAAGTTTCGTAGAATCCGACATGGAGATGTACTGGCCGCTCTTATCCTGCGGACTTCTTCGAAGATAATATTGCACTCGCCTGCCGGAACTGACGATATGGATCTTGCCATGAGGCGCTTTCTCAAGCGCGTTTCGAAGTTTTTCTTCGAATTCTTTCAGCTGCTTGTACCGTATCTCCGCAGCCTCGATAATCGTACTTTGTGATAAAAGTTTATGTTTCATATTGGTCACTCCTTTCTGTGCTCTTTGACCGTTATGGGACTTTTTCTTACGCTCGGCCGGCTATAACCGTGTTCTTTCTTACGATTGGCCGGCAAATGACCGGGCTCTTTCTCACGCTTAGCCGGCGTCGCCTAGGCTCTTTCTCACGCTTGGCCGGCGACGCCTGGGCTCTTTCTCACGCTTGGTCGGCGACGCCTGGGCTCTTTCTCACGCTTGGCCGGCGACGCCCGGGCTCTTTCTCACGCTCGGCCAGCGATGCCTGGGCTCTTTCCGCTAATTGGCTGCGCAGCATCGAAATCTGCACATTGAAGGCTGCGCGATGTATCTAATTAACAAGTTGGGCATTACTATGCATCGAAAATGGGAAAATACTAGAATCTCGCTGAAACGCTTTGATTATCAAGCAAAAATGTGAATCGAGTAAGATGAATTGATCAATAATCGATGCCTGCTTATTTTGCAGGCGACAGAATAATGAAAGAACGGCATCGATCGATGCCTAATAAAGATTGAATTGTTGCCAGCCCCGGGAACCACGTAGATCCCGGCATCGGGCAAGCTTCTTACCATGTTTTTCGATGCCGCCGGATAAACCTCGGCATCGGACAGCAATTATAGCCAGTTTTTCGATGCCGCAGTATAGATCCCGGCATCGGACAGCAATTATAGCCAGTTTTTCGATGCCGCCATATTAACCCCGGCATCGGATACCAATAACAAAATGTTTTTCGATGCCGCCGGATAAGCTGATTAGCTGATTAGCTGATAAGCTGATTAGCAGAAAGCATCCGGCGGCATCCATGTCACTTATTCGAATTCAATGGTTCCGGTGGGCTTCGGTGTCCAGTCGAAGAGGACTCTGTTGACGCCCTTTACCTCCGCCGGGATACGCTGTGCCAGGTGATCCATCAGGTCGTACGGGATATGTTCAACGGTAGCGGTCATTGCGTCACGGGTATTGACGGCGCGGATGATGACCGGCCACTCGAAGGAACGGGCACCGTCCTTTATTCCGGTGGATTTGAAATCCGGAACAACGGTAAAGTACTGCCATACCTTGCCTTCCAGTCCGTTCTTTGCAAACTCCTCGCGAAGGATTGCGTCGGATTCACGAACCGCTTCCAGTCTGTCACGGGTGATAGCGCCCGGGCAGCGTACGCCGAGTCCCGGTCCCGGGAACGGCTGACGGTATACCATGTTGTCCGGAAGTCCCAGCTGCTTGCCTACCAGACGAACCTCATCCTTGAAGAGAATGCGGACCGGCTCAACAAGCTCGAACTGCAGATCCTCCGGAAGACCGCCTGCGTTGTGATGCGCCTTGATTCCTTTTTCGCTCTCGAGAATATCCGGCCAGATCGTTCCCTGTGCCAGGAACTTTACGCCCTCCAGTTTACGAGCTTCATCCGCAAAAACTTCGATGAACTCATTACCGATGATATGACGCTTTGTCTCCGGATCATCTACGTTTGCCAGTTTGTCGAGGAAACGGTCTGTTGCATCCACGTAGACCAGATTTGCTTTCATCTGATTGCGGAATACTTCGATAACCTGCTCCGGCTCTCCCTTTCTGAGGAGTCCGTGATTTACATGTACGCAGACAAGCTGGTCTCCGATTGCCTTGATCAGCATCGCAGCTACAACGGAAGAATCTACACCGCCGGAAAGAGCCAGCAGAACCTTATCATTGCCGACCTGTTCACGGATCAGTACTTCCTGCTCATCAATAAATTTCTGTGCGAGTTCCGGTGTTGTGATACGTTCCATATCGTCCGGTCTTCTGATTTCACCCATGTTAAAACCTCCTTATATTCCGTACACATTATTATGTACATTGAAACCTTGTTCATCGTAGCATACTTTTCAGGAATTTGCATACCTTTTCCTTGCCCCGGGGCAATTTTTCGAATTCCGGAACAGCCTTTTCAAATATCCTATTCGAATCCCGGAATCGCTTATTCATATTTCCTTTTCGAATTCCGGTATCGTTCTTCAAATTCCCTTTCCGAATTCCAGGATCCGGTAATATTCTCCTTCCGCTGCCTTTCCGGTCGGCGCAAAGCCGAGTCCCTTCCAGAAGCGTATTGCCTCCTCGTTGGGTTCTTCCACGCCGAGAGCCAGATAGCTGTATCCCTGCGCCTCCATTGCCGCGCGCACATCGGCGATCAGCTGCGAACCGATCCCTCGACCCTGCAGGTCTGCCGCTACCATGAACCAGCCGATATAGGCAGACTGTTTTTCCGGATAATCGGTGATCAGATCGAGAATCGCTGCCAGATCGCCGTCCTTATCATAAAAGCCGAGGAAGTGTTTGTTCCTTACATCGCTTCCCTCCGGCACATCACTGATGACTGCGGTCAGATTCTGCCGCATCGGATGTTTACCGAGTTTCCTGTAATACCGGCGATTTTCACGGCAGAGATTATAGACGTCCGAGATATCCGCCTCCGTGATCGGCTGAACGGCAAATTCCGATGAAAGCTGCCGAATATCGAGACCGTCACTCTTCTCATCGCCCTCCGCGTTTTTCTCGTTCTCGATCGCCGTGCGGAACTGGGTTTCATAAAGTTCCCGATACACGCCGTTCTGCTCGAGCAGCTCCTCATGCGTCCCCTGTTCGGCGATCACTCCGCCCGCAACGACCAGGATCTTATCCGCCTTGAGGATCGTCGACAGACGGTGTGCGATGACGATGCTTGTCCTTCCCTGCATCATCGTCTCCAGCGCTTCCTGAATCGCGTTCTCCGAGATCGAATCAAGGGCCGATGTCGCCTCATCGAGGATCAGGATCTTCGGATCCTTCAGGATCACGCGCGCAATGGAGATCCTCTGCTTCTCACCGCCGGAGAGCTTCAGGCCGCGGTTTCCGACAGGGGTGTTGTAGCCCTGCGGCTGCTTTACGATGAAATCATGAATGGCCGCTTTCCGGCAGGCCTCCTCGATCTCCTCCATGGTGGCATCTTCTCTGGCATAACGGAGATTTTCAAGGATCGTTCCGTTAAAGAGATACGTCTCCTGCGTCACGACACCGATCTGCGACCGGAGCCAGGACAGATCCATCGCCTTCACATCGACACCGCCGATACTGACCGTACCGGAATCCGCGTCATAGAGGCGCGGGATCATATTGACGACTGTCGACTTGCCCGAACCGGACGGACCGACGACTGCGTACATGCTGCCGCCCGGCACCGTGAAGTTCACATCGGTTAGAAGCGGTTTGTCCTCTGTATAGGAAAAAACAACTTTATCATAAACAATATCCGCTTTTGCAAGGTCGGGCTTCAGGCCGTTCTCCGGCGATTTGATGGTGACCGGACGATCCAGATAATCAAATATTCTGGTGAAAAGAGCCAGGGACCTCGTAAAATCGACGCTCAGATTGAGGAGCGATTCGATCGGACGATACAGGCGGTTAATGAGCGCGACCGTCGCCGTGATCGTTCCGACGGTGATCGCGGAATGTGTGTTTTTCAGCATGAAATAGCCGCCGGCAAGGTAGATCAGAAGAGGCGCGACCTGTGTGAACATGCGCATCACAACGAAAAACCATTTGCCGCTGCGCGCCTCCTTCAGTGCGAGGTCCGTGACCTCACTGTTGACCTTGACGAAGTTTTTGTATTCCTTCTCTTCACGGGTGAAAAGCTTGACCAGCATCGATCCGGAGACACTCAGTGTCTCGTTGATGACCTGATTCATCTCGTCGTTTTTCGCCTGGGACTCCGTCAGAAGGCGGAACCGCTTATTGCCGACGAGACGGGACGGCAGGATCAGCAGCGGTATGATCAGAATGCCGACGAGTGCCAGCTGCCAGCTCATCGTGAAGAGTGCGATTAGCGTTGTTGTGACCGTCGCCACATTGCTGACCACACTCGTCAACGTGCCGCTGATGACCGAGCTGACACCATTGATATCCGTATTCATGCGCGTGATGATGTCACCCTGTTTTTCCGTTGTAAAAAAGGCATGGGGCATGTGCTGCAGGTGATCATACATTTCGTTCTTCATATCGAAAATGATCCGCTGCGAGATCCAGGAGTTGATATAGCTCTCGAGAACGCCGACGAACTCACTGACCGCCAGAGCAGCAAAGGCCGCCAGGCACAGCTGGATGAGTTTTGCCATATTCCGGTCAACGAGCGCCTCATCAACGATCTTTCCGGTGATGATCGAAGGAAGCAGACCGATCGCCGCCGATGCCAGTATAATGACAAAGACAAGGATAAACTGCATCCAGTACGGCTTCAGATAGCCGGCGATCCGGACCAGCAGGCCTTTCGTGATCTTTGGCGCGTTCCTCTTCTCTTCTTCTGTTAAATGACCGCGCGGACCAAGGCCGCCGCCGTGTCCCATTCCCATTCCCATTCCGGGCATACGTTTTTTCCTCCCTCGGCAGAAATTCAGGCAGCATGTGAAATTTGCTGCACATTTACCTATTATTCTAATGCAAATACTGAAAAAACAGAAGACGGCAACTGCCCCCGACTGAAAAAAAATGTTCACAATGTATACATTCAAGAAATGTAAAAATTTCTTGTTTCTTTTTTTCTCTCTTTCCTATAAAATGTATACAGAAATTTGCGGCTTGCCGCACCCAACCTGTCGTTTGCTTAACCTGCAAGGAGGCTAATATGGCACAAAGACAAGATATTCACAAGATTTTGATAATTGGTTCCGGCCCGATCATCATCGGTCAGGCATGCGAATTCGACTATTCCGGCACACAGGCATGCAAGGCACTTCGTTCCCTCGGTTACGAGATCGTCCTTGTAAACTCCAACCCGGCTACGATCATGACCGATCCGGAGATGGCTGACATCACCTACATCGAGCCGCTGAACGTGACCCGTCTGGAGGAGATCATCGCCAAGGAGCGTCCGGATGCCCTGCTTCCGAACCTCGGCGGACAGTCCGGTCTGAACCTCTGCTCCGAGCTGTACAAGGCAGGAATCCTCGATAAATATAATGTAAAAGTAATCGGTGTGCAGGTCGACGCCATCGAGCGCGGTGAGGACCGCATCGAGTTCAAGGAGACCATGAACATGCTCGGCGTGGAAATGGCAAGAAGTGAAGTTGCCTACTCCGTAGAAGAGGCACTCACGATCGCCGACAAGCTCGGCTATCCGGTCGTTCTTCGTCCGGCCTACACGATGGGCGGCGCCGGCGGCGGCCTTGTATACAACCGTGACGAGCTGCAGACGGTCTGCGCGCGCGGACTGCAGGCATCCCTGATCCATCAGGTCCTCGTCGAGGAATCGATCCTCGGCTGGGAAGAGCTGGAACTCGAAGTTGTTCGTGACAAAGACAACAACATGATCACGGTCTGCTTCATCGAAAACGTTGATCCGGTCGGCGTACATACCGGCGACTCCTTCTGCACCGCACCGATGCTCACCATTTCCGAAGAGCTGCAGGCAAAGATGCAGAAGCAGGCATATGATATCGTCGAGCACATCGGCGTCATCGGCGGCACCAATGTACAGTTCGCGCATGATCCGGTCTCCGACCGTCTGGTCGTTATCGAGATCAACCCGCGTACCTCCCGTTCCTCCGCTCTTGCTTCCAAGGCAACCGGATTCCCGATCGCTCTTGTTTCCGCAAAGCTGGCTACCGGCCTTACCCTGGCCGATCTTCCGTGCGGTAAATACGGTACCCTCGATAAATACAAACCGGACGGTGACTACGTCGTTGTTAAATTCGCACGCTGGGCATTTGAGAAATTCAAAGGCGTTGAGGATCACCTCGGCACCCAGATGCGCGCTGTCGGCGAGGTCATGAGTATCGGCAAAAACTATAAGGAAGCGTTCCAGAAAGCGATCCGCTCCCTGGAGAAAGGCCGCTACGGTCTCGGCTTCGTAAAGAACTTCAACGAATTATCCAAGGACGAGCTTCTGAACCTGCTGCTCACGCCGTCCAGCGAGCGTCACTTCCAGATGTATGAGGCACTCCGCAAGGGCGCGACCGTTGATGAGATCTTCAATATCACCAAGGTCAAGAAATACTTCATCGAGCAGATGAAAGAGCTGGTTGAGGAAGAAGAAGCACTCCTTGCCAATAAGGGCGTTCTTCCGAGCGACGAGCAGCTCATCAAGGCAAAGAAAGACGGTTTTTCCGACAAGTACCTTTCCGAAATTCTCGGAATCTCCGAGGCTTCCATCCGCGAACGCCGCGGCGAGATCGGCGTTGAGGAGACCTGGGATGCCGTTCATGTAAGCGGTACCGAAGACAGTGCTTACTACTACTCCACCTACAACGCTCCGGACAATGATCCGGTCAGCGAGGACAAGCCGAAGATCATGATCCTCGGCGGCGGCCCGAACCGTATCGGACAGGGTATCGAGTTCGACTACTGCTGCGTACATGCCGCTCAGTCCCTGCGTAAGCTCGGCTTCGAGACCATTATCGTGAACTGCAATCCGGAGACCGTATCGACCGACTACGATACCTCCGATAAACTGTACTTTGAGCCGCTGACGCTGGAAGATGTTCTGGCGATCTATCGCAAGGAAAAACCGGTCGGTGTCATCGCGCAGTTCGGCGGCCAGACACCGCTGAACCTCTCCGCTGATCTGAAAGCAAACGGCGTAAAGATCCTCGGAACCCAGCCGGAGGTTATCGACCTCGCGGAGGACCGTGATCTCTTCCGCAACATGATGGATAAACTCGGCATTCCGATGCCGGAATCCGGAATGGCAACGACCGTTGAAGAGGCGATCGCCATCGCCACAAAGATCGGCTATCCGGTCATGGTTCGTCCTTCCTACGTACTGGGCGGCCGCGGCATGGAAGTCGTATACGACGACAACGCACTGGCGGATTACATGAGAGCTGCAGTAGGCGTTACACCGGATCGCCCGATCCTGATCGACCGCTTCCTGAAGCACGCGATGGAGTGTGAGGCAGACGCGATCGCGGACGGCACTCACGCCTATGTTCCGGCCGTTATGGAGCACATCGAGCTTGCCGGAATCCACTCCGGTGACTCCGCATGCATCATTCCGTCCAAACATATTTCCGAAGAGAATCTGACTACGATCAAGGAATACACGAAGAAGATCGCCGAAGAGATGCACGTTGTCGGCCTGATGAATATGCAGTACGCGATCGAAGGCGGCAAGGTATACGTCCTCGAGGCAAACCCGCGTGCTTCCCGTACCGTTCCGCTGGTATCCAAGGTCTGCGGAATCCAGATGGTACCGGTCGCAACCGACATCATCACCAGCGATCTCACCGGCAGAAAATCTCCGGTTGCCGACCTCAATGCGGCGAACCGCGTGATCCCGTACTACGGCGTAAAGGAAGCTGTCTTCCCGTTCAACATGTTCCCGGAGGTCGATCCGCTTCTCGGACCGGAAATGCGTTCCACAGGTGAAGTTCTGGGCATCTCCCACTCCACCGGCGGCGCGTTCTACAAGGCACAGGAGGGCGCAAAATCCGAGCTTCCGCTTACGGGTACCGTACTGATCTCCGTAAACAGCAAGGACAAACCGGAGGCAGCTGCTCTGGCACAGAAATTCGTTGAGTGCGGCTTCAAGGTAATCGCTACAGGACGCACCTACGACCTGATCCGCGAAGCAGGCATCCCGGCAGAGAAGGTCAACAAGCTGTACGAAGGCCGTCCGAATATCCTGGATATGATGAAAAACGGCGATATCCAGCTGATCGTCAACTCTCCGTCCGGCAAGGATTCGTCCTTCGACGACAGCTACCTGCGCAAGAACGCGATCAAGCTTCGTATCCCGTACATGACGACCATGACAGCAGCCTTCGCTGCAGCCGACGGTATCCGCCACGTCAATAAGCATGGCAGCAACACCGTGAAGTCACTGCAGGAATGGCACGCAATGATTAAGTAAGTAACCACATAAAAGCGCGTACAGGCGCGAGATGTCCTCTGGCTCCGTTTCCCTCGTGACTTGAAATCTATGAAGAATTTCATAGTTTACGTAGTCACTCAGTCCAAATGTCGCTGCGAGGACAATCTCGCGCCTGTATTGCTATCACAATAACCCACAATTTGCAAAAATAAAAGGACTACCCAAATGCATAGAGCGCAAGCGTCTTTGCTTTGGGGTAGTCCTTTTTGTATTGTCAGCTGGATTAGAGCCGATCGTTCTATAAGCAGTTTCGCGCTAATATGGTCACACTCAGATCAAACGGAGTCTCCGGCTCTGTCAGAAGTACAGTACGCCCGGATCGAAGTCTCCTGTATTTTTCACACCGGTGTACATCATCAGCTCGGAGAGCTGCTCATTCGTGCGTTCATTCTCGCCGACATCATCAAATTCATCGAATGAAATTTGTTCTTGCCGCGTACTCGGATTCCGGGTAGGCGATTCCCGCGGACTTGCCCGCCTCAATACACTTCAAAACCCATGCCATGTTTCTTCCGATATTGCGCATGGTCTGCATTCCCTCTTCGTCCTCGACAACTTCGCCCGGGAGTCTTCCGTGAGCCAGGTTCCAGTAAGTCGAAGAGATCACCGGCATCTCGGTGATTCCGAAATATTTCTGCAGCGGTTCCAGGGCAGCGGATGTGCCGCCTCTTCTCGCGACCGCAACAGCGGCAGCCGGTTTATATCGGAATGCATCGCTGCTCGAATAGAATGCGCGATCCAGAAGGCTCAGAATTCTGCCGCTCGGGTGTGCGTAGTAGACCGGCGTACCGAATACGAATCCGTCCGCCTCTTTTGCCTTCGCGATAAATTCATTCGCATAATCATCGGTAAAAACGCAGCCCTCTTCGGTACATCTTCCGCAGCCGATGCAATCGCGCACGTTCTTTGGCCCCATCTGGAAGATCTCGTAGTCGATCCCCTCTTTTTTCAGCTGCTCACCGATCTCGGTGAGCGCCATATTTGTATTGCCGTTTGCCTTCGGGCTTCCGTTTAACATTAATACTTTCATGTTGTAATTCCTCTCTGATCAAATTTTAGATATAGCGTACTCGAAACGCTGTCGCATGTCAACCGGGACCCCCACCTAAACCGGTATCCATAATACCAATCACCGCTTCCATCGCTATCTCCTCAAAAATCTTGAAAGATTTTCGAAATTTTCCATGCAGATTGTACAAATATTAGTTTCCGAATTGCAGAAAATAAGGTAAAATAGACTGTATGAGGGCTCCGTTTTTTTCCGGAGCTGACAGCGAACAACACCATACGATAGGGAGATTTTTATGGCACACAGAGACATGAAAGACTGGAAAATCGGTGATCCCGAGATCAACGAAAACGACTATTGGCAGGAACCCGACTATAAGGCCGAGGATCCCGAGAAAGAAAAGCTGGTTCTGCAGCTTGCGACCAAGATCACGGACCGTATTCCGAAAAAGCTGAAGAAATCCATGAATAATAAGGATCCGGAATACTGGATGCTGGATCACATTCTGACGAAAGAACAGGTAAAGTTCATCCTTACCGCGTTCCCGAAGCTCAGAGTTCCGTATTCCATTCCGGAGATCGCGCAGCGCGTCGGCAAATCCGTAGAATCCACTACGAAGATGATCGAAGATCTGCGCTTTATCGGTATTATCGAGCAGAACCGCTCCATGGATCCGGATCATCACAAGCAGTATGAGCTGCCTATCTTTGTGCCCGGTTCCGCGGAGTTCATGATGGAGTCCCAGGTAATGACCGATCAGCATCCGGAACTTGCCACCTTCTTCAACCTGATGACGCAGCTGCCGCTGGCAGGTCTGACACAGATGATCCCGCCGGGAGGTGCCGGCCTTGCCATGCACGTTATCCCCGTTGAAAAAGCGATCAGCATGAACAACGAAGCGATCGATGTGGAGCACCTGTCCCGCTGGATCGATATGTACGACAAATACGGTATTTCCGAGTGCTCCTGCCGTAAACAGCAGACGATGCGCGGCGAGGGTGCCGGCCAGATCCGCGGCAATTACTGCATCGGAATGGGCGATATGGCCGAGTACATGAATGACCGCGGCATCGGCCATTACGTATCCAAGGAAGAAGTTTACGAGATCCTTGAGCGCGCGGAACGTCACGGCTATGTGCACCAGATCACAAACATCGACGGTGCCGGCAAGATCGTTGCGATCTGTAACTGCGCACCGGGTGTCTGCAACGCGCTCCGCGTATCCCAGCTGTACAATACACCGAACACCTCCGCTTCCGCTTACCGCGCACACGTTGATACCGAGAAGTGCGTAGCCTGTGGCAAATGCGTGGAAGTCTGTCCGGTCGGCGCTGCCCGCCTCGGTCAGAAGCTCTGCCACAAGAACGGTACTCCGTTCACCTATCCGAAGGCCGAACTTCCGAACGGAACCAAGTGGGGCCCGGAGAAATGGAATTACAACTATCGTGAAGATGCCAAGCTCAACGTATACGATACAGGTACCGCTCCGTGCAAGACAGCATGTCCGGTTCACCTCTCCGTTCAGGGCTACATCAAGATGGCTTCCGAAGGCCGCTTCGAGGAGGCATTAAAGCTCATCAAGCAGGACAACCCGCTTCCGATGATCTGCGGTTCCATCTGCAACAAGCGCTGTGAGGATGCCTGCACGAGAGGCACGATCGATCAGCCGCTGGCGATCGATGAGATCAAGAAATTCATCGCCTCCCTTGATATGAAGAAAGAGACCCGCTATGTACCGCTCTGCGAGAAGCACGACGGCGGCATGTGGGGAGACGAATTCAAGGTAGCCGTAATCGGCGGCGGCCCGGCAGGACTGGCAGCAGCTTACTTCCTTCGTCTGGACGGCTATCCGGTTACCGTATTCGAGCGGGAAAAACGTGCCGGCGGCATGATGCTGAACGGCATCCCGTCCTACCGTCTGGAGAAAGACGTCGTACAGTCTGAGATCGATGTGATCGAAGCAATGGGCGTTGAATTCAAATATGGCGTAAATGTCGGTGAAGATATCACCATCCAGCAGCTCCGCGACCAGGGATACAAAGCCTTCTTCCTGGCGATCGGTATGCAGGGCGGACGCCTCGCCGGTGTTCCGGGTGAGGACGCCGAGGGCGTACAGACCGGCGTTGACTTCCTGCGCAAGATCAACAACGATCATTCTATCCGTCTGAACGGCGAGACCGTTGTTATCGGCGGCGGTAATGTTGCCGTAGACGTAGCCCGCACGGCTGTCAGAGCTGGCGCTTCCAAGGTTACCATGCTCTGCCTCGAGGGCGCAGACGAGATGCCGGCTGCCAAGTATGAGGTAGATGAGGCGAAGGAAGAAGATATCATCGTCATGAACGGCTGGGGACCGAAGGAAGTTCTTGTTGAGAACGGCCATGTAAGCGCTGTTGTCTTCAAGAAATGTACACAGGTCAAGGATGCCGACGGACACTTCAACCCGCAGTATGACGAGAATGAACTGATCACCGTTCCGGCAGAGAATCTTCTTCTCTCTATCGGTCAGTCCGTTGACTGGGGCAAACTTCTGGAAGGAACCGCTGTTGAGCTAAATCGCAACGGCACCGTGAAGGCAGATCTCCTTACTCTGCAGACAGCAGAGCCGGATATCTTCGCAGGCGGCGATGTTCTGACCGGCGCACGCTTCGCTATCGATGCGATCGCAGGCGGACGCGAAGGCGCCGTTTCCATCAACCGCTTCGTACATCCGGGCAACCGCCTCGATCTCGCAAGAGACCGCCGCATGTTCATTGAGCTCAACAAGGACGATATCAAGGTCGAGAGCTTCGATAACGCGCCGCGTCAGATCCCCGGCAGAAAAGCCGGCGTCGCGAAAGAGACCTTCGAAGATCTGGTTCTCACGCTTACCGAGAAGCAGGTCAAGACAGAAGCCGGTCGCTGCCTAGGCTGCGGCGCTTCCATCGTTGACGATCACCGCTGCATCGGCTGCGGACTCTGCACCACGAAGTGCAACTTCGACGCGATCCATCTGACCCGTGATATTCCGGAAGGTTCCCATATGTATCGCTACGAAGAGAAGATCAAGGCCATCGGACCGTACGCGATCCAGCGAATGGGCAAGATCGCAATCAATACGATCAAGGGCAAGAAATAATTCATTGCATGACATATTGCATGACAGAAAAAGAACCGGACGTCGTCAGACGCCGGTTCTTTTTCTGTCCGCAAACAGCGCACCGCCCAGAAGGCAGATAAGTACGCCGCAGATGATACAGACTGTACCGATGATAAAATTAACGCTGATCATTTCATGGAAGAACAGAATTCCCATGAGTGTGGAGGTAAGCGGCTGGATCGGGTATAAAGCCGAGCAGTTGCTTGCAGGCAGCGTAACGAGCGCTCCGTTCCAGATCACGTAGGCCAGTCCCGTGCATATCACGCCGAGATATAGGATTCCCGCGATGACAGCCGGACTGAAATGCACGGCAGGACGAAGAATCACGAACTCTACCGCTACAAAAGCCAGCTCACAAACCGCTGCGATGCCGACGGCCGCTCTTGTAACAACGATCGGTTCATACATTGCCAGTCCCTGCCTGGTCAGAACAGCGATCAGCGACCAGCTGAAAACAGACAGCAGGGAGAACAATACCCCCGGAATACTTACCTGTCCTCCGCTTCCCAGAATCATATACACACCAATGACTGCCAGCAGAATGCCGATAATCTTGTTGCGGGTCAGTTTTTCATGAAGGATCGGCACTGCGATCAGAGAGATCGTCACCGGATTCAGGGAATTGATCAGTGATGCCATCGAAGAACCGGCAAAGCGGATCCCCAGAAGCTGGACGCTGACCGAGATCGCGTAACCGCAGGTTCCCATCAGAATCACATATTTCCAGGCAGAACGATCCAGCTTTGTGCGTCGTCCCTGCTCACTTTTTCCGCCGTTCCATCGTCTGCCCTTAACCTTCAAAATACAGCTGAGAGCCATAAAAGCCACACCAAAGCGGCAAAACATCAGCAGAAAGGTCGGTATGCTCTTCAGCACCGCCTGGCTGACTACGTACAGGCTGCCCCAGATCATAAATACCAGGACAAGTCCCAGATAGGCTTTTCCTTTTTCTTTATCGTTATCGTTTATCTTTTCCATTCCTACTGTCTCACTTCCTTTTGCAGACACCCGTCTGCACACAGGAAACAGGATAAACCTGCAGGAAGAATATTACAAGAAAATATTTCGGTTGGGCCATAATAAATGAATTACATCCGTTCAACTGCACTCCTCTAATAGCAAATAAAAAACCGGCATTATCCGAAATAGGACAATGCCGGTTAGTGTGCAGATATCAACTTTCCTTGTTCTCGGGGAATTCTTCCTCGATAACATCCTTGACTTCATCGCAGATATTTTTGAGGCCGCAGGTGCTGCAGTCTTCGATCATCTTGCCTGTCAGATGATCAAGCGCTTTGGTAATATTTTCCGACTTTTCGGCGATCTCCCGAAGCCTTGCGTAGTCGATCTCAGGGTCGGTGAGAAAAAGGATCTTCACCGCTTCGACCTGTGGGATCTTGTGATAGGCACCGAGCATCAGCTTTCCGATGCCCGCCAGAGTGACCCCGGCGGCTGCCGCATCCTTCGACACCCGAATACTCTCCTTCTGTTCCAGCGCGGAGACCTGGATCATGCACCCCTTCGGGTACACATGATACCGGCCGAACTCCACGGCACGAAGCAGCTGATAGAGACGACTCTTGTCGGTAATTTTTTCTTCATTGATGCGGATGAGGACGATGCGGCCGAACGGTACGGAAGGTTGTCCCTCCGTCTCGATTCCCGAATTCTTTCTGCCGAAACGCAGTCTTCCGTTCCTGATGCCTCCTCCGAAGCGACTGCCGGAATGTCCGCCGTCTGCCGCCGCAATCAGATCAGGAATGTCTTTACCGATCACGCAGATCTCGTCTTCCGCCGCTGCGCTTTTGTCATTGGTATAGAAAATGCCGCTTGCGGAGTCAGCATTACTTCCGCCAAGCTCCAGTGCCATATCCGAACGGAAGACCATTTCCGCTCCCGCTGCCGCGTCCCAGCTCGCTTTGTCCGCTTTCGAGGCGCAAATGCGTTTTTCCCCGATGCAGTCGATCATTTCCCGGATGCAGCTGTCATACAGTTCCATCAGACTTTGTGTTCTCTCTTTCTCTTGTCATATACCTTGTCCAGAATCGGCTCCATTTTCGAGAGGAGCTTCATATCCAGATTGAAGAAATAAACAATCAGGCTTAGCACGAAGATCGCTGCGATCACGATCGCGATAATTCCAAGAACGGTCAGAAAGATCTTCATCTGGCTCCTCCCTTCTGGCGCGCGAATTCAGCCGCTCCGAGTGCTCCCATCAGCTGCGGATCGATCGGCAGATCAACGACCTTGATGCGGAGGACCTTCTCGATCGCCTGCTTCAGTCCCTCATTCTTCGCGCAGCCGCCGGTCAGCGTGATCCGGTCGGTCGCGCCTGCCTTCTTCGCCATAACGAAGCATCTCTTGGCTACGGAATTCTCAATGCCTGCCGCAATCTCATCCATCGGTTTGCCCTCGCCGACCAGGGAGATGACCTCTGATTCGGCAAAAACGGTGCACTGCGCGGTGATCGGGATGACGTTTTTTGCCTTGAGGGAGAGATTGGAGAACTCCTCCAGACTCATCTCGAAAGCTCTCGCCATTGCCTCGAAGAAACGTCCCGTACCTGCGGCGCATTTGTCGTTCATCGCGAAGTTCAGTACGGTTCCGTCGGTATCTACGGCGATGCCCTTGACGTCCTGTCCACCGATATCAATGATGGCCTTTACGTCGGGGCTGACCGCATGCACGCCCATGGCGTGACAGCTGATCTCGGAGATATTCTCGTCCGCTGACGGCACCTTGTTGCGGCCGTAGCCGGTTCCTACAAGGTAAGCCAGATCCTTGGGGCTGTTCAGCTCCGGAACCTTGGCTACCGCCTGATCCAGCGCGTCCTGCGTGGAAAGAACGGCATTGATGCGGCTTCTCAGCGTCACATCCGATACGATCTTCCCTGTTTCATCAATAATTACACATTTTGTATACGTACTTCCGGAATCACATCCGCCATAATATTTCATGGTATTGTCCTCTTTCGAATATTTTTCTATATGTTATACTTCGAATTTCGCAAATCTGTCTGCGATCGTTTCCGGGTGCTCCCGGATCAATTACGTGATCGTTCCCGCGACTTTTTTACCACATATGCGCGTCGTCAAGAACTTCCAGAGACGGATCGATCGGCTCTTCGCGCATAACGGAACGCATGTAACGGTTTACATCGTCACGGATCTTCTGTTTCGGAATGACACGCGGATCCATCAGATCGTGGTTTACCCAGATCAGGCGGATGCCCTTTTCTCTGGCTCTCTCTTCAAAGAGACCGTGCATGCCGTCCAGGGCCTTGCAGGATACATGCTCCCACAGGATGACCATATCGGCATTGTAATACTCCGTGAATCTCCAGAGATCATCGAGCAGTACTTCGTAACCGCCGTGGGTACGGTTTCTCATGATCATTTCCTGGTACAGCTTCGCGATGTCGTAGATCGCCTGGTCCTTATCATCCTCGGACAGATGATCCATATAGACCAGAGACAGCATATCGACCAGAGGAAGGATTCCCCAGCAGTTCTGCAGCCACGGCAGGAAGTCCGTATAATACTGAGACTGAACGCCCCAGATGATCGCTCTGTGACGGTATTCCTTAACAACCATTTCCTTCTTCCGGAAGGATTCCTCCGCCATCTTTGTGATGCGGCGATCAGCGTCTACGAAGGCCTGCGCTCTTCCCGCAACAGCCATGTAGGTCGTCTCGGAATAAAGGGCAAGGTTCGCGCCGAATACCTGCGGATACTCTGTTCTGCTCATCTCCATCCAGTGCTTGCGGTGGCTGTTCTCCTCATTGTACCGTTTGATATTGGTAAAGTAAGCATCCCAGTCCCATTTCTCGCCGGTGTTGTCCTCGATAAACTTGATCGCGTTGCGGATCTCCTGCGCGCAGTACTCCTGTACGCCGTCCTCGGTATGACGAAGCGGTGCCGCGATCTGGAAGGTCGGGATGCCGGCTGCCTCATACATCCTGGTAAAGACGCCGTTCTGCATCATCGAGCCGTCGCAGGTCGTATTACACTGCACGGCGCAGGCACCGTAAAGCGGCATATCATCATCGATCGCCACACCCGTTTCCGCCTCCGGCATCGGACATACGTCACCCGGAAGACCCATCTCCTGGGCAACATCAAGGTAGTGCGTCACTGCGTCCGGCTGCAGAAGCACGGATACATAAACCGCTGCCGTCTCCCAGCTTACCGCCTTCAGATTCGGGAAGCCGCACATAACGGCAAACATCATGTTCTCATCGAGAACAACGCATTTCTTCGAGAATTTCACATCGTTTCCGCAATGTCTGTCCGCGCGAAAAACGTTCGTCAGAAGTCCTGCTACGTCTTCCGCAACCAGATCATATTCCTCATGCGCGATCCGCAGATGATTTCCGCGAAGGCCTGTCGTATGCCGGTCGATCATCGACGGTACAGACAGGTAATTGAGCATCCAGCGGTAGCGAAGGAAGCCCTTCACATTGTTCGGCTTCATCATGAACTTGCCGAGCATCATCATGATCTTCACCCAGCGGGTGTAATCATACCAGGTATCTTTGAAACCTCTCCATTCTCTTCTCTTACGAACCTTACCCTTGCCATAGAACGAGCCAAGAGGTTCACTGCCGATTTTCTTTCCCATCTGTTCAACCCTCCTGCTTCTGATTCTTCTGAATTTTCTTGATCTCCAGGCTCTCTACGAAGGCCTGCACACGGGTCCTGAGCTGTCCGGAATTGCCGACGGCGTACGGGCGGTCGATCGTAAGAACCGGATAATGATAATCCTCGCGCATCGCAAACGCCTGTGTCATGCGCTCATAGCCCCACGGATCGCAGAACTTCATCTGCTCGATGATGATTCCTTCCGCATGATAATCCTTCACGATCTGATCGACGTACGTTTTTCTCGCGGTGATCTTGCCCAGATCCATCTGACGCGGGCACATGGATTTCGTCATGAAATGACGGCAGATCTGGCGAAGGACATCTTCCTCGTCGTTCAGCTCGATCTCCGCTCTTCCCGGAAGTGATCCGTAGCAAAAACGGTCTGCTACAACAAGAGCGCCGGATTCCTCGATCAGCTTGATCATGTCCACGTCGTCGATCTCCGAACCGACGACAGCGACCCTTGCGCGGTACGGCGGCTTCTCATCCGGCACGCGGTTTCTGACCTCCTCGAGTGTCTCTTTCAGTTTGTCGAGGATCATATCCTTCGGGCAGACGTAGGTGGCCATCGTCAGAATATGGAATTCTTATCCGGTAATACGCGGATTGGCTTCCTTGCGGAACTCGCCGATCTCATTGATGACGCGGCAGGTCTCGTTGTATCGCTCTACCGCTGCACGCAGTGCCTCGTCGGATACATCCGTTCCGAAGTGCTCATGAAGCGCGTCCAGAACCTTGGTGCGGCACTGGCCGACATACAGGTTCAGGGCATTCTCATCCGACTTCATCGGAACCTCGAGATATTTGTAGAAGAAATCTTCCTTGTCATTGATCTTCAGCAGTTCCATGTTCTCCACGCAGCGGTTGATCATGGTACAGCCGTCCGGCGCGAGGATGCAGTCAAGGAACTGATATCCTCCCTCGATCGCACGCTCCAGAAGCGCGCGGGAATACTCACAAAGGAAGCTTGTCAGGTAATAGGTACCGATCTCCATAGAACCGGTCCGCGGCGCGCGGAGGCGCACAGGGAACAATCCCGGCAGCTCCATCAATACTTCCGGCACCTGGTAACAGACGGATCCGACAGCTTTTCTTCCCTCGGCGATGGCCTGCTCGACCAGTTCGTTATCCGCGTTGTCCAGAAGCTTCTCGAAGTAATACAGATGCTTCAAGTCTTTCATGTATAGTCCTCCTGCTATATGTTCATCTCATTATTTCTTATTATTTCTCAATGATGCCGAGATTTTGCATCGCCTCTTCCGCACCTCTGTAGATCGCGGCCTCTTCCGGTATCTCGAAAACCGTTTTTCCCAGCATGTCGCTCATCGTCATCTCACGGTCATCGGGGATGCAGGCAGCGATCTCCAGCTCGCCCGGATCCAGGTACTCCCGCATCGACAGGTCCGGCATGCGGTTGATGATAAGTCCGGCCTTCTCAAAGTGAATGACCTTCCCCGCAACCTCATGGATCGTACTGACGACATCGAGTCCCTTGCGGCTCGCGTCCGAGACAAGCACCAGATGGGTGATCTTCTCCATGACTCTTCGATTGACCTGCTCGATCCCCGCCTCGCCGTCGATCACGATGTAATCAAAGTTTGAAGCGAGCAGATTGATGATCTCTTTCAGATAGGTGTTTACCGTGCAGTAGCAGCCCGCCGATTCCGGCCGTCCGATCGCGAGAAATGAGAGATTCTCTTCCTCGACAAGCGCGTCAAACATGCGGTATTTCGCCTCGCCGAGCATCTCGACGACGGCCATTTTCTCCCCGCTTTCCGCGTTATGGATGAACGCGTTCCGGATATCATCCACCGTTGTTTTTACATCGACTCCCAGCGCCGTTGCCAGACCCACTGCCGGATCGGCGTCGATGGCCAGGATCTTTTTTGTCGGATATCTCTCCAGCAGGATGCGGATAAACATCGCCGACAAAGAGGTTTTCCCGACACCGCCCTTTCCGGTCAGCGCGAGAACGACCGGTTCCCGGTCAGATTGTTCAGCCATACTTTTTCTGTCTCCTTGCTCCGATCCGGATTTGTGTGCCGGGTCAGGAAATTTCACAGTACACATACATTTCTCCATAACATCTGTGCTTGAGTGAATGTCATGTTCTGTAATATTTTACCATAATACTTTTTTGTAATCCATCTTTATTTGTTGATTTTTTAACATTCCGACAAGTTTCCCGTCGATTCTTTTCTTTGTTTTCTCGGAAATCTGCACAAAAAATCCCTCCTTATTTTTTCGGTAAGAGAATTGCGAAAATCCCCTGCAGAACTTATAATGGAATCGATTACATATTTATCCGGCGGAAGCTCCGTTTTTGTCTGTGACCAGGAATCGGGAGGACGGATACGGATGACAGATCGCGGCGGAAAGCTGCCTATGACAAGGGGGAATACCATGTTTGAAGAGAAAAACTGGGAACCGGAATTCAAGGAGAGACTGGCGAATCATTATGCCGAAATGAAATGGCTTTACGGAGAGCTGTACAACAACGACTCCCGCGCCTTTGATTATTTCTGCGGCATGTTGTATGAATACTACACGAACAGAGCGGAAAAGCTGAAAAAGCGTGACCGCATCCGCGAGAAAGAGCCCAACTGGTACAAGGGAAACGAGATGCTCGGCATGCTGATGTACACCAATGCGTTTGCCGGCAACCTGAAGGGCGTGCAGAAGCATCTGGATTACATTCAGGAGTGCGGCGTCAACTATCTTCATCTGATGCCTCTTCTGGAGAGCCCGGCAGGAAGAAGCGACGGCGGCTATGCCGTTTCCAATTTCCGGAAAGTACAGCCGGAGCTCGGAACGATGGAGGATCTGGCAGATCTCGCCGATGATTGTCACGAGCGCGGTATGTGTGTCTGCCTCGATTTCGTCATGAACCACACCAGCGAGGATCACGAGTGGGCGAAACGCGCCCGGGCCGGTGAGCGGGAATATCAGGATCGCTACTTCTTCTTCGATGACTGGACGATCCCGAATGAATTTGAAAAAACGGTTCCGCAGGTCTTCCCGCAGACAGCACCCGGCAACTTCAGCTGGTGCGAGGAAGCGCACAAGGTCGTTATGACGACCTTCTATCCGTACCAGTGGGATCTGAATTACCACAATCCGACGGTATTCAACGATATGACGGCAGATATGCTGAATCTGTGCAACCACGGCGTCGATATTATCCGCCTGGATGCTACACCTTATATCTGGAAGAAGCTCGGCACCGACTGCCGCAACCTTCCGGAGGTCCATACCCTTGTCCGCCTGATGCATATGGCGGCCGATGTTGTCTGCCCGGGTACTCTTCTTCTGGGTGAAGTAGTCATGGAACCGTCCAAGGTCGTTCCGTACTTCGGCACGCTCGACAAACCGGAATGCCACATGCTCTACAATGTAACGACCATGGCCAGCACCTGGCACACCGTTGCCACCCATGATGTGCGCCTGCTTCGTCACCAGATGGAAACCGTTTTTGCCCTGCCGCATCAGTACACCTTCCTGAACTACCTGCGCTGCCATGACGATATCGGCTGGGGACTGGATTATCCGTTCCTGCGTCAGTTCGGCATGGAGGAAGCCGATCACAAGAAGTTCCTGAACGATTACTTCACAGGCAAGATCTACGGGATCGACGCCCGCGGCGAACTTTACAACGATGATCCCCGTCTTCGCGACGCCAGACTCTGCGGTACGACCGCTTCTCTCTGTGGTATCGAAGCCGCGGAATATGAACAGAACGACTGGAAGATCGACCGCGCGATCCGTCTGGATATCATGCTCCATGCGTTCCTTCTTACCCAGAGCGGTATCCCTGTCCTCTATTCCGGCGATGAAGTCGGCCTGCTGAATGATTACACCTACCATGATGATCCGCTGAAACAGGATGACAGCCGCTATCTGCACAGGGGCGATATGAACTGGGGCAGCGCTGCACAGCGAAAGGTCGAGGGCACCCGTGAGAACCGCATCTTCACCGCTCTTCGCAGCCTGGAGAAGATCAGAGCGGGTTACGCGGTCTTCGATAATGAGGCGGATACCTGGATCGTTGAGCCGTATAACGATCACATCCTCGGCATCGGCCGCTATTATAAGGGAGAAAAACTAATTGCCCTCTTCAACTTCGCCGATACCGATCAGACCGCATGGGTCAATGAAGTCGAGGATTACTACGATCTCGTAACCGGCGAGCCTCGTCCGGCCAAGGGCGTTAATATTCCTGCCTATGACTTTGCATGGCTGATGACGTCCTTTAATAAATCATTCGTTGAAGAGCCGCAGGCCGCGGAAGCGCCGAATGCTGTTGCTGCCGAAATCGCAGATACCGCAGAAGCAGCACCTGTGAAAGAAGCCACGCCGATGAAGGAAGCAGCTCCGGCTAAGAAGGCCGCTGCAGCGAAGAAAGCAGCTCCGGCAAAGAAAGCCGCTGCAGCGAAGAAGGCAGCTCCGGCTAAGAAAACAGCTGCAACGAAGGCCGCTCCGGCTAAGAAGGCAGCTACGGCTAAGAAGGCAGCTACGGCGAAAAAAGCCGCTCCGGCGAAAAAAGCCGCTCCGGCTAAGAAGGCAGCTACGGCTAAGAAGGCCGAGAATTGACCGGCAACACACTCTCAGGAGGTAGCTATGAATAAAAAATTGATTTTTCTGGATATCGACGGAACGCTGACTACGCCCGGTTCCAATGAACCGCCGGCAAGCGCCCTCGAAGCAATAAAAAAAGCCCAGGCAAAGGGACACAAGGTCTTCCTGTGCACAGGCCGCAATCTGGCAATGCTCTCTCCTCTTCTGAAATTCGGTTTTGACGGCGTTGTCGCCAGCGCAGGCGGATACGTGACGGTCGACGATAAGGTGATTTTCGATATGCCGATGACAGAGGAAGAGGCGCGGACCGCGCTTGAAACACTCCATAAGGGCGGCGTTTTCTGCACGATCGAGTCGAAAGACCGCACCTGGGGTGATGAAGATCTCGGCGCGTTCCTTGATTCCTCCGCAGGCGGTAAAGGCAACAGCGAGATCGAGCGCTGGCGAAAAGCACTTGCCAGCAGCCTGGACATCCATCCGATGAGCGAATATGACGGACGCCCAATCTATAAGGTCGTTATCATGTGTCTCACCGATGACCAGCTTCAGCCGGCAAGAGATGCGCTTGAAGACAAATATAATTTCTGCATTCAGGAGATCACCGATCCCGCGCATCCCTGCCTGAACGGCGAGCTGATCAATCGCGGTTTTGATAAGGGACGCGGCATTCTCAAGATCTGTGAGTATCTGAACATTCCTGTCGAAGATACGATCGGCTTCGGTGACAGCATGAACGATCTGGAAATGATCACGACGGTCGGCACCAGCGTCTGCATGGCGAATGGCGCGGCAAAGCTTAAAGAGCTGAGTGATATCGTCTGCCCGTCTGTAGAGGAAGACGGACTTGCCATCGAGTTTGAAGCCTTGGATCTCATTTGAATTTGATCGGTGAGATCTGAGCTGCAATGAAACTGCATATTTGATTACAGATAAGAACCGGCGGGACCGATATACATCGTTCCCGCCGGTTCTTACAACCCCTCTGCCACTGCCATTACTTTGTGTTATTTCGTATCGTCCTCTAATTCCCTGATTAATTTTGCCGGAACTCCGCCCACAAGGCTGTTATCCGGAATATTCTTCGTAACAACAGCTCCCGCAGCCACAACGACGTTGTTTCCAATCGTAATGCCGGGAAGGATCGTTACATTCCCGCCGATCCATACATCATTACCGATTTTTACCGGTTTCGCGATTCCCAGATGCTGTCGTCTGCCCATAGGCGTCATCGGGTGTCCCACGGTCGTGATCAAGGTATTGGGACCAATCATGACATTGTCACCAATATAGATTTCTCTGATGTCCAGCATGGTCAGATTATAGTTTCCCGTGAAGTTGTTGCCGATATGGATATTTTTTCCATTATCGCAATTAAAAGTCTTTGCGATCCAGACCTTTTCCCCCATACTTCCGAGATTTTCTGATAAAACTTTTCGCTGCCCGTCAAAGTCGAGCGGATCCAGTGCATTGTATTGCTGACACCAGATAATAGCCCTTTCTTTCAGCGCATCTACTTCTTCATCGTCGTAGCAGTACTCCAGGCCGGCGCGTAGTTTTTCAAGTTCTGTCATTCTTTTTCCTTTCATCACAATTAATGCACCATCATTCTTTCACAGATCGCATTCCCCGAAGATGCCCGTATGCCAACTTGAATCGCAGCAACTGTTACAGGAAATGTACGCAGCATCAGGAATCGCAGCAACTGTTACAAGAAGTGTAGCAGCATCAGGAAACAGGAACGATTGACACAGATGAAAGCATATCTTCGTTCTGGCTATTCTCCGGCTCACTTCTTTCGACAGTAACTTCCGGTATGTTATCCGGATCTGCTGTATTAACCCTCATCTGATAAAGAATATTGCTCTCCCAGTACAGAGTACCCTCAACCTTGATGACATAGTTTCCATCCGGCACTTTATTTCCGGCTTGATCCAGAAGATCCCAGGTGAACGAATAAGTCCCCGTTGCGGGTGTTGCCTCGGATATCGCATCCAGTTCGGTGTCATTCAAATTCTGTGGCGCAGCCTTCTCAAGCCAATGATTCAAAGACATCGGTCTCCATTCATAGCCTCGTCTGATACCGGTGAAGCTTGTGACCGATATCGTCCGAATAAGATTTCCGGCTTCATCCTCCACCCAGACTGCGATCTGATTAGACGCCGGTGTGGATGCCCTGTTAAAGTCCAATGAAATCTGGAAACTGCTCACAGAGCGAGTTGGCACGGCTTCTTCAGGCACGACTTCTTCAGGCACTGCATCTTCGGTTTCCAATTGTGTCTGCGCTGCAGAAGTTTCAGCTATTGCAGAATCCGGCCGCTGCCCGATTTGAGCTGTCTCCGGCATAACATACTCCGCTTCTCTTCTCTTCGCGTTATCCTGTTTCCAGAATACTACCGCCAGCAGTGCGATCGCAAGCGTCAATAGCATAAGCGTCGTTTTTGCAGCAGCACGAATTCGCTCATTTTTACGGAAGGGATGTAAATGCAAGGCAGCGTGCAGACACATCAGAACAAACCCGATATAGCCGGCGCTGGTATGAAGACGTGTCATGATCCGCATACTCTCTACCGGGCCATGAAAAGGCAGGTATCGCGAGATCATCATACCGCTGATCATCTGCAGAAACATGGTGATCAACAGGGCGATATTCAGCGATGTCTGTGTGAAACGTCTGCTATTGTAACTGCCCTTTGCCAGATTTTTTGCCCATTTTCTGTTCAGGTACAAATGCATCAGAAACAAAACTCCGGTTGCCATTCCCAGATATTCATGGAGCTGCTGTCCGACCAGGTTGATGCTCATCAGCAGAAGTACGGCAATCGACATACCGGCGTCGATGATAATCCGCAGTTTTTTCTTATTCCGCTTCATATACCTTTTCGATCTCAGCTACATACTGAATGGAGTAATCCTCGTCCGGGTACATCTGTTTCGGAAGTTCCGGATCGATGAAGTTCTCCGGAAGAACCGGCTGCACATAGATCGCCTTGCAGATCAGTGTGTACTTTGCTTCTTCATATGCCGGCTGTCCATCGATCTGTGTCAGATGCAGTCCCGACTTCTCAATCTTATCCGGTACATCTGCTCCGGAGTGTGTGCCCAGATACATCAGCGCATCGTTATGATTTTCGAAGAAAGATAAGGTAAATCTGCCGCTGGCATCAATGAATTTCTTCGTGTGTCTCTGCGGACGGATAAAAACGGCTGCCACCTTCTTCTCCCAGTTATTACCGAGCATAAACCAGCCGGCAGTCAAAGTATTCACGGTAGTTCCATCTGTTGCCGTTACCAGAAAGCAGGAATTTCTAGCCTCTACGATCGGATCAATTTTCTTTGTAAGTTCTTCTAATTTTACTTCTCTCATGACTTGTGTCTCCTTATTGGTTTATTTGCTTCACATCTTATATCCGATTCTTGCATGATCCAATATCATATAATAAGATAATAAGTGGTATATCTTAAGATTCGTTCAGGAAATTTTGTTATGAAGACTCGTAAGGAGGTTCGTATGGCATTACCGTTTGAAAAAGCAATGGAAGTTCTATCATCCCAGTGGTCAAAACTCAATTGGGATTTCAGAGATGTTTCCATCGGGAATAAAACTGAAAAGACCTCCCAATGGCAGGGAGATCCGGAAGATGACGTTATGGTTGTTGTTTATAAGGGAAAAGAGATTCACGAGCCTTTCCACCGGCAGGATTTTTTCTTTCTGGATTATGCGTATCATAACAGCTATGACGCGCTGAGCGCAGATTTTGATAACCTGATTACGATAAAGGAATACGATTGCTACATCGGTCAGCCCTACAGCGGTTACGCCCTGCGCGGGGAAAGTAAGGATGACGATATCATCATGATCGGCGTTCATATCAGGAAAGAGGTTTTTTTCAGGGAATATCTTCCGGCATTTTCCACCGATCCTGACATGTTCCGCTTTTTCCTTGAACCGGAGAAAGACCGTTTTTCCAACGAATTCATTCACATACCCCTGGAGCCTGAATGTCCGATTCGTACTTTATTAAAACTAATGGTCATCGAATATGCAGAAAAAGACAGCGACTCTCAGGCATTACTGAAAACCATGCTGATGTCGATTTTCTTACACGTGGCCAGGAAATACCGTCTGTTGAACTCCGGGAGAGAAGAAATCTCTGAAAAAGATCGAATTGTGGAATATATTGCAGCCCACCCGGATACCGCCACTTTGTCCGAAGTCGCTGCGCGTTTTTCCTATCATCCGAATTATATTTCAGCAATGCTTCACAAGGAATACGGTATTAGATTCTCTGATCTGGTCCTGAAGAGCCGCATGAAACGCGCTCTCGCTCTGCTAAGAGCTACCGATCTTTCCAATGAAGAAATTGCCGGTATGCTCGGTTACAGCAATACCAGCAATTATTATAAAGCATTTAAACAATATTACGGCTGCACCCCGTCATTTATCAAAACGCAGGAGCGCAATAATGATCGATAACATGACGATCGTTTCGGTCGCCATGCCGACCCGGGAGCCGAAGTGAAAATCATAGAAAAACCACATTGGCGAAGCGATCAGCATACGGGAGGCATCGCGGTGTCTGTTTTCGCCCAAAATACGGATGTATGTCGAAAGCGATGCGGGCAATCATGTATTAAAATATTCCAATATCGACTGCTGGTGGTATGGCTGGCTGCACGTAAGCAGCGGCATCTGCGCGCGCAATATCGTGTCAGTACTCTTAGGATCAAAAATCCACAAACCAACCTGTTCTGCGCTTAAAATCAGGGGCATACGATCATGGACCGGTGCCATAGATTCATTCGCCTCCCTCGTCAATATTACAAACCTTTGTTCATTTTCCAGCAGGTCAAAGCATCCTGCCAGATAAAGAGGCTGCCCCTTTTCTCCGGTAAATGTCACCATAGAATGGTTATGATCCCACTCGTAAAAACCGGATGCCGGAATAACGCATCGTCTGGTCTCTATACATTTTTGAAAACTTTTCTTCTCTCTTACAGATTCCGCCCTGGCATTGATGAGCAGCTTCCCTTTTCCGGGAAATCCCCACCGCATGGGGAGCATAGTTAGTTTGTATTTATCCCGGCCGGAAAGAATCATGGCCTGCTCCGAAGGATGAACATCTCCGCTTCGAAGCCCCGGATCCCCGTTGATTTCGGGAAAGTCCCGCTGCAGTTCTCTGCTAAGGGAATCATCAACATAATATCTTCCGCACATACTCCATCTCTTTTCTCATTCTTGGCACAGTTTTTGTGTAATAATGAATCTATTTCCCGCGATCCGAAACGCCCGGAGCTGTTCCCCTCTGTTTTCTGCACATCGAAGTAAGAATACGACATATTGGAAGAAGTAAAAGGTAGAACGATGTGATAACTGCTGCATGTGGTGCGCTAATTGCTGCCAATGGCACAGCTCCGGCAATCGACCAGGGAATCAAGGGTGCAATCACCACCGCTGTATCCTCCAGATCCAGCGCAAGAGTTTCCTTATCAGAATATAATCCGCTTCCCAATTGATTTGTCAGCAGTATAGTGAGTGTCTGGTTGCAGGCGATCATGCCTGATATCACTGCCGTTATTGCCATAGCGGTATATGTTGTAGTTCTGACTGCCAACAATGAGACCGAATGCCTTGCACTGTTCAGCAAACCTGTCTTGTTAAAAAGTTCAGAATAAGCAGAGGAGATACAGACAATGCAGGCAACTCTCAACATTGAGACAATTCCTCCACCACTCATCATCAAAGCGACTTTCGGATCCTGCGGCGTGTACCCCCAGATCGAAAAGCTGAATATCTCCATAATCGAAAGTTTCTGCGTGGTGAGTGCAATAATCATGGCGGACAGTATACTTGCCCCCATGCTCCATTTCACATTCACACGCAGTACAGAGAGAAGCAGAACGACCAACGCCGGAACAACAGTTATCCAGTGCAGCACAAACGTTCCGGAGAACAGGCTGCGCATGTCTATAACTTCCCCGGTGGCGGTTATCTTCCATCCGATAAGCGTATATAGCAGGCACGTTAATGCAAAAGGTACCAACGCACTTTTCAGCATATTCCGTATATTTCTGTAGATATCCGTCTCTGATATGGATGCGACCAGGAGTGCACTGGTAGATACCGGAGAGCATCTGTCGCCGAAAAATATGCCTGATAATACAGCCCCTCCTGTCAAAACCGGGCTGACATTCATTGCTGCCCCCAAAGATGCACAGATTACTCCCATTGTTGCAGCACTGCCAAAAGATGTTCCCGTCAGTATTGACATACCACTATTTAACAAAAAGGTCATCAGAAGAAAAACCGATGGTTGGATCAGTTGTGACGCCTGACAGACAATAAACGGAATTGTTCCTGCCGCTCTCCAAAGAGCAGTCATGACACCGATAAGAAAAAAGATTATCAGGATATTGCCGACACTCTTAATTCCGCGAAATGCCATGCTTACCAGATCGTGCCATTGGAACCCGCGGTGCCGCCCATATAGCAGAAAAATAATTAATCCGAATACTAAAGCATATAAGATTGATATATTCAGGATGATACATACCAGAAGGCTTACGCAAAACGAGCCCAAGATTAAATATTCCAACTTACTCTTCACTTTCGTCTGCAGGCATCACAGCCGATGCTCTTTCCTCTCTTTTTTGCTTTCGCCATAATATCAGTGCTTCACAACATAACCTGTTGTCACCGCTGTGCAAACTGTATTTTTTCTCTTTGTAATTAAGTTAACACCTATGCCAACCAGCACCATAATAATTCCAAGGCTTCCAACCGTAAATAACTCCAGCCAAGCAATTCCATCATCAGCGTTTTTGACCTGCCGCAAATGAATTTTTCTTCATGTCAGTCCCTCCTCCGTCAGAGTCAGGATTTTGTCACACACTTCCTCTATGTATTTTCTGTCATGCGAAATGCTGATCACAGCGCCAGGGAAGTTTGCGATCAGCTTGCGGATCACTGGTCCCGACAAAGGTGAAAAGTTTCTTGTAGGTTCATCCAAAATCAAAACATTCGCATCCGATAAACTCATTTTCAACAGCAGTACCTTCGCCTTCTGACCACCCGACAGCTCACGAATGGGATGATCCATCTCTTCCGGTGTGTACTTGAGCGAGCCCAGATAAGTACGAATCCTGGTCCTCTCAGCCTTATCTCCCGTCTCATCCAAATATTCCACAGGTGTCATATCCGGATCCAGCAGATCCTCATAGTTTTGAGGCATGTACTGCGCGCGTATATCTTGTCTTTCCAGAAGCTCTGCGGCGATTAGCTTGAGCAGGGTTGTTTTGCCGGCCCCGTTTGCGCCGACAATGCAGATTTTCTCCGGACCCTGAATGTGCAAATAAATATTCTTCGCTAAAACATTCGCACCATCCGGCGTCTTGAGTTCGTCGAGGGTGAACTCGATGACTTTTTTGCCGGCAGCAAGCTCTGCACTCTCCTCGCCCAGTTTAAAGAAAATGGCAGACTCCTGTTCAGGCATCTCTGTCATGTTTTCATCACCTCTCTCAAAGCGTCTGCCCATGGCTTTGACAGTGTGCATCTTGTCCTTGAGATTTTTGGCAACGGAGGGATCCTGTCTGGAAACTGTCGCCTGCGCATGCTGAACGCTGTTGTAGACGCGGGCATATTTTTCATCGCGAAGCTTCTTTTCCTTGCGATCATTGCTCGCCTGCTGTTCCTGCCTGTCAAAAGCATCCGATCTGCGCTGTATGTAATTTGCATATGAATCATGAACGACACTGTATCTGCTCCTGGTCTTTCGCTGGATCTGCTCCAGATGTATGATCACATTCGCCGTGTGCTCGATCAGTGTCTCATCGTGAGAAATAAACAGCACGACATGCTCCCAGGAATTGATCAGTTCCTCCAAAAGTTCCAGCGTGGCGATATCGATATCGTTGGACGGCTCGTCCAGAAGGAGGACCGTCGGTTTATCCATGAGGAGGCGCATCAGCTGGGCCTTGACTTTCTCACCGCCGGAGAGTGTTTTCATGAGCTGATCGCCGTAAAAGAATTCCGATGACACACTGAATTTTGCCGCCATCTCTGACAACTCTCTGGGCGTCTGATCGTAGAAAAACATCGACTCTGCAAAAAATTCATATATCGTCTTATCCCAGTCACCTGCAGGCAGCTCCTGCGGCAGATATCCCAGCTTCTCATTGCCGATGATCCTCTCACCATGGCAAATGGCATAGGTTTCCGCCATTGAAGGATCGTAAAGCCACCTCAGCAGGGTCGATTTGCCATTGCCCTCCTCGCCGATGATGACTGCTTTATCGCCGTCATTCAGGACAAGGTTGAAGGCATCTAAAATGATCCGGAGATCTGTTCGATGTTCGATTGTAAGGTTCTTAATTTGTATCATTGATCCTCCATTGAGGTGAATATGATTAGACATCGATTGTCCACTATCCTGAGTATTTTGATTTAATATCAATTACCCTTGCAATGATGTTCTCCACAGTGATCATGGCCACAATCTCCTTCGTGGTGTTCGTGGTGGTCACAGTGTACGTCCGGATCGAAGGTAAGAGATCCGGCGGCGAATGCAGCTGCAGCGTCATCGGCGGATCCTTGTACGCCTCCGTAAAGTCTGATTCCCGCTTCTTCAAGAGCAATCTGCGCTCCCCTTCCGATTCCGCCGCAAATCAAGGCATCTGCTTTTGCTGCCTGCAGAAAACCTGCCAAAGCTCCGTGGCCGGTTCCATTGGTGTCTACGATCTGCTCGTTTACTATTTTTCCTTCTGCAATGTCATAAAGCTTAAATTTTTCAGTTCGTCCAAAGTGCTGGAAAATCTGTCCGTTTTCATAAGTTACTGCAACTCTCATTGTGTTATACCTCTTTTCGATCATGGTTTGAGTAATTTCAATCGGTGTAAACTCACAGCATCCGCCGGTTATGAGAAGCCTTTTGCCGTTAACAAGAGCATCCGCAACTTTTTTTCTTGCGCTGTCATAAATAGCAGTAACTGTTGTGCGTGCAATATTCATTCTGGCAGCGCAGGCTTCCTGCGTTAGTCCTTCATTATCCAAAAGTCTCATTGCTTCAAATTCATCAACAGTCATTCTGACGCTTTCAACTGCAGAAACATCATCCGGCGAAAAGCTTCGATAAACGGGTAACTGTTCTATTCTTCTACATCTTGATGGTCTTGGCATGGGCGTCCCCTTCCTGACATATGTCAATTATATTGTATCCCTTTTATGACATATGTCAACAATGAATGCAGTCCGCACTTTCCTATTCGGGCACGAACCTCAATTAACAAATTTGAATACTCTCGTTTCATATTCTAAGCGTTTATGCTATGTTTTATAAACTTTGGTATACCTGTTATCTGTATTATTCTATTTCAATAGAGTATCTGATTTCCTGTTGCCAATATGTTGCCACAGATGGGCGTACTTAGCCAAGGTTTAGTCGAAGTATTCCGTTTACTCC
>Ga0326511_10000587_pt1 | contig 31917 bp, 28 predicted proteins | sample 0_2496_0518_D_FD_203701 | JGI IMG/M metagenome (GOLD analysis project Ga0326511, IMG submission 203701) | Bovine rumen microbial communities from UC Davis, California, United States - 0_2496_0518 | ecosystem: Host-associated > Mammals > Digestive system > Stomach > Rumen | place: USA...
AGAGCGTAGTGAAGTCGATACCACCAGTAACAACACCTACTACAGGCATGATGATGTCGTCAACGAGTGAACTGACGATTTTGCCAAATGCACCGCCGATGATAACGCCGACAGCCATGTCCATTACGTTGCCTTTAGAGGCAAACTCCTTGAATTCTTTAATAAATCCCATAATCGTAATAAGTTAAATGGTTTATGTATTAATAATGTGTGATATATTACTTTCTGCGTATTTGTTAATTTTGCAATCTTAGTTTTACAATATTTTGTTCCATTGCTTGAGCAATATCAATTCTATGGCACTTAGTGTACTATTTTGAATTATTTAATGTTCAAATCTGATGCAAAAATAGAAAAAACTTTGTAACTTTGCGAGCGAAATGAGAAAAAAGTGCTCTTTAGAGTGTGATTTTCTTTAAACACTATCAATAGGATAATAGAATTAATAACCATATTTTATACAAAAAGTAATAAGCAATTATGACAAAAGTAGCAATTAACGGCTTTGGCCGTATCGGTCGCCTCGCTTTCCGTCAGATGTTCGAGGCTGAGGGTTATGAAGTAGTAGCTATCAACGACTTGACAAGTCCAAAGATGCTGGCACACCTCTTGAAGTATGACACCGCTCAGGGTGGTTTCTGTGGCAAGATCGGTGAGAATAAGCACACTGTAGAGGCTGGTGAGGACTACATCGTTGTTGATGGTCAGAAGATTACTATCTACGCTAAGCCAAACGCAGCTGAGCTGCCTTGGGGTGAGCTGGATGTAGACGTTGTTCTCGAGTGCACTGGTTTCTATACATCTAAGGAGAAGGCTTCTGCACACCTGACAGCTGGTGCTAAGAAGGTTGTTATCTCTGCTCCTGCAGGCAACGATCTGCCTACCATCGTTTATAATGTAAACCACAAGACACTGACTCCTGCTGATACTGTTATCTCTGCAGCTTCTTGTACAACCAACTGTCTGGCTCCGATGACGAAGGCACTGAATGACTTCGCTCCGATCCAGAGTGGTATCATGACAACTGTTCACGCTTACACAGGTGACCAGATGATTCTCGACGGTCCTCAGCGCAAGGGTGATGTTCAGCGTGCACGTGCCGGTGCTCAGAACATCGTTCCTAACTCTACTGGTGCTGCAAAGGCTATCGGTCTCGTTATTCCTGAACTGAACGGTAAACTCATCGGTGCTGCACAGCGCGTTCCTACTCCTACAGGTTCTACCACTATCCTGCACGCTGTTGTAAAGGGTGAGGTAACTGTTGAGGACATCAACGCTGCTATGAAGGCTGCTCAGAACGAGTCTTTCGGTTACACCGAGGAGAAGCTCGTTTCAAGCGACATCATCGGTATGAAGTTCGGTTCACTCTTCGATGCTAACCAGACAATGGTTTCTAAGATTGGTGACGGCAACTCACTCGTTCAGGTTGTTGCTTGGTACGACAATGAGAACTCTTACACTTCTCAGATGGTTCGCACCATCAAGTATCTTGCTGAATTGAAATAAGCAGCGAGCGCAAAAGCCAAGCTTGCTTGGATTTGGCCGAGTCGCGTTTTCAATCGACGGAGTCAATGAAATAAGCAGCGAGCGCAAAAGCCAAGCTTGCTTGGATTTGGCCGAGTCGCGTTTTTCAATCGACGGAGTCAATGAAATAAGCAGCGAGCGCAACATAATATGAAGGAGCTTTCGAAAGAAGGCTCCTTTTTTTGCATAATCTTCGACTTTAGATAAATTTTCACGCTCAAGAATGAAAATTCATTCTCATTCTCTTCGCTTAATCAAAAATTTCACTATCTTTGCAAACCAAAAGTAAACATATATAAATAATGTATAGAACAAATACTTGCGGAGAACTCCGCATAGAACATGCCGGACAACAGGTGACGCTGTCCGGATGGGTCCAGAGAACACGTAAGATGGGCGGTATGACCTTCGTGGATGTACGCGACCGCTACGGCTTGACACAGCTGGTGTTTGATGAGGCAAAGAATGCAGACTTGTGCGAACAGGCCAACCGCCTGGGACGCGAATACTGTATTCAGGTGAAAGGAACAGTGAGTGAACGACAGAGCAAGAATCCCAATCTGCCGACAGGTGATATTGAGATTCTGGCAGAGGAACTGAACGTGCTGAGCGAGAGTCTCACACCTCCGTTCAAGATAGAGGACGACACCGATGGCGGTGACGACCTGCGTATGAAGTATCGCTATCTGGACTTGCGCCGTCCAACCGTTCGCAAGAATTTGGAGCTGCGTCACCGGATGACGATTCTGATTCGTAACTTCCTTGATAGCAGGGACTTCATTGAGGTGGAGACACCTATCCTGATTGGTTCTACCCCAGAGGGTGCCCGCGACTTCGTGGTGCCTTCACGTATGAACCCAGGACAGTTCTATGCGCTGCCACAGAGTCCACAGACGCTGAAGCAGCTGCTGATGGTGAGCGGTTTCGACCGTTATTTCCAGATTGCAAAGTGCTTCCGTGATGAAGACCTGCGTGCCGACCGCCAGCCGGAATTTACACAGATAGACTGTGAGATGTCGTTTGTTGATCAGGACGATGTCATCAATCTGTTTGAAGATATGGCACGCCACCTGTTCAAAGAGGTGAGGGGCGTTGAGCTGCCAGCCAAACTGCAGCAGATGACGTGGCATGAGGCGATGCGTCGCTTCGGTTCCGACAAACCCGATTTGCGTTTCGGAATGGAGTTTGTCGAACTCATGGATGTGCTGAAAGGAACAGGTACGTTCAGCGTCTTCGATCAAGCCGAATATATCGGTGGTATCTGTGTGCCAGGTTGTGCCGATTACACCCGTAAACAACTCGACCAGCTCACAGATTTCGTGAAGCGTCCACAGGTGGGCGCCAAGGGATTGGTCTATGTGAAGTTCAATCAAGACGGCACCGTGAAATCGAGCATTGATAAATTCTATACACCAGAGGTATGGGCACAACTCAAGGAGAAAATGGGTGCCAAAGATGGCGACCTGGTGCTGATACTCAGCGGTGACAAAACCAATAAGACGCGTACACAACTCTGCACCCTTCGTCTGGAGATGGGCGACCGGCTGGGCTTGCGCAACAAAGATCAGTTCGAGTGCTTGTGGATTGTTGACTTCCCGCTCTTTGAGTGGAGCGATGAGGAACAGCGCCTGATGGCTACACACCATCCGTTTACGATGCCGAATCCCGACGATATCCCCTTGCTCGACGAACATCCTGAGCAAGTACGTGCGATGGCTTACGATTTCGTCTGCAACGGTATCGAGGTTGGTGGCGGTTCGCTGCGTATCCACGACGGCAAGCTGCAAGAGAAGATGTTCCAGATTCTCGGTTTCACCCCAGAACGCGCAATGGCACAGTTCGGCTTCCTGATCAATGCCTTTAAGTATGGTGCACCGCCTCATGCAGGGTTGGCATTCGGTTTGGACCGTTTCGTCAGCATCATGGCAGGACTCGATTCCATCCGTGATTGCATTGCTTTCCCGAAGAACAACAGCGGGCGTGATGTGATGCTGGATGCGCCGTCGGAGATAGACCAGAAACAACTCGATGAGTTACAGATAGATATCAGAAAAACGGAATAAATATCGTAAAAGCGCTTGATTTATGTCAAGCGTTTTACTTTTATTGTCTAAAAACCCATAAAAAAACGCATTTTTTTAGGAAAATATTTGACCATATAATAAAATAGGCGTAATTTTGCACCCGACAATAAATAGATTGTTATTCAATAGGTTGAATAGATTTATAATTAAAGAAAATTATGGCAGAAAAGAAAGCAACAAAGGCTGCAGCTCCTAAGGCAGCAGCAAAGAAGGAGACAGTTAAGAAGGCTGCAGCTCCTAAGAAGGCAACAGCTAAGAAAGATGACTTCGTAATCAATGCAGAAACTGTAGGTTTCAAGGCTGGTGATGTTTACAACGCATTGGCTTCTGCAAACAAGGCACTCTCTGTAGCAGAGATTGCTAAGGCTGCAAAGATTTCTAACGAGGAAACTCTTCTGGGTCTTGGCTGGTTGCTCAAGGAAGGCAAAGTAAAGGATGACGCTAAAAAGCTTACATTGGCTTAATCATTAAGTCACAGGCATAAAAGAAGAGGGGTCTGCATTATTGACAGGCTCCTCTTTTTTAAAAACAGAAAGATTCGTTTTTGCCAAACGACCAAATAACCAATTCCCCCAAAACGACTAAACGTGAATTACGACCGCGAAATTTTGCGCGTTCTGGTAGAAGCAGGTAGCGAGGGACTTTCCGTACAGAAAATCTCCCGTCATGTGCACTATGCCTGTAATTCATTCTTCAATGTCATCGATTTCGATGAACTGCACCGTTATGTGGCGCAATTTCTGTTACGCAACAGCAAGAATCCTGAGTCGCTGATAGAGAAAACCGACAGAGGGGTTTATCACCTGAATATGAAAAATACACAAACCCAGCAGCTGATGCTGGAATTCAAAGAAACACCAACAGAAGAAGTACAGGAAGCTTCGACAAAAGACCTTTCACTTGGATTATTTGACGATTAAGGTGGAATATCTGCCAAATTGTCCTTTAACGGAAAAAATAATAGACTTTTTTCTTGTTTGAACTCATTTGTTTTGCGTATCTTTGCAATCAGAAAATAACTAAAACAAATTTTGCAAAGATGAGCAGGAATTATTTATTGGGATTTGATGTCGGCAGTTCGTCGGTGAAAGCATCGCTTGTTGATGCTGATACTGGGGTTTGTGCAGCCGACGCATTCTTTCCAGAGAAGGAAGCACCAATCATGGCCGTCAAGACCGGATGGGCGGAGCAAGACCCGCAGATGTGGTGGGACAATGCCAAACTGGCCCTCCGGAAGATTATGACGGAGACCAGCGCTACGGGTGACGACATCAAGGCGATAGGTATCTCATATCAGATGCACGGGCTGGTGTGTGTCGATAAAGACCAGCAGGTGCTGCGTCCGTCAATCATCTGGTGCGATTCACGTGCTGTTCCTTACGGAGAACGTGCTTTCAAGGAACTGGGAGCTGACCTGTGTCTGAGTCATCTGCTGAATTCACCAGGAAATTTCACCGCTGCGAAACTGGCTTGGGTGAAGGAAAACGAACCGGAACTCTTTGAGCGTATTGATAAAATCATGTTGCCAGGTGACTATATCGCAATGAAATTGTCGGGTGAAATCAATACAACCGTCAGCGGACTCAGCGAAGGGATGTTCTGGGATTTCAAAGAAAACCGTCCTGCACAATTCCTGCTTGACTACTTCGGATTCTCAGCGTCGCAGATTGCTGATATTGTACCGACATTCAGCATCCAAAGCGAGGTGTCGAAGTCGGCGGCTGAAGAACTCGGTCTGAAAGCTGGTACACCTATTTCATATCGTGCTGGCGACCAACCCAACAATGCGCTGTCGCTGAATGTGTTCAACCCAGGTGAGATTGCTTCTACTGCAGGAACATCGGGTGTTGTCTATGGAGTGCTGGGTGATGTGAACTACGATCCGAAGTCGCGTGTCAACACCTTTGCACATGTAAACCATCAACCATCCAGCAACAGCACACGACTCGGTGTCCTGCTTTGCATCAACGGCACGGGAATCCTGAATGCATGGACACATCGGAACATTGCACCCGACTTGTCGTATGCCGAGATGAACGAGCTGGCAGCTACAGTGCCTATCGGCAGCGAGGGCGTTTCCATCATTCCGTTCGGAAACGGTGCAGAGCGCGTGTTGGAAAATAAAGAGGTGGGATGTAGTATCAACGGACTCAGTTTCAACAAGCATAATCGTGCTCATATCGTTCGTGCGGCGCAGGAAGGTATCGTCTTCTCGTTCTGTTATGGTATGGAGGTGATGCAGCAGATGGGAATGGATATCCACAAGATACATGCAGGAAAGGCCAATATGTTCCTGAGTCCTCTGTTCCGTGATACGCTGGCAAGCGTCAGCGGTGCTACCATCGAACTGTTTGAAACGGATGGTGCAGCAGGTGCAGCGAAGGGTGCGGGTATTGGCTGCGGCTTCTACAAAGACCACAACGAAGCCTTTGCAACGTTGAAGCGCCTGGCTGTCATCGAAGCTGATGTAGCCCATCGTGATGAGTACCTTGCAGCTTATGAGCGTTGGAAAACTGTTCTCGCAAAATCAATATAACGAAACTCCAAAATCAAACAATAATCACTAAAATCAAAAACTATTATGGCAAAAGAGTATTTTCCACAGATTGGTAAGATTCCTTTCGAAGGACCAGAGAGCAAGAACCCGATGGCTTTCCATTACTATGACGCAGAGCGTGTGGTAGCAGGAAAGAAAATGAAAAACTGGATGCGCTTCGCGATGGCCTGGTGGCACACCTTGTGTGCTGAGGGCGGCGACCAGTTTGGCGGCGGTACCAAAAAGTTCCCTTGGAACGAAGGTGCTGATGCAATCACCATCGCTAAGCAGAAAGCTGATGCCGGTTTTGAAATCATGCAGAAACTGGGCATCCCTTATTTCTGTTTCCACGATGTTGACCTCGTTGCCGAAGGCGATTCTGTTGAGGAATATGAAGCCAACCTGAATATGATTACCGATTACCTGAAACAGAAGATGGACGAGACAGGTATCAAACTGTTGTGGTCAACAGCCAACGTATTCGGTAATGGCCGTTATATGAACGGTGCCAGCACCAACCCAGACTTCGATGTTGTTGCTCGTGCCATCGTGCAGATCAAGAACGCCATTGATGCTGGAATCAAACTTGGTGCTGAGAACTATGTGTTCTGGGGCGGTCGTGAAGGTTATATGTCGCTGCTCAATACCGACCAGAAGCGTGAGAAAGAACACATGGCGATGATGCTCACAATGGCTCGCGACTATGCCCGCAGCAAAGGTTTCAAGGGTACTTTCCTGATTGAACCGAAACCGATGGAGCCGTCTAAGCACCAGTATGATGTGGATACAGAGACAGTTATCGGTTTCCTGAAAGCACACAACCTGGACAAAGACTTCAAAGTTAACATCGAGGTGAACCACGCTACATTGGCAGGCCACACCTTCGAACACGAACTTGCCGTAGCTGTTGACAATGGTATGCTGGGTTCTATCGATGCCAACCGCGGTGACTATCAGAACGGTTGGGATACAGACCAGTTCCCCATCGATAACTTTGAACTGACACAAGCATGGATGCAGATTGTACGAAACGGAGGCTTAGGTACCGGCGGTACCAACTTCGACTCCAAGACACGCCGCAACTCTACCGACCTGGAAGATATCTTCATTGCTCATATCAGCGGAATGGATGCTTGTGCTCGTGCGCTGCTCAATGCTGTTGAGATTATGGAGAACTCTCCAATTCCACAGATGCTGAAAGAACGCTATTCCAGTTTCGACAACGGTATCGGTAAAGACTTCGAGGACGGTAAACTCACCTTTGAACAGGTATATGAGTATGGCAAAAAGATCGGAGAACCGAAACAAATCTCTGGTAAGCAGGAGCTGTATGAGGCGATCGTTGCCCTCTACGCGAAATAATGAAAACGGTAGATTATAAATAGGATGTGTAACCGCACATCCTATTTTTTTTGTATTTTATGTTGTTTTTAATCTAAAAATGTGTATCTTTGCAGGCAAAAAGTGATAAACCTCTATGAATCCATACATAAAAATTAAAAACTGGTACTTCAACAAGACTTCACTGCCTTATTGGATGGTGTATTTTGCTGATTGTGTCATTTGTTTCCTGTCAGGACTGTTTGTGTTCTGGCTTTTCTTCAGGTTACATTCCATTACGGACAATATCGGGACGGTATGTCGGACGTTGCTCGTTTTCATATTTGTCAACACCATCTTCTTCAGACTGTTTCATACCTATAGCGGCATCCTGCGATATTCATCGTTTGTGGACTTGCAGAAAGTAGGCTATGCGATGGGAGGTGCATGCCTGACTGTCGTTGCCATCCATTATCCGATGAATGCTGCTGGCTTGACGGAAAAGATTGGTCTGGCCCATTTAGGTACCCGTCATATCCTTTCCATGTATATTGTCTCAACGATTTCCCTGTGTGCACTTCGAGTGATGGTGAAGACTGCTTATGATATCACCTTTGCAGGTCGCAATACCAAACGCGCACTGATCTATGGTGTGAAAGATGGCGGAATTGGTCTTGCCAAGAATTTGCGCAACACAAAGCCAGCACAATTTGTTGTGAAGGGATTTATCACGAACGATAAAGATTTTGAAAACCGATATCTGTTGGGACAGCAGGTGTTCCTGGCGGATGAGAACTTGGCAAAAGTGGTGAGAACAAGGGGCATTCAGGCCGTATTGGTGTCGCCATTGCGAAATGAAGAGTTCCGTGCCGACCAGCAATTGCAGGATATGCTGATCAATGCTGGTGTACGAATCTATATGATGCCTGCTTTGCAGGAGTGGAGTGAGGAAGCTCCGCAACATCTGAAGGAGGTGAGTGTAGAGGATTTGTTGCCGCGCGATCAGATTACTATCGATTTGGATAGTGTTGGTGCATTATTACACAATAAGAAAGTGATGATTACTGGTTCTGCCGGAAGTATTGGTAGCGAGATGGTGCGCCAGATTGCTGAATTCAAACCATCATTTATGTTACTCATCGATCAGGCAGAGACACCGCAGCACGATATCCGAATGATGATGGAGCGACAGTATCCTGAGGTTCCTGTGGAAGCTATTGTGACCACTATCACGAAAGAGAAACGTATGGAGAATCTGTTCCGTGAATTCCGTCCGGATTATGTGTTCCATGCAGCCGCATACAAACACGTTCCCATGATGGAGGATAATCCAAGCGAGAGTATCCAGAATAATGTTTATGGTACGAAGGTCATTGCTGACCTGAGCGTTAAATACGGTGTAAAGAAGTTCGTAATGGTATCTACCGACAAAGCGGTGAACCCGACGAACGTGATGGGTTGCTCTAAGCGTATCTGTGAGATCTACGTGCAGGCTCTGGATAAGAAACTCAAGGAACAGCCGACTGCAGAAGGAGGCAAGCCTGCAACGCAATTCGTAACCACACGTTTTGGTAATGTGTTGGGTAGCAATGGATCGGTGATTCCACTGTTTGAACGACAGATTAAGGCCGGTGGACCTGTGACAGTGACTCATCCGGACATCATCCGCTATTTTATGCTGATACCGGAAGCATGTAAATTGGTACTGGAGGCTGGAACAAAAGGAAACGGGGGTGAAATCTTTATCTTCGATATGGGTAAACCTGTCAAGATTGCAGACCTTGCCAAGCGAATGATTACGCTGAGTGGTGCCAAAGGTGTGGAGATTATGTTCACGGGTTTGCGTGCAGGAGAAAAGTTATATGAGGAAGTCTTAAACGATCAGGAGAAGACGTTGCCTTCGTTCCATGAGAAGATTCGTATTGCAGAAGTGCGTGAATACGATTTTGCTTCAGTATCAAAGGATATTGACGAACTGATAGCCCTTAGTCAGCAGTATGACGATATGGCAACGGTGAAGAAGATGAAAGCAATCGTACCTGAATATAAGAGCAAGAACTCTATTTATGAACGATTGGATTGGTAAATAGAATTTCTAGTTTTTCTAGTCTTTTCTAGGTTCTCCTAGTCCTTCCTTGCATAAAAAAGATGGTGGAATCAGAAATTCCACCATCTTTTCTTTTTTTGTACTTCTGTAGAGCCAGCACCCACGTAAGCGTTGTGCCCATCTCCATGATATCGGGAGAAAGGATGCCCGCTGCGAATCATTTGGTAGATTTCTCCCCATTCGGGAATACCTCCGATATTACGGTCGTCTATCCACAAATCGACTTTCAGCTTACGGGAGAAATGATTGTTGCTGTGTACACCGTGCTCCTCAGGATAGTCGCGGTTGATAGCCCAAAACTCAACACCGCGTTTGCGGCACCATTCCACAGCTTCATCCAATAATTCGCCTTCACGCACCGTCCAAAGAATCAGACGGTGGTGATCGGCAATTAACATCTTCAAGGTGTCAGTAGCGAAAGGACGCTCTTCACCGATTTTCGGATATTCGTGTTCGACGATGGTGCCGTCGAAATCTACAGCGATAGTCATGATAATTATCTCTTAATAGAGGTGTCGTTCTTGTTTCCGTAGTGGCTGTTAGAATAGCTTCCGTAGCTTCCGTATCCACCATAGCCATAACCATAAGAACCGTATTTGCCATACTTGCCGCTGTAGCTGGTATATCTGCCATAGCGTCCGTACTTACCATATCGGCCGTAACCATAATAGTAACCGTATTTCTTCTTGGACATATCGATACCATTGATGACAATACTCATCTTCGGCATCTTCTTCTCATTGGCAAGCTTGTTGACCAGACCAAAGCTTTCTTTCGGAGTATAGTCAGCACGGCACATATAAACGGTTGCGTCAGCTACACGGGCAATAGCGAGCGTATCGGTTACCAGACCAACAGGTGCGGTATCAATGAGGATATAATCATACTGCTCTTTCAACAGTTCGATGATTCGGTCCAAAGTCGGTCGAGCCAGCAACTCTGCAGGGTTGGGAGGAATTGGACCGGCCAACAGCAAATCAAGGTTGTTTTGTACCTCTGATGGAAGAATATTTGCTTTTACCTGTTCTAACGTGAGCTGTTTGGCATCCTTTGTCAACAGCGGTGTAATACCATGTTGGCGGTCGTTGATTTCAAACAGATTTGCCAAACGGGGTTTACGGATGTCAAGACCGATGAGGATAACCTTCTTGCCCAACAATGCGAAAGATACCGCCAGGTTGGCACAGTTGAAGGTCTTTCCCTCACCGGAAGTAGATGAGGTAAACATGATGACCTTCTCGCCTTCCTCCAGCATAAACTGCAGGTTTGTACGCATCGATCGGAAGATTTCCTCCATCTGGTTGTTCTGGTTTTCGTGAACCACAATGTCGGCACGTGTCTTCGCTATCTCAGAGGCCACCGCCACATCAGCCAGAATTGGCAGCTTGGTGAGTTTCTCCACATCATCGTGACCTTCAATCTTATAGCGGAAGAACGACAGCAGATAGATTACCAATGCAGGCAGAAGTAGGCCGGCAACCAAACCAATAAGCATGATGATGCTTTTCTTCGGGGAAACGACACCACCATACAGCGGTTTGTCAATCAATCGTCCTTTGTCGGCTGTGGCAGCTAAGGAGATAGAGTTCTCTTCACGTTTCTGCAAAAGCATCAGGTAAAGACCCGACTTTACTTCCTGCTGACGACCGATTTGTGTGAGCATACGTTCCTGTTCTGGTGTCTCAGCTATCTCGCTGGCATATTTCTGATATTGGCTGGAAACAGCGTTACGCTGAATCTCCAATCCTCGTTTACCTTGAGAGATAGCCTTACGGATGCTGTTGTTCAGTGAGTTCAACTGGTCGGTCAGCGGTTCTACAACCGGTGAGTTCTCGGAAGCAGTACGCAACAAGCGGTTACGCTCCTGTACAACTGTATTATATTGGTTGATGAGATTGGTTGTTGACGGGTCGTTCAAGCCAATGTTGCTGGGGATTACCTGATAGCGGTTTCCTGGCTGGTTCATATAGCTGGAAATCTCGTTGAACAAATCAATCTGCGTATTGGCATCAGCCAACTTCTTGTCAAATTCATTCTCGCTCGTCATCGATTTCTGGGCATTGGCTTTTATGTCAACCATTCCGTTGCGCTGTTTGAAACTTTGAAGTTGACTTTCCGTAGCACCCAGTTCATTGTTGATTTTCTCCAGACGATTGTTGATGAATTTCTCCGTACGCAGGGCTATCTCGTTCTTGTCTTCGTTGGCCTGACGGTTATAGACCTCTATCAACTGCTGTAGGTAGTCAAGTGCACGGTCGGGAACCTCATCAACCAGTTTCAATTGGGCAATCGTCGTGGTTTTAGAGGTTGGTTCTACCGTAAGACTGTTGACATACTTCATGGCAATCATCTTAGGAGAAACGATGTTGACCATCAGAACCTCGCCCTCTTTCATGGTTTTGCCTTCGTGAGGCGTAATCGAGATAAGACCTGCACGGGTTGGAATCTGAGCAGGAAGTGTCTTGAATGTTTTATTCAAGGTAAACGGACCATCGACCTCATTTTCGCTGATGGTAACATAATAACTACCTTTTACATGATAAGCTCCATCCTCTTTTTCTATTTCCATATTGATGGGCATCTTGATATTCTCAACGTGGGCAGCGTCCATGTCAACATCCAAAGGCTGGGTTTTGTAAAGAATGGGACTCATTACACGTCCTTGGGATCGATAGGTGACATAGAGTTTCATGTCGCGTGCTACATCTGCTGCCAACTCAGAAGATTGGAGTATCTCCATCTCGTTGTCGAAACCGCTGGAGGTAACCATTAACCCCATATCAGACATATTCTGAATGGCATTACCACGATAGCGATTTTTGTTTTCTTCTTCCTTGATTAACACTTTGGCAAATGCCTGATAGGTGGGCGTCGAGTAACGAAGGTAGATAGCTGCCAATCCTAAACAGATAATCAGCGACAGCAATACCCATTGCCAGTTCAACACCAATGCTTTGTAGATTGCTTGAAAGGAAAAGGTAGGCACCTCATCCTGCTCAATCTGTTGCATTACATCTTGTTCTTGAATCTTGTTTTCTTCCATTTTTATATGTTATTACTTTTTTTTATTTTTCTTGGAGGGCTAAGGACTTTAGGAATTGATCAATCTCATAAGATATTGTCCGTAGCCGTTTTTCAACATAGGCTTGGCTGTTTCGCTAACTTGTTCTTTGGTAATCCAACCTTTTTTATATGCAATTTCTTCGAGACAAGCAACTTTCAAACCCTGGCGTTTCTCAATAACCTCAATGAAATTGCTGGCTTCGCTAAGGCTGTCGTGGGTACCAGTATCGAGCCAGGCGAAACCTCGCTGTAGCGTCTGCACCTTCAAAGCTTGTTGGGCAAGATATTCCTGGTTGACTGTTGTAATCTCTAATTCACCACGAGCACTCGGTTTGATATGTTTGGCAATATCAACAACGCTGTTGGGGTAGAAGTAAAGACCCACTACAGCATAGTTGCTCTTGGGATGTGCCGGTTTCTCCTCAATACTCAGGCAGTTGCCTGCAGCATCGAATTCAGCAACACCATAACGTTCTGGATCGTTGACATAATATCCGAAAACAGTTGCTTTATCCTCTTCTTCGGCTACGCGTACAGCTTCTTTTAATAGTGCAGAGAAACCAGCACCATAGAAGATGTTGTCGCCTAAGACTAGACAGGCACAGTCGTCGCCAATGAATTCTTCACCGATGATGAATGCTTGTGCCAAACCATCGGGCGAGGGTTGCTCGGCATATTCGAAGTGTACTCCCCACTCATGGCCATCGCCCAATAGACGACGGAAACCAGGCAGGTCGTAAGGGGTGGAGATAATCAGAATCTCGCGAATGCCCGCTAACATCAAAGCCGATATAGGATAATAGATCATCGGTTTGTCGAATATCGGAATCAGCTGTTTGCTGATACCTTTTGTAATAGGGTAAAGTCTCGTTCCAGAGCCTCCTGCAAGTACAATTCCTTTCATATATGATAATACTTGTTCCGCCAAGCGGTTGTCATTGTTCTGTAGTTATACTATTTGATGCCACTTTGTGGCAGGGTGCAAAGGTACAAATAATTCTTCATAGAAAATGAATTCTTGTTGAAAATTTTTCTTTTTAATTGAAAATTTTCTTTTGTGTTCTAATGAAAAATACCTACCTTTGTCAGCTGAAAAGGTGTATGTGTACCTTTCGATGTAACAAAAACAATTAACAAATTAAACAATGGGATTTTTTTCAAAACTATTCGGAAAGAAGACAGCTGACCAACGGGTTGGAGGCATGGAAGATTATATGACACTGATTCGAGTTTATTTCCAGGCAAATATTGCTACTCGGTTAGGTATCACTAATTTAGCAATGCTTCCAGACTTGCGAACATTCAAGACTACGTTGCATGTTCCCACCTTAAATAATAAGTTAGGACTGGGCGAAAAGAAGCAATGTAAAAAGATGCTGAAAGAACTTTATAAAATGGATGATAATTTCTTCGAGGAGATTGACGGCAGCATCAAGAAAAATGTGAAGAAGATACAAGATTTACAACCTTATATGTATCAGTTCCAGGGATTCACTCAGGATTTGATGATGCTGATGGGCAATTTGATGAAGTTCAAACTGCGTGTACCAGGATTCTTCAAAAAAGCATTGTATATGATGACGGAGAAGACGGTAAACGACATCTTTACGAAAAATGATTTCAGCGATGCTGGTGTGTTGAAGACCGCTATTGCGATTCGTCAGTACGACAAGCGTCTTGGCTTTTCGCAGAAATGGATCACCGATTTTGTATATAAAGTGGTGATGTTGGCAAAAAAGGAGCCAAAAAATAAAGAAGAAGAAAAATAAAGTCAAGAAAATTTTGCAGTTACAAATTATTCAACTAAATTTGTAGCCAAAATCCAGTAACTCAATGACTGCAAACGAGAAAACGCTCAATACATTTACCACGCGTATCAGGCAGATGATACTCCGCTTCAAGGAAGTGAAGAAGGAGAATGAAGGCTTGTGTGCGAAAGTTAATGAACGCGAGCGTGAAATCAAATTACTGAAAGCTCAGTTGTTGCAGGCTCAGAGAGACTATGACACGTTGAAGATGGCAAAGATGATCACGGTGACTGACGGAGACATGGAGTCTGCCCAAAAACGCGTGGCCAAGCTCATCAGAGACGTAAACAAGTGTATCACGCTACTGAGTGAAAAATAACAGGAGTGGATATGGCGGAAAAAAATAGTAAGTTACAGATAAGACTGCACGTATATGATACCGACTTGTCGGTTAGCATTCCTCGTGAAGATGAGGAGTACTACCGCAGGGCGGCTAAGTTGATAACAGATACGGTCAATACTTATGCAAAGGTGTATAAAGGACGCAAGAGTGATAAGGATGTACTGTATATGGCTCTTATCGATATCGCATTACGATACGAAAAAGAGAGTGCACGCAACGATACGGCACCTTTCAGTGATATTCTCGCTACACTCACTTCTGAAATTGAAGAAGCGATGAAATGAGAATATTTATCAATTATATATATCAATGGTTTTAGTATCAATTATCGTGAGCGCAGTATGTCTCCTGTTGGGAGGGTTACTGGGGTTCCTCATTTTCCGTTATATTATTAAGGGAAAATATAATGAAATGGTAACGGCAGCCGAAAAGGAAGCCGAAGTGTTAAAAGAAAAGAAACTGCTGGAGGTAAAGGAGAAATTCCTTAACAAGAAAAGCGAGCTGGAAAAAGAAGTCCAGCAGCGAAACCAGAAAATTCAGCAGAGTGAAAACCGTCTTAAGCAGCGCGAAATCAGCCTGAACCAGCGACAAGAGGAGCTGGGACGACGCAAGCAGGATGTGGAACAGCAACAGCAGCGCATTGACAACGAGAAAAAATTGTTGCAGGTGAAGCAGACTGAGCTGGAAAAAATGCAGAATCAAGAACGTGCCAAACTGGAAGAGTTGTCAGGACTGAGTGCAGAAGAGGCAAAGGCACGTTTGGTGGAGAGCTTGAAAGATGAGGCTCGTGCCGATGCAGCCAGTATTGTCAACGAAATCATCGATGAGGCTAAACTCAACGCTAATCAGCAGGCAAAGAAAATCGTGATTCAGACGATTCAGCGCGTGGCCACAGAAACCGCTATCGAAAATTCCGTCAGCATCTTCCATATTGATAATGATGAGGTGAAAGGCCGTATTATCGGACGAGAAGGTCGTAATATCAGGGCATTGGAAGCTGCTTGTGGTGTGGAAATCGTTGTTGACGATACACCTGAGGCTATCGTGATTTCAGGTTTCGATCCTATTCGTCGTGAGGTATGCCGATTGGCTTTGCACCAGCTGGTGGCTGACGGACGTATTCATCCTGCACGAATCGAAGAGGTTGTTGCCAAAGTTAAGAAACAGTTGGAAACAGAAGTGATCGAAACTGGTAAGCGTACAGCCATCGACCTCGGCGTTCATGGACTCCATCCAGAACTGGTACGCATCATCGGTAAGATGAAGTACCGTTCGTCTTATGGACAAAATCTTCTTCAGCATGCCCGTGAAACCGCTAATCTATGTGCGGTGATGGCATCAGAACTGGGCTTGAATCCGAAGAAGGCAAAGCGTGCAGGTCTTTTACATGACATCGGCAAGGTGCCTGACGAGGAGAGTGAACTGCCGCACGCTTTGTATGGTGCCAAGATTGCAGAGAAATTCAAAGAGAAGGCCGATATATGTAATGCCATTGGTGCTCACCATGATGAGATGGAGATGAACACGTTGTTAGCACCCATTGTTCAGGTATGTGATGCAATTTCTGGAGCACGTCCTGGTGCACGTCGTGAAATCGTTGAGGCATATATCAAGCGACTGAACGATTTGGAGGCAATCGCAATGAGTTATCCGGGCGTGACGAAAACCTATGCTATTCAGGCTGGTCGGGAACTCCGCGTGATAGTTGGAGCAGACAAGATGGATGATGCTGAATCAGAAAAGCTTTCTGGTGAAATAGCCCTGAAGATTCAAAACGAGATGACCTATCCTGGTCAGGTGAAAATCACCGTTATCCGCGAAACCCGTTCGGTGGCTTACGCAAAGTAAAGTGTTGCAGAGTAAATATGAACCAGCGCAAATATCTGCGCTGGTTTTTTGTTTAAATATTTCAAAGTTCCTTTCCGAAACCTTTGCTTTTGCTTCCCAAAAGCTATGCTTTTACCCTCCAAAACGTCACCTTTTACCCTTCAAAACATGACCTTTTGAACGCTAAAAGGTCACCTTTTTCAATCCTTTTGTAACTCCTTTGTTTTCAGTTACTTACCATATCTCGAATTCGTTTATGTTTTGTCTTTTCGCTATTCTACGTCTTTCTCTGCGTTAAGATTTTTCATTTCTCCTTTTTCTTTTTGAATTTAGTCCAGCAGGTAACGTTTCGTTCTAAGTGAAGGACACTTTTCCCTCAAGTAAAATGATAGAGGCGTAGAGCCTTCTATGTCTATATATATAATAAGGTGTAAGAATGGAGAACTGCATACTTTGAAGTGTGAATTATATCAAAATGAATGTATTAATGGTGTAACTTGCAGATACACAATAATACAGCAAAAAATATTGATGTGATGGTTGATATTTGGAGAAGTCTTGTCTGTCAAAGAAGTAGAAAATTTTTCCAAAAAAGATAATTTTTCTTGTGATTTTATTTTTTTGTTTTGGAAAAATGTATTACCTTTGTGCTCGATTTCGATAAACTAAAAAGTAAACTCTTCGGCGGAAAGTTGGACGCGAGTTTTCCAAAATGGATAACTTTTGAAAACTAAAAACCGAAAAAGTTTCCCAAAACTACCTATAAATGGAAATTAAAAATTTTACAATTACTAAGCGCGACGGGTCTAAAGACCAGTTTTCATTAGACAAGATTATGAATGCCGTGCTGAAGGCATTCGATAGTGTTCAACAACCTGTTGACCTGGGTTCTATCTCTCAGATACTCAGTCACTTGGATATTAGTAATGATATCAAGGTGGAAGATATTCAGAACCAGGTTGAAGAGGCTCTGATGAAAGAAGGATACTATAAGGTGGCAAAGTCGTTTATGCTCTACCGTCAGGCCCATTCGGAAGATCGTGAGACACTTGCAAAGTTGCAATTTTTGGCAGACTACTGTGAGTCTGTTAACGCAGCTACAGGTTCTAAGTATGATGCTAATGCAAATGTCGAACATAAAAATATTGCAACACTGATTGGCGAGTTGCCTAAATCAAATTTCATTCGTTTGAATCGTCGTCTTTTGACCGATCGAATTAAAAAGATGTATGGTAAGCAGCTTGCAGATGAATACATTGACTTGCTGACCCACCATTTTATATATAAGAACGACGAGACTTCGCTAGCTAATTATTGTGCATCCATTACGATGTATCCTTGGCTTATTGGCGGTACAACGTCTATTGGTGGCAACTCTACAGCTCCGACCAACTTGAAGAGTTTCTGTGGCGGTTTCGTAAATATGGTGTTTATGGTGTCCAGTATGTTGTCAGGTGCTTGTGCTACGCCAGAATTCCTGATGTATATGAACTATTTCATCGGTATGGAATATGGTAAGGATTATTATAAGAATCCTGAGCGTGTGGTTGACTTGTCTGTGAAGCAGCGCAGTATTGACAAGGTGATTACCGATTACTTTGAACAGATTGTCTATTCCCTGAACCAGCCGACAGGTGCGAGAAACTATCAGGCAGTGTTCTGGAATGTGGCTTACTATGATAAGTACTATTTTGAGAGCTTGTTTGGTAATTTCTACTTCCCAGACGGCTCACAGCCGGATTGGGATGGCCTCTCTTGGTTGCAGAAGCGCTTTATGAAATGGTTTAATGCCGAGCGTACCAAGACCATGCTGACTTTCCCTGTTGAGACGATGGCGCTGTTGACCAAGGACGGCGAGCCGATGGATAAGGAGTGGGGCGACTTCACGGCAGAGATGTATTCTGAAGGTCACTCGTTCTTTACCTATATGAGCGACAATGCAGACTCACTCAGTTCCTGCTGCCGTCTGCGCAACGAGATTCAGGACAACGGATTCAGCTATACTTTGGGTGCCGGTGGTGTTTCTACTGGTTCGAAGAGTGTGCTCACCGTGAACTTGAACCGTTGTATTCAGTATGCCGTCAACCACAATATGGATTACAAGGATTACCTCGGACAGGTGATAGATCTTTGCCATAAGGTACAAACGGCTTATAATGAGAACCTGAAGGAGTTGCAGGCACATGGTATGCTGCCGTTGTTTGATGCTGGTTATATCAACATTAGCCGTCAGTATCTGACGATTGGTATCAACGGATTGGTTGAGGCCGCTGAGTTCATGGGCCTGAAGATTACTCCGAATGACGAGTATAAGGAATTCGTACAGGGTGTACTGGGCATCGTGGAGAAGTACAACAAGCAATATCGTACGAAGGATCTGCTGTTCAATTGTGAGATGATTCCTGCAGAAAACGTGGGTGTAAAGCATGCTAAATGGGATCGTGAAGACGGCTATTTCGTTCCACGTGATTGTTACAATAGTTATTTCTATGTGGTAGAAGACGATTCGCTGAACATTATCGATAAGTTTAAACTGCATGGTGCACCATATATCGAGCACTTGACGGGTGGTTCTGCATTACACATGAACCTGGAAGAGCACCTCAGCAAGCAGCAGTATGCTCAGCTGTTGAAGGTGGCTGCAAAAGAAGGATGCAACTACTTCACGTTTAACATTCCGAATACGATTTGTAACGATTGCGGTACCATCGACAAGCGTTATCTACACGAATGTCCGCATTGCCACTCTAAGAATGTGGACTATATGACCCGTATTATCGGATACCTGAAGCGTGTCAGCAATTTCTCACAGGCACGTCAGGAAGAAGCAAGCCGCCGTTATTACGCAACTAAGCAAAAATATACAGTGAAAGAAGAGGCAAAAGCCAATGCTTAAGTATGTTAATACAGGCATAGTCTTTCAAGAGATACCCGACGAAGTGACATTGGCAATTAATATTTCTAATTGCCCGTGTCACTGTCCGGGTTGTCATAGTCATTACCTATGGGAAGATATTGGACTGCCCCTGAACACAGATGCTATAGATGATTTTTTAGCAGAGTTTGGTAATGACATCACTTGTATTTCGTTCATGGGCGGTGATGCAGACCCCAAAGCCGTCAACTTGTTGGCGCAATACATACACGAGGAATATCCGACCTTTAAGGTTGCCTGGTATAGTGGACGCCTGCGGATTCCTTCTATAGTCAATCAGACGGACTTCGATTACATCAAAGTGGGACCATATATCAAACATTTGGGAGCATTGAAGTCGCCCACCACCAATCAACGACTCTATCGTCGCCTTGAAGACAATACCTTTGAGGATATCACTTCACGGTTTTGGAAAAAATAATGAAATGACAAAAACAGAAAGATTGAAGACAACTTCCTCAATCTTTCTGCTTTAATTGTTCCTGTAAACGAAGAACCTCATCGCGATACTGGGCGGCCTGTAGAAAGTCAAGATTCTTGGCGGCTTCCTTCATCAGCTTTGTTGTATATTCAATAGCTTTATTAAGCTGCTCAGGAGTCATGCGCTCAACAATTGGATCAGCCGCAAAGGTACCTGTCTCTTCTGGTAATACATAGCGGCCGTTAGGCTGCAAGGTTGTATGAATAGCTACATTGGTGTCCGGCGTCGCTATTTCGCTGTGTTTGGTAGGTAGCGACGAGGTGACGGCTTTGACAATCTGTTGTGGTGTAATACCATGCTCCTCATTGTAGCGAAGCTGTTTCATACGGCGACGGTTGGTCTCGTCAATTGTTTTCTGCATACTCTCCGTAATGGAGTCAGCATACATGATAACTTTGCCGTTTACATTACGGGCAGCACGACCTGCTGTCTGAGTCAATGACCGATGACTGCGCAGGAATCCCTCTTTGTCGGCATCAAGAATCGCCACAAGGGAAACTTCTGGTAAATCAAGTCCTTCTCGCAGGAGATTGACACCAACCAATACATCATAGACACCAGCACGTAGGTCATTCATAATCTGTACTCTGTCAAGCGTAGCGACGTCGCTGTGTATATAGTTGGCGCGGACATCGTGGTTCAGCAGATACTCCGTCAGCTCCTCCGCCATCCGTTTGGTAAGCGTGGTGACCAAAACGCGCTCATCTTGTTCGCTGCGAACAAGAATCTCTTCTAACAGGTCATCAATCTGATTCTCGCTCGGACGGATGTCTATCTCAGGATCGAGAAGTCCGGTTGGTCGTATAATTTGTTCAACCACGATACCTTCTGCTTCATCTAGTTCGTAGTCGGCAGGAGTCGCAGAAACATAGATGACCTGATTGATAAGATCGTGGAATTCTTCGAATCGCAAAGGACGGTTGTCGAAAGCTGCCGGCAGCCGGAATCCGTACTCCACGAGATTGGTCTTACGGGCACGGTCGCCTCCATACATAGCATTGAGCTGGGGAATACTGACGTGACTCTCATCAATGACAAGCAGATAGTCGTCTGGGAAGAAATCAAAAAGACAGTAAGGCCGTTCTCCTGGCTTTCTGCCATCGAAATATCGGCTGTAGTTCTCGATACCAGAGCAGTGGCCAAGCTCCTTGATCATCTCCATATCGTATTCCACACGTTCCTTGATTCGCTGTGCCTTGATGGTATCGCCGATTTCTTTGAAGAAATCAATCTGTATGGTTAGGTCGTCCTGTATTTCACGAATGGCACGCTCAGTTTGTTCCTTTGAAGTAACAAACAGGTTGGCGGGATAGATATCATACGCTTCGAACGCAGACAATCGGTGATAAGTAATTGCATCGACCTCTTCAATGGCATCAATCTCATCGTCCCACCAGGTAACGCGCAGTATATGGTCGCTATAAGCCATCGCAATATCAACCGTGTCTCCCTTCACACGGAAGTTTCCGCGTTGCAAATCCATATCGTTGCGTATATAAAGTGCATCAACCAAATTCCGCAAGAACTTGTTACGGTCAAGCTTTTGTCCTTTCTGCAGATGGATGACACTATTCGCCATCGCAACAGGACCGCCCATACCATAGATACATGATACGGAGGAAACAACGATGACGTCTTTCCTGCCTGAGAGTAGGGCAGATACGGCAGATAAGCGCAGTCTGTCGATATCATCATTGATCGCAAGATCTTTTTCGATATACGTATCTGTCGATGGCAAGTATGCTTCTGGTTGGTAGTAGTCGTAGTAGCTAACGTAGTATTCTACGGCATTGTCGGGAAAGAAACCCTTCATCTCTTGATATAATTGGGCTGCCAAAGTTTTGTTGTGACTGAGAATGAGGGTGGGGCGTTGCACGTTCTTAATCACGTTGGCTATAGTGAAGGTTTTTCCTGATCCTGTCACACCTAACAATACTTGTGCTTTATCACCCCGAAGAAGACCGTCGGTGAGCTGCTGGATTGCTTCGGGTTGATCGCCAGTAGGTTGGTATGCGGATGATAATTTGAAGTTCATTTTTTGCTTAACAAGTACTTTTTGCCCTGCAAATTTACTAAAAAAGTCTATATAATAGGTTTGTTTTCGCAATTTTTTGCTAAAAATAGTTGGTTGCATTTTGCTGTTTATAGAATTATGTGTAATTTTGCACGATTATTTGTGCAGTATGAAGAAGTCGCTTTTTATAATCATAGCTATGGTGTTCATCTTTTCTGGATGTGCCCATGAATTCAACAAGGTATATAAGTCGTCTGATTTTACCTATCGGTACGAGTATGCCAAGGAATGTTTTGCGCGTGGCAAATATTCCAACGCAATTACACTTTTGCAGGATTTGGTAACCTATTTGAAAGGTACCGACAACGGTCAGGAGTGTTTGTACATGCTGGCGATGTCGGAATATGGTGTAGGCGATTATGAACTTGCTGCAGAAACTTTCAAAAAGTACTACCAGAGCTATCCTCGTGGTCAATATGCAGAGATGGCTTCGTTCTACACAGGACAAAGTTTGTATAAAGGAACTCCAGAAGCAAGACTCGACCAGTCACCGACAATTTCTGCCATTGCTGCTTTCCAGGAATACTTGGATTTGTTTCCTGATGGCAAGTTGAAAGGAACTGCCCAGCAGCGCCTGATGCAATTACAGGACAAATTGGTTCGTAAAGAATACTTGTCTGCCAAACTGTATTACGATATGGGGGCCTATTTTGGCAATTGTACGTATGGTGGCAACAACTATGAGGCATGTGTGATTACTGCGCAGAATGCGTTGAATGACTACCCTTATTCAGATTTACGTGAAGATTTCTCAATCTTAATAATGAAGAGCAAGTATGAGTTGGCACAGATGAGTATTGATGAGAAGAAACTCGACCGTTATCAGGCTGCTGAAGATGAGTGCTACGGTTTCATCAATGAGTTTCCCGATTCCAAGGAGCGTGCCACCGCAGAGAAGTATATTGAGAAATGCAAGCGTTATACAGGTGAAGACAAATTGAAACAATTAGAAAAATCAAATAACAAATAGCATTATATGGATTATAAGAAAAGTAAAGCACCCGTGAATACGGTGACCCGTAATCTGATGGATCTCTGCGAAGAGACTGGTAATATCTATGAGAGTGTTGTCATCATCTCCAAGCGTGCCAACCAGATTTCTTCGGAAATTAAGAGTGACTTGAGTAAGAAACTGGCTGAGTTTGCTTCTTACAACGATAGTTTGGAGGAGGTATTCGAAAACCGTGAACAGATTGAAATCTCACGTTACTACGAGAAATTGCCGAAGCCAACACTGATGGCTACTCAGGAATTTATTGAGGGAAATGTTTATTGGCGCGATCCTGCTAAGGAAAACGAGGAACTCCAATGATACAACGTAAACAAACAATCTTCCTTTTTCTGGCGTTAGTGGCTGTCGTCGGTTGCTTGATGTTGCCTATTGGTGCTTTTGTGCCAACAGGGATGGGAGTCAATACGGTGATGACAAACTTTGGACCCGTTGGAAAGGGAGTCTTTACGTGGGCACTTTCCTTGTGTTTTGTGCTGTTGCTGACATGTCCGATTTCTTTATGGGCTATTTTTGCCTTCAAGAATCGCAAGAAGCAAGTAAAACTTTGTGAAATCAATATTTTCTTGCTTTTAGTATGGTATGTGCTCGCTGCAATTTATTGCTACGTGCAGGGTATTGAGAATACAACCTTCCACCCCGCTTTTGCAATTTGTTTGCCATTGGTGGCAGTCATCTTGCAATTTATGGCGCGCAAAGCAATTATTGCGGATGAGAAACTGGTGCGATCGGCAGACAGAATTAGATAGAATTAAAAAGCTCACGAGTCATCGTGAGCTTTTTAATTAATTCATATTTTTCAATTACTTACAATCCCAACTTGCCTTTTACATCGTTTACACCTTTGTCAATAGCTTTGTTGGCAGCATCTTTTGTCTTGTTTACCTGCTCGTTGGCTTTTTCGTTGAGTTTCGTCTTCGTGTCTTCAACAGCCTTGTCAGCAGCATCTTTCATATCCTGCGGTGCATTTTCGATAGCTTTCTGTGTATCGTCAATAACAGCTTTGGCATCTGTACCTATTTCCACAAACTTGTTGACGACGTCGTCAGCAGAAGTGGTTGTCAGTGTGGTTACTAAACCATTTACAATCGCATTGTCGCCAACAGCAGCCTTGATCTTCTCAGCATTCTCTTTTACGAATTCCTGAACTTTTGTCAGGTATTCCTTGGCGGTCTCAGGATTAGCTTTCACATATTCCTGTGCCTTCGTTAAAATGTTTTGGATAGCTGAAGCATCCTTGGCCTCAATCTTTTCCTTCAGTTGATCTATAATGTTTTGAGCTTCGGCCTGTGCTCCTTCTACGGCTACAGCAGTACTGTCAGTAGCGACTGTTTCATTGTTGGTTTTGTTACCGCAGCTTGCAAAAGTCATAGCAACAGCTGCAATGGCAAGCATAAAAAATTTTTTCATTGCTTTCTACTTTGTTAATAAATTAATAATAATTGTTATTTAATATGGTCTTTCATTTTTGAAACAGCATCAACATCCATCTTTTTAATCTTTTCAACCATAGGAGCAAGTTTAGGTTCGTCTCGTCCCAGTTTGTTGATGTCTGTTTCGTGGGTTTTCAGGAATGTTTGGACCTTTTCTAAGAGTTCTTTGCCTTTGTCTGCATCTGTTTTTGACAGATCCATCAACTCCGTGGCGGCATTCCCTAAATCGATAATCATCTGTTTGGCATCATTGTTGTCAAGGTCTTCCTGCAACAATGCAACAGCATCTTTTTCAACTGACTGTGTGTCGACAGCCTTGTCCTTGCAGCTTGTTAAGCATATTGCTGCTGCAATACAAATCATGGTTATAATCTTTTTCATAATCAATTGCTATTGGTTAATTTTCCTTCATGCACACAAAGATTCATCCCTTGTGTTTGGTCAATTAAAATAATAGAGGAATGATGCAATACCTTCTAAAGCAGGTTTGCGTTGACCTTCAATCTCGATAGCAAACTTGATTTCTGCCCTGCAGATACCACGCAGATTCTGAATGTTGTGCAGCTTGGTGACCAAACGAACACGTGATCCTGTGATTACAGGTTGTCCGAAACGCATATCTGTCATACCATAGTTGACCAGCATCTTGATATTGTTTACTTCAATAATCTGATCCCACATGTAGGGTAGGAGTGAAAGCGTCAGGTATCCGTGAGCGATCGTATTCTTGTATGGACTCTCTTCCTTGGCACGTTCTACATCTACGTGAATCCACTGATGGTCGAGTGTAGCATCTGCAAAGAGGTTGATGCGTTCCTGATCTACTTGCAGCCATTCCGATGCACCCAGGTCTTCACCCAGATGGGCTGCGAATTCGTCATACGAATTGATTACTAATTTTCCCATTTGCTTGTATTTATAATTTTGTTTATAATTGTTACTGCTGTTTGCAATATTCAGAAAAGTCTTATATCCTCTATATGTTGTATCTCTGGTTTTCCTTCACCTGTTCCCACAACTGTGATAATGTCGAAACGCAGATCGTTGTTCAAATGCTTGAATTTCACATAGTGGTTCATGGCTAACGACAAGTTTCGTATCTTTCGGTAGTCAACAGCCTGCTCGGGATTAGTAAACAACCGGTTGCGCCGAGTCTTCACTTCGACAAATACGATGGTGTCGCCATCTTGTGCAATGATATCAATATCGCGATGGCCGGAATGCCAGTCGCGCTCAAGGATGGTAAGTCCTTTTCGTTGCAGGTATTCTGCTGCAGCGTTTTCGCCCCATTTGCCCAAGTCGTTATGCTCTGCCATATTTTTGTGAATATATCGCTGCAAATTTAATAAATAACGTGTGCAAAACAAAATAATTTGAATTTTATTTTCTCTGACTTCTGAAAAGTATTATCTTTGCCAATCAATATGACATATAAATCTTAAACAATCATAGTCATGAAGAAGTCTTTGTTTTTTATTTTGCTGTTTGCTTGTAGTATAACGATGCCGGCACAGTCGTTCGTTTCGAATTCTGATATCAGTAAAGGATGGAGACAGAAGAAGATTATTGTGAAGAACGGAGGCCAAGCCCCTAATATTATGACGCTGCTCTCTGCTTTCAGTAAAGCGTGGCCGGTTTGGTCGGTTCAGCAAGTGTTGAAGCACGGGGCCAAACAGAAGGACGGTGACCAGTATGAAGACCCCGACGACTGGCGAGTACTCGTTGACCGTAGGAATGGTTTTGCGGATTTGGCGTCACAAACCGATATCGACCAGGTGGAAACCTGTGTGTGGAAATGCAAAAACGGACATCGTGTCTTTGCTGTCAGTCTGTATGAACAGCATGATCCTGTGACCAATCTGCTCTGTTGGTATGACTATGATCCAAAGACGCAGACGCTGACCCCCGCACAATCTCCGGTTGAAACATTCAAAAAGTCACCAGGCGCGACTCTTGGATGGACGCTACCCATCAAAGGAACGGATTTCTATATATATGAATATTACCAGCCCGGTTGTCCCACGCTGACCCATGTCTATTCCTGGGACGGTCAGCAACACCATCCTGACAAAGTTCAGATTGAAGACTTCCGCTATCAATGGTTTGCTGAAGATGAGTGGTATCAAGCCAGCACACAAGGATATACAGAGTATGCGCTGGCTCATTTTGATGGTGAGCCATATACGATGCTTTGTTTGCGTAAACCTGCTACATCTGCTGATCCTGCCGTCATTCGCGAATATACGGTTTTTGCTCCCTTTAAGTCTGATATGCAGGCTGTCGCCATCTTGGATGCAATGCATCAGTTCAATGGACCGTTCCGCGTACAGCCCGAAGAAGGTGCTCCTTGGACAGGGAAAGAAGTGGTGTTCTATAACAATGATTTTTTACATACCAATTATTGTGTTGTTGTGAATGATGGTTTGGTCAGCTATATAGTCAAATGCAGTCCTGTTGTCAATGAGGAAGGTATTCGTGAGGGACACACAGAGGAAATCAACGGCTTTGGCAGTAAAGATGAAACTGTACGCATTGTTCATGCCAGTGTAGCAAATGAACTTATATTCGAACCCGTTTGGCACCCGTTTGAATTCACGGAGGCTGATCCCGGTTAATATGCCTGTATAGGATGAAAATCATCTATAACAAATACTTCCCGTTCGGTAGTTTCTATGCTACCAACATCTTCGGCATCATCTTTGCGAGAAGCGACAAAGGGCAGATGAGCGAGGTGAACAAAAATCACGAATATATCCATACTCTGCAGCAGCGTGAGATGTTGTATATCGGTTTCACATTATGGTACTGCATCGAATGGTTGTGGCGGTATGCCAAGTGTCGCGATTTCATGAAATCCTACTACGACCTGTATTTTGAGCGTGAGGCCTACAAGATGGAACGTGATTTGGAGTATCGCCATCATCGGAAACACTTCGGCTGGTGGCACATGTTTGTGAAAAAGGGAACTTTGTTGCGTGAAATCGGAGCGTTCTTCGGCGATATAGCAGCCTTCATCAGAAAAGATTTCCTATGGACCAAATACCTCTATGCGTTGGTGCTTGCTGTATTGGTGATCGTTGCGCAAACAGTCTTCGATTTTTATGGCATCTTCTTGTCATCGTCTTACGATGACGGTACATCGATAATCCGAATTCCGTTGGTCTATATCACGATGTATTTTCTTGTACTGGTGCCATCACTGGCTATGCATCACGAGCTGTGGCGCCTGCGTCGATGGCAGGTATGGATATTTCCTGTCGTACTGTTGTTCATCGATGGAGGAGGACAGGGCTTCCATTATTATATAAGGTGGGCCAATGAACTTGGCTTTTGGGTTAAAGACAAACAATACTTGCAGTTGGTAGGTTCATTTCTGTTCCGTTCTGTGTTCATTGTCCTGATGCTCTGCCTGTTCCGCAAACTTACAGAAGGACGGTTTGGGATTTTCGGATTGAAGCGTTCTTCAAAATATCTACGCGTTTATGCACTCATCTACGTACTATTGATACCTTTGTTCCTCTATGTGTCTTTCACTCCCCAATTCCTGAACTACTATCCGAAGATGAACATCGCCTATTTTGATGGTGCGATGGGGTGGAAACGTTGGCAGCTGATAGGGCTGTTCGAACTATTCTATGCCAACGACTTTATCGGTGTCGAGGGAATGTTTCGTGGTGCATTGGTCATTGGCTTGTCACGCTGGTTAGGATGCCGGGCGGTACTACCGATGGCGCTGACGTATATGTGTATTCATCTGGGAAAGCCCGACCTGGAATTGTGCTCTTCTGTTGTCGGTGGTTACATCCTTGGAATCCTTGCTTGGCGCACCCACCATCTATGGGGCGGACTCATCATCCACCTTGGTATCGCGATGTTCTTTGAAGTTGTAGGTATCACTCGCCTGTTGTGGTAACAATACATAAAAAAGTACCAGACGTTGGTATTTTTCATACCACAGTCTGGAACTTCACCGTACCTTGGCTAGCGTTTAAATGCTTAGTTCGTTGAGTACACTGATGAGACGCTTGTCAACGGCTTTGTCCGTACGGATACATTCGGAGAATGGGACGAGGACGGGATCGCTATTGCGGATACCGATCATCACGTTACGTTGCCCCTGCTTGATGGCTTCCACAGCTGCCGCACCCATCCAACTGGCCAGGATGCGGTCGCGGGCTGAAGGTGTACCCCCACGCTGCAGGTGTCCCAGGATGGATACACGTACATCAAACTCAGGGAACTCTTTCTTTACACGGTCGGCATAGTAGAGGGCGCCACACTTCGGACTCTCTGATACAATGACGATACACGACTTCTTCGATTTGCGGATGCCACGCGTGAGGAATTCCTTCAACTGGTCCACCTCTGTCATCTCCTCTGGGATGATGGCTGCCTCCGCACCACAGGCAATGGCTGAGTTCTGTGCTAAGAAGCCGGCATCACGTCCCATCACCTCAACGAAGAAGATGCGTTCGTGTGAGTTGGCGGTGTCACGAATACGGTCCACACACTCCATAATGGTGTTCATCGTCGTATCATAGCCGATGGTTGCATCGGTTCCATAGAGATCATTGTCGATGGTGCCTGGCAATCCTACCACAGGGAAATTGAATTCCATACCGAAATTCAACGCTCCAGTCAGCGAGCCATTACCTCCGATAACCACCAGTGCGTCAATCTGCTCTTTCTGACAGGTTTCGTAGGCTTTCTGCATACCCTCTTGGGTCATAAACTCCTTGCAGCGGGCCGTCTTCAGTATGGTGCCGCCTCTTGTGATGATACCACTCACATCTTCAGTGGTAAAGGTTTTCACTTCATCGTGGATAAGTCCCTCGTAGCCACGGTAGATACCTTTGATGGTGAAATTGTTGTAAATACCAGCGCGTGTCACCGCACGTATGGCTGCATTCATGCCAGGCGCATCACCGCCCGATGTCAGAATACCGATAGTTTTAATCTTACTCATTGTTTTATATTTTGATGTTTGATATTTCTTTTGCGCCACTCTTTGGTACACATCATCTTTGTTTCGATGACAAAGTTAGTGTAAATTTGGCAAAGAACCAAAAAAACATGGAAAAAGGTAGTTGTGTCCTCCCTGTCACAATAAAAAAGACGCTCCGTGAAAGAGCGTCTTATAACGTGTTTGCATTGTTTATTTGTGAGGGTTATACAATGCCCTGAGCCATCATGGCACGTGCAACCTTCAGGAAACCGGCAACATTGGCACCCTTGACATAGTTGACATATCCGTCGGCATCGGTTCCGTACTTCACACAGTTGCTGTGGATGTCAAACATGATGTCCTTCAGTTTCTGGTCAACTTCCTCGCGGCTCCAGTGCAGACGTTCAGAGTTCTGACTCATTTCCAGACCTGACACTGCTACACCACCAGCATTGGCTGCCTTACCAGGAGCGTAGAGAATTTTAGCATCCTGGAAGATCTTGATAGCCTCTGGGGTAGAAGGCATGTTGGCACCTTCGCTGACAGCGATTACACCATTGTCAACCAATGCCTGTGCAGCCTCACCATTAATTTCGTTCTGGGTTGCAGAAGGAAGTGCAATGTCAGCTTTCTCGAACCAAGGCTTAGCTCCTGCTACATATTTCACACCGTATTTCTCTGCATATTCCTTGATACGTCCGCGCTCGATATTCTTCAGTTCCATGATGAAGTCAAGCTTTTCGCGGTCGATACCATCTGGATCGTAAATGTAACCATCGGAGTCGGAGCAGGTAACAGGCTTAGCACCAAGCTGGATGAGTTTCTCCATCGTGTATTGTGCTACGTTACCAGAACCGCTGACGAGAACAGTCTTTCCCTTGATGTCAATATTCTTGGTTTTCAGCATGTTCAACAGGAAGTAAACATTACCATAACCAGTTGCCTCAGGACGGATGAGTGAACCGCCGAACTCCAGGCCCTTACCTGTGAGCACACCCTGGAACTGGTGGGTGAGCTTCTTGTACATACCGAACATATATGCAACCTCGCGACCGCCTACACCGATGTCGCCTGCGGGTACATCCTCATCAGGACCGATGTGACGATACAATTCAGACATGAAAGCCTGGCAGAAACGCATCACCTCGTTGGCAGACTTGCCACGTGGAGAGAAGTCGGAACCACCTTTGGCACCACCCATTGGAAGGGTTGTCAGCGAGTTCTTGAAAGTCTGCTCGAAAGCGAGGAACTTCAGGATGGAAAGGTTTACACTTGCGTGGAAACGAATACCTCCTTTGTACGGGCCAATCACGTTGTTGTGCTGGATACGATAACCCATGTTTGTCTGTACGTTACCCTTGTCGTCAACCCATGTTACACGGAATTGTATCAGTCTGTCGGGGATGCAAAGACGCTCGATGAGATTGTAGCGCTCAAACTCGGGGTGCTTGTTGTACTCTTCCTCGATAGTTCCTAATACCTGACTTACTGCCTGAATGTACTCCGGCTCATTGGGGAATCTCTGTTTCAGATTCTCTACAACTTCTGTTGCTTTCATAATCTTTTTACTTTTTGTTGGTTATAAATCCATGAAAAATTACTCTTACCTTATTTTCGGTTGCAAAGTTACACTTTATTTCGGAAAGAGCAAACGTTTTGATAACTTTTTTGCAAAAAAAGTAGAAAAAAGTTAGATTTGTCGCAATGCAGCCAACAATTCGTTGTTTTCAGACTTGTTGCCGATGGTTATGCGCAGGCAATTCTGACAGAGGCTCACTCTGGTGCGGTTACGCACGATGACGCCTCGTTCCACCAAGTAGTCGTAGATAGCCTGGGCATCAGTCATCTTTGCTAAAAAGAAATTGGCATCGGTAGGATAGACCTTCAGGCAGATGGGCAGGTCGTTGAAAGCAGATATCATGCGGCTGCGCTCCTGTTTGAGCACGCGCACCCAGTCATCAACATCATAACGTGACTTCAGAGCCTCCATCGCCTGCTGCTGTGTCAGCAAATTGATGTTATACGGATATTTCACCTTATTATATATAGCAATGATATCGGGACTGGCGAAAGCCATTCCCAAACGGATGGCAGCACATCCCCACGCCTTACTAAACGTATTGAGGACGATGAGGTTGGGATATTTTGCTAAATCGAGTCGGAATGGACGCACCTGTGAGAAGTCGGAATAAGCTTCATCAACGATGACGATGCCTTCAAAACGACTAATCACCTCCTCAATAGCTGTGCGGTTGATGCTGTTGCCCGTTGGGTTGTTTGGGCTGCAGATCCAGATAATCTTTGTGTGGTCATCACAGGCTGAGAGTAGCTTGGCAGCCTCTATCTGGTATTTTTCATCGAGTAGTACAGGACGGTATTCCACATCGTTGATGTCGGCACAAACTTTATACATACCATAAGTAGGTTC
>Ga0326511_10000588_pt1 | contig 31910 bp, 58 predicted proteins | sample 0_2496_0518_D_FD_203701 | JGI IMG/M metagenome (GOLD analysis project Ga0326511, IMG submission 203701) | Bovine rumen microbial communities from UC Davis, California, United States - 0_2496_0518 | ecosystem: Host-associated > Mammals > Digestive system > Stomach > Rumen | place: USA...
TGCTAATGCAAGTATCAAGGGGGTAAGGTATGGAAGAAAAGAAAATCCTTGTACAAGGAATCAAAGGAGACGCAGAAAGCGGAGACGACACAACCTTACCAATTAACGGAATAGTAGCTTTTGACGGGGACGAAATCCCCGAAGGCTACGAATTATACAAAGATACAGAGGGGGCGGACTAATGAACGAAATAATATTTAACACTACCCTAATACGTGGTGCAAAAGGTGCTACGGGGCAGGGGACAAGCTACGAAGTGCCTGCGGGAACTATAATGGCATATGACGGAAACGACATTCCCGAAGGTTGGGTAGAAACAACCGCACCCGAGGGTATGGGCGGCGGCGACCCGCTAGGTATATTACTTATATACAACGGAACTATTGAACAATGCACGGATTTAATGCTACAATCAAGCAACCCAAACATACAAAACGTAACGGGTTAGAAAGGCGGACAAGATGAGAGTTAATTTAAATAGTTATAGTGAATTGCAGGAAAAATTAGAAGATATTGGCTTTACGCATAGAACAGAAAGTGAAAAACATAACTTTTATTGGGGCAACTCTTCGGGCAAGTTACAAGTAGAAAAGACATACTCGAGCAATTATTTAACCAATATAAACTATGTAGATAGCCAAGGCACTACACACGAATTAAGAGGTACTCCCTCATCGGGCGGATATGTAGACGCCTATATATTGGAATATTTTTCTCTTGCCAACAATGGCATTATATTAAGACTAATTCCGTCAACAAGCACGGGGCAGGCTTTCCCTTTTGGCTTACAACTTGCATTTTTAGTAACTCCAAGCGAGGGGGTTATTCAAGTGTTTAGAGATGGCGGTAGTAGTAGCGTCCCTAAAATAGACGACGGGCTAACAGTAACACAAGTTAGGCTAATCAACTATACAAATATGACGGGAGACACAACGGCAAACGTAGTACAGATAGGCAGATTATACAACCAAGACGGGGGCTTTTTAGACGCAGAGGTTTATAATTGCTTGATGTGTCCTAGTACAATGTCACAGACTAGCATATATACCTTTACTATAGACGGCAATACTTATATAGCAGGCATGAGTAGCAGCACTACAAGTAGTGGTAGTGCGGCTTTTGGTAATAGGCTAGTATTTAAAATGTAAGGGGGTATACTATGAAGTGGATTAAAAAAGTAGCAACAACTCCGCTAGGAGACGGCGGGAAAGTTGTAAACGATATTACACAGACAACAAACGACACAGTAAACGCACCAAGTATTAAAGCGACACGTGACGCAATCGCTAATATGTGGCAAGTTGCCTATCCTATAGGTTCGGTATATATGAGTGTTGCCGACGTTAACCCAGATACAATATTCGGCGGAACGTGGGACAGAATCCAAAACAGATTCTTGTTAGCAAGTAGTACAACATACCCAGTTAATTCGACGGGTGGAGAAGCTACGCACACTTTGACAGTTGACGAGCTTCCAAGTCATACACACGGACTATCACATATTGACGCCGAAAATTACAAATCGTGCGACGTGAGTATGACGGGAACACCTACATTAAACAGAGACACAAACGGAGTAACAGAAGCAACGGGGGGCGGACAAGCACATAACAATATGCCACCATACATAGCCGTTAATGTTTGGGTAAGAATTGCATAGAAAGGGGACTAATGATGAACGCAGTAACCATTATATCGACACTAGGAGTAGCAGTATTGAGTTTATTAGGAACAATAGTAACGACTTATGCGGGGAATCAGAAAGTCCAACACGAATTAGATAAACACAATGCCGTGCAGGACACCAAGCTAGAAGAACTTACTAGAGAGGTAAGGGCTCAAAATGAGTACGTTTCGAAAATTCCCGTACTCGAGCAGAGAGTCACGGCATTGGAAAAGACAACCTTTAAGTAGGGGGTTAAATGATGATTAAACTTTTTAGCACAACGGATACGGCGTTTTCGACAAATGGAGACGCCGTAATAGTTGCCACTAAAGCAAGGGTATTTAACGCAGATAATGGCGATTATTATCTAGAGCTTACTTGTGACACAGAATATATAGATTACATTCAACCAAACAATATCTTGGTGGTGCCGACACCACAAGGCGAACAAGGCTTTAGAATACGGACAGTTACCAAGAGCAAGAAAAAGCTAGAAGTAAAGGCTTGGCACTTATTCTATGATAGCGACAACTACTTGATAGCAGATAGCTACGCGGTAAACAAAACGTGTGAGCAGGCCTTAAACTACTTTAACGACGCAACCGACAACCCTAGCCCTTACACAATGTATAGCGATATTATGACATTAGATAGCTATAGATGTGTTAGAACTTCGCTACACGAGTGTATCAATGTTATTCTGGAACGTTGGGGCGGTCACTTGATCCGTAACAATTGGACAGTATCAATACTATCCCATATCGGAACGGACAACGGAATAACACTAGAGTACAGAAAGAATATCAAGGAACTAACGGCAGAGTATGACTTTTCTAATGTGTGTACAAAGTTGTTGCCCGTTGGGAAAGACGGACAACTCATAGACGGGTTATACTTGTATAGTGATATACAATATCCAATTCCTTTTACTAAATCTGTTAGCTTTGAGCAAGATATAGAACGTGAAGATTACCCGAGCGAACAAGCATATATCAACGCATTAAAACAAGATTTAATAAATCAAGGTACGGAATATTTAGCAAAAAATAGTTTACCGAATATCAACTACACCCTTAAAGGCAATCCCGAGAAAGTATCCGATATAGGGGATATAATCGAAGTAAAGGACGAGCGAATAGGTGTAGATGTACTTACAAGTGTTATATCTTACGAATACGACGCGATACAAGAAAAGTATATCGAGTTGGAGTTTGGGAACTTTACCCCTTCGCTTGGTGGGCTTATGGGCGAGATTGCCAACACTACTAGTACGGCAGTAGCAGGAGCAACGGCAGGACTAACAACTGAAATTAACCAAGTGGCTACTACAGTAACTAGCCTATCTGAAACAATAACCGATTTAGAGACCAATAAACAAGATAAGTTAACTGCAGGAGCACACATAGCACTTGTGAACAATGACATCTCTTGTACTATTGGTGCAAGTAATGGGTTGATTTACGACAACGAAGGCAACCTTGAACTAGATATAATGCGAGACTATACGTTTTCTGCCTTATGCCCCGTATTTGTACTAGGTGGAGAATTAAAGATACTAGGGGAATTGTCTAGACCTATAGGCAGTATCTACCTGCGAAACTTTAGTATTACCTTGTACACGGGGTGGGGAGACGCTTCGGCGAATATTACACTTGCAAACACGGACTCGGGAATAAGAAGTAGCATTAGATCTACCACGACATATGGCTTTGAATTGTTAATCACAGATAGCAGACTTAACAACCTTGAAGGCGCAATGATAGCCGAGGTTAATTTTACTTGCGCATACAATTGATAAATGGTAAAATAGCTACGTAAGATTTTGAGTTTAAAACAACTTGTGCACAATTTGTGCACAAAAAGGCTTGGAAACCTAGTAAAATGGGGGTTCAACTATTGGCTACGGACCAAAAGGTCGGGGGTTCGAATCCTCTAACCCACGGATAAAGGAAAATCGCTATAAACCAAGTAATAATCGAGGTTTACGGCGATTTTTTCATTTATACGTATTGTGCATATTTAACAATATTTGTTTATATTATTTGTGCACAACGTGTACACAATAAATACAAAATTTACACTCATAAAAACCACTTGTGCACAACGTGTGCACAAAAATACAGTTAAGAAAAGGCATTTTCAAGGGCTTTTTCTACGTTCTCGTTCTCTTCAAGTATATGCGTGTACACATTGAGTACAATCTTTTCAGTATCTCCCATAATTTGAGCGATTTTCTTTGTTGATATAGTCGGAACTTGGTAACACATCATAGAACAAAAATTATGTCGGAGCTTGTGAGCAGTTATTTTAATCTCTTCTCCTGCATAGGCAGACATAGCCTTGCAGATGTTAGCCCAAAGCCTTCTGTAAGCCGTATCCGTCATATAAATATTGTTTTTAGACGGGAAAAGAGTATTTTCATAGCTATATAGAGATAAAATCTCTTTTAGCCGTGGGTGCATTGGTACTTTTCTTATTCCGTTTTCACTTTTGGGATAGGGTTTTACTGTGGGAACGTTCGAAATATATACTAAAGTTTTCGAAACATTGATAGTGTTGTTTTCGAAGTCTACATCTTGACGAGTTAATGCCAGAGCTTCAGACTTACGCAGGCCACAATAATATAAAATCGACACTAACGCCCTAGCCTTATCCGATAAATCGCAGTTTAATAAGGCTTCACGTTCTAACGGCGTAAGAGCCGATTTAAGAGGTTTTATATATTTAGGCAAGGAAATCTCCGTTGTAGCATTTTCAAACGCAGTACGGCTAATAATTCCGTCAATGTAGCTAGCCTTTAAAATCTGCGTGAATGTCTGCTTGATGTTCTTGCAAGTTTTGGGCTTATCCGAGTTATCGTTTATCACTCTTTGGATATGTGACCGGGTTATAGAAGTAAGTTTAACGTCAAATAACGGCTCTAGTTTTTTTACTGCTGCCGAATACATCTTATAAGTGTTTAATTCCTTACCCGATTTGTATAGATTTAGCCACTTCAAGGCGTACTCTCCAAAGGAACAAGTAGCGAGTGATAAGTCTTTATTCTCCAAAGACCGCCTAAACTCTTCTGCTTTCCTCTCCAAGTCCTTTGAACTCTTTTTAGAATAGATGTACTTTCTATGCGGTAATCCGTTTGCGTCGGTGGTTCCGTCATAAACTCTAGTACCCCATTCTTTTCTTTTCTCATTGTACTTGTATTTAGTAGCCATTGCCACCACCTTCTTTACCTACCATACTTTCCATTATACTACTTACTGCGTTTTGGTCGGAGTTGGACAACTGCCTATAGTATTCTATAAGCCTTCTTTCTCTCGGATCTAGGCGAGTATTGTCTATAAACTCTATAGGAACTTCAATATTTCTCAACTCATCTAGAGAGTGTCTAAAGTATTCACATATTATTTCTTGAGTTTCAATTTTGGGAGTACGTGCGCCTTGCTCATAGGACGCAATAGTAGCACGGCTCAATCCAAGCTTTTCTCCCAACTCTTCCTGGGAAAGCCCTTCTTTTTCTCTCCACCTTTTTATATTCTTTGCCACGTTCTCTTTTTGTTTGCTCATATTAACACCACCTTTTCAAACTACTATTATAACATAAATCGGCAAGAAGTCAAAAAACGACCATAAAAATACAAATAATTACAAATATTTATCAATTTGTAGTTGACAAGCGACACAAAACGTAGTAGAATATTAAGTGTGAGGGGGTTATATTTTTTTAACCCGAACTACTACGATTTGTAGAGTATTGAGAAACGGAGAGTATCAAAGATGAGAGAAATAGCAGTATATCCCGAAAGGCAAACAGAATACGGCACAGAATACGCAGAAGATGTTAAATCTTGGTGTGATGAGTGCGGAGAATGGCTAGGAGATAGCCCACTAACCTACAAAGGCAAAGAGTATTGTAAGAGTTGTTTGGCTAGAGTAGCAGAGATTGACTTTTACGAAGATAAAAAATACATCTGCCCTTGTTGTGGGGAAGAAATCCAAGATGTTTACATCTCGGACGACGGCGAAGTTTGTTTTGATTGTTTAGTTTGGAGTTGCGAATGACAACGGGCGAGAAGTTGCGAAAGCTACGGGGCAAAAAGCCCCGTTGGCGAGTAGCGGAAGAAATCGGCATAAGTGAAAATTCACTAATCAACTACGAACTAGACCGCAGGCGACCAAGTGATGATGTGAAAGTATGGATAGCCGAATATTACGGATATAGTGTAGGGTTTCTCTTTTTTGATGAAAGAACAATAAGAAAGGGGGTTAAGTGATGATTACGTTCCCAAAGAAGATTATGAAAACAAGAGAATTAACAGAGTTTGGACTTGCTTTAGGCTACCTGCGAAAGGTTGCCAATAAAAAGGGCATTGCTTGGAAAGCAGGAGAAGGAAAGACAAGCGATTGGTTGTTTGATACCGACGAACTCGCAAAGCAGATTGAGAAAGATAAGGAGAGTAAATAATGGAATTTAAAGATTTGAAAAAGGTTAATGAAAAGATAAAAACAGTAGACATTAAGGGCAAGGAATACGCCGAGGTTAACCAAAAGGTATTAGGGTTTAGAGAGTTATTCCCAACGGGATATATAACAACTGAAATCTTGAGCCACGAAAACGGCGTAGTAGTTATGAAAGCTACAGTAGGCGTAGATGATAAGGTTCTATCAACAGGCATTGCCTACGAGAAAGAAAACAGTAGTTTTATCAACAAGACTAGCTACATTGAGAACTGCGAGACTTCGGCAGTAGGTAGAGCATTAAGCTTTTTAGGTATCGGAATAGATACAAGCATTGCAAGTGCCGAAGAAGTACAGAACGCAATCAAACAACAAGAAAAAGCTACAAAGGCACAGATTGATACGTTAAAGAAGTTGGCAAACGCCGACCAAGTAAAGGTTATTTTAGACCATTACCACATCAAGAAGCTTGAAGAACTCACTAAAGACCAAGCAAGTGGAACCATCAAGCAGTTAGGGGGCAAACAATGAATCGAGTAATTTTAATCGGGAGAAATACAAGAGATCCCGAAATAAGAGTATCCCAGAGTGGAAAGAGTGTAGCTAGATTTACACTAGCAGTAGACCGCAGATTTTCAAAAGAAACAGACTTTTTAAGTTGTGTTGCCTTTGGGAAAACGGCGGAGTTTCTCGAGAAGTACACCAAGCAGGGAACAAAGATAGCCGTAGAAGGCAGGCTTGAAACGGGTTCTTACGAGAAGAACGGAGTAAAGCACTACACAACAACAGTTGTTGTAGAAAATGTAGAGTTTGCCGAGAGCAAACAGACGCAGGAACCAACTAACGACTTTTCAGACGTTGAAAGCGAGTTACCATTTTTGTAGAAGGGAGAAAAACAAATGAATATTGATGAAGTTATTGCCGACGCAAAGGCAGAAGAAGAAGCAAAGCTAACCGCAGAAAAAACCCCAAGCTTTATGGAAACTTGGCAGAGCGAAGAAGTAGCAATGCCAGTATATAAGGTATTGGAAATGGCACAGAGCGACAAGGATTTTAACCGATTACTTGATGTTATCATAGCTAACTTTGACTTGAACTATAACAAAACAGACCTTGTTATCAGAGATACACAACCAATCGTAGAAGCTATGAAAGTCTTGTATCCGCATTTATGCGAGATGATACTAGACGACCTGCGAGAGAGGGAAGAGTAAATGGATCTATTTGAAGAAATCCAAAGGCTAATGGCAGAACTTACCGCTTCAATAGGCAAGTTAAGAGCGAACGGGGCGAAACTAGCCGAAGCCGAAAGGGACTATAAAATAACACTCCGAACAGAAGCATTAAGATTACGGGCAAGTGATATGCCCGTAACCTTAATAAACTCCACTATTTACGGAGTGGAAGAAGTGGCAAACTTAAGGCTTACAAGAGATATCGCTCAAGCTAATTACGAAGCTAATAAAGAGCATATAAATATCACTAAATTAAAGTTAAGAATATTGGAGAGCCAATTACAAAGAGAATGGGGGCAAGCAAAAAATGACTGAATCAATAATACAACTAGACAAGGCTTGTTTTATCTGCGAAAGCCCATATATCCAAGTACACCATTGCATACACGGACACGGCAGGAGAAAACTAGCAGACAAGGACGGGTTAGTTGTTTACCTTTGCCCTGCACATCATACGGGAGCAAACGGAGTACACAACAACCCTAACCTAGACAAGTTTTTTAAGACATTGGCTCAAGAAACTTGGCAAAGACACTTTGGGAAATCCAAAGACGACTTTATAAGCCGATATGGCAAGAATTATCTGTAAGGTTCAAATTTACCCCTAGAATTGATTTTATATTCATAGCCTAACAAGTTATCAAGTAAGCATATAAAATTGATTGTAGGGGCATAAATGAGAGCGAGAGGGGGAAAATAAAATGTTAAAGCAAGTAGAGCAAACAGTTGAAAATATTTTAAGGGGTATGGCAAGCACAAGAAATGATGATATGTTGCTGTATTCCGTTTATGTTCAACAAGTTACGGGAAGTGCTAACAATCTGCAAAAAGTTTTTGCGGATTCTCACTATCGCAAGGAGCACAAGGTATCTAGCTTTGGGAGTGTAAGCAGGACAAGGCGTAAGCTCCAACAGAAACACGAAGAACTCCGAGCCAATAAAACCATAGAGCGATACAGAGGAGAGCGAGAGGTGGAATTTAAGACCTATGCAAACAGTTAAGAGACTATATTTTGAGTACGACTTCCCGAATTGGAACAAGTATATAAACGCCGAGCGAAGTAATCGCTTTATGGCAAGCAAGATTAAAAGGCAGGAAAAGGATTTTGTATCTTGGGTATTAGCTAAAGAGCCACCTTACTCGGGGAACTATCCCGTAGAACTGACGATAAGACCACACTTCAAAGCTAAACGGCAGGATCTAGACAATTTTAGATACAAAGGATTGCTTGACGGGATAGTGGCAGCAGGAGTAATTAAAAATGACAATCTAACTTGTATAACCAAAATCACACTCGAAGCGGTATTTGATAACCAAGTAGGTGTGGAAGTTGAGATAAAGGAGAGTGAACAATGAGAAGAGTAATTATAAGAGTGTTGTACCTGGTAGCCTGGGTAACATTCATAGTCGGAGCATTTAGCCAAGAGGTTCTAGGGTGGAAATGTTTGATACTAGTAGGATTAAGTGCGGTATACATTGCACTTTATGAAATAGCCAACGGAAGGGAGTGGTTTTAGTGGCAGAAAGAAGAATGTTTGCAAAGACTATCATAGACTCGGACGCATTTTTAGATATGCCAATGAGTACGCAGTCACTTTACTTTCACTTGTCTATGCGTGCAGATGATGACGGATTTATAAATAATCCAAAGCGCATACAGAGAATGATAGGAGCAAGCGAGGACGACTTAAAGCTACTCATAGCCAAGGCGTTTATCATTACATTTGATAGTGGCGTTGTGGTTATAAAACATTGGAAAATCCATAACTACATACAGAACGACCGCTACAAGCCTACAGTATACGCCGAGGAGAAGGCACTACTCGACGTAAAAAAGAACAAATCCTACACATTGAAAAATGAATGTATACAAGATGGATACATAGTGGATACACAGGTTAGGTTAGGTAAGGATAGGTTAGGTAAGGATAGGTTAGGTAAGGAGAGTATAGGGGAGATACAAGAGGGGGACAAGCCCCCACGCGCTCCCAAAGAGCCTAAACACAAGTACGGCGAGTATAAACACGTAATGCTTAAGGATAGCGACATAGAAAAGCTAAACAATGAGATAGGCGCAGATATGACACAAGCTTGTATAACTCATCTAGACGAGTATATCGAGATGAAAGGGTATAAGGCTAAAAACCACTACCTAGCTATTAAAAAGTGGGTTATAGACGCAGTTAAAGAGCGTCAAGCCAAAAGGCAAAGTGAACCAAGTAGCACGGCTCAAGAGTTAGACGACTTTTACAATATGTCTAGTGATTGGGTGGATAGAATGGAGAGTGAAGAAAGTGACAGTTAGAGAGGTATTAAAAGAGTACAAGGGTAAGGCTATAAAGCTTGGGGGAGCTACGGGGTTTATATTCTGCTCCGTGGTAGATGATGACACTATCAAGGTTATCAGAGAAGCAAGCAGGAAAGAACTTAAAAGCTATAGGCAGGTTCTAAAGGACGCAGAGAACCGAAGTAACAACTTCAAGGCAAGGTGGAACACTAGAACGGCTAATGCTATTAAAGTCTATAATGCCAATGTCAGAGACGGCTTCAAGCCACAATATACGAGTATAGCAGATTTAAGAGCTAAACACGTAGAACTCCAACGCAGGGAGAAAAAGAGAAATGCTAGTGAAATCCCAATCTATGGCGAGAAAATCAAGAACTTCAAGCCTATACTTGACCGAAAAGTAAAGGAAATCTACCCGTCAATGGTTAATGATGACGAGACTATTATAATCTTTGAAGGCGATACAACGGGTATGTTCTGGGATAGGGAAGAGTACGAGAGTAAAAAATTGGGAGTGAACAAGAGAGTACGACACGACGCCGTAGAAATGGCAATATTAAGGGGGTTAAAGAAATGACAGTAAGAGAGTTTGAAATATTTGCAGACGCATTAAAAACCTACTACCCAAGAGAAAAGATATTGCCTAATCAACAAGCTTTGACACTTTGGTATCAACAGTTGCAGGACATAGACGCAAAGGTAGCAGGTGCCGTTCTCCAAAAGTGGGTAGCAACGAATAAGTGGAGCCCAAGTATAGCAGACATCAGAGAACAAGCTTCAAAGCTAACTGTAGGAACTCCAAAAGATTGGGGCGAAGCTTGGGAAAGTGCTAGATATGCCGTTAGAAGGTGGGGCAGGAACAGAGAGCAAGAAGCGCTTGAAAGCCTAGACGACCTAACAAGGCAAGTAGTAAATAGAATCGGTTTTCAAACCTTGTGCAACTCTGAAGAAATCGGGGTTGAACGGGCAAATTTTAGAATGATGTACGAACAGTTAGCAAGCAGAGCCAAAGAAACTAATCAACTACCGCCAAAGATTAAGGCGCTTGTTGAGAATACGGCTAAACGACTTGCCGAACCTACCGAACCTAAAGAGTTGAGTAGCCCTACTCCGCCTGCGGACGTTCTCAAGCCTAGCAACCCACCAACAAACGCCACAGATGAACTTATCAAAAGCACTATGGAGAAGTTAGGGGGTAGGCTATGAAGAATCGCTACAAGTTGCCCTGGCATATAAGGCAATACGTAAAGCAAGAACTTATGGACTATCAGAAAAACAAAGCTATGCTTGATGAATACACCGGTAATACAAGGGGGTTAATATTAGCTAATACAAGACTATCACAAATAGACCGAGTATTAGAGAATCTAAACCAAGAGGACAGAGAACTTGCAGACCTTATATTTTTCAAACAGTATAGCCAAGTTGGGGCAGAGGTAGCCAAAGGAATAAGCAAGGCTTGTTATTATAACGCAATGAATAAAATAATATTTCTGACGGCTAAAGAAATGAACCTAAACTAGAAAAAATATAGGAATTATAGCCCTATAGCAAGTGATAAAATGTAACTATGGAAAGTGAGGTAAAAAATGAGACACGAACACGATATAAGGATAGACAGAAACAAACTACACCCTTGGCTTGATTACAAGCTAGGATTGCTCCTAAAAGAGTGTAGTAAGGCCAACATCTATCTAATCATTACGGAAGGCTTTAGAAGCGTTGCCGACCAAGACAAATTATATGCAAAAGGCAGAACTGCAGGGGGAAGAATAGTAACCAATGCAAGGGGCAGCAGTTACTCTAGCCAACACCAATGGGGGATAGCTTTTGACATTGCTATAAACGACTCCAAGAAGGTGTACGATCAAGCAACCATCAAGAAGGTTGCAAAGATTGCTAAAAGTAAAAAGGTGGGGTTATCCTGGGGCGGAGATTGGAACAGTTTTCAAGACACACCACACTTTTACTTGGGCAAGTGGGGAAGCACAACACAGAAATTAAAATCACAGTACGGAACTTTTGATAAGTTTAAAAAGACTTGGACTAAAAAGGTTTCTGGAACAAAGCGCGGGCTTAATTTGTGGAACAAAACCCACACAAGAGTAATCTTAAAGAAGGCCAAGAACGGAACAAAAGTAGATGTGATGTACACAAAAACTTACCCATTCGGTAAGTTTAGCAAGGTAAAGTGCTATAGCAAAGTAGGACTTATGAAGAGTAAATATTTAAGGGGGTAAGTTATGAAAGAAACACTTATTAAGCTAATCGAGAATGGCGAACTTGACAAGCCAATCAACCAAAACTGCGATTGCCCTTCGTTTCTGAAATCGGCGATATTGCTTTATAAGGGGGGAGAAAATGAGTAACAAGACATATGATAGATTAAAAAAGGTTGCCTTGTATGTGCTTCCTGCATTGGCGACATTGTGGCTAACAATATCAACTATATGGGGGCTACCATACGGCGAAGCAATAGCAGGAACAATAACGGCTATTGATACATTCCTAGGTGCTTGTCTAGGTGTAAGCTCCAAGAGGTATAAAGACAATGGATTTAGTGACTTGTAGACATTGTGGCAGAATGCACCCAAGAGGCGTGAAGTGCCCAAAGTATAAACGTGTGTACGATAAAGACGACAGAGAAAAGTTAAGAAGCACGTATAAATGGACACAGAAAGCAAAGCAAATTAAAGACGACGCAAAAGGCTTATGCGAAGTGTGCACGGCATTAGGCAGATTTAATTATAAGGGCTTGGAAGTGCACCACATTGTCAAATTACGTGATGATCCCGACGGATTGCTAGACGATTCTAATCTGATATGTTTATGCGTGGAACATCACAAGCAAGCAGACAATGGAGAGATAAGCGCAGAGTATTTAAGAGAGCTTGCAGAAAGAAGGGTTAATCGTGATAGATGACTTGGCTATACATAAGCTAGTACGGAACAGAGACGACACTTTAGACCTAATAGATAAGCTTGTAGACAAATACGGAGAAAAGCAAGGAACTATAAGTGAAGAGTTAATATATATTCGCTTTGTCGAAGAACTAGAAGCCTTGCAGGAATCGCTAACAAGATAATTTACATAGATAGACATTTTTTTGTTTGTTTTCTCCTAGGGGACGAGACACGGGATAGGTGGAAAGTAGGCGGGGACTTCCACACATTAAAGGAGTTGTTGAAAATGGAGACAAGAAAGGAGTAATACCTATCCTAGTGAAACTAGGTTAAGCTTCGGAGTTACAATGGAAGTTTGTAAAACAAGTCATTTTGGCTATAAGGTTTAGCAAGGAAACGACCTAAACGTATGAAGAGCAATCTAAAATGTTAACCACGACACTTGATAGTGTAAGTGGTTGGTATGAAAGTATGTTGGATAAGCGCAGGGGTAAGCTCATTTATAGCAGGTTGGCTAGAGCGAGAAACAGTAGACAAGTTTATATACATTGATGTGGACGACCAACACGAGGATAGCTTGAGATTTATAAAAGATTGCGAAAAGGCACTAGAAAAGCCTATAGAAGTCTTAAAAAGTCCATATGGAAGTGTAGAGAATGCCTTGAAGTCTGCGTGCGTGATTAAATTACCTTCGGGATTTGCACCTTGCACGGCGTGGCTCAAGAAAAGAGTAAGAAAAGAGTGGGAACGCAAACAGACAGAGCCTATAACCTACGTATGGGGATTTGATTCTGAAGAAAAGCACCGAGCAGATAGACTAGTAGAGGGAATGCCAGAGTTTAATCATATATTCCCATTGATAGAGAGAAATCTAACCAAGCAGGAAGTGCACGGGCTACTTGACAAGATAGGAATTAAACGACCTGCAATGTATGATTTAGGCTACAACAATAACAACTGTATAGGGTGTATAAAAGGTGGGATGGGATATTGGAATGCAATAAGAAAAGACTTTCCCGAAGTATTCGAGAGCAGAGCTAGACTTGAAAGACTACTAGGACACTCAATACTTAAAGAATGCTATTTAGACGAACTCGAAGAAGGCAGGGGAAGGGCTCAAAGAACAATAACCCAAGAATGTGACATATTTTGCCAAATAAATTACTTTGAAAGTGAGGGGTCTAATGGCTAATAGCTACAAATACGCAGAGATAAGCGACCAAGCTAGAATCAAAGGATTAAAAGAAGTAGACAAGACAATAGAGAAATATCACTATATGCAAGTGCAACATTTTCCACTTGATTGGATAGAGGTATTTTCAGATTGGAACAAGATAAGAAATATCTTGAGTTTGGAGAGTGAGAAATGAGAGAAGGAATTGTAGGCGCATTACTTGCGCTAATGTTAGTATCTGTATTGGGTATCAAGATAAAAGCCTTGCAGATGAGGGAACAAAACACGGCAGAAACTATAGTTGAAACTGTATCTATTGAAACAGTATCGGTTGAAACTGACGACATAGAAGAACCGCTAATACCTTGTGACATTGAAACACCTATACTAGAGACGGAAGATACAGAACGACCGAAGAAAAGACGTAAGAACAAGGATAGTTGCATAGTATTTAAAACAACTGCATACTGCCCTTGTAAAGAATGTAGTGGGGACTACGGAAACCATACGGCAACGGGTAAGATTGCTAGAAGTAACCATACAATAGCAGTAGATCCCGACGTAATCGAGTATGGAACAAAGGTAACTATTGACGGAATAACCTATACTGCCGAAGATTGTGGCGGAGCAGTAAGAGGTAACCACATAGACATATTTTTTGACAACCACGCAGACGTAGAGAACTACGGCGTGAGATATAAGAAAGCGAGAGTGAAAAGATGAGAAATTTAAGTGAAGAAGCAAGAGTAAGAGGGTTGGAAGAAGCAAAAACAAGAGCCGAAGATTATAGAAATCTAATCGGCGACCCATACACCCAGATAAAGGCAAAAGATGTAGTAGAAGATTTAGAAATAATCATAAGATTATTAGAGTTAGGAGAGTGAAGAAGAATGATGAAAATAAAAGAAGATGAAAAAAGATATAAGCCAATTAAAAACAAGATTAAATGTGAATTGTATAACGACTCAATGCAAGGATGGAAATGTTATCCAATTCAAAAAGCACAGTTAATTATTGCTGACATTCCTTATAACATAGGTAATAACTTCTATGGCTCAAACCCTATGTGGTATGTTGGGGGAGAAAATAGCAATGGTGAAAGCAAGTTAGCAGGTAAATCAGCATTTGCAAGTGATTATGACTTCAATGTTTATGAATATTTTCACTTCTGTTCAAGGCTTATGAAGAAAGATGATACAAAACCACAAGGTAGAGGTAGAAGCTCAAATAGTCCTTGCATGATTGTATTTTGTTCATTTGAACAGCAACATGATTTGATTTTGGCGGCTAAGAAACATGGATTCAAAAATTACATACCTTTGTACTTTATAAAGAATTATAGCCCACAGGTTTTAAAGGCGAATATGAGGGTTGTGGGAGCTACGGAACACGCATTATTGTTCTACCGAGACAAGTTACCTAAATTTAGAAATGGCTTGCAAATAGATGAAAATGGCAAGAATATTCGTGGAACAGGACACATGGTTTTTGATTGGTTTAAATGGGAAAAAGACGGAAAAGATATACCTAAGATTCATCCAGCACAAAAGCCTATTAAATTACTGAAAAGATTGATTGAAACATTTACAGACGAGGGCGATGTAGTTATTGACCATTGTTTCGGGAGTGGTAGTACAGGTCGTGCTTGTTTGGAATTAAATCGAAACTTTTATGGTTTTGAAATTAACAAAGAGTTTTACAGACGAGCCAAAGAAGAAATGTGTGTATTGCCAAAAGATAATCAAATAAGTATTGACAAATATTTGGCAGAAAGTGAGGATAAGGAGAGTAAAGAAGAATGAATGAAAAAAAGTATATTGTAACCGAAAATCAGATTTTTAAAAGCATAAGATTTGCACTTGAATTAAGAATAAATGACAGGCACTTTGTTGAAATTCTTATGGGCGATATTGAGCAGATTTTAGATTTTAATTGTTTTGAAGAATATAAGGAGAGTGAAGAACGATGACTGATAATGAATTTATAACATTATGTAAAAATGAGGTTAGAAAGTACGCTGAAGAACACTTAGATAAGTCAGATAGTAAGGTAGACTTTGATGTTTATATAGTATGGTATTGTAAGACTTTGCAAAATTGGAAAGCTTTAGTTAGTACTACACTATATGATGGAATGTACTACGAGCTGACTTTAAACGGAGATAAGCAAGAACTTTATTTAGATGCTTATAAAAAGTTTGAGAATAAGTGTATATCATTAGAATAAGGAGTGAGTAATTATGATAGATAATATTGATTTGTACCAAGTAATCAAAAGATTACGTGGTGGGGATATAGACCCTATTGGAGAAACACACGTAGATAGCAAAAGGCTTGATATGCAACACGAAACACAAGCACTCATAGAAAGGCTCCTGCAAGACATAATAGAGATTGCAGAACTTGAAAGCTTTGCAGGAAGCATAGAAGAAGCTCATGATGAAGCTATCACGTGCTTAACAAATATTAAGGATTGGATAGAAGAAGTTATAGAGGAGAGTGAAGAAGAATGAAATTTGTATACATAGAAGCAAATGCAGAAGAATTAAAATCAAATAGAACATTGATTGAAGCACTGCAAGATGTTGCCGGAAGTATTGTTGACACATTAAACACGCCGATTTCTGATGAATTTGAAAACGCAATCAATGAAGGAAAATTTGAGGATATAGAGGAGAGTGAAGAAGAATGAAAAACGAAGTAGCAAGACGAGAAATAGATTTTTTGGATTATTATTTGCAGAACCATTCTGATGATTACAGTGAAGAAAGCCACACGGCTATGATGATGGCTATCAAAGCATTAGAACAAGAACCTTGTGAAGATTGCATCAGCAGACATGCAGTGCTTGAAACGATTGATAATAGAATTGAGCAGTTAAAGAGGGATGTAAATGAAATAAACAAATCCTATTCTCATTTAAGTTTTGCAGAGGGTATACATGATGGTTATTGCAGATTGAAATGTGATTTGCGAATTTTATCATCCGTCACACCAAAGGCAAAGGTAAACGTACTTGACAAGATAAAAGCCGAGATAGAGCAGACTACTTCAAGATACTGTATCAGTAAAGAGCGTGGAGGTTCAGGACAAGTTGAATGGTCAGATAGGCTCATTAAAGAAAGTGAAGTTTTAGAGATTATAGACAAGTACAAGGTAGAAAGTGAGGGCGAGGAATGAAACTAAAGAAGCTATTAAGATACTATGCAGGAGAAGCAGAACTGCAGATAAGAGACAACAAAAAGATATTACTAGAAACAAGAGTAAGTAAAATATTTGCAGGATATCCGCTAGACGCATTTAACTACTTTATGTTGCAAAGAAAAGTAATAAGCTATGACGCCGTACAAGGTTCGGTATCACCCATAAAAATTAGAGCATTGGTAGAGAAGGTGGGAAAATGAAAAAGCTAGAAAAAGACCAAACAGTATACGCAGTAGCTGAAGCTTTTAGAGATGATGACTACATAGCCAGAAGTTACTATGATGTATATAAGTGCAAGGTGGATCTAGTGCCAAGAGAAGGCTTGAAAGAATATAGGCTAGTAAGTTGCTCAAAACCTACTCGAGTATTCTTTAGAACTAGAGCCAAAATATATGAAAGCTATGCAGGAGCAGTAGAAGTAGCTAAAGCATACGCAAACAAAGAAGATGAAAGAAACGAGTTGTACGGAATCAATACAAGGACTTATAGACCTTGGGAAAGGAAAGCAAATGATGAACTACAAATATGTTATTGAAGATCTAATGAGTAAAGCAATGAAGGAAGATGAAAGATTTAATCACAAAGAGTATATATGGGTGTTGGGTAAAAAGGTAGTAGATGACATATCGGCAGACCTCAAGAAGGACTTAAAGGCAGAGGTTCAGTTTAAAACACTATGCGGAATAGAAGTACACGAGGGCAGAGACTACGGAGACGAGGTTATAATGTTGTTAAGAGACGTAACAAAAGCGGGAAGTAAATATTTAGGAACGTTTTGATTTATCTAGCACGGAAAGAAAGAAAAAGTACGGGGATTTATTCTAAAAATTGATATATTGTGCAAAATCATAGGAGAATAAGTCCCCCCCGTGCCTGGAGCGGAAATTGAAAAAGAAAAATCAAGACCACACCACAACCTTCGAATGTGATATTTTCAAAAATCAAACTTTTTTTGGAAAATATCGACAAAAACGAGAAATAATTACAAATAACTTTTAAAAACCTTTTAAAACAATTTTAAAAGTGAGAGGGGGACAAAATGAATCTAGATACACAAGGGTTGACAGAGAAAGCCCAAGAGATATTGGAGCTTGCAGAAAAGAACGGAGTGCAAACAAACTTCTTCTTTACAACTACCTTTCAAAGGTACCTAGTGCAGATTAAAATACTAGAGGACTTGGAAAAAGAGATTGATACAGAAGGCGCCACAGTAACTAAAGAGTATGTTAAGGGCAGAGGTAACATATATACCAACCCTGCTATCAATGCCTATAACAACACTACTAATAGTGCTAACAAAACAGTATCAACCTTACTAAAGATTGTGCAAGGATTCAAGAAAGAGGACAAGGCCGAAGAGGTAGACCCATTACTTGAGCTACTAAACGGGGGCGGTGCAGAGTGACTAAAGCATATGAATACTGCAAGGTAAATGTGAATAAAAAGACCACTCCGAAGTACGTTAAGAAACAAATGCGTGCGTATATGCGCATAGAAGAAGGCAAGGACAAGAAGTATCAAGTAAATATGGTTAAGTATAACCAAATAGAGGGAATCCTTAAACTTTTAATAATGCCTAAAGGATTAAAGGCAGGGCAAACACTCTATGAATGCACTACCGGTTATCAATGGTTGATATACACGGCTATACTGTGCACAGTTTATAGAGAAAACCCAGAGCGTAGACGATATGAAACTTGTATACTTGAAATCTGCCGTAAGAACTTTAAGACGTACACAGTAGGAACACTCTTTATAATACTATTTATCACAGAACCGAACTTTAGCGAGTTTTACTCGGTAGCACCCGACGGGAAGTTATCAAGAGAGATTAAGGAAGCAATCACAAAGACCATTAAGAGTAGTCCTTTGATATATGAGTATAAAGGCGAGAAAAGATTTAAGATATTAAGAGACTATATAGAGTTTAAGGTTAAGGAAAGTAAGTATACTCCCCTTAACTACTCTAACAGTAACCTAGACGGAAAGCTCCCTAACTGTTATTGTGCAGATGAAGTAGGAGCATTGCCTAATACTTATGCCATTGAAGCTATGCAATCGGGACAGTTGAATATCCTTAATAAGCTAGGATTTATCATATCGACAAAATACCCAACGATTGATAACCCTATAGAAGATTATGACGACTACGCAAGGAAGGTGTTAGACGGGGTTATATCAGATGATAGTATATTTAGTTTGTTATATGTTCCCGATACTAAAGATTGGGAGACAAACGACCTAGTAATGCGTCAAGCTAATCCCGTAGCTTTGGAAGTGCCCGAGATATGGGACGACTTACTGAAGAAAAGAGCGAAAGCTTTAGTAATGGAGAGTGCAAGGGAAAACTTCGTTACTAAACATTGTAATATTGTATATCAAGGCGCAGGAACTGAAACGTATATAGACGTCAAAGACGTGCAGAAATGCCGAGTAAGTAACATTGATTGGAGCGGTAGGGTTGTTTACCTGGGACTAGATCTATCAGAAAGTAACGATAATACTTCTGTAGCTATGGTGGCAGCAGAGAACAACGACATACTAGCAGAAGTTATAGCATTTATCCCCGAAGGTAGGATAGACGAAAAGAACGCCTTCGAAAAAATAGACTATAGAGAGTTTACAAGAGCAGGAACGGCTATTGCTTGTGGCGATAAGGTTATAGACTATTCAGTAGTAGAAGATTATATCCAAGCTATTGAGGAAAAATATAACGTACAAGTCCAAGCGATAGGCTATGATAGGTGGAACGCATTAAGCACGGCTCAAAAGTTGGAACGTGCAGGATATAACACTATTGAGATTAGGCAACACTCAAGTATACTGCACCCACCGACTAAACTTTTAGCCGAGAAAATAGAAAATGGAGAGTTTCAGTATACCGAAAATAAGTTACTAGAAATAAACTTCCAAAATGCGAGATGTACCTTTGACACTAACAAGAATAGGTACGTCAACAAGAAGAAGTCAAAAGGTAAGGTGGACGAAGTTGTGGCGCTAATAAATGCCACTTATCTATTAGAACAAGATTATTTCTTGAACAACGACGACTTCACTATACAAGTAATAAGCTAACGAGATTCATCTTCATTATATCTTTTACCTTTCCCCCGAGTTTATCTCGGGGGTTTTACTATATGTAGAAAAAAGATAGGAATTTTAAGCCTATATATAGTGGTATAATGTATATGTTAAAAATTGTCTAGGCTTCTCGGGGGTTTATCTCACACTCTCCACCCTCGAGGGGCAATATAGAGAGGTGTAAGTAATGGGCTTATTTGATAGATTCAAACTTAATAAACGTACAATAGTAGATGAGAACGACCTAAACGACGTACTACTAAAAGCTTTGCTATCGGGCGAGCCTATCACAAGGGAAAACGCCTTAACACTTCCTGCGGTAAGTGGAGCAGTAGACTTTATAAGCGGAACAATAGCTAGTATGCCTATTAAGTTGTATAAACGTTCTAAAGGGATTGTTAAAGAAGCAGATGATGTAAGGGTTAAAAAGCTTAACGTAGACACGGGCGACACATTGGACGGCTACCAAATGAAAAAAGCCATTGTTGAAGATTATCTACTAGGAAAAGGTGGATATTGCTATATTGAGAAAGACGGAAACGAAGTAAAAGCTTTAAAATACGTTCCCGACGAATATATTAGTATATTAAGAGACCCAAACCCACTAGACAAATACTTTACCATTATGTGCGAAGCGCAGGAGTTTCAAGCTTATGAGTTTATCAAGGTATTGAGAAACACCAAAGACGGTGCAAGCGGTGTAGGATTGTGTGAAGAAGTGAGTAAGGCTCTAGAAACTGCCTTCAATACACTTAAATATCAACTTATGCTTGTTAAGTCGGGCGGAAATAAGAAAGGCTTTCTATCTTCCCAGAGAAAATTAGGGCAAGAAGAAATTGACCTCTTAAAGGACGCGTGGGCGAATATGTACGCCAACGACGAAAGCAACGTAGTTGTATTGAATAACGGATTGACTTTCCAAGAAGCTAGTAACTCAAGTGTAGAAATGCAGTTGAACGAATCGAAAAAAACACTTCACGACGAGATAAATAACATTTTTCATATATCAGATGATTATTACGACACATTCAAGAAGTGTATATATCCAATCGTAAGAGCATTTGAAACGGCTTTAAACAGAGATTTACTTTTAGAGAAAGAGAAAGATAAGTATTTCTTTAAGTTTGACGTTAAGGAAATCTTGAAAGCCAACACTAAAGAACGATACGAAGCTTATAAAATAGCTAAAGAGATTGGATTGAAAACTATAAATGAACTCCGAAATGATGAGGATTTAAACGAGTTGGAAGGACTAGATGTTATAGACTTTGGACTTGCTAGTGTACTCTATAACACGGAGACGTGCGAATACTTTACTCCTAATACTGGAGCGGTAAAAAGCGCAGATGTGACAGAGGACGCAGACGGAAACACAGAGACAACCGAGCATATAGAAATGCAAAGGGGGTAAATGATGATAACATATAACGATAACAAAGTAATTGACGACCACGACTTTAAAGGATTGTCAACAGACGACAAGCCGACCACTTGCGCGGTTAATTCTATCTTTTGGGAATTAGATACTAACCTCTTCTATTACTTCGACGGCGAAGAGTGGCAACCGATAGGGGGTTAATGTATGGATTATATGACAATGAATTTTAATCGAAATGGCGGAAGTGGCACAAGCGACTACTCGCAGTTATCCAACAAGCCAAAAATCAATGATGTAACATTAAGCGGTAACAAGACAAGTGCCGACCTTGGACTAATGCCAGAGTATGAAGTCGACACCACACCGACCGAATCAAGCACAAATCTCATATCAAGCGGTGCGGTATGGAGTGCTGACAAGAACATCAAAGACAAGTTGCAGGGCTCAAAGACCGCAGGTAGCACAGACGGAAGTCCGTTTGAAATCCCCGACTATGGAATGACCGAAAGCATACAGATGTATTTCAAGCCTACCCAAGATTTGCACGGCCGCGATAAGCCTTGGGCAGGGGGTGCAGGGAAGAATAAGTTGCCTTTAGTGCTTGCAGATATTAAGGCGAATAATACAGAAGGTACGTGGAGCGGTAACACATACGCGTTAAAGGGTGTAACATTCGAAGTATTGACAGATAGTGCAGATAATGTGCTAGGTGTTAAAATGAATGGAACGGGTACAAATGATGGCGCGGGATTTGATTTAGTAAAAAATGCAACATATCCGTTTAGCGGGACGTACATCATAAGTGGAAGTGATGGGTTTAATTACGGGGTTGTCGTATCTGATATTAAATTTACAGACACATCATACAATACTTTGGTAGAATCGTCAGACGTTGAAAAGGCAATATCGTCAAATCTAACACAGTATGGTCTATTTGTATGGCCCGGAGCCACCGTAGATACAACAGTCTACCCAATGATACGCTTATCCACCGAAACAGACACAGACTTCGAGCCATACTCTAACATCTGCCCTATAAGTGGACAAGACAATGCAACGTTTAGTTGGATAGATGACGAAGATATTGAGACCGAAGTATCAATGAACTTTGGTAATACATATTATGGTGGATTTTGTCAGTTTAATGGTCAAATATATCCCGATTGGGATTATATCGCTAGTTATAACGGCGAAACACTTTCGGGCGAGTGGGTTTCAGACAGAGACGAATACACGGCAGGAACAACACCAACGATTGGTGCAGAGGTGGCATATAAGACTACACCAAGTTATGTAAGAGTAACACCACCTGCTAATTTAAGTCTGACAGACGATTATCCAATAGAATATAACGGATATATGGCAAGTATAGGTTATCAGCCAAAGAATACTGTATTGGCAGAAGCGAAGGAATACACCAATCAAAAGCTATTGAATGCAGGGTTGCCAACACCACCAACAACAGACGGGACATATCATTTAGAATGTTCGGTAAATAGTGGAAATCCTACCATTACATGGGTTTTAAATAGCTAACGTATTAAACCTTTTTCATACTTTTACTATGTGCTAGGGGGTAATCCCCCTAGTGCTAATCCAAAGGGGGTTAACAATGAATATAAGAGTTACTAAAGATAAGATAGAAATAGACGGCTACGTAAACGCCGTAGAGCGATTGAGTAAGCCACTAAATGACCGACTAGGTAAGTTTGTAGAAAGAGTAAAAGTCGGAGCATTTAAAAGAGCCTTGGAACGTGCAGAAGATGTAAGAATACTTCTTAATCACGATTGGCACAAAGACCTAGGCGGACTAAAAGACGGCAACCTGGAACTATACGAAGATAGTATCGGGTTGAGAGCGAGAGCAACAATCACAGACGAGCAGACAGTAAAGGACGCAAGAGAAGGAAAGCTAAACTTTAGAGGTTGGAGCTTTGGATTCACAGACCGAGACGTAGAAATCGGAGAAGAGAACGGACTTACTGTAAGGAACGTTAAGGATCTAGACCTTTACGAGGTAAGTTTAATTGACCGCTCACACGTTCCTGCTTATGACGGAACACTAGTAGCCGTAAGAACGGCAGACAAGAGCCTTAATATTAGCGACCTTGTCGAAAGCGACGTCAAAGTAAGGGTTGAAATCAAAACAGATAATCAAGCGTCAGAAGGCGCGTTAGATTATACAAAGTATCACAATATCATTGATGAAATGAAAGGAGATTTGCACAATGAACTATAAGGCATTAGTTGAAAAGAAGAACGACCTTATCACACGCGCCGAGGAAATTCTCAATGACGCGGAGACAAACAAGCGCGAGCTTACAGACGACGAAGCGCAGGAGTTAGCAGAAATTCGCGACGACGTCAAGAAAATCAAAGAAGCCCTTGAAATCCACGAGGAGATTAAGGACGAGAAAAAAGAACTCAAAGAGGACGCAATCGAGGAAGCTAAAGAAGCAGAGGTTGCCAAAGAGGAAGCAAAGAAGGCAGAAGCAGAGGAAAGAGCCTTTGAGGAGTACGTTAGAGGCGTAGTAATGAACAAGAGAAGCGGTAATGAGCTTACAAAGGGTGCTAATGGCGCTATCATTCCTACAACAATCGCTAACAAGATTATCTCTATGGTGTATGACATCTGCCCTATTCTTGAGAAGTCTACAAAGTACAACGTAAAAGGTAAGCTCGTAGTACCTTTCTATGATGAGGGTACAACTGCTATTACTGTTGACTATGCGGAAGAGTTTGAAGAGCTCACAAGCCACGTAGGAAGCTTTGATAAGATTGAGCTTGACGGCTTCCTTGCAGGAACACTTACACTTATTAGCCGTAGCCTTATCAACAATCAGAACTTCCCACTTGTTGACTTTATCGTAGAGAGAATGGCTTATGCTATTAAGAGGTTTATTGAGAAAGAACTTCTCAACGGAACATCGCAGAAGATTGAGGGATTGAGTGGTGTAACTCTTGGAGTAACTGCTGCCGCTACAACTGCTATTACCGCAGACGAGGTAGTAAGACTTCACGACGCAATCAAGGACGACTTCCAGAGTGGCGCAATTTGGATTATGAGCCCTGCTACAAGAACTGCCCTTCGTACTTTGAAGTCAAACACGGGATACTACTTGCTTAATGATGATGTATCTAGCCCATTCGGTACTACACTTCTTGGTAAGCCGGTATATGTATCTGACAATATGCCAGATATGGGAGCAGGAAAGGTAGCTATCTACTACGGAGACATGAGCGGGCTTGCTACAAAGTTTAACGAGGATATGAACATTGAGGTACTTCGTGAGAAGTACGCAACACAACACGCAGTAGGTGTAGTTGGTTGGCTTGAGTTTGATTCCAAGGTAGAGAACGCGCAGAAGATTGCTAAACTCACTATGAAGGCTTCTTAATTAAGGGGGGCTTTTAATGGAGTATAGAGCTAAAGTTAGCTTTAGCGGCATTATATCTATGGCAGCGGGGCAAGTTGCAGAGATTGCCGACCCTGCCATAGCTAAAGACCTTTTGAAGGCGGGTTATATCGAAGAGGTAAAGCCCGCCACAAAGTCTAAAGCTACTTCAAATAAAAGGCGGAGTAAATCCTAAAGGGGGTTAACTATGGTAAGTAAAGTAAGCGACATCACGGCGCAGGAGATAGCTAACTATTTAAGGGTTGACGAGCCAACGCAAGACGATTTAAACTTTATGAGCACTTCAATACAAGTAGCTAAATCGTTCATACTGAAGTATACGGGCATTGAAGAGGAAGAAACTCTTGACGATTACCCCGATATGGTGGCAGTTGTATATGTTTTATGCCAGGATATGTACGATAACAGAGCTTTGTATGTTGATAATAGCAATGTTAACCGAGTAGTTGATACTATTCTAGGATTATATCAGAGGAATTTATTATAATGGGAAATGTTAAGAACGCGGGTAAATTTAATAAGCGAATAAGCATTTACCGAGTTACCAAGGGTAAGGATAGCCAAGGCTTCCCAACGGATTCGGACGAATTAGTATTGCAACCATACGCAGAAGTAAAGACCACTAAAGGCTTTACATTGCTTATGAACAATACTAGTTATGAGAAAGCTTTAACTCGCTTTACTATTCGTTTTCCGCAGACAACCATTACATATGATATGATCGTGAAGTTTAGAGGTAAGACCTACACTATAGAATATATCAACAACGTTAACGAAGCAAACGAAGAACTAGAGCTACAATGTAAGGAAGTGGCGCACTATGGCAAAGTTTAAAGCGGAACTACCTAATGATTTAATCAAACAACTTGGCAGATTAGAAAAGGACACGGAAAAGATGTTAGCCGAGATGACGGAAGCAGGAGCAGAAGTTGTACTCGGGAACATTAAAGCAAACGTGCCTAGTAGTTGGCACTCAAGCAACATAATGAAATGCTTGAAAGTCACTAAATCATATAAAACGCCAAGTGATGACGGAATAAACACGAAAGTAGCCTTTTATGGTTACTTTGTAAACAAAAACGGCGAGCGAGTACCTGCTCCACTAGTAGCCAATGTCACAGAGTACGGACGGCGAAATGGGAAGTATCAGAAAAGACCATTTTTAAGAAAGTCTTTCAAGAAAGCCCAAATTATCAAGGCTATGGAAAAGGTACAGAGTAAATATATAGAGGAGTAAGGAATGTTTAATTATAACGAAGAAATCGAAACAACATTATCAGAGTTAGGCGTTCCCGTAAGCTTTATGTTTTACGAAGGCAACGCCGACGCATTCGTAACCTATATGCAACTTGATAAGGATAGTGCGCTTGCAGGCGACGACACTATACTAGGTTGTGTACAGTATTACGACTTTGACGTATATAGCAAGGGAAATTATCTACCAATCGTAAGTAATTTAATTAAATTACTAGAAGGTGCCGGTTGGACATATCAACCTAGCAGAGATAGCCCCGATATGTACGAGAGAGACACGAAATTTTATCACAAAACAATTTGTTTAGCTAAAGAAAGTGAGGTAATCTAGTTATGGCGATGATTGGATTAACTAATATATGGTGGAGTCCACTTACAGAGGACGCAGACGGCACACCACACTATGAGGGCGCAATAAACCTTGGAAAAGCCGTTAGTTGCTCTGTGGACATCACTAATAACGAAGCAACTCTTTACGGAGACGACGTAATCGCAGAAAGCGATACATCATTTGCTAACGGAACAATAACACTTGGTGTAACAGATGATGACGACACAGTATTTGCACCACTTTTGGGACATTCTATTAACGCAGAAGGCGAAGTAGTAAAAACTGCGTCAGATGTAGCCCCTTATGTTGGTTGCGGTAGAATCGTTACCAAAATGGTAAATGGAGCTTATAAGTACAAAGTAGAATTCATGTACAAGACAAAATTCGGCGAGCCTTCAAAAGACGAGAACACAAAGGGCGAGAGTATCGAGTTTGCTACTCCAACAGTTGAGGGAGTTATTGCTACCCTTGACGACGAAAAGGGAACTTGGAACAAGTCAAAGACCTTTACTACAAAGTCTGACGCGTTGACTTATCTTAAGAACCTTATGGCTCCAAGCGGTGCTACATTCCGTGTAACATACGACCTTATGGGTGGTTCTGGAGACGTAGCAGACGTAGACGTAGTAGCAGGACAGAGTGTTGTATTAAGTGACGGAACAGGCGTTGTACCACCAAGTGGTAAGGAGTTTTTAGGCTGGGCTACAACTTCAACCGCTACAACTCCAAATGTTACTAGTCCTTATACTCCAAGCGGAGATGTAACACTTTATGCAGTTTACGGAGATGAGTAACTTTTTTCATAAATTCTTTTGTTTTTCTCGGGGCGGGTAAAACCGCCCTATATTTTAAGGGGGCTTTAGCTATGGAAAATTCAATAACATATAAGGGCGTGGAATATGCCCTAGCATTTAATTTAAATGTAATGGAAGATATACAGACCGAATACGGAAGTGTCGATAAGTGGGGAGAGCTCACGGACGGCGAAGAACCGAACGCAAAGGCGGTTAAATTCGGTATTACAAAAATGATTAACGAATGGATAGATATTTACAATGAAGAACACGAAGAAAAGAGGGACTTTGTAACAGAAAAATTTGTCGGTAGAATGGTTTACGAAATCGGATTAGAAGCCTCTGCCAAGGCAATGAACGAAACAATTATTGAGAGTACAAAGTCAGACGAAAAAAACTAATAATCCACGACGAAGTAATAGACCCTACGATTAACTTCGCGTGGTTTAGATTTATCGGAAGAACAAAACTAATGTTAACTAACCACGAAGTAGGACGTTTAACAATACGAGAATTTAACCGAGAGTACCAAATGTACAAGGATAATTTCGACTATGAACTTATGCTAACTGCAACACAGACGACATACGCACAAGCAAGCAGGAACGCTAGAGAAGCGGAAGAGTGGTTTTAAGGGGGTGCGCTAAATGAGTAGTGGTTTTGGCGGAAGCATAAAACTTACGGGCGAGAGCGATTATAGAAAGGCTCTCAAAAACATACAACAAGGATTGCGTGAAGTATCATCAGCTATGAAAGTACAAACGCAATCATTTAATAGTGCTAGCAAGTCAACAAGTGCATTAGCCACCACGAATAAAGAGCTAGCCGACAAGCTAAAAGAACAAAAACGTGGCGTAGACGCATTGAGGGCGTCAATCGCTCAAATGGAGACCGAGCAGAAAAAACAAGCTTCAGAAACTCAAAGATTGGCTAGTGAATACGACAAGGAAAAGAGTAAACTAGAACAATTAGCGAATACTCTAGGAACGTCGTCAAAAGAATATCAAGAGCAAGTACAAGTAGTGGATAAGTTAGAGCAGGAGCTCACACAATCCCAAAAAGCAGAAGATAATATGAGCACTAGCTTGTCGAAAATGAGAACGCAAGTCAATAATGCCGAAGCTTCTATACTTAAAAATGAAAATGCCCTTGATAAGATGAATAAGGAACTCAACGAAGCGCAGACCGAAGAGAAGGAAACGGGCAATCAAGCGCAGACAATGGGTAACAAGCTAGAGCACGCAGGAAACCAAGGCAAGAAGTCAAGCGAAGGCTTTACAATAATGAAAGGTGCTCTTGCTAATCTAGCTAGTAAAGGAATCGGAATTGCTATTACTGCAGTAAAAGACCTTGCAAAGGCTACTATAACTGCAAGCACAGACTTTGAACGTGGAATGAGTAAGGTTATAGCAATATCGGGAGCAACGGGAAGTGACGTAGACAAACTGAAAAAGAAAGCCAAAGAAATGGGCTCTACTACACAGTTTACGGCTACGCAATCTGCCGAAGCTTTTCAGTATATGGCTATGGCAGGTTGGAAAACTAACGATATGCTCAAAGGTATTAAGGGAGTAATGAACCTTGCTAGTGCTTCTGGAGAAGATTTAGCTACTACATCTGATATTGTAACCGACGCCATAACGGCTTTTGGATTAAAGGCTAAAGATAGTGCTCATTTCTCTGACGTATTGGCGGTTGCTTCGAGCAATGCTAATACAAATGTAGGAATGATGGGCGAGACGTTTAAATATGTTGCACCCGTTGCAGGTTCTTTAGGATTTAAAGTAGAAGATGTAGCCGAAGGTATCGGACTAATGGCTAATAGTGGTATTAAAGCAAGTCAAGCAGGTACTTCATTAAGAAGTATATTTACTAGGTTATCAACTGACGCAGGAGCAAGTAGTAAGTCTCTTGGTGCGTTAGGAATCCTTACTAAAAAGCTTGGCGTGGAGTTTTACGACGCACAAGGCAAGGTTAGACCGCTTAACGACATTATCAATGAAAGTAGAACGGCTTGGAAAAACTTAAGCCAAGAAGAGCAATCAAACTACGCAAAGAAAATAGCAGGACAGAATGCTATTAGTGGTTGGAATGCCTTAATGAACGCAAGTGCAAAAGACGTAGAAAAATTAAATTCTGCATTGAAGAACGCAGACGGAACGGCGGAGCAGATGAGCGAAACAATGCTTGATAATCTCGGCGGAGATGTTACCAAGCTATCAAGTGCTTTTGAAGGGTTACAGTTAGCCGTATCAGAAGGTGCTAACGGCTCAATGCGTGAACTTGTGCAGTATTTAACAAAGAGCGTAGTACCTAGTTTGCAAGGACTTATGACCGGTGCAAAAGGTGCAAGCGAACAATTCAGTAAAGCTATATCGGGATTACTTCAAAAAGCTATATCACAATTGACTAGTGCATTGCCTTCTATCATAAAAATTGGAAGCGAGATAGTAATAGATCTGGCTAGTGGGATAGTAAAAGAACTTCCTACAATGATAACTACTATAACCCAAACATTCAATGAATTGGTAAAAACAGTAACCGAGCAAATCCCTAAATTGCTTGACAGTATCCCCGTAGACGGAATAGTGGACGGCTTCGTAAATCTTCTGATGTGTATTACTGACGCAATGCCAATATTTATGGAGAAAGTAACACCTAAACTAGGCGAGCTTGTAATAAAGTTAGGAGTTGCACTACTGAAGAATAGTCCTAAATTCCTTGGCTCTATGGTTAAATTATGGTTAACAATGCCCGTAGCAATGGGGAAGGCAGTTGTTGAGACTGTTAAGAGTATTCCTGGAGCGGTTAAGAAAATCACGGGTATATGGGGAAGCCTAAAAGAGGGCATGAATAAGATATGGGACGGCATTAAAACACGTTGGAACGCAATACCTTCAGATATTAGAGGTATATTTGTAGACGCCTACGACAGAATCAAAGGTATATTTGAGGACTTGCCGGGATTCTTTGGGGATATATGGGATAAAGTCAAATCTAAAGCCAAATCCTTTGGTATAGCGATTGGCGGAGCGATAAGCGGAGCAGTAAAAGGCGTTATCAATGGAGTTATAAGCACTATTGAGAAGTCTATAAATGGTGCTATATCACTTATTAACGGGGCTTTAGGTATAATTAACAAGATCCCTAAAGTTGATATACCTTTACTGAAAAAACTTAACTTGCCAAAACTCGCACGAGGTGGTATAGTTTCAAATCCTACTATTGCAGAAGTAGGAGAAGCAGGGCGAGAAGCTATCGTACCTTTGGAAAACAACAAAGGTTGGATAAAAGAACTTGCTAACGAATTAAACAAGTCAATGCTTACCCCATTGAACACTACAAAGTCAAGAACGGCAGAACAACAGAAACTAAACGACTACAACAACCTTGTAAGTGCGTTCAAAACGGCATTAACACAAGTTAAAGTAGAACTTGATGACGACGAAGTAGGAAGTTTTGTTACGAAAACTGTTAGCAATGCGATTTACTCATAAGAAAGGGGCTTGTGATGAGACCATATATAGTTATAAACGGGAAATCTTCCAAAACGATAAACGGGTTACTTATTCAGAGCCTACCGCCTATAAGTAAACCTGCTATGCGTACAGAGATTGAAGAGATTGACGGCAGAGACGGCGACGTAGTAACCACATTAGGCTATTCTGCGTACGACAGAGCCGTATTAGTTGGACTAAAGGGCGACTTTAACATAGATGATATTATAGAGTATTTCAATTCTAGTGGCGAGGTAGTCTTTAGCAATGAGCCCGACAAGGTTTATAGATTTGCTATCTACGAGCAAATAGACTTTGAAAGGTTGGTAAGGTTTAGAACTGCAGAAGTAATATTTCACGTTCAACCTTTTAAAAACTCTGCTATTGAACTTCCTATAGTGCGTAGCAATCCTACAAGTGCTACTATATTAAACATCCCTATAAGGAACATAGGGAATATATATAGTAAGCCTATGATTAAATTCAAAGCTAGTGGAGAAGTTAATATTTACATTAACGAAGTGCACAAGTTAGAAGTGGATCTAGACAGTACAACAGATGTTACAATTGATGTTGTGGGAATGAACGCAACAGACGCAGGGGGTAATTATATCAACCGCCAAGTAACGGGAGATTATAACAAGTTAATAATTCCCGTAGGCATTAACGAGTTTAGAATAACGGGAGCAGTACAAGAAGTTGAGATAGATAACTACTCACGTTGGATATAAAGGGGGTTCATGAATGATTAACAAGCACGACTTTAACAACTCCGTATACGAGGATATAGAAATGGTGCAGGGGGACACGTTAAGCTTTAACTTTATGATAACTGGGTTGAGGTTAGGAACACCCGTAGCACTAAACCCAACTTACACCTTTTCTTGTGCAGACGAAAAAGACATCTTATTTACTGCAACATCTGCCCACGGAGAAGAAGAAGCAGACGGAATATCACTAGTTGAATACAACGAGCAAAAGGACGTAGCGACCTATGCGGTGTATATTTCTCCTGCTAAAACTAAAGACCTAGAACTAGCTAGATACTACTACGACTTACAAATGGAGATTGACGACAACCGATATACTCTATTACGTGGTAGACTAGAATTGCTAATGCAAGTATCAAGGGGGTAAGGTATGGAAGAAAAGAAAATCCTTGTACAAGGAATCAAAGGAGACGCAGAAAGCGGAGACGACACAACCTTACCAATTAACGGAATAGTAGCTTTTGACGG
>Ga0326511_10000589_pt1 | contig 31910 bp, 60 predicted proteins | sample 0_2496_0518_D_FD_203701 | JGI IMG/M metagenome (GOLD analysis project Ga0326511, IMG submission 203701) | Bovine rumen microbial communities from UC Davis, California, United States - 0_2496_0518 | ecosystem: Host-associated > Mammals > Digestive system > Stomach > Rumen | place: USA...
GCGTCGTTTATGTGTTTTAATTCATTTTTTACTTCGCCGATAAAAACTCCTGTACTTTGCCCGTCGTCGTGCGAGTTCTTTTTCTGTCCTGCAATATAGCCAACAAAGCCAAGCACAAGACCACCGACTGCGAAAACAATGTCAAGCGCGTTCATAATCAGCCCTCATTTCTTTATTGAATATTTGCCCGCGCAAATCCAGTTACCGCTTATAAGCTGATACCAGTTACCCTGTTTGTTGATAACTTTAATTGTTTCGCCTTTGCGATATTCTCCAACTCTTGCACTTGCAGTTGACGGTCTGCGGCGCACATAAAGTCTGGAGCAGGTTATAACATATTCCTCGTATTTCGGCTCGCTGTAAAATCCGCGAATATCGCCGTCATTTACCCAACATTGACCGTCGTTGATTAAATACGGGTTTCTTGCATTAACAATCTTTGTTATTCTGCCGTGATTTATTTTCGGTCTAACAGCCGATGTCGCTGTGCTGGATATGTAACAAGTGGAGAATGTTACATTATCGCCGATTTTGTACTTTCTGGGCGTTTCTGCGGGCGGCGCGGGCTGTTCAGCAGGCGGCGCGGGTTTATCTGCGGGCTTATTTACGCCGAGAAATGCGCAAATATAAGCGCATTCCGCTTCTGCTATTTTGTCAAGATTATTATTGTCTATTAAAAATGTCGCGTCGTCAACGGAAGTATGAAAGCCGTGTTCAATAAGATAAGCTCTTTTACAGCCTGCGTCAACCGCGCCTTTAATTACAGAATAATAGTCCCAATTTCCAGAGCCTTTTCTTGTCTTTGCGCCGCGATTTTTCGTGTTCATAACCTTTGCAACAACTTCGCAAACGCCAGCCGCGAAAGTGTCGCCGTCGTTAAATATTGAGCGATAACATTCAACGCCTGTAACATTTGAAACGCCTTTGCCTACTGCGTTAGAATGAAGCGAAATAAACATATCGCAACCTCTCGCTTTTTTGCCGCGCGTTGTCAATCCCGGATTTTTTTCTACGCTGTCCTTTGTCATTATAACTTCTATTCCGCATTTTTCAAGACGCGGTTTAAGATAGTTTGCGAGTTTCCACATCTGCGTTCCCTCGCTATACTGCGGGAACGGCGGGTACGGGTTATATCCTGCGTAATGTCCAGGGTCAATACAGATTTTCATTCGTCTTCGCCCTCGCTTTCGTCTTCATTGATATTCATAGCCTTTGCAACGGCTGTTGCAACTGCGGGAATAATAAGGTTTATCAATAAAACCTTTGCGCCGTCTTTTGAGAAAATATCAACGCCCGAAATGATTACAAGAATATTTGCGGCAATATAGCCGATAAATACCTGTAAAAATGTTCTTAACGCTCTTTTAGTGCTGTTCTTCATATTATCACTCCTCGATAAATTCTACTGTCTGTTCTACGAATGTTTCATATACAAAGTCAACCTTTGTAAACACATCTTTCATTTGTTCAAATTGTTCTGCCCATTCCTGTGCCTCTTCCACGGTGTCACACTTCATCAAAAGAGATATACGCACAGAAGCTAATTCGCTTTCTTCCATCAATTCTGCTTCCGTTTTATCAAAGGGAATACTTACCTCGACCTGTTCATTTAGATATGTTGCTGAACCTTTGCCGAAAGATAAAGCATAGTCAATATTCCAATATCCAGTGTCTTCACCATAAGCTAACGGGAATACGGGATTTGTTTTGGGTGTATATACATTGTCATTTATCACGCCGATAGGAATTTCAAAACCACATTCAAAATATGCGCCGTCTTCTCTTTGAGAATAAGTAAATCCAAAATTGCTCCAATTCGCTTTTAATACGCATAATTTGTATCTTGTTGCGGGTGAAGCAGGAATTGCCTCAATAGCGTTTTTGACCGCAAGCGTTGTCGGGTATTTTACATTGTCTGCGTTTTCAAGCGTTGTTACCTTGTTTGCAAGTTTTTCATTAAGTGCATCTGCGTCATCAACATATTTCTTATTTGTAGCTCCTGTTGGTATGGTAGGAACAGTAAGATTTATTATTCTACCATTATTCATATTAAGCATTTTATTATTTAAAAAAGTTAACTGTCCTACATTTATAATATTATTACCACTCATGTTCAAAACGCCTTGCATTACTCCACCTTTAAGGTCAAGCTTGCCGTCAAGAGCCGACTTTATGATTTTATTTTGTACGGGATTTTCGGAAGCGTCGCTCAATGCGTCGTCAACGGTTATTTGCGAGCTATGGGAGTTTACATAATCTTTAACCGCTTCGACTGTCGGATATTGTTCTTCTGTATATGTAGTGCTATCGTCAATTTCGGTTACTTTTTTTGTATTAAGTTCTATTTCGTCAACAGTAGCCTCTAAATATTCGTAATCGTTAGCCATTTTAATTCTCCCTTTCTGCTTTGATTATATCATAAAATAAAAATTCTTGCAACTATGCAATGAACGCACCGCTTTCGCGAATTTCAATATCTGCCGTGTTATTATAACCGAAAGATATATTCATTTTCGTTACAATGCCCGTTATCTGTCCGTCATATGCTGTATTTATTCTTACCATATCGCCGCATTGTAAATTCGATAAAGTATCTTTCAAAATAATTCGGGCATTAACAACTCCTCCGCTTTTAATATATTTCTGTATATCTTGCATTTTAGCTCCTGCGAGAAAATTGCCCGTATCTATTTCTGTCCAAGTCCCTGTCTTATATAAGTCATAGTCATAATCAAACGCGGCGGCAGGCGGTGTTTCCCCTCCGTGAGCATAATATTCAAATAGTGTATGAACATCAAAATTTTTAATGCCTACGCTTTTAAAGTGTTCAATGCTTTTTTTATTCTGTTTCTCTGCTGTTACACCTTTTATTTCATTTATCAATTTTTTGTTATCTAATCCATATCCTTCAATTCTTTGTTCGCGATTTGTTGTATAGACAAAATAATTTGCTTTCCACTCAACAAAAGTAAAGCCGTCATCTCTGTTTATGTTTGCGAATTGCGGAGGATTGTCATAATAGACTTTTTTATTTGTTCCCGACGATACAGTTATTCCAAATTGTCTTGACGGGTCAGGTCTAAAATCTACGCCTTGCAATTCGTGTTCCCATATAATAGATGTTAGCGGCGTTCCTTTTTTATAAAACGCATTTCCTAAAATATAGCTATCTGTTATTGTTTTCGAAACAGTTTTAGGAATTTTCTTTAAATATATACTATCCCTTCGCGCAGAGCAAACCCAGCGGCATATAGCCCACGCGAATTGACAAACAAAATATCGCAATGTGTCAACAGGCACTAACCCAATCAATCCATAATTTGTAACACCGCTATCTTTTTGAATTGTTAAGTCTGCCTTTATATTATCATTGACCGCATTTATTAACAAATCTTCTGTTGCATACGGACCACCAAAAAAAGCAAGAGGACAATCTTCAAAAAGATAATCGTCTAATAAGCCTATCAGGTTTACGCATTGCAGAGAATATGTCTTTTCTGTGCCGTTATAATTTTCGCATATTTTATCGACATTTTTCGTATAAAATGTTCCAAAATATATGTCATTTGAATATATTTGCAATTCCTGCCCTGCGCCTAATTCAATTTTGCTAACAACTGTCAAATCTAATTCATTAGCAGGCAAATCGTCGCTTATAACATTTATCTCCTCGATTAAATTTGCCGATAGAATTTCTGTAAATTCAACCAACTGTCCGCCGACAATAATATTTATCACTTGAATTTTATCTTTCAACATAGTCGTGAACTCGAATGTTATTTTGTAAATTTCCGTTGTAACAGTCGGAATAATTGTTATCGTTGAAGCCTGCGGTCTGTGAGAACTCGTTGTTTGTTCAATTCCGTTTTCGTCGAAATATTTTTGTGTCCAATTATCACTTAAACCATTCAAATATAGACTTATTGCTCCGCCATAAAAACCGTCTGCGGCTTCTTTAAATGTTATTGAAATTCCGTTATTTATATTCCAACCGCCAGAATTATTATGATAATAAGATAATTTCGGGCGTGTAGTCGTTGTTCCAATGCTATTTGCCTGAAAGCCAACAAAATCGTCTGCGATAGGACTTATATTATTGAACATCTGCTCGGCTTGTTGCGCCGTACTTGCTCCGCCATTATTGTAAACTTCTGCGCGGTTTAAATCCTTATTCGTTAAACCCGTTGAATATCGTATATTTATCATTTATACGACCCCCGTTATTGTGTTAGAGCCTGCTAATCTCTGCGGCGACATTGAAACGAAATTAACCTTGTAAATTTGTTCCCATTCGTTGCGCCCGCGTTTAGCCGTAATCAATTTACTTTCTACCGACGAAATATAAAATCGGCTTGTTATTGTAGTATTGCCGAAAGGAACTGTGATTGTATGGTCGTTTATAGGATTTGTTAATGCAATATATAATTCTTCCCATTCCGAGTCTGTGCAATCTGCGGCGCGGCACAAATCGCCCGTGTAATTGTAAAAAGTGCCGACATAATCAAGATACATTGCTTTCGTTCCCTGCAATCTGCCCGAGGCGTCGCCGTTTATTATTTCAGCCTTTCGTACTAACGATTTTTCAACCCAATTTGCGTGATATGTTACATTGTCGATTGATATGCTCATACTCTTGCTCCTGTCCACATTGTACTTCTATTTTGTTCCCGCGTAATTTCAGGATTGAGAACTCTTGCCAACTGCGCCAACGAGCCTGTGAAATTGATATTTATATTTCCACTTTCCTCGCGAACAATTTGCCTTATCAAATCTTCGGGTGCTTCGAGATTTGTTTTGCCGCTGGGCTGGTCGCCCATAACTGCCATAAACGGCTTTCCTCCGGGAATAACCGCGCCTTGCGCAAGATACGAAATCGGCGGAATACGCCAATTCGATGTATCAATGTTCAACGCTCCAAAGAGAGCTGTCGCCCAGCCTGAATTAAATATCTTGTCTAACAATTTATTTGCGGCATTAACAACCCAATTCAAGCCCTCAATGACTTTGTTCACGGCATTTTTTACCATATCTTTGTTCTTTGTTTTTATGCCGTTGAATAGCTGGTCGACTATGTATAGGATATTATCTTTTAACTTTGTTACTTTTTCAACAAGAGAGTTCCAATTCCAAGACAACCCGCTTTGAGTTTGTTTAACACCCGCAAGAATAAGAGCAAGTCCAAACGGAATACCAACAACTGTTCCGCAGAGCAGAAGTCCAAGAGCTATAAGTGCCGCGCCCGCTAAAAAGCCGACAGCCTTTGCAAAAAAGTCCGCGATATATCCTTTTACTGTGTCCCAATTCATATATATTGCACTTATGCCAAACGCCGCTATTCCTGCGATAATAAGTCCCAATCCAATAGCCGTGCCAGCACCAGAAAACAAGAGAACTATACCGATAACAACAAGTGCCGCACCAGCTAACATTCCCCAAATTCCATATATAGACCGCTTTGTATCTTCACCTAATAAATTCCAATTCGGGATAACTTCTTTCCAAAGTAAAGCCGCACCCGCCGCAATTAACGCAATACCGAGCGGAATATTTCCTGCAAAGCACAAAATCAAACCGAGTGCAAGCATTGCACCCGCCGCGATTGCTTCAATTTTTGTTAACTGTTCTTCTGTCCACTTTGCCATATCAAACTGTTCGTAATTTGCAGATATACCAGCAGAATTGTCGTCTTCATTACTTTTAATCTGCTGTAAAGTGTCCCAGCTTGCAGTCGTTTTTTCTGCGCTTTTCTGTGCCTTTGCGCTTTGCTTTGCGAATTGCGCCATTTGTTTAACATCTTTTTTAAGAACGCGGGCGAGAATTATACTCAATAACTGCGTCAATAATGCTACTTTCTGCAATATCCATTCAATTATAGGTTTTGCGGCTTCAAATAGTGTTTGTCCTATAACTGCGAGATTGCCTTTAATTTCAGCGAGATATTTTGCAAGCCCGCTGTCTGCGCTGATTTTTTCCGCAATCGCCTTTCTTAACGCTCTTAACGCCTTTGTGATAAGTGAAAATATGAAAACGCGCTTTGCAAGACCGACAATTCGTTTTGTGAATTTTTCAAAAGCGTTTGTCGCGTGCTTTGTGCTTGTTGCGACCTGTTCTTCGTTCTGCGCCTGTAAAGCAATATTTTCGGCAGATGTGCGGGTTTTGTTTTCCTGCTTTTGCATTTCAAGCGTTTCACGCGCGGCGGAATTTTCAAGCTTTGATTGTGTATCAAGTGATTTTTGCCTTGTCGCTTCAAGTTTATCTGTTGCGGCGAGCTGTGCGTCAATTTGCTGTTGTATTTGTTCAGCGCTTCCCCATTCTCTAATCTGCGCAGGTGTAACCTTGCCGCTTTCAATTGCCGCTTTTTTGCGGTTTAAATCTTCTACGAGAGCGTCTTGTTTTGCAATTTCCTTTGTAATATCTGCCTGTTTTTTCTTTTCGGCTTCTATCAATTCAAGCGTTTTTTTGTGTTCTTCGGTTATTTGTTTCAGCTTTGCTTCGTTCTGCTCGAACTCCCTTTGCAATTTATTTTGTTTTGCTTCTGCTGGTGTTATATCCCAGTCAACACGAAATTTCAAATCGCCTGCCATTTACTCACCCCATATCTCCGCCTCTATGCTTAAATCTTCGTTTGTTTTTATAATAATTTCGTCGCGGTTTTCCCGCAGAATTTCTTGTTCCCATTTTTCGAGCTTTTTCTTGTGTGCCAGCTTGTCTCGAATTTCTAAAATTGTTGAAATCTGGCATTTCCCGCGCTCTGCAAAATAGCCGAGAAAAGTCCACCAATGTAGGAACGGCAATTCCCGCACATCTTCAACAGTTTTCGCCTTTCCGTTAACTGCTGATATTATAGCATTGTAATCTTTTTCCCAATCTAATAGACGCGGCGGCGGCTCTTCCGTTTTCTTGTAGTCTTTTCCCCAATCAATAAACCATAGAGCCTGTTTAATTGCTTCGCTAATATCGCCGAGTTCATTCATTTCGTCAACATATAAATTGTTCAATAAGATATAATTTTTTTCCCGTGCCGATAACTCTTCGTCGTTTAATGCGACACAAATAAGAATTACATCGCGAAAATCGGCGTTTATTGCCCTTTCTTGTCCGCTAACATATAAAGACATCGGTAAATCATAAATCATTGCTTTGAGTGCTTTCCTTTGTTATTTGTGTATTTTTCAACCTTTTTAGATAACTTTTCGGCTCTTACGCCATACTCTGCCTCAATAATCGGGTATAAACATTCCAAAAAATCTTCATAATAACAGTTTCCTGTCTTTCTTGACGGAGAAACGCAATTCGCAGTTCCAAAGGCGGCGTAACAAATATCTTGATAGCCTTCTTCGTCGGGATTGCAAGTATTAAACGCCTCGTTTATATAACTTCTTACTGTCTTATCGTGTTCGTTTAATTTTTTTAATACCTCTTCTATGTTTTCGAGCTTCATTTTTTTTACATCTTCGGGCGTGCTAATTCCCATTTCTTTCTTCTGCTCGTCCATATAATCGGCAATTTTGTTCGTTGCCTCAAAAATTCTATTCGGCAGGTTTAAATCGCCTGTATCGAATGCAATTTTGCGCCCGTTGCCGAGCGTGTATTCTACCTTATTATCGTTAATATTAAAATTGATTATTTTTTCGCCGCTTTTTGCATTTGCTTTCATTTGTAAACTCCTTTTTAAAAAATTTTAAGGGCGGTTTTATTTTAACCGCCCTCATTTCTTATTCGCCTGTCGAAGCTGGTGTGAAAGTCGGGCTTGATAAACTTGCAACTGTGCCAAATTCGCCGCGCGAAATACCGCTTATTTTAAGGTCTGCGGTTGTGAAACCCTGTCCGCCCATATTATCAATATTTGCGGTTACATTATCAACTTTTCGGGCGAGCATCTGGTCGTTGCTGTCCTGCAACCAGCCGCAAACCATAAGCAACTGATAAGAGTTAAGCAGATTTTCAAGTCCGCCCATTGTGTACTTCCATATTTTATCAAGGAACGCTGATTTTGTGTCGTGTATTTTATACTCCGACATATCAATTTCCTCTTCCTTTGAGGTTATGTCTTTATAGACATTGCCGAGAACATCTTTTACGCTTGTTTCTTCGTAATTGTTTGCGACAGCCGCGCTTTCCTGCTTATATCCAAGCGGCGTCCAAGTGTCATTATCAGTTTCGCGAAGATAAACGACAAAGAGTTCACGCTTAACATCGCCCGTCCCTATATGTTTGAATGTGTCAAGATAGGTTTTCAACTGTGTATCTGTCATTTCAATATCTCCCTCTTAATAAATTCCGTCAACTCCCGCGACAATTCCTCGCCGTATAAATCGGCGGCAACTTCCGCCCAGCGTGCCTGTGCCTGCGGGTGCTGGTCTTTTGTGAAATTAAATCCGTCGCCGTAATACATTCTCTCGGCGTATGGTGCTTTGAAATGTATTATCTGGTCTATGCCTTCAATCGCTTCAACCATTGCCGCGTCTGGCGAGCGCTCTATTGCAATATCGCTCGTACTTGCCAGCGTTCCCGTCACAAAAGGTATATATGGGAACATTTTGATATACCATTGCTGAAGCAAATAACGCGTTGCGTCTGGACTGACTATTTTTTGCAGTTCTTTATCAAGTAAAAAACTAACTGAATGTTCAGCCATTTTCGTACACCTCGCAAACAATAGGAATTGAAAAACGCGACAGAGGTTGTGTCCCGCTGTTATCGGTTGTCGGCGTTGACGGCGTTAGATATTCCGTATATATATCGCAACATTCCAAATTTCCCGAATATTGCGGTAAATTACCCGCTTTTCGCTGTGCCTCTACCCAAGATATTATCTCGCCGCTATCAAGCAAATCAGCCACATTTTCGTTGTTTTCAAGCATTGCCGTCACAAGTGCATTAAATGACGGGCTTTTATAATCGAAAACTGTGAAAATGACTGTGTGCAGATGTGAGCCGTCTATATAGTGCTTACTCTGCGCGCGTGATACCTGTTGCGTAACTATTTGAATATTGTTGTCCTGCGCTTTCAGCGAGTTAAGAAATATTTTGTTGTTGCGAATATACGGACAAGTTATAAGCCAGTTAAGAAACGGCGTTAAAAAGTCCATAATTATTCTCCCCTTATAAAATAATGAGCGTTAGGCAGTTTGACATTTTCATTAACGGATTTTATTGTGCAGAGCCGATATTCGTGCTGTGCTATAAAATCATTCATTCTGTGTCCTTCCTGCATTTCGTCAACAACAAAATCTGTTGTGCCTTTAAGTAAAATATCGCCCGTTTGAAGCGTAAATTTCGCCGCTTTCGTGTCGTTAGGCAGATTATTCCAAGAGGTCGGGCTTACATACAACGGGCTTTGCGGTATTCGCACAATATGCCCGTTGCTCTGTAATTTAACATTGCCGACTGTAACTTCGTTATTGCTTTCTTTCCAAAAACAATTATGCAGTATATGTTTTATCCAAGTGATTAACCCAGTCTGTTCGTTTTCACATCTGTTGAAAACTGTTACTGTTTCATTCCAATAGAAAGGAGGCATTTTAATCACCCTCTTCCGCCTTAACAAGAATAAATTTGTTATTTTCGTCTTTAAGAAATCTCCAGCCAGTAGGCACTTCCACATTATAATCGGGAGCGCCGTCTGCGCCGCAATATAAAATGTCGTCGTCAACAAAATAATTATATATAATGTCGCTCTCTTTTTGCGCCGCTTCCGTTTCCGTAAAATAGGTAATTGAATATCCGTCATTTGACATACTTGTTATTCCATTCCCCATTTTGCTTTCAATATCTATCAAGTCAAAAACGCACCTTTTAACTTTCTCGTCAGGTATTTTAATTCTGCCATAAGTTTCAGTTCGCAATCTTGCCTCTGCCCTAAAACAAAAGCGGGCGAAATCTGTTTCGCTTAAAGTGCCGCCATAGTTAACATATTCGGCATAAGATAGAAACATATTTTCCCCGCCTTTCTTGTTTTAATTAAGCGGTCTTTCTTACGATAACGCCCGCTGAATTTGTTACTTTGTAGCCAGTATTCATTTCGCCCTGTGCTTTCGAGCCGTTGAACATCTCGCTGTCAACAATACGGAACACTTCAAGATTGTTGATAATTGAAAGCGCTCTGTGATTGTAGAGAATAAAATCAACATCGTTGAGCGTTACTGTGCGAAGAGTGCCTGTGCTGTCGTAATACTTTGCGCCGTTTGCGTCTGAAAGTCCGTTGCCCTCGATTACATTGTAACCATAATAAGAGCCGATTGCGCCTGTTGCGGCGATTGCGTCATTCTTAACGGGTGTGAACTTGTCGCCAGCCTCGTCAAGAAGCTGTGAAAAGAATTTCGGTGAGCAAAGAAGCGTGTCGGGCTTAATTTTGTTCTCGCTTGCGGTTGTTCTTGCGGCAAGGAATGCGGCAACTGCGCCGCCGTCTGCGATTGCGGTTGTGTCGCTTGAAACTGTGCCTTCGTTTACAAGACAAGCGAAAGCACCCTGTCCCCAGCCTTCTTTGATTTCGTTTGTTGCGATAGTCAACTGCTCGTTTGCAAGTGAAATTGAAACAGCCGCCGCCTGAACGCCGTAAATCTTCTTTGACTTCTGAAAGTTATTGTTGAGAACAATAGGAATGAGGTCGTCCTGTGTTGCCTCGTCTGTGAAATCTCTGCCGGGAGTGCCGGGAATTGCGGCAGATGTTGCCAGCTTGTGAACATAAATTGCGCCGGCTGGGCCTTCTTCATATTCGTCGGTGAATGTTACTCCGGGAACGAAAACGCTATCATAGTAAAGGTTAGGTTCGAGAATGCTTGAATATTTCTCGTCAACATTAAGTGAGCCATAAATGATACCCATAATTCAATCTCCTTTTAATTATCCGTGAAAGAACGGGTTGCCTTTATACTTTTCAGCAAGAAACGCCTCGTCTGTTGTCTGGTGCTTTTGATTATTAACAGGCGGCGTCCTAAACCCGTTTTTCGCTTTATATATATCTTTGTCTTTCGTGACAGCCGTAAATACTTCCGCGTCGCTCTTGCCTGCGTTGTCTTTTTCGCTTAACGCGGAACGGAACTGCTCAAATACCCAGTTTTCTGTCGCTTCGTTGAAAAACTCTTTGTCTGCGGGCTTTACCTTACCGAAACGCTCTTTGTATTCTGCTGTTACCTTTTCCGCTTTTGCTTTTTCTTCGCGGGCTGTGTCTGCGGCTTTGTAGTCGTCAATCAGCTTGTTTGCCGCCGCCAAATCGCCTGTATTTTTTGCGATTTCAGCTTTTAAGTCGTCAATCGTTTTGTTTGCGGTTTCTGCCGCTTCCGTTGCCGCCTTAATCTTGTCGTTAAACTCGTTGATTGTTTTGTAGTTCTTTGTGATTTTGCTTCGCAGATTGTTCTTTTTGTCCTCGGGAATTTCTATTCCTTCGTCTGCGAAAATTTTAAAAATGTCTTCCATAATCGTATCTCCTTTTGAATTGTCAGGTCAATGCTTTTTGACTGAATTATTTTAAGCAGGTCTTTTCCTGCGTGGTCGTGCTATTATCTTATCACAAAATAAAATAAATGTCAAACGGCAATTCGCCTATACCCTGCAACTGTTGCGCGTTGTGGCTCATAATGTATTCCTGTCTGCTCACAAAATGCTTTCAACTGTGCCTGTAATTCATTTATTTCCCTTTGTGTTGTTTTTGCCGCTTCTTCGTCGCCTGCGGCTGAAAATGTCATTCGCCTTTCCTTTAATGTTCGCAACTGCGTTTCCATTGCGCGCGCTTTTTGCGATAACGGGTATTTTTCCGCGCTGGACTGCTTCATTGCTTCTAACTGCTCTTCCGTGTGCGCTGGACTGCCTATGCCGAGAATAATCGGGAACGCGAAATGTTTACAATTCCATTGTCCTATCGGTCTGTCAAAACCCGTATAAAATACGCCGTTTTCGTCAACGCAATCTGCTCCCATTTGCATTTTATCAAATTCCTCATTTGAAAATCTATGTCCCTGCACTTCTGCGTGGTCTGGCGCGCTCATTGCGTGCGCTGATAGCTCTATTCCGTCTGCGCCGTATGCTTTGCCGTGATAAGCCATAACCTCTTGATTAAGCTGTCTTACGCCGTCAAGTATGTTTTGACGGACTGCGCTGTCGAGGCGGCGTTTGTAACCGCTTTGATATTCAAGAACGCGCGTGCCGTTGCCGATTGCGCGCATTGTCGCCCGCATTGCTGAATTATAGTCCATTGTTCCGCTCTGCACTTCATATATCGCTTGATTTATTGTGCGAATATATGCGTGAGCCGTGTCAATATAAGAGCCGTCAGGCATTTTATAGAAAAACGCCGTTGTCTGCGAAAGATTGCCAAACGCCATTCTTGTTTGCTTTGTTATCGCGTTGACCGCGCTTGCAAGATACGCGTCTGTTCTATATGTGCGTGGCACTAAACCTTTCGCTTCATAGAAAGTCCTTGCAAATTCGTCATTCTTTGCGGCATATTTTAGAAACATTTTGTCTATTTCCGCAACGCTTTTTCCTGTCCATTTTGCAATAACAGCTTCTATCTTTTTTATATCGCCGCCTGCGAACTCCATTGCGTTTGTTAAACGCTTTATGTCGCTCTTTTTAAGCCCGCCGATATATTTTACTCTTCCCGCGATTATTGCGCTTGTTTCCACCGAAATATTCTGCATAATCTCGACAATATAATCGGGCAAAGCTTCTGTCCATTGTGCGTCGAGCAGGGTTTGCGCCGCCCTGCTCATACTGATTAAATCATTCATTTACCGCAATCCTTAAATTTTCCTCTGCGCGTGCCTGCGTTTCTGCACGCAATTCCTCAACATATTCTTTCGCCGCGTCTGCGTCAAGTCCAAGCACCCAAGAGGTCAATTCTTCCGTCTTGACTGCGCCTGCATTAACGGACTGAATTAACTGATTGAAACGCTCCTGCGTCTGCTCAATATAATCATAGCTCCAATCGTGCTGTATGTCCCATTCGCCCTCTGGCGTTGTCCCGTTTAAGTTCATAATGATATTAACGGCATTAAAGAGGTCGCGGTTGCCGTCCTCAATTTTGCGGCGAAACTTCTTAACATAAGCGAAAGTCTTTTTTAAGCTGTTTTTCATTTCCGTTGCGGTTGCAAACGCCGTTTCGGGTTTAGTCAATACACCTTTTGAGAAGCCGCAACACAATTCAAGGATTGCGAGGTTGAAATCGTTTGCGCTCTTATATTCCGCCTCGCGTATTGACGGAGAATAGTCGTCTATCTGTGTTTTAATGCCGCCGTCAAGTCCGCCGCGTACCATTACGAAATTATCAGCAGGCGAAAGCGTAAATGTTTCGCCGTCGTCGTTCTTTTTGAACAGTTTGCGGTCTGCAAATATTAACTTCTTTGACCTGTCTATTTCGTCATTATATGCGTCGTACTTCTTTTGAACTTGTGAAATAATATCTTCACAGCCATAGGTTATCGGCACTCCGTTCGGGCTGTTATAATTATCCCTGTTAATTGTCGGGCATTTATAACGCGCGAGCAACAACTGCGAAGCGGTTATTTCAAGTTCCTCTTCCCAGCCGTCCCAAACTGTTTCAGCAAGAGGGCATTCGTTGCCGTCTTTATATGCGAAGCGGCGGATTGTTACTTTCTGCTCTGCCGTGTTTAAGCCTTGATATTCGAAAAAGCGATAACTCGCCTTTTCTGTCTTGTATTCGTCCAGCTTCATTACAACGCCTTTGAGCGTATTGCCTATTGACGCAGTTATAAGAAAGTCGTCTGCGCCTATAACCGACAATCCTATTTCCTCGCCGTCTGTATATGGTCTAATAAGAGCGTCGCCCATACCAAGCGCAACCTCTGCGGCAATGTCTTCCGCGCTGTCTGTGAAATAGTCTGCGAAATTTCGCATTGCTTCGGCTCTTGCGCTGTCGCCTATAATTGTTATCTCGCTGTCGTCAATCGCTATGCTTGCGACTACATTTGCGGCGATTGCCGTCGGGTTTAACCCTTTATCTGTATAGTTAACGCCCGCTTCTTTGCGCTCTTGCAGTACCAATCCCAGCCTGTCCGCAATTTTTAGAATAATGCTTTTAATCGTCGAATTCATATTCTTCCTCGCTTTCTTCTATGTCCTCGTCTGCGTATGCGTCGAGTTTTCTTGCTTCCATTATAACACGATTTAGACCATATATAAGAGCCATTGTGCAGTCCTCGTTTAATTTCGGGTATTCGCTTGAAAAACTGCCGTCTTTAAGCTGTTCAAATTCAAGTGTTGAAAGCTCTTTATATAAATGCGGGCAACGCTCCGCGTCTATTATAATTTTATTACACATTCGAAGCCATTCCCAGCAATAATCACGCCCTTTATTGTGTCCCCAGCGTTTTTTCGCGCCTATGACATCAAATCCCCAGTCGTTCATTTCCTCTATATTGTCTGGGCGTGCGCTGTCTGCTATTATTTCATACTTTTTGTATTTTGCGATTTTTCGGGCGAATGTGCTGTTTTTACATCTGCGGGCATATTGTTCGCCTACACAATACAAAACGCCTGTATCGGCGTTATAATAGCAAATTTCAAACGCCTGCGGGTGTTCGTAACCAAAGTCAAGTCCATAATAGAAATATGGCATTGCTTCAAGCTCTGTATCTGTGATTTTGCGCTGTTCAATGTTTTCAAATATTGCGCCGCCTGTGCCTGTAACTTTGCCGAGATAGTTATTATCATAATATCTGGGCTTATGTATCTTAAACCATTCCGCGCGCTCAAAAAAGCGTTTGCCGAGCCATTTCTGCGGAACATTGTAATAATATGAATGGTGAATATATGTGCGCGGGTCGTTTCGCTTTTCCTCTACATAGGCGTTCATAAAATTGTTTGCGCTTTTCGGCGGGTTAAATATCTTAACAGATATTGCAGGCGTGTCGCCACGAAGAAAAGTGTCTTCAATATTATCCATTTGTTCAATGCCAGCCATTTCGTCCGCTTCCTCGTTGATAAGCAGTTTTACCGCGCCGAATGTCATATTGTACGATTTCAAACTTATCGGCTTATCTGCGCCTACGAATATAACCTGTTGTCCTGTCTTTTTATATATTGCGCACATAGGATTTGTCTTGAACTCCCATTTATCAAGATTATTGTGCCGAATAACTGTTTTCATAAACTGATTATAGACCGAGCCACGAAGGTCGGTCTTGTATCGTCTTGTGAAAACACAATGCGCGTTTTCGTCGTTGTATATTGTTTCTTCTGCAAACGCCGCCCAAAAATTTGACTTTATCGAGCCGCGCCCGCCTTTTGATATAATTTCGTGTATATCTTTTTCGCCTGCAAAAACTTCGTGCAATAAGCGGTATAATTCCACATAATCGCTCGTTATGTCTGTTATCGGTATATGCCATTTTTGGCTTTCAATATCTTCCTGCGTGCGAATATATGTCTGTATTGTTTCAAACGCTTTGACATTGCCCTGTGCGGCAGACTTAATCAAGCCCGCCGCCATAAGAGCATTAACTGTTAAATCTTCGTCTTCCAAATCGCCTGCAATACTGCGGACAGATTTTTTCGCCTTGTCGTTTAATAACGGCGAGTTAATCATTGCAGTTAACAGTTCGCTTGTCTGCTTTTTTTTGCGCCGTGCGACACCCGACGCTTTTCCGCCCATTGTAGCGATTTTCTTTTGTTCTTCTTTAGTTCGCCTATTCAATGGGATTAAGTCTTTTTGTGCCACTTAACCACCTTTTCGTATTATTTTTCTTTAATATGCTTTGCAATATAAAGAAAGGGCGTGTCCAATAAAGCAACCAACGCCTCAATCGCGCTTGTTGATAATGCGATTGTAATAATTGTCTTAAAATCATATATTCCCCAGAATGCCAGCCCAATGAAAAAGAAATTTTCAAGACAATTACAAAGAATTGTAGAAACATTATTTCTTATCCACAGATATTTGCCGTTCATTCTGTCTTTCAGCTTATTAAAGATATATACATCAGCCATATTTGAAACGAAATACATCACTGCGCTTGCAATAGATATTCTTAAATTAAGCGCAAACAGAGTTTTCATTGCGCCGTCTGCATAATCAAATTCGCTGGGCGTGTACCAGAGCGCAATTTGTGTCGCGGCAATAAGAATAACATTTGAAAACAATCCTATACATACCGCTTTTTTTGCGTCTTTTTTGCTATAACACTCGGACAGAATATCTGTTGCAAGAAATGTACTTGCGAACATAACTGTTCCAATTGCAACGCTCAAACCGAATATATTTGCATTTTTTGCGGTAATAATATTCGCAAGAATTGTCGCTATTCCTACCCAAGCGATAACGCCTGCTTTGCCAAAAAATTTCTTGCAAAGCAGAAGCGCGCCAAATACAACTATAACTTCACACACTAAAATTAAACCATTCATTTTTTATCTCCTAGTTTTTTTTACGCGGGTTGTCGCGTACCGCGCTTTTTTATTTTGAAACAATTACGCTGAAATGCGATTTACAATCCGTCACATAATCTGTAACGCTTAACGCCTGCGGGCAGTAATTGTCCATTAAAAAATTATAAATATTATCAACGACATCTTCAATATTAAGCGGTTTTCCGTCAATCTCACTCATAATAAATTCTTCCACTTGCATATAATCGGGATAACAGTCCGCTGGTATAAATTGAATGTCAAGATTATTATGATACCAGTCCTGTCCTATTTTGCACAAGGTACAGGCTGTCGGTTTCATAATTATTCTTTTTATACCCTGTTCGTTTTTAATTTTATCAATCATTTTTTCTCCTTTTGGAACTCGTTGAACGGCGTGCGCGCTGTCATTCATATTCTATTAAATCTTTTATGCCGTTTTCTTCAAACGCTTTCAATCTGTCTATACAAGTTCCGCACTTACCACAAGCCTTTTCTTTTCCCTCATAACAACTCCAAGTTAATTGAAACGGAACATTCAGTTCCAACCCAGCCTTAACCACTTCTGCCTTGTTCTTATCTATAAATGGTCTTTCTACGCTTATTTTCCCATAGGTGCCTATTTTTATCGCGTTGTCTATCGCCTCAGCAAATTCTGGACTGCAATCTGCATAGGCATTGTGACAAGCGTCATCGGCGTGCGCGCCGTAATATATTTTTACCTCTTCGTTGGGGAATAAACTATCCGCAAAAGAAGCTGAAATACTTAACAGCAAACCATTCCTGAATGGAACATAAGTATCAACCCTGCCGTTGTTATTTGCTTTAACTTGATTTTCGTAAGAAGAATGTTGTATATCTTTCCCGCCTTTTACCAAGGAGCAGACATTATCTGCATATTTCATTATATTCGATATATCTTCTTCTATGTGCCTAACGCCATAATACTCTGCAACTTTTCTGGCGCATTCTAATTCCTTGTCGTGCTTCTGCCCGTAATAGAAACTTGCAGTTATTACATTATTTTTGCCATATTTTCTTACCGCTATGCCGAGGCAGGTTGTGCTATCTACTCCGCCACTGCTTAATACCAAAGCCTTCATTATTTCTCCTTTGTTACTTTCAAATCAAAATGACTATCACTATTAGAGGTTACCTTCAAATGAATAGGTTTATACACCTCGTTCAGCGTGTTAAATATTTCAATAGTTAGTTCTTCTGTCGTTAATTTTTTACCGTTTAGTTCCGTTTTAAAATAGGCTTCCAAATCCAAGAAATCTACTATCACTGTTCCCAGCTCAATTTCTACCGAAACCCTCGCTCTATAATAATTTGGTCCCAAAGGGCAGAACGCGGTTACAGGAATTGAAAATTCTAATCTATCTACTCCTTTATTTTCATAGGTTCTCATTTTTTCACCCCCGCTCTATAAATATCTTTCAGCATAATCTTGATATTTTATCCACTCCCTTAAATTATGAATGTCAATTTGTTTATAATTTTTTGCTCTTTTATCTTTATAGGAATAGGTTATAATATTTTTCCCATTGAACTTCTGTAAACTCCCAAATCTTCCGCCACTCTTCCAGTTTGTACTGTCAACGCTGTCAAAATGATATATCGGAAGCTTGTTTGTGCTGGTATATCCCAATCCGTGTATTTTGCAATCGTGGTCGTGAGCGTATTTTATTATTTTGGGGAATAATTTCTCAATTTTTTTGCCGTCTGGGTTTTTTGCTATTCCTCCAATAGCCACATATTCATATTCATCGCACATTTTTTTGAAATATTCCCACCCTCTTTCCCTATGCCAAACAGGAATACATTTTTTCCCAGTCTCTTTTTCTATTTTGTTCCTTATTTCTTCTACCTTTTCTAAACCTAATATTCTATCTACATCTAATTCAAAGAAATACTTAATATCATTCTTTATTATAAATTCTATATATCTATCTACATAATTGTCCCAATCTTTTTCCGTTAAATTGTGTCCTTTGCTGAACATTGTAAAGGCACCACTATCTAACAAGAAAAAATCGCATTTTTTTATTATAGGGATTTGCCAATCTTCAATATAATAAAAGCTCTCGAGCATATACCGTATCTTTTTCACTTCTTCAACACAATATCTTCTGTCTGCGGTGCTGGCTAAACAAACCTTCATATTTCTATCTCCTTGTTGCAATATGGACAGATAATTGTATCTTTTTTATTGTTTTCTCTTTTCTTGTCGCTATCCTCAAAGAACCCGTCTATATCTATGTCCTCTATCTCTATAAAGCCAAAATCCTTCATATTGATATTGAATATATCTTCCAACTCTTTGTCAAGCTTCGCAAAGTCCCAAGCCGCCTGTTCTCCCGTTTTATTGTCAGCAATACGAAAAGCCTTTATCTGCTCTTCCGTTAAATCGTCAGCAACTATACAAGGCACTTTTTCAAGCCCTAACTCCTGCGCCGCTTTTAATCTGGTATGCCCTGCGATAATAACATTGTCTTTGTCAATAACAATCGGCACCTTAAAACCGAACTCTTTAATTGAGTTTGCGACATATTTTACCGCCTCGTCATTTCTGCGCGGGTTATTCTCATACGGAATAAGCGTATCAACTGCTTTCTCGATTATTTTCATAATATACTCCTCTCATTATATAGAAATATTATAAAGCTGTCAAATTCATTATATCACGCAATAGGTCATATTTCAATATTGTTTTCTTCGGGCGTTTTAACCAGCTTATATGTGCGCACTCTATACGCACCATATTCGTTTCTGCCGTTTATCCAGCCCTTTTCAAAAACATAGCCTTTCTTTTCTAATTCGCATATCCGCGCCGCCAGCCTGTCAATTTTTAATTCTTTTCTTGCAAGTGCAGGGTTTAAGGCAACGCCCGTCTTTTCCATAAATGCAACAACTCTGTCGCGCTGATTTACCTTTTTCATAATTGCCTCCTTATTTTATGTCGTCCCAGTCGTCATTTTGCCATTCGCTTTCTTCTTCCTCCATTGCAATTATTCTTTGCAACGCTTCTCTCGCAACTTTTAACCCGCTGTAATATCCTTTTAATTCCGTTAGTTCGCTCTTTTTAAACTTTCCTCTCTGCAAGTTTGCGCCAAGAAAAGCAATATACGCAGGGTCGGTTTTTTGCGAAATTAAATAATCTAATTGTCGCTCATAGTTTTCAATTATGCGCTTATAGTTCATTCTTTTTCCTCCTCATTTATTATGCTTTCTATCCAGTTTTGCAATTCTTCTTTACAACTTTTTATTCCGCTTTCGTCCAAATCACAAATCTGTTTTGCAGGACACCCGCCACAATTTCCCAGATGTGCAACGCGTAAACCTTCAGCAATTTTTGCGTAAATTTCTTCTTCCTGCTTTTTTCGTAATTTATACGCATTTTCGCAACGCCGTTTGTGCGCACAGCTTGTTTCAACATATATCGGCATACATTTCGTTCCATATACCGCGCCGCCGTATGTTTGCGTTTCAATCTCACAATACGGACAATCGTCAGGGCAAAATTCGTTCGCATTTACATTGTATTTCATTTTTCAGCCTCGCTTTCTAGCCACTCAACAATTCCCTTTATACAACAATTCTCATTTGAATTTTTCCAATCTTTGTATTTGGGGCATTTGTCGGTCATATGATATTTACAATAAACACAACTATACTCAGTTCCATTGCCTGCTTCAAATATAAATTCCGCTAATTCTTTTTTTGTTTTAATTATTCTTTCAAAATTAGTCATTCTCTATTACCTCACTTTCAAGCCATTCTTTTATGCGCTCTTGACACTTTTTAAGGTCAATAAAAAGCGCACTACTTTTTGCACAAATTTTTTTATACGCACAAAATCCACAACAAGAATTTTCGTCAAACGCTACTGCCATTTCCTCAATGCTCATTGATTTTATCTTTTCGTAGTTAGTCATTTTTTGCCTCCTGTTGTAGCCATTTAATGAAATTATAATAACAATTTGTCGCTTCGTCGCTGTCTGGACAATTCAAACCTATCGGGCATTTCTCGCAGGGCGTTGTTTTTGCCATTAAATACGCCATTCTATTTATTGACATAACAGCCATAATTTTATCGTAATTCGTCATTGTCGTTTGCCTCCGTTCCTTTAATTGTGTTAATCACTGATAAAATTGCGTCTATTGCAACGGCGCGCCCTTTTTTATATCCGTCCGCATAACCTTTTTCGTATTGTTCTCTGTCGTACTTTAAAGCCTTTTTTAACTCGTCAGCGTCAATTTTTATTTCCGTTGCCAGCGAAGCCGCATATACAATTTGCTCGTCTGTTTCGTCTTGAATTTTGTGAATAATTGTGTTTGCAATATCGTCGCATTTCAACGAAATCGGGCTTTTATATTCTGGCTCATATAACATATTAAATTCCTTTCTTAATTTAAAAGCCTCGTTTCTGCTCCGTTCACGGCAGAGCAAAAACAAGGCTTCTGGCTGATAATATTCTTTTCCTGCGGCGATAACGCCGTGAACATTATCAGCCGCCTTTTATCTTATCATTTGCGGGCATTTTTGTCAATATTTTTGCTTGCTTTATTTATTACCCGCATAATTCGGCGTATTTCCGCCTATTTCGCCCGTATTTCGCTCTTTTATGTTTTACCTGAATAATTTGCTTGTAATTCTTTCAATGCGATTTACGGGCGAATTTTGCGGTATTTTTAATATCTTACTAAAAAGCAGTCATTTCCAGCCGCCTCAATAAACGATATGCCGCTTATCTCGCAAGAGCAGTCGCCTAAACCCTGCTCGTCATATATAGCTTTAATTTCGTCGTATTGTTCTTCGCCCTCGCTTATCACCGAACACCAGTTTATGTAATCATTATCAACAATTTGCATAATGTCCAGCTCTGCGCCGTCAAAGCACCCGCCGTCAATATAGAGTTCATACATCTGTTCATATAACGCTTGAACATCGCTGTCGTCTGTCCAATACTCAACTCTTGCCATTAACATTTCAAGCAATGTTTCCTCGTCCATTTTTACTGTAATCATTTCATTTCCTCCGCAAATTCTGCCGCTGTTAATTTTCTGTAACTGTCTTCGCCATAGCATAAACCCAGCCGCCTGCCGTTGTCAAAATTAACGTGAAGCGTTCCAATATCGTCCACGAATGCAACTGTGCCTCTTTCGCCTGCGGCAATCGGGTGCGGGTCGTCGCCCATACCTAACAAGACAATTCTTGTTCCCTCAGGGTATTCCTCTTTCAGTATTTTTCCAATCCTTGCAAGTCTTTCAAATTCGTTCATTGTAAATCCTCCTTAACCTAAAATAATTGTGTCCTCAACGCTGTTTGCGTTGCTGTCGTAAATATAGTCTTTATAGTATTCTTCCTCGTATGGCGAAAAGCCATAAAACAACCCGTGAAAGCCGTTGCCCTCGTTATCGTCGCTTATTACAATATACTTGTCGCCGTTGCCTTTCGCAATTTCCTCTTTGCATAATGCAAGCAGTTTTTTAATTGTCATTTGCCCGTTATTGTTTGCCATAATTTCAAATCCTTTCTTATTTTACATCTTCTACCGATATAATGCGGTAGTCGCAATCTTTGCCGAGCCCGTACCATTTGATACATTCCGCAACGCTTTCCATTGTGCATTCCTGTTTTCTCCATTCGCCGTGTGAATAAGCGTCGCGATACTCAAAAACAATGTGTTTCATTTATTTGCCTCCTTTCTTTATAAAATAATATAGTCGCCGCTTCTGCGCTCTTTTAAATACGCTTCAAGATATTTTATTTCCTGCGTATAATCAAGCCTGCAATCGTCGTTTTCAAATAATGTAAACGGGCTTATTTTCCCGTTGTTTTCTTTGTAATATTTTAAGTCCATTTCCGCGCGCTCTATCTCTCGCCTATAAACCGCTTTAATGCCTAACCGATTTAATATTTCCATATACGAGCCGCGATAAGTATAACATCTGCTGTTCGGCTTGAAGTTTATTTCAACATAGCCGCTTCCCTCCGTGCCGCCGAATTTGCCGTGCGGACACGGCTCTGCTTCGGGGTATTTTGTTTTTAGCAATTCCTCAAATTTTTTAAATGTCATAATATCAAATCCTTTCTGCCTTTCGGCTGGGCGGTTTAACCGCCGCCCTCGGTTTATTTCCAAAATCTATATTCTTCGGTTTCGTGACAGTTTAACTGTCTGTTATAAAAATAATGTGTAGATGTTTCGTGCCTTTGAAGTCCATATACTGTTTCAAGAAATGCCATATAGGCTTCTGCCATATCTTTTGTTAACCCCTTTTTATACGCTTCTGTAACAGTTCCATTTCCTCCAAGAGCTTGACTGTATTTTTTTTCGTATTCGTACTTCATTGTATTTCTCCTTTCGGGCGTTGCCCGTGTTTTATTTTCTAAATATCGTTAAGCCGTAAGCCGCCGCGATTGCTTTTCTTTCTGTAAGGTCGTTTCCAAGATAGCCGCTCGCCTTTATGCACTTCTCAACGCCGTTTGCGTCCTGTGCGTATGTACCGCGCATTATAAAATCGTCCCATACTGTAAACGCCTGTCCGTTAATTGTGCGCTGTCTGTAATTGTACTTCATTGTTTTTTCCTCCTATCGTGCAGGCGGCGGGTTGCCGCCTGCTTTGCTTTATTTTATTATAGTGCTTCTGCGTATTCCTTTGCCGCCTTTGCTGTCTTAAAATTTGCCTTAATTATTGTTTCGTTTCCGTTATCGTCAATTCCTATTAAACCCCACCAGAAGCCGCGCTTGCCGTTTTCTTTAAACCATTCGTGAGCGTTAATTGACATATCTCTAACTCTATATTTGCCATTCTCGCTAACATAATCAGCATATTCAAATTCTTTTGTTTTTCTTGTCCACTTCATATCAAAAATCCTTTCTGCGTATAAAGCGCGCCCGCTTATTTCATTTATTATAATAGCATATTGTTTTCCAAAATGCAAGTATTTTTTTGCATTTTTTTAAAAAATTTTTTGCATTTTTACAGAAAGCATAAAAAATCCGCCATTTCAGGCGGGTTTTCGTTATTTATATTCAATAGGAATTTTCAATAATTCAGCGAAATAAATGTCTCGCCGCATATTTTCGTCGAGGTCTGTTATAACCAACAGCTTGTCGCAGGCGCAGATTAAATCCTCTCGCATTATATCTCGATATGCCTCTTCTTTATCCTTTGCAGGCGGCAGATATGAAAATGTTATTGCGCCGCAAATATAAGTGTTAAGATTATCGCGAGCCAGTTTCTGCAATAATGCTTCAACTTGTTCGCGTTCATTTTGCTGTTCAATTTTAGCGCATACATATATCAGCATAACTTTTCCTCGCCACTATTATATCAGCGCATTAAAAAGATGTCAAATCGAGCCTTGTTATATAGATTTCTGTGCGCGGGTTTTCCTTGTCATATAGAACTCTTGTTCCGTCGTGCGAAACAACTATCTTGCTATTGTCGTCAGTTATCACTCCATACTTGACAAGAATATCGTCAGCCGCGTTCACTAAATTCGCTTCGTCAACGCGCCTGCGCGTAGGCATATAAAACAAGTATAAAATATTCACGCCGTAATCAATTTGAACAGGGCGCAAAAAATAGCCAGCAGATTTTTCATATTCTCTGTATTGCTTGCTCGGTATAATACAGGGCTTTCCGTTGCGATATATTATTTGTTGCGAGTTTTTCTTCGTAATAGGCGGGATTTGAATAATAAACTGCGGCTCTTTGCTTATTGCCTGCAAAATTCGCGCATAATCGCGTTGAATTTGCGTTTTTATTTCTCTTTGCATAAAATTATCCTCCTAAACAGAAAACGCCTAAAATCGCAAATATCAGCAAAATATAGCGAAGCGGCATAAATGAAATAAGCCACCCCAGAATGATAATAAGCAAAATTTCAATAATATGCCGCTTTTTCATAGTTATACTCCTCTGTCTTCATACGCCCAGCGTTTAATCGTTTGATAATGATTTTTAACGCGCGCGCCGTTTTTTGTGATAAAATCGTCTAACTTGTCGATGTAATAATCTGTTTCTTCGCCGCCTAATAATAAGCTCAATTCCATTATTTGCACCTCGCTCAACATAACATTTCCATTCGTACCATAAGCATATAATTTTGTGCTTTCGTCTTCTTCGTCTAAAGGCGTATAAACAATCGGTGCGTTTTGAATGTCGCCGCCGTCGTCCTTTTTGCGACTGCTACTTATAATATCATTGTTAATTTTATTATTGTTATTATTAAGGCGCAAATTTTGCGATACTGTTTTTTCCGTGTCGCTTTTTTTAATATACGGTTTTTTGCGACACGGCACAATAGAATGAAGCGTATATATATTCCTCGCCCAGCGTCCATTCTCGCGCTGTTGTTTTACGCTTATATAACCATTTTTTATCAGCGTTTTTAAGTGCTTCGTATATGTGTTCGGCGTTATGTTTAAGTCGTAACAAATTTTATTTCTCGACGGGAAGCATTGATTTCCTGCGCCTGCATAAGAGCAGAAATAAGCGTATATTGCCTTCGCCGTTGCGCTTAACTGTCTGTCGGTCATAACAGATTTCGCAATCGTGCCATATCCTCGCTCGTTTATTCCCTCCGTTTGTAATATGTCCATTGTGTTCTCCTTATACCAAAACCCGCAAACGCGAAAGGGCGCGCCTACGGGTTTTGGAGGTTTTAAGAAAGGATTTGATTTTCGCCTATGCCCTATCATAAGCCACTATTTTATTATAGTGAATATTTATTAACTTGTCAAGCATTAAAACGGCAATCCGTCGTCGTCCTCGGGCATATCGCCGAAATAGTCCTGCTCGTCAGGCTTTGTGTCTGCCTGCTCGTTTTGCTTTTTATCGCCGCAGAACGAAACATTATCTGCAACAAGCTCAATCGCTGTTCTTTTATTGCCGTTTTTGTCTTCGTAATTGCGCGTCTGTATCATACCAACAACTGCAATCATAGAGCCTTTATGAAACCAGCGTGTAACAAAATCAGCAGTCTGTCGCCAAGCAACAACGGGTATAAAATCCGTCTGTTTTTCTTCGCCCTGCTTTGCGTAACCTCTGTCAACTGCAACATTAAAGCTCGTTACAGATATTCCGCTCTGCGTTGTTTTAAGTTCTGGGTCTGCTGTGAGCCTTCCCATAATAACCGCGTTATTAAGCATTGTTTTCCTCCTTTTTAATGTCCGCCTCAATTAAAACTCTGCTCTTCGGCGCGTTAATAATTTTTCCGCCTGTAATAATAAGCGCGAAATCTGGGTTAAGTTCTACATCGATTTCACTAATATCTTTTAACTGATACTCAACATCTGTTCCTATAATTTTAACCTTAATCATTTTCATTCTCCTTTTTTATAATATAAATTTTCCTCTTTCCAATTCCTATAACAAGCGCGCAGATATTTTTCAATTAACGGTTTTATTTCTGCTCGCTTATCGGTTTGGTCGTAGGCGTTATGACAACGCCAGCACAATGTAACAATATTCTGCTCTATGCCTAACCCGCCGTGTGAGCGTGGTATATAATGCGCGTTAGGCATTGCCTGCGGGTTTCCGCATAAAATACAACAATGGTCGTCGCGTTCCCATACTATGCGTTTAACCTTATACGGAATATCGCATTTTTTGCTTCGCTCGCTCATTTTTTTACGCCTCCCAGCGAATAGAGCCTATAAGCTGTCCGCCTGCGCTCTGTTTCTATTTGGTCGAGCGTTTTCTTAAACGGACATTTTTCTTTATATGCCGTTGTTAACGCGTGACATCTGCCGTCGGTATTTGCGAAGCAATCCCGATGTTTACATTCGCTCATTTTTCACTCTCCTTTAATATTCCAATAATGCAAGCTCGCGCGGCGTTAATGTTTCAATGTCGTTCTGCTCGCATTCCTGCACCAATAAGCTGATAAGTCTATTCATTTGTGCCGTGTCGTAAACTGAACTTCCTTGATATAAAAACAGCGTTGTATTATCTTCGTTCTGCTCTATTATATCAGCAACCCAGCCTAAACCTTTTTCTTGCCAGTCGTTTATAAGCGCGCCCGCCCGCTTTGTTCCAACAACTGCCATATAACAATTCCCGCCGATATTGCGTATTATATCTCTGTATATTTCCTCCTTTTTTATGCCTGTTTTTTCGGCGAGCTTGTCAATCAATGTCCACGCATACGCGTTCGCGCTCTTGCTTCGTTTTTGCCGCTTTTTTTCGATTTTAATAATATATGTGTCATTATTATCAATTCGATTTATCGCGTCGCTAATTTTTGCAATCGCGACAAACGCGCTGTCCTTCGTAAATTCAAACTGTGCCATTTGCTTTAATTGCAACAATACATTCGGCAATCTGTGCGTCGGTTAAATCCTGCATTTTTTTCACGCCATACGCCGAGCAAATTTGCGGTCCTTTTATATTGTGTTCACGGGCGAGGTCGCACAATGTCTTTAATTTTAAATTTTCCGCGTCCTGCGGCGCGCCGTAAGAATAAACGCATTTATTGTTTTTATTGATAATCTTTAAGCCTGTTATCTTCTTGTTTTCAATAATGATAGAAGACACATAAAACCTTTCACGGCATACCAGCTTTCCTTTATCATTCTTTTCAATCTTTGCGTCCTCCGCTTTTATCCATACAAACGGGCTGGTATATAATTCTCTACCTATTCCCCAGTTAGTGCAAGCGCGTTTGAAACTGTCGCTTGCCTCACCTTTTTCAGCTTCCGTCATTGTTTCCGCGCCGCAATCGCTTTTCCATATCCAGCGGTCTTCCTTGTCGGGCTTATCAAAGTTCGTGTTAATTCCAACCTTACAAAACAGATTTCCTTTGCATTCATAGTGTTCTCTTTGCCAGTTTTCCTCGCCTACTGTTTCGTCAAGTATCTGCATATCAACTCGGGCGTTCTTGTATAACAAAAGCTGAAAGCCGCTTTCCTTTATTTGTGCAATACGAAGCTCAATTTCGTCTGCGTTTAAATCCCTGAATTTAATCATTTAATCTGCACTCCATTCTTTTCAACTATTTCAGCATACGGAATTTCCGCGCCGCTTTCTATTGCCTTTTTTAACTCGGGCTTTGATACAACAGGCTTCGGCTCTGGGTATTTCACAAACGCCGCCGATATATCCCTATGCTTATCAGCCCATTCGAAAAACATTTGCTCGTCCGTAACAACTGTCGAAGCGGATTTTCTCCAGCCGATTTTTACCTTTGCAGTTTCAAACGGCTGTCCTGCCAGCGCATAACCGAGATAATTTTTAAGATACTCGATTTTGTTCTGCTTTGCCTTTATCCTTTCGTCAAAACTTTCTTTTTCTGCTTTTAAGGCGGCAACCTCTGCCGTCAAATTCTTAATAAAACAGCCGATATTTTCAATTTTCTCGTCGCGGGCTATACTTAACTCGTCTAACGCCTCAAAATCGGTTATTTCGCCGTTTTCGTCAATAAGCGCGTCTAACTGCGCGTTGATTTCATATAAAGTCATTTTTTTGTCTCCTTTTTCGGTCTTTCAATAAAATGTTCGCAAGCCTCTGTGAACGGGCTGTGCCAGTCTTGATAATCGCAACTCGTTTCTATCCATTCGTGCGATGTCTCCATTGTGCAACCAAGCGCGCAATCTATACAGCATTTTTTGTCCATAGTGTTTCCTCCTTAAAATTTGGTATAAAAAATATCAACTATGGCATATACCATACACAAAGTTATTGAGCCGCTTGCAAAGCAACGCAAAATCGCGTTTGTGAGCTGGCTTTTAACATACATATACGCGTCTGTACGGTTTAAGCCTTTATCGGTCTGCTTTTTAATGTGTTCGTCAAAATGTTCCTTGCCGTTCTTGTATAATGCGGCATATTTGACCGCCGACGATAGAAAAGCTATTGCTCCTGCGAACAATAATAACGAATACAAAATCCAAAACGCTTTTATCATTTTTTAGTCCTCCTTAAAATATTCAATGCGTTTTGCTCCGCACATTTCAAAGAAGTCGTTAAAACAAATTGACCTCTTCAAATTGCGCCAGTCGCCGCGCCCATTTTTCCACGCTTCAATCGTTGCCGTCCGGCAATATCTTCGTAATAAATTACTGCTTTTAAAAAGCGAAACGCCAAACTCGCGCTCGATATAAATTTCGTCCTGTAAATCTGGGTCTGTGTCAATAAATTTGATAAGATTGTCCAGCGTATAAACCTCGTCCGCCAAACATTCCTCGCAAATTATTTTCCCGCCGTATTCATAGCACCCAAATTCATACAATTCGTCGCCACATTCGGCACATCTTTTTTCGTTCATTGTTAGTCCTCCTTAAAAGTGATTATGATTTTTTTGCTTCTGGGCTGATAGTCCATTTCTACAATATCGCCGTTCTTAATTCCTGCGTCGTCAACTATAACTCTCGGAATGCGCACATTAAGAGAGCGTCTTGTTTTGCCTGTTTTGTCGCCGCCTGTGATATGCAATGTAATCTTCATTATTTCGCCTCCTTTTCAAGAAAATTTGTTAGCTTGATAATTATTTCGCCCGCTTTGTCTGCAATGTCGGCAGGCAAGAAGCGCGTATATGAATAGAGCGTCTGCACTTTCTCTTCCAGTATGTCCGCTTCGCTTCTTATGTCTGTCGCACAATACGGGCAGAAGCGCGCGTCCTTTAAGTTTATGCGCCTTCTGCATTTCGGGCAGGTCTTAACCTTCGGCGCGGCTGTTTTTCCTTTCTTTGTGTGGTGCGCGCTCGGTAGTCTAAACTCCACGCCCGCCTCTACAAGAATTTCGTTTAACTGCTTTCCAGACATGCCGTTTCTCTCCCGTACTTCCTTGACGGGAATGTGCGATGTTAAATAATCGCCTACAATGCGCTTTTTCTCTTCCTCTGTAAATACTCTTTTCGGTTTTGCCATTTTGTACTCCTTTCTAATGTGCAGGCGGCGGGTTGCCGCCTGCTTTGCTTTTTAGAAACTGCTGTCGCGTCGCAATACTGAATATTTGAACTCGTCGGGGTCAAATCCAAACATCTGCGCATTTTCCAAGTGTTCCCTCTTTGAGTGGCTTCGCGGCTCGTTTTTAGCCAGCGCGCCGCCGTGTTCCTTTTGAAAACGCTCTGCGTCCTCTTTGGTCTTAAACCAATTTCCGTAATACATAATCAAGTCCTTTCCGCCGCCGAAACGGCTGTGCGTTTAATGCTCGCCAGCAAATTTGTGGTGTCGGGCTGATACGCTCAACCCGCAAGAAGCGTCGTTTAAGCAACAAACGATTTCAGCGTCCTTATCTGCGCCCGCGTTTCTTTTGCAAATCTACGATTTCTCTTTGCGTCTTCTCTATAAGTTTTGCGCCACATACTGTCTGTCGCTTCTTCGTTAGCCCACGCGTCATACATTTCCGCGTCGTGCATATATTTCACAACATCAAACTCAAGCGCGGCAATTCTTTCGTTAAGTTCTGCTTCAAATCTTAACTCTTCTTCGCTCTTGCTATTGTCAACGAGCTTCTTGCCGTATTCATATATTTCCTCTTTTGTCATTTCCGTGTTCATATACATCTGCTCTAAATTGCAAAATACCTTGTAATTGTGTTCGTTCTGCTTGCAACCTGTGCCTTTAACAAATTCTGCGTACATCATATCTAAAATCCTTTCTGCGTTTCAGCGCGCCCGCTTAATTCATATATATAATAGCATACATTTTTTCAAATTGCAAGTATTTTTTTGCATTTTTTTTAATTTTTTTTTGCGTTTTTGCAAAATTAAAGAAAAAGCCCGCCATTTCTGGCGGGTGCTTTTATATTGTTATACCTTTTACGCGCCTCTGTAAATATCGAGCGCGGCTTTCACTTGCCGTTTTTGTTCTATCTGCTTTTCGTGCAGATAATCATATACGGCGAGCATTGCGGCGGGCGGCTCGCCCTCCATTTCGCGATACTCGTTTATAATGCTAACAACGGCGGAATGTAGTTTTTCAATGTGCTTCATTTCCTCTGTTGCCAGTTCATAAAATACGCGGGCGAGTTCTGGGCGCTCGCTTTTATACAAATTCGCACAGTCTGCGTATTCCTGCGCGCCCTCAATTTCGTCCTCAATCATATTTGATAGTTTTTTTATTATTTCCATTTTTTAATCTCCTTTTAATAGCGAAAAAGAGGCGACAAACGCCGCCTCTCCTCCTAAAATTATGCCGTTGTCGTTGCAACGGGCGGGAATGCCTGCCAGCGTCCCATAGTATTGAGCAGAAATTCGCTCTGCCTGCTGTTAGAAGCGTCTGTCTGGACTGCGTTGAAAGCGTTCTGGAGTGCCTCATACTTGTCCTGTAACATCTGCGTCTTAATGTCGCAACAACATCTGTCCATTCGATAACCCAAGTCGGCGATTGCCTGCTGAATTGCGCTTCCCTGTGCAGATATGTTTGCATTAACTGCGTTGAAGCCCTGTATCGCGTTGACAAGATTTGAATTGTTCTGCGTGGACATAAGCAAATTCTGGTCGCTTATAAGACGGGCGGTTTCATAGTTATTGTTCGCACTTGAAAGCGCGATTGAGTTTAACTGCTGATTGTTAAACCCTGTCGCAATTTGATTTGACAGAGCCGCGTCATTTGCGCAATTTGACAATATCGGCACTTTATGATAAAATAAAACTGCCCTTTCGGACAGCATTGTAGTTCATTGTATTATGTACTCCTTATCGGTAACAGCAGGCGCGCGGCGTATGTCGTGCGTCTGTTGTTTTTATATAAAAAAATACGCCCGATTAAATCGAGCGTATTCTCTGCAATATCTTTTTTCGTATTTTTTTAATTTCTCGGTCAATCGTACTGCGGCTGACATATATTTCTTCTGCAATATCAACATTAAACATTCCGCGCCGTTTCAGCGCGATTATTTCTTTCTGCCTGTCTGTAAAATCGCAATTTTCAAATAAGTCGTTCCATTCGGCAGGCGTGAAATCAAGTTTTATGTTCATTTGTGATATGTTTTTACTCGGCGAATAACAATTTTTCGCTTTGCGTTTTTGCGGGTGCTTTTAATGACTGTTATCTTTTGAAATGCCATAATTCAAGTCCCCTCCCGCCGAATAATAATTTGCGTCGCCTCCGCTTTCGGTTGTCTGCGTTAATGTCCAAACCTCAACATCGCTCGTCGCGAATAAATAAATTCCGCCCGCAATTATTGACAATAATAGAACAAAAGTTATAAGCCACGCAATAAACCAGCGTTTTTTTTCTCGCTCGGTTTTTTTAACAACTTCCCAGACGATTGAATGTGCGTCTATTTTTTTTTCGAGATTTTTCGCCTTTTCTTCAATTTCCTGTATTTTTTCCTCTGTTTGCATTTATTTTTCCTTTGAATGATACAGTTTTTCGTGAGCCGCGATTGCGTCTTTCAGCATATTTTCAAATTCCGCGCGCATTTCCTTGACAAGTTTTGCGCGCTCTTCTCTATCGCGCGAAAATTCCTGTCCTAACTTTCCAATCGCGTCGTTTATGTGTTTTAATTCATTTTTTACTTCGCCGATAAAAACTCCTGTACTTTGCCCGTCGTCGTGCGAGTTCTTTTTCTGTCCTGCAATATAG